>Ga0075163_10006027_pt1 | contig 16085 bp, 12 predicted proteins | sample JI1023141ADNA_FD_71478 | JGI IMG/M metagenome (GOLD analysis project Ga0075163, IMG submission 71478) | Wastewater effluent complex algal communities from Wisconsin, to seasonally profile nutrient transformation and Carbon sequestration -... | ecosystem: Engineered > WWTP > Effluent > Algae...
AGCGCCGGTGATCGCCGCGCCGTCCGAGCCACCGAGCCCGGTGACATTGCTGCTTGTCAACCGCACGTGGCGCGGCAAGCTGCTCAAAGAGCCGCTCGGTTGGCATGACGCTGAGAAGGCCAGCGTTACGATCGGCATTTGCGCCGCTGCAGTGGCGGCGCTGTTTGCGGGCCAGGCGCTGCATTCGGATCAGAACGCTCACCGCGAACAGGATCGCGCCGAAATTATTGATCAGACCTTCCGCGAGGATCGTGACATCGCGCGGGCGCTCGAGCAGCGCCGGATCGTGAACGCCTATTCTGCGGCCACGCAGCGTCCGCAGGTGTTAATCGCGATCACCGAAGCGCACGAGGTGCTGAACCAGTTCGGCTTACGGGCAAGTACGTGGCGTGCCAGCGATGAAGGCTTGAGCGTTATCGTTGACGCATCAATCTCTGATGCGCCGGTGCGCGATATCGTGGCCGCCATCGAAGCAACCGCGCATCTGTGCAACGCGGTGCCGGAGATTGCCGGTTCAGGGCGCTTCGAAATTCGCGCCGACGTCAGTGATTGCCCCGCAGGTGGCGCATGATCGCGGATACCGTGCGCAATCTGAACGCCAAGCTTAGGGCCGTCACGCCGCGCGAGCGCGCCGGGCTGGCTGCTCTCGCCGCCATCGGCGCACTGACGACCGCCGTCTACGCGATGGACTGGGCAGGCACGAGCAGCCTGGCGGCAAACACAGCAGCGCAACACGCGGCAGATTCCGAAGCGACGCTCGCGACGCTGCAAAACGCCGCCTATCGCCAACGACTGTCGACGGAATCGAGCAACGTCCGGCGCTGGTCACAATCTAGCGACGCATTTGCGGGCGAAACCGTGTTGGCGGAGCTGGATTCACTTGCCCAGCAGGCTGGCCTCAACAACGCGCACGTGGCGTTGGTGGAGCAGCCCGCAGCGCAAGGTCAGATCGGCGCCATCGAAGCTTCGGTCACTGCTGACTTCGACTGGTCAAGCTTCATGGCCTTTCTGGAATCACTCGAAGGCGCCGAAGCCAATTTCGCCGTGCGATCGATAGATGTGGCGGAGGAGGCGGACGCGCAGCGCATTGCGCTCATCGTCACCATGCCAACCATTGCGCCGGACGATCCGCAATGAAGGCGCAAATCATTCTTCTCACGGCAGGCTTGGTGGGTGGACTCGGCGTTGGTTGGCTCACGGCGCCTATGCCGAACGTGAGCGCCACCACCGCAGCGCAGCCGCCGGCGCTCGTACACGCTAGCGTTGAGGCGCGCGATGCACGCCAACGGCTCGATCGATTGGGCCTCGCGCCGCAGCCGGTTGTCGATGCGCCGCCGCCACCGCCGGACATCGCGATTCTCTTTCGGCGCGATCTTACGGCGATTGAAGATCGCGGCGCCGGTCGCGTGGTCTGGATTGTCGACTACGCACAAACACATCAGCGCCGGGCACTCCGCATTGGAGATGTTTACCAAGACGGGTGGCGTGTTTCCCGTATTGGAGCACAATCGGTCGAGCTGCGCCGTCGTCGCGAGGTGCGTTCTGTAGATGCATTCGCGTTGCCGGTGATTGAGCCATAAGCACCACCACGTCCGTGCTAGAGCGAAGCGGGACGGAGAGCAGGTTGGCAATCGGCCGCGTAGGACTCAACAAGCAAGCGACTATCGCTGCTTTTGCGCTGCTCGCGTTATCGGGCTGCACGTCTTTTCCGCGTCTGCAAGCCGCGCCAAATGCGCGACTTGCGCCGTCCGAAGTCGCGCAAGACACGAGCCAGGCGCCGTCAAGCTCAATTGAAGTGCTGCCGCCCGCTGCTGGCGCGCAAACGACGCCCGTTCGCGAAATTCCGCGCATGGCGCCTACACAAGAACAAATCTCTACTTTGGTGGATGAGCGCGATCTGCAAGTGAGCTTGCCACCGCAGCCATTGCCTCAGTTTATCGATACGGTCTTCGGCGAAATGTTGCACGTGCCTTATGCGATGGGGCCGGGCGTTGCCGAACGTCGCGATATCATTTCGCTGCGCGGCCCGGACGTCATGACGGCGTCACGGCTGTTCACGATGGCGCAAATGTCTCTCGCGCAATACGGCCTCGCAGTCGTCATTGACGAAGGCGGCGTGCACATTCTCGACGACACCGTGCTGAGCGGTCGCTCGCCGAGCTTCATTCGCTCTCGCACCGGCCCAGAAACACCGTCGCCGTCGCGTCCAGTGATGCAGTTCTTTCCGATCTCGACGCTGGATGTCGAAGCGATCGTCCCGGTGCTGGAGCAGGCCTATCCCAACCGCGGGTCGGTGCGGTTCGCCGCACAAGCCGAAACCAACACGCTGCTGATCAGCGGCAGCGCGCGCGATGTTGCCGCAGCGGCGGCCGTGCTGCGCGAGCTGGATCAACCGCACTTTGTGAACGGGCAGATCGCCCGCGTTGAGCCGATCTTCCTCAGCGTCGAGCAGATGGCTGAAGAGGTATCGCAAGCTCTGCGCGCTGAAGGCTACCGCGTCCGCAATCCGCTGGAAGCGCAGGGCGGCGCTTTCATCATGCTGCCGCTGCCGAACGCGAACCAGGTACTGATCTTCGCCAATGACGAGCGGCTCTTCGATCGCGCGCTCTACTGGATCCGCACACTCGATACGGCGTCAGCGCTGGGCAACGGCGAAGGCTTCTTCATTTACACGGCGCAGAACATGAGCGCCGAAGAACTCGGCGCGTTGGTCTCGCAATCCAGCGCCGCTGAACAAGAGTCCACCGTTGCGCCGCCGGAAGTTGCCGTGCGCCGCGTGAACGGCGTGCCGACAGGGGCGCGCTCGGCGCCGCAGCCGGTCAGCAGTTCCAACGGCATCACCGTCGACTCCACCGGAAACCGCATTCTCTTCCGCGGCACGTCGAGCGAATTCCAACGGTTGCGGCAAATCCTCGTTCAGCTCGACCAGCCGCCGCGCCAAGTGTTGATCGAACTCACGGTTGCCGAAGTGACATTAACGGACGAGACGCGCTTCGGTGTCGAATGGTTCTTGGATCAGACGATCACGGATGGCCTGCTGACGGCTTCGACCGAGGGCGGCTCTAGCCGTCAACCGGGAGGCCTTGGCGTCATCGCCACGCACGTTTTCTCGCGCGGTGCCGTGGAAGCGGCGCTCAACGCCTTTGCCTCCAACCGCAACCTCAACATTTTGTCGACACCGCGAGTCTTCACGCGGTCGGGCCGTGAAGCGGAGATGTTGGTCGGCACTGACGTGCCGATCATCACGTCGCAACGCGCTTCCGACAGCCAATCGGGCGGCGACACTGATGTACTGCAGACGGTGCAGTATCGCCAGACTGGCATAATTCTGAACGTGCGTCCGATCGTATACGGCGACGACCACATCGACATCACGCTCTACCAAGAAGTGTCGAGCCAAGAGCCGAACACGGGCGTGGCCATCAATAGCCCGCTTATCCGCAACCGAAGCGTGACCACGCAGATCTCGCTGCAGGAAGGCATGACGGCGGTCATCGGCGGCATGATGCAGGATACCTACTCGCGAGATCAACGCGGCATCCCAGGCCTTAAGGATCTACCTTTCATCGGCGCAGCGTTCCGCAGCGAAGAGGTGACAGGCGATAAGGTCGAGCTCGTCATCCTGCTGACGCCGTACATCGTGCGCGACGACGACGACATCGAAGCCATGACCACGACGCTCACGCGGTCGGTGAACGCCACGTTACGCCAGCGCGGTACGCAGGTTTACACGCTCTATCCGTGGCGGACGCCGTTCAACGCGTCGCGCACGCACAATCGCCCGCTGCGCCAACCGGCGGCGACCAACTAGTCGCGCAACGCGCCCCAGCCAAAGATATTGTCATGTCCCGGTTCGCCGAGATCTTCGGCGCGTGCGCGGAGGTTTGTCAGAACGCGCGCTGACTCGGTAGGGGAGGGTGCATGCAAATGCGCCGCAGCCTCAGCCGCGATCACCGGTGCAGCGAAGGACGTGCCGGAAACGCGCGCCGCGCCGCCCTCGACGCTGACGTCAACGCCGGGCGCAGCGAAATCGATGTAAGGGCCGCGATTGGCGCGAATGTATGGGCGCCCGCTTTCGTCGATGGCCGTTACAGCAGTGACGCCTTCGAACGCGGCTGGAAAACTCGGCCGCGCGGCGGGCCCACCATTGCCGGCGGCAGCCACGATGATGTGCCCGCGCTCAGCTGCGCGCCGCACCATCTCCGCGAGTGCGCCGTTGTTCGGCCCTTCGATGCTTATGTTCAAAACCGCGACGCGGTGCGCGATCATCCAGTCGATGGCCGCCGCGATGCGGTCGGCGGAAGCGGCGAGTTGACCATCAGCGCTGTGTCCAAAGACGTCGGCGACGTGCACGCGCACCCCGCGTGAAACAGCGATCGACGCTACGGCTGATCCGTGCTCGCGCGCGATGGGCGCCGGCCCGGCAAAGGCGTGTTGACTGAGCAGCGTGTCTGACGGCAGCGAAGATACGTCCACGCCGGTGTCGATGACGCCAAGCATGCCGCGTGACCGTACCGCGCGCCGCATCGGTTGACGTAAGGCGCTGGTCCGCATCGTTTGGGCGCTGCGATAGATATTGTTGGGTGTGGTTATTGCGTCAGGCGCGACTTGGGCCAGCTGCGCCACCGCCGCATCAATGCCGACGCCGCGTGGCAATCCAAGACGCGCCATAACCCCGCCAGAGGCCAGATTGTGCACACTGATTTCGGTGAAGCCGGCGTTCAGCGCCAAGGCCAAATCTTGCGCGCGGCCAACGAAGACGATCTCACCCGGGACGAACTCGCTGCCGCGATTGTCGTATTCAACTGAATAAATGATCTCTTCGGCAATAAAGCCGATGTCGAAGTCATTGTTGCGATCCCCACCACCGTGTCCGGAATGGTCGTCGTCACCGCCGCTGCCGTGGCCTGACCGATCATCGTCGTGATCTTCGAAATCATCACCGTTACCGGGGCCCGAATTGTCGTGATCGCCGTCATCGAAATCGTCAAAGTCGAAATCGTCGCCGTTGCCCGGCCCTGAATTGTCCTCAACGTCATCAGGATGATCGAGATCGAACTCGTGCGCGGACGCTATGGTGGAAAGCAGCAACGTCGGCGTCGCCGCGATCGCGCCGACGCTCAGTGCAGCTGCGAACGCCGCACGCCTCAAAAGGGAAGCCGGCTTTTTCAATTCTCCCACCGCATAATTCACCATATCATGTGGATAACGCGCGCGAAATAAAGATGCCGAGGAATAAGTGCGCGCGCACTTCGTAGTGGTGGTTGAGGGATGACCAGGGACAACCTCGCGTTCCGCCAACAACTCGTGTCGCTGTTGCCGCGACTGAGACGCTTCGCCATGGCGTTAGCGGGGCGGCGCGATTTGGCCGAGGACCTCCTTCACTCCGCAGTGGAGAGGGCGCTGCGCAATTGGGGCACGTTTCAAACCGGGAGGCGCTTGGACTCCTGGATGTTCAAGATCATGCAGAACCACTGGATCGACACCAGGCGCGCGGAATCGAGCGCGACCATGCAGACCTTCGACGGCATCGACCTGCCTGGCGAAGACGGCCGCGAGATCGTTGAGGCTCGCGACGATGTTCGCGCCGCACGCTCCGCCTTTGCTGCTCTGCCGGAAGATCAACGCACAGTGTTGGCGCTTATCGTCATTGAAGAACTCTCCTACGCCGAAGCGGCCGATACGTTGAATGTCCCGATCGGCACAATAATGAGCCGGTTATCACGGGCGCGCGCCGCGATGGCCGCACTCATGCAACGCGCTAACTTTGCTCAAGTCCGAAAAGAAAACTGATGCTTAACGACGATCTCATCAGCGCGTATCTGGACGGCGAACTCGACGCCGAGCGCCGGGCGATGGTCGAGAACCATTTGCGTACCGATAGCGGCGCTGCGGCGCGCCTTGAGCGTTTGCGCAACGCAGATGGCCTCCTGCGCGAAACTTTTCCGGCGGCCGAACAAGCGCGCGACGATCTTTTTGCGGCGATGATCATGGCGCCCAGCCCGCAGCAGACGCGCCGCCGCTGGGCCACGCAAGCTGCGGCGCTCGCCGCTGTGCTTCTGTGCGGCGTGTTAGTCGGTCAGTTCGTTCGCTTCAGTTCTGCGCCGGCGCCATATGCAGTCTCTGCAAACCAAGCGCATTTGCTCGATACGTTGCCGAGTGGTGAGAGTGCCCGTGCCGATGGCGCGACGTTTGAAGCGATCCTCTCGGTGCGCAGCGATGATGGTAACGTTTGTCGTCAGTTCAGACTGACGAGCGGTGATAGCGCGAGCGATGTTCTTGCATGTCGCGCAGAAAACGGCGGCTGGCGGATGGCGGCGGCAGCGCCCGCGGCGGCAGTGGATGAGTTCATTCCGGCAAGCGGCGCGCCGGTGATCGATGCTGCGATACAGGCTCTCGGGCCGGTCAACGTGCTCGACGCTGAGCAAGAGCGCGCATTCCTCTCTCGATAAATTTTTAAGGCGGCCCGGTTGCTGTCACCTGTGACGGCATCTGACTGCCGTGCGACTGCGTTAAATTGCGGAAAATATTACGTTTCCCCGCCGGGGGGAATGACGTGCCATTCATGGTAAATTGTTCCAGTGTTCCTCCATCGGAATGTGCCTGGTGCTGCGGGCAGATACCGTTTTTGGGGGGTCTGGAATGCGCTCGTTGCACGAGATGCACCGTCTATGCGGTATGGTGCTCGCTGCTGCCGTTTTAACGTTGGCCGTTTTTGCATCGCCTGATGCCGCAGCGAGTGACTTCGATATTCCGACTGGCGGCACGCGTAGTCCGACGTTCAACGCGCAGCCATTCTCGCAACGGCTGATGTTGTTCGAAGAGTTCGGCACGCAGCCGGTGCCGACAACGAATTGCACGAACTGCCGACCGTTGCCTGCAGTGCAATCATGTCAGAGCGGTCCGACCGGCGCGAACCTCGATACGTTCTTGCGTCAACCGCTTTGGCCGCGCCCCACACGCGAATCCAACCAGAGCATTCCATCGTACTGGGCAAACGCAGTTGGCGGATGCGTGCGTCCGTTGGCGACCAGTTACGGTGAAGGCCGTCCGCCCGGTGAGTGGTTCGCGCACCAACGCTGGGGTGAATTTCCGCCGGCCGTTTATTTCCAATCAGCACAAGCTGGCGCGCGTGTGAACGGCGGCCTTCGCGACACGCTGCAGCGTCATACCTTCTCTGTCGGCGAATGGCGCCGCAACGGCGGCCTTTACTACAACGGCGGCACCAATCGCAGCACGCAAGTGCGCTTCCATCCGAATTTCCCGGTGCAGCAACCAAATTCAGTGTGGACGTTTGACGGCACGATGCCGCCGAAGTTGTTGATGGCGCGCTTGGGCGAGCCGATCATCTTTCGTCACTACAACGCACTGCCGATTGATACGTCCGCCAATAACGGCTTCGGCGCGAACACCATAACGACTCACCAACACAATGGTCACAACCCGGCGGAGAGCGATGGCTTTGCGGCGGCTTTCTTTTTCCCGGGTCAGTTCTACGACTACCACTGGCCGATGGTTCTCGCCGGACATGACACCATTAACACTGGTGCAAGCGATGCGCGCGCCGGCGCGCCCGATGGCAATGGCGGCGTAACGCGGGTTCGTGGCGATTGGCGCGAGACGATGAGCACGCAATGGTTCCACGACCATATGCTCGATTACACGGCGCAGAACGTGTACAAGGGCAACGCTGCGATGATGAATATCTACAGCGCCATCGATCGTGGTCGGGAAGGCCTTCGCTGCAACTACGCTAACGCTAACAACGCGAACCTTTGCTTCCCGAGCGGCACGGCGTTGGATTGGGGCAACCGTGACTATGACGTGAATCTCCTCATTGCCGACAAGGCATGGGATTCCGCGGGTCAACTGTGGTTCAACATCTTCAATCTTGACGGCTTCCTTGGCGATCAGGTGCTCGTAAACTGGACGTGGCGTCCGTACATGGAGGTGCGCGCGCGTCGCTATCGCTTCCGCATCCTGAACGGCAGTGTGTCGCGCTATTATCAACTCGCGCTCGTTAACCAGATCGGCCAGCGCGTGCCGTTCCACATGATTGCGAACGACGGCAACATCATGCAGCACGCCGTTCGCTTCCCGAATGCGGAATCGCAAGATTTGCCTGAGCAAGCGATCGCCGAGCGCTACGACATCGTCGTTGACTTCAGCCAAGTCACGCCGGGTTCGCGCCTTTATCTCGTGAACCTGCTTGAGCATCGCAATGGCCGCCGTCCCGAAGGGACTGTGCCGCTCGCTGACGCGTTCTCCGGCCGTTATCAGGGCGATCCCGCCGTTGGCCGCATCATGGAATTCCGCGTTCAAGCCTATGGTGGCGTCGACCGCAGCATGAACCCAGCTTTGTACGAAGAGGGCGGGCGCGTGATGGTGCCACTCCCGCAGGTGAGCCAGCAGGAAATCAACAGTGCTCGCCGCCGCACCTTTGAGTTCGGCCGCTCCAACAACACGGACGATATGCCATGGACCATCCGTGTCGATGGCGACGTCGGCCTCGGCATGGATCCACACCGTGTGTCGGTGGCGACCCAAGTTGGCCGCTGGGAAGTCTGGCGCCTGGAGTCTAGCGACGGATGGGCGCATCCAGTGCACGTGCACTTTGAGGAAGGGCGCATTTTGAGCCGCGATGGGCTCCCGCCTCCGGCATGGGAGCGCGGCGCGCGCAAGGATGTCTATCGCATCGGTTCGGGCCCGCAGACCTCCAACACCGTCGAAGTGCTGATCCGCTTTCGCGAGTTCCTCGGCACGTACATGGAGCATTGTCACAACACGATGCACGAGGATCACTCGATGCTGCTGCGTTGGGACAATCGCAATCCGGGGCAGGCGATCGCTATCCCGACGCCGATCTCGAATTGGGAGGGCGTCTATTACGAGCCAACGCTCGACTTGCCGACCGCGCGATGACCAACGCGCACACGATCTGGGCGAAGATTGCGTCAGCGCTATTATTCGTAGCGCTGACGCTTTCGCCGCCGCCGGCGATGTCGCAGCAAACGCACTGGCGTGCAGATTATTTTCCGAACGTCACGCTGACCGATCAAAACGGCCGGCAGCTGCGCTTCTATGACGACATCATTCGCGGCAAGATCGTCTCGATCAATTTCATCTACACGTCGTGCACGGACATTTGCCCGCTCGACACCGCGCAGCTGCGCCGCGTGCAGCAAATGCTAGGCGATCGCGTTGGCCGCGACATTCACATGTATTCGATCTCGGTCGACCCCGCGAACGATACGCCAGCGACGTTGCGGCGCTTCATGCGCTCCTACGACATCGGCCCGGGTTGGACTTTCCTCACCGGCTCGCGCGAAGACGTTGATCTGCTGCAGCGTCGCTTGGGAATCAGCCCGATCGAGCCTGGCGCCCGCCTTAGCGAGCACGACACGAGCATTGTTGTCGGCAACGAGACGACGGGTCAGTGGATTCGCCGCTCGGCGTATGAAAATCCGACGCTGCTTGCAAACCTGCTGACCAGCCGCTTGCAGAACCATGCGCCAAACGCCGGCGAACGGCAGAGTTATGCAGTTGCGGGTCAAGTCACCGACACGTCACCCGGCGCATATCTTTATCGGACGCGCTGCCGCTCATGCCACACAATCGGCGAAGGCGACCGCCTCGGCCCAGACCTCGCCGGCGTGACTGCATCGCGACCAGCAGCGTGGCTTGAGCGGTGGATCCGTGAGCCGGACGTGATGCTAGCGGAAGGCGATCCGACGGCGACCGCCATGTTGCCGCGCTATCGCAATCTTCCGATGCCAAACCTTGGCCTCAGCCACCAGGATGTCGATGCGGTGATGACCTATCTCCGAGCGCAGGATGCCGCACGAGCGCGCCCAACCGGTCACCAATAGAAAACGCCGCCAGCTTGGAGGCGGGCGGCGTTTCTTGATCGACTGGCTTGCGCTTAGTTGTTGAGACCGCCTGGCAACCAGTTGAAGCGAATGCCAGCCATATAGTCTGGGCTTGCGTCGGAGAGTCCGCCGCTGGCCGTGAACGTCACTCGCATACGCTCGCTCATTCGGTAGGAGATGTACGCGCCAGCGTTGGCCGGATCGTCGTTGCCTTCGGTCGAGGCTTGGCGCCAATTGCCGAATGCGCCTACGCGCATGCGATTGCCGGCAGGGAGCCACGCGCCGACGCCCGCCTGCATGCCGTCTTCGCGTTCTGGCCCGCCGTCGCGCTGGCCGAGGAAGCGATAGCCCGCCGACACATAAACGCCGCCACCGTCGCCGGAGACGCCGACCTCAGACACCACGGCATAGTCGGTCGTTCCAACGCCCAGCCCGCGCTCTTCGTCGCCAGTAGGCAAACGCACCTGCGCCGAAACCTCGACATAGGCGTCCGTGCCGCCGATGCGGCGGAAGGCGCGTTCTACCGAGAGGCGCGTGTCACCTAGGCCGCGTTCAGAGCCCTCGCGCACAACGACGCCTGAACCTTCGCCGGTCTCGCCGTCTTCGCTGACGTCAGCAGGGCCCGTGATGTCGAGATATGACGTTGAGGCGCGGAAGGTCCAATCATCGACCGTCAGTCGAACGCCGAACGGGACCGCGATAACCTCAGTGGTCTCTTCGCCACCGTACTCGCCGCTTGAATAATCTACCCCAGTTGAAAAGCTCAGACGGACTTCCGCCTGCGCCGTTCCGGCCATCGTCAAAAACGACGCCGCAACCAACAGGGCGAGTTTGGTCGCCCACGTTTTCATTGGAAACTCCCCACACAATACCGCGTCTAGAGGAACACGCGCTTTGCTTGAGTTTCACGGCAATTCTCTAGCGGAGAGGCTGCGGTTCGCTGCTCACGTGTGTCGGGCTCAAAGCGGCGTTCGCGCGCCGGTGTGCGATGTCGTGCACGTTCTCGCCTGACGCGAACTTTCTTCGCATCATGCGAGGACGGCGCGTGTGCGAGATTGACAATGACGCCCCGACTGCGGCCAGCATGGTGTAGAAATAGGGGTGGGATCTGTGAGACTTTTATTGTGCGCTTTGGTGCTGAGTTTGAGCGCGTGTGAAAAGAGCGACCTCGACAAGCACCGCGGCATCACCAATCGCATGCTGACCCAACGCGGCGCCCCAGACTTCGTCGATGCGAGCACGCCTGAGATCGCCGCCATCCGCCACACGCCGAGCGGCATGGTTTGTGTGCTACCGGCTGATGGCGCCTTCGAGTTCGACGTTTTCCCGTCGGATTCCATGAATGCAGGCGCGCAATGCTCAAGCACCGTTGGAGATGTGGCGACGGCCTGGGTCGTGGTCAGTTTCAGCCAACCGACGACGCTTGATGCGGCTTTCGCCAGCGCCAACACGCAATTGAGCAATGGCCTGCAAGCTCAACCGTGGGACGGTCGGCCAAGCGAAGCAGATCGCGCGTCGCCAGACGGCTTGCCGCACTACCGTATCCAACGAGTTCGCGCGCAGTTTGGCGAAGAGAGCCGTTACATGCGCTTGTCGATGGCGGAGATGGACGGTTGGTACCTCCAACAAATCTCCTCCGCCCCAATCGCTCAAGCGCGCGAGGCCGAAACGCAGGCCGGCGAAGCCTGGCGCGCCGGACTGCGCGCCTTCGCCGAAGCACGCCGCGATCCCGCGCCAGCGACGAACTAAGTCGTCGTCACTCGAACAATTGGCCGCGACCTGGTGAGTGCCGCGCAAAAGCAATCCTCGTGCTCTCGAAGTTCGGCGTAATCCAGGCTATGCCCTCGCCGATAGCTTAGGAGAGCGCCATGAGGCGGGTCGCCATCGTTGATCCCATTCGCACGCCGATCGGCAAGTTCGGCGGCGCGCTGTCGTCGATGCCGGCGGGAGAATTGGGCGCCGTCGTGCTGCGCGCGCTGGTTCAGCGCACGGGGATTGATCCGGCGCGTATTGACGATGTCGTGTTCGCGCAAGGTTACGCTAACGGTGAAGCGCCGTGCGTCGGCCGTTGGTCGCTGCTGGCGGCGGATTTTCCGGTGAGCGTGCCCGGCGTGCAGCTCGATCGTCGCTGCGGCAGCGGTCTCCAAGCGGTGATCGACGCGGCGATGCGGGTGCAGACAGGCGCGGCTGACATCGTCATCGCGGGCGGTGTGGAAAGCATGAGCAACGTCGAGCACTACTCGACTGAGCTGCGCAAGGGCACGCGCATGGGCGAGTCAGTTATGTACGACCGCTTATCGCGCGGGCGGGTGATGTCGCAGCCGATTTCGCGCTTTGGCGTGATCACCGGCATGATCGAAACGGCCGAGAACTTGGCGAAGGACTATAACATCACGCGCGAAGAGGCCGACGCCTACGCCGTGACGAGCCACCAGCGCGCAACCAAAGCGTGGGCGGAGAATAAATTCGCTGACGAGCTTGTGCCCGTTGCCGTGCCACAAAAGCGCGGCGATCCGCAGATGTTTGTGAAGGACGAAGGCTTCCGTCCGGATGCTTCGATGGAAACCCTCGGCGCGCTGAAACCGATCGAGAGGGGCGGCATCGTCACAGCCGGCAACGCCAGCCAACAGAACGACGCGGGCGCGGCGTGCTTAGTGGTTGCGGAAGATAAGCTGAAAGAGCTGAAGCTCGAACCGATGGCGTGGTTTCACAGCTGGGCCGCGGCAGGGTGCGAGCCATCGCGCATGGGGATCGGCCCCGTGCCGGCGGTCGAACGTCTGTTCAAGCGAACCGGGCTGACATGGAGCGACATCGATCTCGTCGAACTCAACGAAGCGTTCGCACCGCAGGTACTCGCGGTGTTGAAGGGCTGGAATTGGGACGACCGTGATAAGCTCAATGTCAACGGCTCCGGCATCTCACTCGGCCATCCGATCGGTGCGACCGGCGGACGAATCTTGGCAAACCTGTTGCGCGAACTTCGCCGCCGCGACGGCCGATATGGCTTGGAGACGATGTGCATCGGCGGCGGCCAGGGTATCGCCGCGGTGTTCGAGCGCGCTTAGGCGATTCCCCAACGCGCAAGCGCTTCGCGTCCGCCTTCGCCGGGCTTTGCCATTTCGTGTTGGATAGCGCCGGGTGTTCGTGAGAAGCGCGGCGCTGGCGCAGGTTGAGCCAAGCCGGCGACGTTGACGTATGCGTTGCGCGCCATAGCGTGGGCATCGCTCTGACTCTCTTCCAGCGTCAGCACTGCGCTGATGCACGCATCGAGCGGCTCCAGCAGCGAAAGCCAATGCGCCGAGGTCTTTTTGACGAAACGTTGTTCGAGGATCGAAGACAATTCCGGCCAGAAGCTCGGGTCGCGTTGGTCAAAGCGGGCGAAGCTCTGCAACTCCATCGCTTCCAGAAATCGTGCGTAGAATTGCGGTTCGATCGCGCCGACGGCGATGTACCGGTCATCCGCGCACAGATAGCAGCGGTAGAAGGGCGCGGCGCCTGAGAGCAGATTGGCGTCCGCTTGACGCGACAACGATCCTGTGGCGAACGCGCCGATCGCCATGCCCGAAAGCGAAGCGGAGCCATCAATGATCGCGGCATCGACGATCTGTCCACGGCCGGAGTGCGTGCGTTCAAACAGGGCGCTGACGATCCCAAGTGCGAGATAGAGCGCCCCGCCACCGAAATCGCCCAGCAAGTTGAGCGGCGCGCGCGGTGGCGATCGGCCGTCACCAATGAGATCGAGCACGCCCGACATCGCCAGATAATTGATGTCATGCCCCGCGGTCTTTGCGCGTGGTCCGGTCTGGCCGTACCCGGTCATGCGCGCATAGATCAAACGGTCATTCGCCGCCATCAGACGCTCAGGTCCAAGCCCAAGTCGTTCCATGACGCCAGGCCGATTGCCTTCGATAAGGACATCAGCGGCACACGCCGCGCGGGACGCGAGATCGCAATCTTGCGCTTGTTTCAAATCAAGCAGCAGCGATGGCCGCCCACGCTGAAGCACCGCGTTAGGGCCGGTGCCGCCCACGCCCTGCGGCCGCTCAATGCGAATGACATCGGCGCCCATGTCGGAAAGCAACATGGTGCAGAACGGTCCCGGCCCGATCGACGCAAACTCAAGGACGCGAACGCCTGACAGCGGACCGTTCGTCACGCGCTTCTCCCGATGCGTCTCGTGTTCATAAAGTGGCGACCCCGGAGAGATTCGAACTCCCGACCGTGTCCTTAGGACGGACCTGCTCTATCCAGCTGAGCTACGGGGCCTACCAAGCGGAGAGCTAGGGAAATCGCGCGCTCGCTGCAACCTGTTTGCGGTCCGTGAGGCTGGACACCCCGCTAGCCCCCGGCCCATTGTGCGCCGGGGCGCAAGGCAGACGGGGAGACGCCGTTCATGGCGCAGAAATACGCCAATATCTGGTCGCGCGCGGCGGCCAGCTTAACTGCGCTTTCGCACACGCAAGCCGGCGTTGTCCGATGGGGCGTGCTGATCTTGCTTACGATCGTCTGGTTTGGAGGCGGCTTCTGGCTTTGGCGCGAATTGCCGTTCTCGGAAGCGCTCTATCGTACCTTCAGCGCGGTCAGCATGTGGGACGAGTATTTCAACGCGCATGAGCCGATGCGTGAAGTTGTGCGCTACGCCGCGCTCGCGACGCCGGTCGTTGGTTTGGTGTTCGCGTTCTCGGGCCAGCTCGGGCGCTCGCTCGCACGCATGTTCAATTTGGGCGCCAGGCATCACGTCGTTATCGCCGGCGACAGCGCCGCCGCACTTTCGCTCGCGCAGGATTGTCGCAAGCGCAAGGATTCCGTGATCCTCATTGCCGATGGCTTGGCCGAAGAGACAGCGCTGGGCCTCCGCCGCAAGGGCGTCATCGTGTTTGAAGGTGACGCGACGCAGCTGGAGACGTTGCGTACCGCACGGGCGCATCACGCCGCGCACGTCGTTGCGTATGAGCCGGACGATACCGCCAACCTTCAGGTTGAGGCCGCCGTGCGGCGCTTGGTCGGCGATTCAAAGCGCAAGCCCCCGATAGGCGTTCACGTTTCCACGCGATCGGCGATGCTGCTGAAGGAAGCGCGCGAGATGCGCTCCTCGCAGATGCGCAAGAAGAAGGCGGGCCCGCCGCCGATCGATCCGAAACCATTCTCGCTTGATGAAATGGCAGCGCGCGCCTTGGTGCAGAAGGAGAGCCAGACATTGCTCGCTCTGGCGCAGCAGCTTGGTCAGCAGCGGCTTCACATCGTGTTTTTTGGCTTTGACGCCGCCGCGGAAGCTGTTGCCGAGCGCGTGCTGATGAGCTTGTGGTCGGCGCACTTTGAACCGCCGCGCCTCACGGTGCTGACGCCCGATACGGCTGCAGAGCCGGGCTTCAAAGCGCGTCACCGCGAAGCTTTCGCCAATCCGGAGGCGTGGATCGCGGACATTGCGTTCCTACCGTTCGATTGGAATCTCGCGTCGGTGGGCGATGAACTGCTCGCGATGGTCGAAGACGCGCGCGGCAAGCCGACGGCCATTGTCGTTTCAACCGGTTCGGACCCGGGCAATATCCATCTCTCGATTGCGCTGAAGCGGCTCTGCAATAGTGGCGAGCGCTGGCCTGTGCCGATCTATATGCGCGAGACCAGTCAGTCAGAATTTTCGCAGCAATACGCCAAGGGCGATGAGACGCCGGAGCTCGATGCGTATTTGCTGGCGTTCGGCGCGCATCAAGTGAATTCTACTCGCACGCGCGTTATAGATGGCGCGCTCGATCAGGGCGCCGCGATCGCACACGAGCACTACAATAAAGGTCTCGGCAAAAAAGACGCGATGAGTATGCGCGAACTTCAATCCGCAATGAAGGATTGGAGCGATGTGCTGGAGACCTATCGCGCCGCTAACCGCGCGGTTGCAGATGCGGCGATGGTGAAGGTCTGGGATGCCGGCTTTCGCCCCGCCGTGAAAGGCGAGAAGGGCGAAACGGCCATCGCCGTGCCCGCCGATCTGTTGGAGAAAATGGCGCGCACCGAGCATGATCGCTGGATGGCCGAGCGCCTCATGTCGGGTTGGCGGCCAACGGACGACGGCGAAGCGCGCAACAACGACCTTATGGCGCACGACAAGATCATTGGTTGGGATCAACTCAATGAAGCCGATCGCGACAACGATGTCGTGCAGGTGCGCGCGTCGATGGATGTCGCGCGACTGATGCACAAAGAAGGCTTTGTGTCGCGCGG
>Ga0075163_10006028_pt1 | contig 16085 bp, 20 predicted proteins | sample JI1023141ADNA_FD_71478 | JGI IMG/M metagenome (GOLD analysis project Ga0075163, IMG submission 71478) | Wastewater effluent complex algal communities from Wisconsin, to seasonally profile nutrient transformation and Carbon sequestration -... | ecosystem: Engineered > WWTP > Effluent > Algae...
GCTTTTGACATATTGTTTTTTTGAAATGAGTATTTATAAGTTACATTGGAAAATCATCATCTTCATTTTCAGCGTATGAACCAATATTTGAATTTTCCAATGCCGGTTTATTTTCCTGAAACTTTTTAATGAAGGTTTCACCCTGCCAAATATTTACGGGTGCAGCCTGTATGCTTTCTGCGGCCATGCGTGCGGTGGTTTCATCAACAGGGTTAATCGCATAGATGGCCGATGATCCATAATATTTTGTAAAGGCAGGCTGTGTTTTTGTTTCAGGAACATCAACCCGAAGCATATTTGTTCCTGCAATATTTTCCTCTGTACAGTTACCGGCAATTTTGCTATGCCCGAATAATTCAATAATGCACCATTGGTTGAAGTTTGATTTTGTGTTGCTCATTATTAAACAGTTTCTTTTGTTAATGAATACAGCCGTATGGTAAGGCTGTTTATTTCTGCATCGTCGCAACTTGTAAGCAGCTTTTTGGCATTGTCTTTCTCTGTGCTGATGCTTACCATTAGCTGATCTTTTACCTGGTAGATATCATCAATCCATTTTATGGGCGAATGCGGTGTTTGCTTTATGCGGATGGCAGGCTTAAAAACCACTTTCTTTTGATTGATTGCGTTGAAAAATTCTATTACTTTTTGCATCTAAAAAGGTGTTTTATTAAATGGTATAATAATCCCGGCATCTGCAATGTGTACCTGCTTGCCGGTTGCTTCTTCCACTTCGCGTTTAAAGCGCATGGCATCGCTGTTGCCATCGCTCAGGTGAATAAGTACAATGTTGTTTACGCTGCTTAAATCGTAAGCCTGCAGTGTTTGTTTGCAGGTGTTCAAACTCATGTGGCTGGTAATAACCCTGTCTCTTAAAAACTTTGGGTTGGCTCCATCTGCCAGGCGCTGATCAAGTATTGTTTGGCAATAGTTTGCTTCTATAATGATATTATTGAGGCCCTTGAAATTGTAGGCGCAGTAATAAGTGTCTGTCATAAAAAGAACGGTGCCGCATTCCGGGTGATTGATCAAATAACCCAATGGTTCTGCTACATCGTGCTTTACATCGAAAGGTTTTATTTTAAACCTGCCAACATTAAAATTGACAGCGTTCTCTGCAATTATTGCACGGTGATGCGTAGTTGTGTTGCAAGCCCCATGTGTACCTTGTGAAGCAAATACCATAATACCTGCGGCCAACACATCCTTTATACTTTTTGCATGATCTCCATGCTCATGTGTAAGCAGGCAACCAACTACACGGCTGAGTTTATAATCAAGCGCTTTTTTAATATGATCGAAGCGCACACCGCACTCAATAAGTAATGCCTCGCCATTGCTGGCTTCAAGTATGTAGGCATTACCTGCGCTGTTGCTATTGATGATTTTTAGTTGCATTAAAATGGTGCGCCTGCTGTTACGTTAGTGTTATTTGTTTCGGGTACCACTTCGGCTTCTGAAAAGCCCATGTCGTTTTTGTTTGCGTTTCCGCGTATTTCGCTCATTACCTTATCTGCGGCATCTTCATTGTTGTCAGTTTCAATGGCGTTGGCCATTTCCACACTCAGGTAACCGTAATGGGTAAGCAGGTTGCGCAAAACTGTTTTAATGGCCATGGCATCAAACTCTGTTTTCCAGGGGCTGAAACTCTGGCTGTAACTTTTGGAATATTTGGCTGCATGCGCTGTTACTTTTTCTTTGGTCATGTACAGCGTTTTGCTGAAACCATTTAGTAACTCGATGTAAGCGAAATAGCCAATTACAGTTTCGCTTTTTTGTACGCCGGTAAGGTCAAATTCGCCGGTCAATTTATTGGAAGAACGATATTCACCTTCGTACACCGGCGCAGCATTTATGTAACGGTACTGGCTGGTGCGCAAAGCAAGCTGAATAAGGCCCTTGTAACCAATCTGGAACTGAGGTACTGCTTTGTATGCAACTATCCAGGCAAAGCCAAGGCTTTTGTTGATGGGCAGCTTTAAAACGGCTGCCTTCATTACCTGCATGATCACTTGCTTTGGATCGCATTCCATTAAACTTTTTTCGCTGGTGTACAGGTCAATTACAGACGATATAAATGCACCGCTGTTTTCTGCCAGTGCAGATTTTAACTGGTTCTGCACATAGTCTTCGCCAAGGGCTACTTTTAATTTATCTATGCGCTCCAGCGCCTGATTTTTTGCGGAATTATTTTCTACTGACATATATTTTTTGTTTTGAACTTTTGGTTAATAATTAAGCATCGTTGTGTCACTCACTTGTACTTACTGATCGTTGAGCGTCTTTGGCTGCGGTACTTCCCGGTGTACAAGTGTGCGACGCAACAACCGATCATAAAAGAACCGAACGCCGGGCCAATAATGCCTTTATGCTTCGGCCATCTCCAGGGCGCTTTCGCTGATGGTTAATTTTTTATGTGCCGGTGAAACAATAAGGTTTATAAGCTGCGCATTTGTTTCGGGCAGCTCTGTTACGCTTTCGCGGTTATCTACCCAAACGGGGGCCACAATGCCGTAATGATCGCTGAGGGTATTGATGATATCGAGCCCGGCCTGAATCTTTGCTGCGGTGTTTGCATCGCTGTACGGCACACCGTTTATAAGCGTGGTGCAGGCTTCAACTTCGCCGCCATTTATCTGGGTTTCAAACATTTTGAACTTTACAATTTTAAACCGGCCATTGATGCGGTTTTCGAGTGTATCCATCTTTGCTTTTGTGAACTGCTCTATGGAAAACTCCACACCTTCGAGGCTGGCAAGCTCCTGCGCCATCTTGCCTTCCTGCTGGTTTAATTCTTCAATGCGACGCAACTGCTGCTCACGCTGGCCTTTGCTGCTTAACTCAGTTTTTAAACCGTCTGCCTGTGTTTGCAGTTCTCTTTTGCGTTGCTGAAGGCCGCTGTTGTCTTCTGCGGTATAGGGTGCATCAATTTCTTCGGTAAGGTTTTGTACTTCCTGTTTATGATCCTGGTAAATGGCATTGGCGGCAATTGCTTTTTCCACTTCGGCTGCATCATCGCTGGTAAGGCGTGTATGTTCGGTTTCCAGCTCTGCAATAAGCGTGGTAAGGTTGGTAATTTCTGCATTGATTGTTTCGCCGTTTGCTTTAAGGTTGCCAAGTGTAACTTCTATGGTTTTAATTTCATCCGCAAGCTTCTTACCCTTTTCGGAAATATCAGTAAGGCGGCGGCTTTTGCTGGTATTAAAGTTGGCGGTAAGTTGCTCTTTTTGTGCATCAATATCATTGGTTTCAAAGTCGCGTTTGCAGGCCGGGCAGGCAAACAGGCCTTCTTTAAATTCGAGCTTTTCTGCATCAACTTTTGCCCAATCTTCCCGCAATGTTTTTTGTTCGGTTTCAAGGGATGATTTGCGCACATTGTTATTATTGTAATCTGTGCGCATGCGGGCAAGCTCATCGTTTTTGCTGCGTAGTTTTGAGCGTTGATCCTGCAGGTTGCTTTCGCGCTGGCGCTTACGGTCCTGTACGGCATCCTTTTCTTTAAACTTTATATCCAACAACAGGCGGTTAATATCCTGGCGCTTGTTGATAAGAATGTTTATGTTTTCCTGATGCTTTTTGAAGGCTACGCTTTTGTTGTTGAGCAAAGAATCTATATCATCAATATCAAGCTGCAGTTGCTGAATGTTTGCTTCAATTACGCTGTAATCCTTTTCTTCGGGCAAGCTGCGGTTTGCTTCGTCTATGCGGGAAGGGATAAGCAGCAGATCGTCTTTGATTTTCTTTTTCTTTGCGTAGATCTCCCGCTTAAATTCTTCTACAGTTTTATTGTTGAGGGCAAAAATCAGGTCTTCGTATTTTGCTGCGCCGTGCTCTTTAATTAAAGCCTTTAAAACATCAGCGTTGCTGATGGTACCAGCAATCTGTATCAACACATTGCGCCTGTCCTGCCATTTAAGGTTGTTGAAGTAAGAAGTATTAGTTATGAGCTTAAAAATATTTTCGTTAAGCAGGCTGGCAATCTTTGCCTGGTATTCGCTTTCTTTCATAGGTACATCGTTCCAGTAAAAAACTGTTTCGTGGCCAGCAAATTCCTGCTCCATGCTGCCGCGTTTTTTTACCCATTTTTCTTTGAAGGTTCGGCGTATGTTGATGGTTTGGCCATCAACATCAATCCATGCGCTTACTTCGTGATCGAGCTTGTGAAAGGGCTGGTTATTTTCGTCGAGTGTTTTAATCTCGAAGTCTTTGCGGTCGCTGCTGTCTTTACCAAAGAACAGCCATAGAAAGGCATCCATCAGCGTGGTTTTACCGCTGGCATTGCGGCCAAATATGAATGTTTGTAAATGAAAGATGATAACCAGACTGCGTATGCCTTTGAAGTTTGTGAGCGATAATTTTTTAAGATAAATGTTCATAGCTTTGTACTTTATATAAATGGTGAATTTTTAATGAAAGGCCGCCCCTACAGCGGCCTTTTTTGTTTTTTGCAAATGCGGTGGTTAATCCTTTTCGGGATCTTCGGCTACTTCTTCAGTACCGGCAACCTCAGTTGGCAATTCTTCATCGCCTTCTTTTGGGTCTGTTTCGTTATTGTGCATTTTTGTTGTTTTTGATTGTTAGAAAATAAAAGTTTGATATATGTGGATGTGTGGCCTTTTCTTGCAAGCTCCATTGCATCCAATGCCTGCTTTGTTACCCACACAGATTTTTAGTTTTGGGGCCGGCCACCCTAACAGCTAAAAATTTTACCGGCCCCTGGTGAATAATTATTTTTTCTTCATGTCCTGCTGAATAAGGTCGCGTACCCTTTGCGATACGGAAATATTCAGTTTTTTGCAATGCTTTTTAAACTTTTCACGCAGTGATAGTGCCACCGGCACATCGAGCTTTACGTTACTTGTTTTTGTTTCTGCTGGCATTTGCTTTTTGTTTGTAAAAGGAAAGCCGGTTATCAGGTTTTTATCTTACCCGGCTCCCTTTTGGGTTAGTAAATATTTTTAAAAAAGAGCGGACTATTATTTTCAAATCCGCCCCGGGTTTCCGCTATTGGCTTTCGCCGCCTTTTGGTTGCCCTTGCATGTGCATCATAATGCACTCTTGTTGTTGCGGGGGTGGGAATCGAACCCACAGCCGAAGGATTATGAGACCTTCCATCTACCGTTGATTGTACCCCGCGATGTAGCCGGTTTGTAGAAACACCCCGGCTTTTATCTAACGATTGCTTGCAGTGACATTTTAAAAAGTGGCCCGGCCTATCAGCTCCGGGCCCACGGACTTTTCAACATTAACCAGATAAGAGCTTCCGGGTTATCAGCCGGTCCTGAAAAGTTTTTAAAAAGCAGCCTGTGGAAACAGGCCGCCATTCCGTACCCTATGAAAACACCTACTTTAATAAAGTTTTTCCTTTTACCATTATACCGGTGCTGGTATGCCTCACTTTGTACACTACAATTTTTTTGCAGGTGGTAATGGTATCGCCAACCTTTGGTACCGGGCCTGTGTGCATACTGGCCGCTGGCGTGCATGCGGCAAAAAACAATATGCAAACAAGCACTGCACCTACAGTAATTTTTTTACGATCACCCCATTTTACAATGGCTATAAACAGCGCAGCAAGCAGCAGGTAAATGGCACTGAACATTAGAAGCTTGATCATTTTTTTAAGTTGTTTTGTTTTTTGTGCTCCCGGTAAATGAACAGCAGTATTATTGCTGCCGTGCCAATAAAAAACAGTAGCACAATGCCTGTGATTGCCTGGTTTAATTCTAATCTTAGCATGGCTTATTTTTGTTTTACCAATATTTTATTGAGCAGTACACCCACAAAAAAGCTTGCTACAAAAAGTGATAAAAAAAGCATGGCTGTAATTTTTAGGAGTTAAGAATATTTTCGGCTGCGGTTACCACATTATTACCATTCATATGTAAATCGCCAATGGCACGGGCATTGTTTTCGTTGCCTGCAAATTGCTGCTGCAGGGCTTGCTCCATTGGTTTTTTTATAATGCTGATAAGTATATCGGCATACTTTGCCAGGTGAAAATCTTTTTCATTCTGGCTGGCAGAACGTTCGGCTAAATCGAGTGCGGTTACTGCCTGAAATAGTTTGCCTTTGATTTGCTGGATTAATGTTTGCTGCATCGTTATTTAATTGAGTTTTTTATAAATAATTGGTTAAGGCTTTCGAGGAGGTAGCCTTTTTCTTTGTTGTAAACAACAAGGTTGTTATCTCTTGCCCAGCGAAACTTTTCGCTGCCTTCCCAACCGGTTAACTCTGCAATTACGCTAACGCTTACCCAGGTTTGTTTTGCTGGCTTGTTTAGCAAGGCGGTAAGCTTTGCATCTACACGGTCTAATTTTTTTGAAAGGAGATCGAGTTCCATAAGTGTAATTTTACGCAGCCTTTAAAAAATCCTTTGCCATTTTTACCACTATACCCATTGTTTGGCCGCTTAATTCGTATTCGTGTATGGCAGCAAGTGTTTGCACCTGCACATCGGTAAGGTTTATATCTTCCCACCTTACGGGTGTGGGCCATGTGTGCTGTACTGGTGCACTTTTTTTGCCCAGCACGGTTATTAAAGTGTTTTTATACATCTTCAATTCGCCGTTATCTATGGTGTAGCCATCTATAATTTCGGGCTTTATTTTAAGCAGCATTTCGGCAAGTTCTATGCGGCTGGTAAGGTTGATGCATTTGCGTTTGCCATTCACCTGGTAATTGATCCTTGCGCTTTTATCGTTGCGCACAAAAAAGTTTTGTGGCGGTATATAAATGCTCCCTTCAATTTTTATGAGGCATTTAAATTTTAAGGTTGTGTACATTTTTTGGGTGTTTAATTGTGATTTTGATAAGTTTTCATTTTGGTTTTATTCACAATTGGGTATTGAATTTTACTGTGCGATTGATGGCTCTGGTTCCACTTCGGCGGTTAGTTCGTTTTGCGGAATGCCGGTTAAAGAGGAAATAAGCTCCAGGTTATCGAGTGTAGTGAAGCGCTTATCGTTTTTGCGCAGCAGAATTGCGAGATAAGTGGGTGCTGATTTTGTGGCCTTCGCCACTTCAGCATAAGTATCGGCATTATCCCTTATCGCTTTTTTTGTACGCTCGGTTAGAATTCTGTTTGCCATTGGTTTTATTCTTTTGAATTGCTATATTTGACATACCAACTTTGGTATAACAATATTACGCAAACTTGTTTGAATAAAACAAACATGATTGGATATATTTTTCAAATATGTTTGAAACAATGTTGCAATAAATTATAAGGGATTGTAAATGAGTGGAATAGATGAAATAAAAATTTATGATAATTACATTCAAAAAAATAATTGGTAATATCCAAGTACTTAAAAAGTTAAGCCCAGAACAAGATATTGTTCTGGTTGAAGTTTACGAATATGTATCATCAAGATTAATATTATTAGAAGCAGATATAAACAGAGAGGAGTTGGAAGATAAAAACAGAGCTACAATTATTTACTTCCCAAGTAAATGGGAAATAGCTTTTATTTTTCAAGGGTATACAGAGGAATTACGGGAAAAAATGAAAGCTTGTATTTCAAAAGAAGATTTGATTTACTTAAGGCAAAAAATTGATAATGCATTATTTGCTCTACTTAATTGATAGCCTTAAAATACTTTTTGGGTCTGGGTTCTCAATAAAAGTTAGATTTTTTATTTTTTCAATTTCTTTTTTTTGAAAATCTGTAAACGGCTTTTCCGTGTTATCAATTTCAATTTCATTAAACTCCGCGGGGTCTCTGTTCATATTGTCATCCATAAAATAAAATTTGAAAACCAAAATTACAAACAAGTTTGAAAATGAATGAATTTTTTAAAAGGATAGTTGACCTGATGGATTTCTACAAGATCAAAAATGTTAATGATTTTGCACTAAATCATCTTGGTTATAACTCCTCAGAAAAAATTAATAGGCTTAAAAAAATTGGAAATAAACCATCAAGTGATATAATTACAGATATTCTTAAAAAATTTCCAGCCGTTAATTCTACCTGGCTTCTTACCGGTGAAGGTCTTTTAGTACCCAGCTTAAAAACTGTGCATCTTTTACCCGGCCTTCGGTTATTTTCCAGACTGCCCGTTTACGGCTTTTGGTGGCCTGCAGTAATGGGTAATTATTTTGCAATACAAAACTGTTTTTGCCAGCAATTACCCTTATAAGTTGAATTTGTGTAGTTTCTGATTCCCATACACAAAGCAGGTGCACGGGTTTATCTTTATAATAAAGCGATATTCGAAACGGGCCCATAGCACTAAAATACAAACATTCTCCATTGCATAAAAAAACAACTGCTTATGAGAAACTTTTATATTTTACTTAATTGAAAGTGCATGCCGTCTTTTCTTTGCCAGGCACCTCCCCAATCAAAGCCATTATCTGTAAAACACTTTACAAAGCCATGGGATAAAACAGGCTTAACATGTAAACCGTTCCATGCGGCATTAACATCTATTGCAATGCCCCAACTGTGCAGGCTTGCACTGCCAAGGCCACGCATTTTGCGGATGTTAAAACAACCATCCCAGGTCTTCAACTCTTTTACATAACCGGTGGCAATCAATTGCTTTAATGCAGCGGAAAGCGGAGCCACAAGATCTTTATTGCAGTAAAGCCTTTTGGGTATCACACCCACTTCAAGTTCGGCGGGTATATCCCAAAGGATCATGTGGCTTTCCTTTTCCGGGGCGCCATACTTTTCGTAGCAATTTTGCGATGTAACCATACAATTATTTTAGCCTTGAATATTGATTTTGTTGAACTTTTTGTAAAGCAAAAACGCCACGGACGCAATGACAACAAATATTGTAACCGCTACTGTAGGGAAACGTTTACTTTTTTTATCCTTTTCAGATTTTACGGTTTCTGTTTCTGTGGCTGTATTTTCTGATTTGATAAGTTTGGCGCTATCGAAAGTATTTTCTTTTATCGCTGTGGTGGTGTTGGTGCCGGTACTGTCAAACTTTGTTTTTTCTGTTTTTAAATTAGCATGCACTTTTGTAATATTCCTGCCGCCGGGGTTGATAATTATTTTGCCGTCTTTTCTTTCAATGCTTATAAGTGGTCGAATTTGACCACTTTCGATATTTGTAGTTTCAGGCTCAAATTCAAGCATCACGTTTTCGTCCTCACTTTCTATTTGCAGCATTTTTGCGGCTTGATCCTGCTTTTGCTGGTATTCCTGTAATTGAATGCGTAAATGCCCACTGTCAACCGTCACTCCGTGGCTGGCAATTGTTTTCGTGCTTTCCTTTGTCTTGTGCAGCTTCACAGAATTGCAACTGCACAAGAGTGCGACGCAACAGACGATCAATTGAAATACTTTTGCCTGGTTCATAAAATGTATTTGTATATTTTAAAGTGTTTTTGCAAATAATAATTTGTATAAACACAAATCACTTTACAGAAAATGTGTTTACTTTTTCCCTAATGCATCAATTTCTTTATTTACTAATTTTTCAGTTTTGCCCAATAAACTTGCAAGCATACTGGCGCCCATGTACCCAACTGTTATAAATAGTAAACGGCTGAATTTTATTACATAATCAGCTATCACAGGATTGAGCGTTTTTGTGGCCTGATCGTAAATGATGCCGGTAATTACCAGTGCTAAAACGCTCAATAGAATATTATCCCATTCATCTTGTAAATACTGATTTAGGGAAACATTTGTAACTAAATTTTCAGTTCTGCGGCGCAAGCTGCGAACCTTTAAAAGTATTTGCGCAACGATGCCTAACAGGCCAATTGCAACGAGCATAAAAATTTGTGTCATTTTTTGTAATTTTTAATTTCAAGTAAATCAATCCTGTATGTATTTTTATCAATCTGGTTATGCATGTTGTTGATGTGCCCGTCAATAACAGTTATGGTATTATCAGTATTAAGGTTATGTTCTTTCTGGTAAATATTTATTTCATCCTGCCTGGTTACGAAATCGTTTATTTTCCAAACCATACCGAATATGCCCAATACTGCTGCTGTTGTTAAAGACAACAACACAGTTTGCAAATTGGATAAGAAGTTTTTTTTCTGCTCTGTCATTGTTGGTTATTTATAAAGTTTTTTAATGCTTCGCCCCAGGGCGTAAGCGTTCCTGTTTTTTGTACGTGGAAGGATGAAGCTTTCGCTGTTCCGTTGCCATCGAATGGCATAAAGAGAATAAAGTTGAATTGCTTGTAAAGTTCAACCATTGGCTTAACCGCCGCCGGGTCCGTTCCTTTAAAAACATGGGCGTTCATGGCAAGCGTTTCAATGCCGGAAACTTCGCGGATATAATCTATTGCTTTTTTAAAATCCTCCGGGCTTTGTTCGCTGCCATTGTGCAGGGTTATTACTTCAAGGCCAATGGATTTATAATTTTGTAACAAGTACAAAACATCCCGCTCGTTTCCTTTCCGGCTGCGTTCTCCGTTTGCCAACATCAATGCGTAAATTATGTGATCGCCTGAGTTACTGGCAACCTTCCCGTATTTTTTACATTCGTCAATTGTAATCCTCAATTCGTCAATGTAAAATTTATAATCATCTACAAAGAAGCCATCTGTTGCGACTTCATCTTCTGTAGTAATGGTAAAATCGTATTGCCAATTATCCTGCAAAAACAGGTTCAATTTTCTTCTGAACTCCGCAGTGTCGCGGACAAATTTTCCCCCGGCTTTATTATTCCAGCTTAGAATAATATTACTGCTTAAACCTGCATCGTGCATTTGCTGCAACTCAGGCAAAACCCCGCCGTTGTATTGTGAAAGAACCAGATCAACCCTGCCAACGGTTGCGCCGACTGATTTAAGGAAACTTATTTTTTCAGGGATTTTTAAATCCCCGCCTTGTATCCAGATTCCGAACTGCATTTTATCTTTAATGTAAATAATGCTGTCATGGTAAGTTTCATAAGTGCTGTCATAGTAAACTAAATAAGTACTGTCGTAAGCAATCAGATAAGGGATAAATGCCCCTTCCACAATTACCGTATCGTGTATAGCTTCATATTTTTTTAAGAACCTTGCCCAAAGAATTTTTTTTATTGCAAATGAATCATGCTTATAGTCTTTAATTGGCCTTTCCGTTTGCATCCATCTTTCGCCAACACGGGTAAAAACGCTTGTAGTGTCTTTACTAAATTTTGCAGTTGTATCACGAATAACAGTAATGGTTTCCTGTCGTTGCGCAAATGATGTTGCTGTTGAAATTGCCAGCATCAATATTATTATCAGGTTTTTCATTTTATTTTTTTGCCATTTTCATCCACCTTATCAGTGGAAAATTTTAAGATTAAAAGACTGATTGCAATGAGGCCGAAGAATACGTAAAGCATAATTTTTAATTTAAAAGATTTAAAGGCATTTGTTTTTGTGGCCCGGTGCCAAATGAATAAACTTCCACACCCATAACTACCCATGTTGTGGATGCATTTGTAAAATCAAATGGGCCTGTAGTTGTTTCGCCGCCTGCCCGATATGCTGCACTGGCATTTATTGAAGGAGTGATAAAACTAATATCGTCTGTTTCAGTCCACCCGGTAGGTGCTGTAGATGCAGGCGAAGTGCCGGTACTGCGCCAGAATATGGCGTAACCGTTACTTGTATTTAATGCAGAAGGAAACGTAACGCTTGCGTTTGCGCTCGTTGTTGTGGACGTTGAAATCCTGTATTGCTTAATTGGGTTTACGGTCAACGCATCGTAACCGGTAAACTGAAAAACACTCATAGTAACCCCTGTTGCCGCATCTCCTGTGCAGTCGTAAGTTATCGTTGTGGTTACTGGTGAATTGCCAACCCTTGCATAAAACATTGCTATTTCAGTACCGCTTATTATACTTAAATCTATAAGTACCCATGTAAGGCTTCCGCCTGTCATTGTTGGCGTTACGACTGTATTTGAACCCGAAACGAACACCACTAAAAGGCTTTCCGCAGTTGGTGTGAAAGCAGTCATTGCGTAGCTGGTAGTATTAGCCGTTGAAGCTAACCCTGCAACCGGACTTGTTACACCTATTGCTGAAAAACAATAGCACGGGAAAAGCAATAATGCTGTTAATATTTTTTTCATAATTTATAATTCCTGGTTTACGGAAACTACATCCCATTTGCTGTCGGCACTGTTCCAGATGCAGCCTATATATAATGTCTTACTGATAACTGTTGTGGTGGGTAATACAGTTCCCATTATGCGGAAAGCTGCGTTCCAAGTCAATGCCCTTGCGGTGGCGTTATCTTTAATTCTTATTATTAAAGGTTGCCCGTCTGTTGGCGTTCCTGATGGTGCATTAATAGTCAATGCGGCTGCTAATGCTGTTACTGTATAACTATCGTCCGTATCTGCATTTATCGTTAAAGAACCTGTTGAAGCGGTTGTTGAGACACGTTTTGTAATGCGTTTGTTTGTGAGGGTGTTGGTAGAACTGATTGAAGGGATTGCCACGCCGCCGATTGTAGGGGCATTGGTAACTTCTAAATCTGTAAACCATCCTTTTGTAAATCTTGTACCTGTTGAGCCCAGTGAACCTGATCCTGTTAAATCGTTACTCCCAATGGCAAGATTTCCACCGGAAACAGTAAAGCCCCCTGTTGCTGTTGACACGGTAATATTTGCAGTGCCATCAAAAGAAACGCCGCCGATTGTACGGGCATTTTGTAATGCTGTGGCGGTTGCCGCATTTCCACTTGTATTTTGGTTTAATGTAGGAAACGATGTTAGGGCAGCAGCACTTCCGTTTGTTGTAAGAATATTACCCGTGCCATCTTCATCTGATAACACAGCCCTTAACTGCGCAGAAGTTGTTGCAGCAAACTGGCTTAATGGGTTTGCAACTAAAGCATCACCGGAGCCCGCTCCAGTACCATAATATGTTGGTGAAATCGAATATACGCCGCTGTCTAAGGGATTAAAAACAAGCGGTAAATAAGTGCCTGCAACACCTGTAGGCGGTGATACCATTTTTAAAGTATCGTTTACATGCGTTACGCCATTTAAAGTGATATGCGTTGTTGAAAGCCCGTTTGCGATTGAAACGGATTGCCAGGTAGTATGCCCGGCATACGAAATTTTATTCGTAGTTATTTTTTCTGCTACCTGTATGCCTCCAAAACTTAAACGTGGCGCACTACCTGTACCATTCCAATTATCAGCGGTAACAGTACCACCTGTTGCATCTAATACAGAAACAGGGGAACTTCCTGCGCCTAAGCTTAAACGGTGTGTTGTGGTGTTGTAATAAAAGTTTGAATTATCCTGTAAAATTGTGCTGCCATCGCTTACCAATACACTGCCTGCGGTTAAAGATGGAAGTGTGTATTTAGCATTCCATGTTGCTGCGCTTGCAATTCTTGCATCTGATAAAGTACCCGCCCATGTTAAAACGTGAGCTGTTCCACTTGAAACGATTGTTAAGTTGGTTTCGTTTGTGAAAGTTTGGGTTGCGCCTGTTAAAGCATTAAGTGAAGTAATGCCGGAGCCCGCTCCAGTACCATAATATGTTGGTGAAATCTTTTTAATCAGCCCATTGCTTTCTACTATAAGGCTATCAGTTCCTGCCGTTCCATCTGCTATATCTTTCACTGTTAAAGTTGATAACCCTGTTGCCGCCCCGGATATAGAAAATGCGCCACCCGTAAAACGATAGCCGCCCGTAAATCTTGCAAGCCAACTATTCGCAGTACTGTTCGTTAAATCAACTCCTGTTTGGCTGTCCGCAAATGTGAATGCTCCCTGTGTCATGCTTTTAGCTCTGCGACCACCTGCGTAAGAAAAAGAACCGTTTACTCTGCTTGAATCGCCCCAAACCAAAGAGTATTCACCGTTTAAAGTATCTTGCCGCCCGGCTAAAATAGAGCTGAAGCGGCTTGTGGAAGTATTGCCTAATGTTTGCTGATATCCTCCCGGTATTTGTGAAAATTGGCCCCAAACAGCATTGCCACTCCCAAGATTATTGTAGTACCCAAATATGGATGAGTAGCTGGCATAGGTATTATTATGGCTACCGCCTAAATTTACTGCACCCACAGGTGCGGATGCAAGGCTATCAATTTTATTGTAGAGGCCGCCAAGCGAAACAGAATAAGAGCCTTTATTTGTATTATGTTGCCCGCTTACATTTGCGCTGTAAGCGTTTAGTAATGAATCTTGCGAACCTGAGCCCATGAACCCATATATCGCATTTTTCATATACAAATGATATCCGGAGCCGATTGCGCTGCTTAATGAATTTTCTATATAATTACCTTCACCGCCACCTATAAGTGAATAGTTTGAATTGTTTATATTACCAACTCCATTTAATACGGTGGTGTATGTTGCATTGTAATTCAAATTTCCAGACCCGTTCCCGATAAAGCCACCCTGCGCTGCTCGGTTTATATTTCCTGACCCATTGGTAATGGACCCAAAGTAAGAGCCCACATTTAAATTACTATTTCCAGATACAATTGACGCATTCAAAGAAGATGAATCGTTTTTATTTAAAATACCCGCAACGATAGCTGAATTAACACTCCCCGAAAGGTTATTATTTTCTGTACCCGCACCTATAAATGAGAAATCACTTTCTGAAATTTTATTTAACCTCCCACCCGGCATGGCTGCATAACTACTATTAACCATCGTGTCAATGTTACCAGAGCCCATAAAACCACCCAATGAAAAATACATATACATGTGGTTGCCCGCTCCAATAAATGAATATTGCGAGCTATCTATCATATTCAAATTTCCGCCAGGTATTGCAGAAAAATGAGAATATCTTTTTGTCTGATTGCCGTACCCCCCGCCCATAAATAAATTATTGCCATGCGCCCCTAAAGAAGACCCCGCTCCTATAAAGTTATAATTACCATAATGATTAGTATTATAACTGCCGCCTACAATTACATCATGGTTCCCGCTATCGGTAATTGTATTATGCCCACCAAATCCTATTCCGCTCGCAATTGACTTCCCAATTCTGTGATCGTACCCATTTATTATTGTCCTGAAATAATCCAGCCCAAGTATGCTATTAAGTGTATTATGCCCATCAATAGTTCCGTTAGTTCCTCCCCAAAGGATTGCATTATTATAACCACTATCATTGATATTATCTTGATACCCGCCTGTATAATTTCCAGCATTTCCGCTTCCGGGACTGTTGGTTAATCTAATTCTACTATCCCCGTAGGTATGGGTTGAAAAATCTAAAGCGTTTGTAGTTGTTGCCCCTGCATCTGTTACAGTTTGTAATGTTCCTGATCCACTCGCCTGCCTTACCCACCCACTCCCCGTATAATAGTAAAACCCCGGTGTATTGTCGGTTTGGTAGATAAGCAGGCCTGTAACCGGGGAAGCTATTGCGTTGCGTTGGGTTTGTGTCATGCGGGGAGGTATAACACCGCCCGTTGTCGAATTAAACTGCGCATTCCCGTCTCCGAGCGATAAGACTATATTTTTTGCTACATTGTAATTACTTAAATCAAAAGACCCGGTTGCAATGGACGCGATAGAATAAGTATCATTTGCTTCGTTTTGCGATTTAAATAAAATCGTAGCATCTTCATCGCGTATTGCCGTTACCATAAATTCCGTAAGGCTATCTAAGTATAAATTATGAAGCCCCATATTTATGGTATGGCTACCAGTGAACGCCGTTGCTCCCTGCGCAGTCAATGTTGCTTCAAATGTTGGCGTAGCACCGCTTACCGCCTGCCATGCTGTAATATTCTTAACGTAAAGTACCCCGCTAATAACCGCAACACTACCCGCTACTTTATTGGTTGTTGTATCAGTACTTAAAACCGTGCCTTGCGGGAAATACCATACCCCAAAAGCATCCACCGGGCGGGAAGTGCTGCCAATCGGTGTGCGCTGCGAAAACACACTGATAAAACACACGCTTAAAATAATTGATAAAATAATTTTCTTCATGGTATTGCTCTCCTATAATATTGGTCTAAATAGTTTTTTAATGTTGTTCCCGCGGGTTGTAATACATCGCTTACAATCAGCGGACTTTCTGCATCGTCTCCGTTGTTATTGCTGATAAAACTTACCAGATAAAATTTCGCTTCCCTTGCGCTTCTGATTAAGTCTGTCATAAATGCCCCGGACGCATTATTTCGTGCTGCCAGTT
>Ga0075163_10006029_pt1 | contig 16085 bp, 17 predicted proteins | sample JI1023141ADNA_FD_71478 | JGI IMG/M metagenome (GOLD analysis project Ga0075163, IMG submission 71478) | Wastewater effluent complex algal communities from Wisconsin, to seasonally profile nutrient transformation and Carbon sequestration -... | ecosystem: Engineered > WWTP > Effluent > Algae...
GGCTCGCCGACCCTGATCACCCGCGACGAGGAGTCGAGTGGCATCACCGACGTCAGCGAGTTCCTGCGCAAGGGTGAGTCGGACAAGGCCAGCTACTACGTGCTCGACGCCCAGGTGCACGCGTCGACGCTGGCCTCGCGCCCGGATCTCGCCGGAGCCAGTGCCGCGACCAAGGCGGCGCTCGCCCAGGCGATCGAGGGCGGGCAGCTGTACGTCATGACGGTGTCCGACTGGACGAAGGCCTACGGATGAGTCGATGACGACATGAGTGTGGCGGGCGTCCGGTGGACGCCCGCCACACTCATGTCAGGGGTCAGCGCAGCAGCGCGGAGAGCTCCTGCAGCCGCTCGTCGTTGACCGAGTACCACGACCAGGTGCCCCGGTTGGTGCGCGAGAGCAGGCCGGCCTCGGTGAGCACGCGGAGGTGATGGCTCACGGTCGGCTGCGAGAGCGCGAGCGGCACGGTGAGGTCGCAGACGCAGGACTCGGCGTTCGGGCTCGACTTGATGAGGGACAGCAGCTGCAGGCGCGCGGGGTCGGCGACCGCCTTGAGCAGGCGGGCCAGGCTCTCCGCGGTGCCGCGGTCGAGGGGTGTGGTCAGGCCGGTGGGGCAGCACGCGGGTCCCGTGACCTCGCCGCGCGCGTCCAGTCGTGTCGCCATGGTGACTCCCTCGTGGCTATATTGACGAATGTCAATGTAGCATGACAGTCTATAAATAGATCGTCATCTATGTGACCTCCAGGAGGAACCCGTGTCCCGTGTCCAGCTCGCCCTCAACGTCTCCGACCTCGAGGCCTCCGTGGCCTTCTACTCGACGCTGTTCGGCGTCGAGCCGCACAAGCGCCGCCCCGGCTACGCCAACTTCGCCATCACCGAGCCGCCCCTCAAGCTGGTGCTCATCGAGGTGGCAGCCGACGAGCGCGGCACCGGCACGGCCGGCGCCCTGAACCACCTCGGCGTCGAGGTCGAGGGTGCCGAGAGCGTCGAGGAGCACGCGGACCGGCTGCGCGCTGCGGGCCTCGCCGCCCTCGACGAGAAGGACACCACCTGCTGCTACGCCCTGCAGGACAAGGTCTGGGTGCACGACCCGGCCGGCGCTCCGTGGGAGATCTACACGGTCAAGGACGACAACCCGGACGGCCTGCAGATGGTCGCCAGCGCCTCCGGCTGCTGCTGACCGTGGACATGCCGTCGGTGCTGTTCGTCTGCGTCCACAATGCGGGCCGGTCGCAGATGGCGGCCGCCTACCTCATGCACCTCGCGGGCGACCGCGTCGAGGTCCGGTCGGCGGGGTCGGCTCCGGCCGACTCCGTCAACCCGGCCGTCGTGGCGGCCATGGCTGAGGAGGGCATCGACATCGCAGCCGAGGTCCCCAAGGTGCTCACGACGGAGGCGGTGCGCACCTCCGACGTGGTGATCACCATGGGCTGCGGTGACGTCTGCCCCGTCTTCCCCGGCACCCGCTACGAGGACTGGGTCCTCGAGGATCCTGCCGGGCAGGGCGTCGACTCCGTCCGTCCGATCCGTGACGAGATCCGGCGCAGGGTCGAGACGCTCATCCGCGAGCTCTCGCCTGGTGGCGTGACCCCGTGACGCCGGAGCCGGTGGGCGTCGACGGCGCGGTCATCCAGCGTCTGTCGGTGCTCAACCGGTTCCTGCCGCTGTGGATCGTGGCCGCCATGGTCGTCGGCCTGCTCATCGGCCGCCTCGTTCCTGCCGCCCAGACGGCGCTCGACGCGGTCAAGGTCGGACAGACGTCCCTGCCGATCGCCCTCGGGCTGCTGCTCATGATGTACCCGGTGCTCGCCAAGGTCCGCTACGAGGACATGGGCCACGTCACCGGCGATCGCCGCCTCCTGTGGCTGTCGCTCCTGCTCAACTGGGTGATCGGCCCCGCGCTGATGTTCACCCTGGCCTGGGTCTTCCTGGCCGACGAGCCGGCCTTCCGGACCGGCCTGATCGTCATCGGCCTGGCCCGCTGCATCGCCATGGTGCTCATCTGGAACGACCTGGCGTGCGGGGACGGCGAGGCGGCCGCGCTCCTCGTGGCGATCAACTCGGTGTTCCAGATCGTGGCCTACGCGCTGCTCGGCACCTTCTACCTGACGATCCTCCCGGGCTGGCTGGGGCTCGACACCCAGGACGTCCAGTTCTCCACCTGGGAGATCACCAAGGCGGTGCTCATCTTCCTGGGCATCCCGCTCGTCGCCGGCTACCTGACCCGGCGCATCGGCATCCGCACCAGGGGAGTCGACTGGTACGAGCAGCGCTTCCTTCCCCGGATCGGACCGTTCGCCCTCTACGGCCTCCTCTTCACGATCGTGGTGATGTTCGCCCTCCAGGGCGACGCGATCCTGTCGGATCCGGGCGCCGTGATCCGGATCGCGATCCCGCTGCTCGTCTACTTCGGCGTCATGTGGAGCATCTCGTTCGCGCTGGGCGTGCGGGCCCGGCTGGGCTACCCGAAGACGGCGACCCTGGCCTTCACCGCAGCGGGCAACAACTTCGAGCTGGCCATCGCGGTCGCGATCGGCGTGTGGGGCATCACGTCCGGCCAGGCGCTGGCCGGGGTGATCGGCCCCCTCATCGAGGTCCCGGCCCTCGTCGCGCTGGTCTACGTGTCCCTGTGGCTGCGACGACGGATGGCCGCCCGGTCGTAGTCGTTCACCTCCTGTTCACCTACCGTTCGGCAGCACGTCATCGAGTTCACGCCCGCAGTCCACCAGTCCGGCACACACTCGCCCCTGCGAGAGCGAATTGGTCGGAAACCGTTCACTCTCAGGACATCTTCGACCTCTTCTCGGCGTTACGTTGTGATCCGTCCCCTCGCGGGGTGACCGGAAGGAAATCTGGGCGTGGACCTGCTGCTCATCACCGTGATCGCGGTCATCGTCATCGCCTTGATCTTCGACTTCACCAACGGCTTTCATGACGCGGCCAACTCCGTTGCCACGGTCGTGGCCACCCGGGCGCTGCCCGCCCGGTGGGCGCCGGCCTTCTCGGCGACGTTCAACTTCCTCGCCTACTTCGTCGTGGGAACAGCGGTCGCCAACACCATCGCCAAGACGGTCAAGAGCGAGTACGGCGGCGTGGCCCTGGCGTTTGCGGCCCTCTTCGCCGCCATCGCCTGGAACTACATCACCTGGCGATTCGGCATGCCGTCGTCGTCGAGCCACGCGATCATCGGCGGCCTCGTCGGCGCGGGCATCGCGGCCGGCGGGCTCGAGGCCATCGACTGGTCGAGCGTGCAGAAGGCCGGAATCGGGATCATCCTGTCCCCGGCCGTGGCCTTCGGCATCGCCTTCGTCGCCATGTACCTCGTGATCGGCATCCAGCGCATGACGAAGCTGCACGACGACCACCCGGTGTTCAAGGGCTTCCAGCTCGTCTCGGCTGCCGCCGTCTCCTTCGGGCACGGCGCCAACGACGCACAGAAGACGATGGGCGTCATCGCAGCCCTGCTCCTCGGGGCCGGCTACACCGAGATCGGTGCGGACGGCAAGACGATCGAGGTGCCCGAGTGGGCGGCGCTCAGCGCGTACGCGGCCATCGCCCTCGGTACCCTGTGGGGCGGCTGGAAGATCATCGAGACCATGGGCCTGAAGATCACGACTCTGCACGCCAACTCCGGCACGGCCGCCAACATCGGCGCGACTACGGCGATCTTCGGCGCAACGGCCGTCGGCATGCCGATCTCCACCACGCACGCGGCAGCCTCGTCGATCGTCGGGGCGGGCGTCGGATCGGGCAAGGGAGCCAACTGGAAGATCGTCGGCGAGATGCTCATCGCGTGGGTCCTGACGATCCCGGCCGCGGGCCTCGTGGCCTTCGGCATGTTCCGCCTGACCCAACTCCCCACCGCCCTCGCCGTCATCACCGTCGGGGTCGTCGTGGTCGCCTTCGGCGCCTGGGCGGCGTGGGCCATGGCGCACACGATCCATGCGGAGGACGTCGAGGCCGAGATCCTGCCCGAGCAGGCCCTTGCCGAGCCGCTGCCGGGTCATCCGCACCTGCAGGGACGCGGCCCGGTCGACTGACCTGCACGGGTTAACCCGCTGTTCATGTCGCGTTAGGCGGGGGGTCGACTCTCGCACGCCTGTCGTCCACGCGTGAGCAACAGACTTCGGCCATGTCGGAACCGGACGTCCAGGAGCGGCGCGACCTCCAGGCTGCGGCCACGAGCCACCGCGGTGATCGGGTCTTCAACAGGATCATCACGGGTGCGGCGTTCGTCGCTCTCCTGGTCCTGGCCGGGATCACGGTCTTCCTCGGCGCCCAGGCCGTCCCCGTGCTGCAGACGCAGGGCCTCGACTTCCTCACCACGTCGGTCTGGAGCCCGCCGGACTACGGCATCTGGGGGATGCTCTACGGCTCGGTGCTGCTGGCCGTCATCGCCCTCGTCATCGCCGTGCCGGCGTCGCTGCTGCTCTCGGTCTTCATGGTGTTCCTGGCGCCGACGTCGGTCGCCAAGGTCCTCACCAACCTCGTCGACCTGATGGCGGCCATCCCCAGCGTGATCCTCGGGCTGTGGGCCTTCTACATCCTGTCGCCCGTGTCCGAGCAGTGGCAGGCGCTGCTCAACCAGTACCTCGGCTGGATCCCGATCTTCCAGAACGAGAGCGGCAACTTCAGCGGCACCCCCTTCACCGCGGGGTTCATCCTGGCGATCATGATGATCCCGATCGTCACGTCCGTCACGCGCGAGGTCCTCGGCCGCACCCCTCCTGAGCTCATCAACGCCTCCGAGGCGCTCGGCTGCTCGCTGTGGACGATGCTCCGCTACGTGGCCCTCCCGTACGGCCGCGGTGGCCTCGTGGGCGGCGTGATGCTCGGCCTGGGCCGTGCGCTCGGCGAGACCATCGCGGTGTTCTTCGTGCTGAAGATCGTGTTCGACCCGGTGAACTACTACAACATCATCGAGTCCGGCGGCGGATCGGTCGCCACGCTCATCGTGTCCAAGTTCGGCGAGGCATCGGGCCCCTACGAGACCCAGCTCCTGCTGGCCGCCGGCTTCTTCCTCTTCCTCGGAACGCTGGTCGTCAACGCGATCGCCAATGTCATCGTGAACCGCACAGGACGGATGCAGGGATGAGCGCGACCATCACCTTCGATGACACGACTCTTCCGGAGCTGCAGCAGCAGAAGCCGGAGGCCCCCTGGGGTCGGCGGACGTCAAAGTTCCGCACGGTCGTGATCCTGGCGGTGCTCATTCCCGCCACGGTCGTGACGCTGCTGTTCTGGTTCTCGAGCATCCCCGGACCCGTCATCATGATCGCGGTCTACTTCCCCCTCCAGCTGGTGGCGTCGATGATCGCGGCCATCGCGGTGCGGGGCACCAAGGCGGCCGCTGATGCGGTGATCATCGTCTCCGCGATCGGGGCGACGATCTTCAGCATGGTGGTGCTGATCTCCGTCCTCTGGACGATCATCACCAAAGGCCTCCAGGCACTCAGCGGCGCGTTCATCTTCCAGAACAACGAGTACATCAGCCCCTCGACGCCGCTCGGCTACGGCGGCATCGGCCACGCCATCCTCGGCACGGTGCTGATCGTCGCGATCTCGGCCGTCATCGCCGTCCCGCTGGGCGTCATGACCGCCGTCTACATCACGGAGGTCCGCGGCCGCGCGGTGCCGTACGTGCGCTTCTTCGTGCAGGCCATGAGCGGCGTGCCGTCGGTCGTCGCCGGACTCTTCATCCTCACGGTGTTCATCCTCACGGGGGTCCTCGACAACAGCGCGTTCGCGGCCGGGCTCGCCTACGCGATCCTCATGCTCCCCACCGTGGCGAGAACGGCGGAGGAGGTGCTGAAGCTGGTCCCGGACGACCTGCGCACCGGCGCGCTGGCCCTCGGATCCACGCGAGCCCGCGTGGTGCTGCGGGTCGTCATCCCTGCTGCGAAGACCGGCATCATCACCGCGGCGATCCTCGGCGTGGCGCGCGTCGTCGGCGAGACGGCTCCCCTGCTGCTCACGGCTCTGAAGAACGACAAGACGGTGCTGAACCCCTTCTCGGAGCCCATCTCCGCACTGCCCACCTACATCTTCGACAACGTCGCGCAGCCCTACCCGGATGCCGTGCTGCGCGCCTGGGGCGCCGCCCTCACGCTGATGATCATCGTCGCCGTCCTGTTCACACTCACCCGCTTCTTCAGTGCCAAGCGATAGCCGATCGAGGGAGCTTCCCACCATGTCAACAGCCGAGTACGAGAATGTCACGACCCTCGAAGAGGAGCTCTCCTTGACCCCGGACAACCGCCCCGTCGAGATGGAGACGCGCGACGTCAGCGTGTGGTTCGGCAAGCGCAAGGTGCTGGAGGGCGTGAACATCGAGTTCCGCCGCAACTCCGTGACCGCCCTCATCGGGCCGTCGGGCTGTGGCAAGTCGACGTTCATCCGCACGCTCAACCGCCTCCATGAGCTGATCCCGAGTGCGGCCCTCGCCGGCAGCGTCCTCTACGAGGGGAACGACATCTACGCGCCCGAGGTCGACCCGGTGCAGATCCGCCTCGCGATCGGCATGGTCTTCCAGAAGCCCAACCCGTTCCCCAGCATGACGATCCGCGGGAACGTGCTTGCGGGCCTGAAGCTGTCGGGCATGAAGCGCCCCAACCACGACGAGATCGTCGAGCAGACCCTCACCGCGGCGGGCCTCTGGAATGAGGTCAAGGACCGGCTCGGTGCGGCGGCCGGCGAGCTCTCGGGTGGTCAGGCGCAGCGCCTTGTCATCGCCCGGTCCCTGGCCGTGCAGCCGACCGTCCTGCTCATGGACGAGCCCTGCTCGGCGCTCGACCCGGGCTCGACCCTCAAGATCGAGGAGACGATCCGCCAGCTGTCGAAGGAGATCACGATCATCATCGTGACCCACAACATGCAGCAGGCTGTGCGCGTGGCCGACCAGACGGCGTTCTTCCTCGCCACCGATGGCCAGCCCGGCCATGTGGTCGAGCAGGGCCCGACGACCGAGATCTTCGGCAACCCCCAGGACCAGCGCACCCTCGACTACGTCAACGGGCGCTTCGGTTAACCCTGCGTTCACCAGTACACGGACTGTTCACCTGAGCGACGGTCGCAGGCCACGCCAGACCCACCAGCGGGTCACCCCGTCTGCCTAGCGTGCAGGTGTTGTACACATCGCCTACGAAGGAGAAACCAGTGCGTCGCACTCTCGCGATTCTGGCCAGCGCTGCGGTCGCCGCCTCGACGGTCGCCCTCGCTGCCCCGGCCCACGCGGCCAACACCATCAGCGGCGGCGGAGCATCGTTCCCGCAGCCGTTCCTCGCCCAGTGCCTTGCCGACTTCAACGCGTCGCAGGGCGACTTCGACATCCAGTACACGTCGACCGGCTCCGGCACCGGCAAGTCGAACTTCACCAAGGGCATCTTCGTCTACGCCCAGACCGACTCGAAGTACACGTCGGGTGAGCCGACCTTCGACTGGGAGTACATCCCCAACATCGGCGGTGCGGTCGCGTTCCCGATCAACCTGAAGAACGCCAAGACGGGCCGCTCGCTCGGCTCGTCCATCCAGCTCAAGCAGACCACGCTGGCCAAGCTGCTCTCGGGCAACCTGACCACCTGGCGCGCACCTGAGATCCTCAAGGACAACCCGCGCATCGCGGCGGCCATCCCCGACGTCCCGGTCACGGTCGCGTACCGCTCGGATGCCTCGGGAACGTCGAACAACACCCTCCAGTACCTGAACGCCTGGGCTCCCAGCATCTGGGCCAAGGTCCAGGACGACTTCGGCACCGCGTTCCCCGGCGGCCGTCCCCCGGCCAACTCGGTCGCGGGCAAGGGCAACCCCGCCGTGCTGAGCCTCGTGGCGGGCAAGGAGGGCACCATCGGCTACGTCGACTACGGCGACGCCAAGGGCTACCCCTCGGCGCGCATCGCCAACGCACTGGGCGAGTTCGTGGCCCCGTCACCGGCCTCGGCTTCCAAGAACCTTGGCAGCCAGACGAACATCGCCACTAACGGCCTCGTCACGCTGAACTACCAGACCAAGGTGTCCGGTGCCTACCCGGTGGCGATCTTCAGCTACATGCTGGCGCGCACCGACGGCAAGGGCCCGAACGGGCTCGGCGTCCGGAAGTTCGCGGACTACGTGCTGCAGAAGTGCGGCCCGTCGCGAGCGGCCGGCCTGGGCTACGTCCCGGTGACCGGACAGGTCCTGACCAAGGCGAAGGCCCTGGTTCTCCGGATCCAGTAGTACGACCCGCACCACACGACACCGCCACACGCAGAAGGACGAGGACGATGCCCCGGATGTTGACCGTGACCCGGGGCGTCGTCCTCGTCGCTGTGGCGGGGTGGACCCTCGCCGCGTGCACGCCCCCCCTGCCTCCCGATGTCCTCGCGGCGCAGGCGGAGACGAACATCACCTGCCAGTCCGGGGACGTCGCCGTGAACGTCTCTGAGGACTTCGTCGGCGCCATGGGTGCTGTCGGGGCCGGACTCGCGGGCGTATGCCCGGAACAGACGGTGACCGAGGTCCAAGGCCAGGCCAATGCGCCGCTCCAGCTCGTCGACCGCGCTCCCACCGCTGAGGAGATCGCCGCCTTCACGACGGCGGCCTGCCCGACCGGCACCGTGATCGTCGTGCCCGCCTTCGGATACGCGGTGGCCCTGTCCTACGACATCATCGGGCTCGAGGGGATCGTCCTCACCCCGCAGGCGATCGCCGGGATGCTGTCCGGCACCGTGACCTCCTGGGAGGACCCGCTCATCACGGAGCCGAACGCGGACTACGACCTCACCCTCCTGCCGGAGGTGTCCGTGCTCTCTGTCGAGGCGCCGCAGGGCTCTGTCGAGGCGATGACCGCGTGGCTGACCGCTGAGGACCCCGCCGCGTGGACCGCAGGCCAGGTCGGCACCCTCTCGGTCGGCACCACCTTCCCGACGCAGGCCGATCTCCTCGGTGAGCTCACCCTCACCGAGGGCACCGTCGCCGTCATCCCGGCGTTCTCCGCCGTCAACAACGGCATGCCCGTCGCGGCCGTCCCGGTCGGCGACCTCGTGATCAGCCCGGATGACACCCAGCTGCTCAAGGTCGGCGTCGCCGCCACGAAGGTCACCTTCGACGAGGCGGGCAACATGCTGGCCAGCCCCGCCATCGGCGGCGTGCCGGTCGAGGGCCAGTTCGACCTGGCGTCGTCGAAGATCGTCCTCGCCGAGGGGCAGCCGGTGATCGGCTGGCCCATCATGGGGATGGCCCACCTCATGGTGTGCGACTCGCCCGCTGATCCGCTGCCCCTGTCGGTGGCCCAGTACGCGGTGCGCCTCGCGGGCCAGGGGGCCCTGGAGACCTTCGGCGTCACGCCGCTGCCGGAGCCCATCCGCGTTCAGACGTTCGGCCCGCTCAAGGTCATCGCCGCCGCGCCGACCGAGTAGCACCCGCTCCCTGCTCGCCCCTCCTGCCGAGCGGTGAGAAGTGGCCCGCCCCGCCGAGGCGGAACGGGCCACTAGTCACCACTCGCGCGGAGGATGCGCGGCGGCAGATCAGATGAACAGCAGCTGGGCGCCGTCCGTCATCTCGATGAAGTCACTGGCGTTGATGATGTCGTCGACACCGTCCCAGAGGTCTTCCTTCTTCAGGTGGTTCATGTCGGCGCTGAGCCGGCAGGCCCAGATGTGACCGCCGGATCCCTTGATCAGCTCGAGGAACTCGGGCACGGGCGGGATGTCCAGGGCGTCCATGGACTTCTGCATCATGTGGGTCGCCATCTTGGTCATGCCGGGCAGCGGGGTGAGCGCCATCGGCATGTGGGCGGCGGTGTTGCCGACGGGCGTGAACTTCAGGTGCTCCATGCGGCCCTTGGTGATCATGTCGAAGCCCCAGAAGGTGAAGAACAGGTGCAGCTCGACGCCCTCGCCGAGGGCGGCGTTGCCGAGGATCAGGCCGGGGTAGGCCATGTCCAGGTTGCCCTTCGAGCAGATGATGGCGAGCTTGCGGCCCTCCGTCGCCTCGTCGTCGAACGACGGGACGATCATGTCCTGTGTTGCAGTCATCGTGGTGCCTCTCTCGTCTCAGACGCAGCCGTGCGGCTTGGGCAGCCCGGCGATGTAGGCCATCTTCTTGGCCGGCTTCTTGGGGAACAGGACGAACAGCTGCTTGGTGTCGATGCCGCCGGCCGTGGACACGCGACGGATGGTCGGCGTCTCGCCCTGGGCCTTGAAGTCCTCGCGCAGGAAGTGGATGGCCTTCCAGTGCTCGTCGGTCATCTCGATCCCGATCGCGGTCGCGAGCGCGGCCCCCATCGAGTCGTCCCACTCGTCGTACACCGTCATGAAGCCCTCGTCGTCAACGGCGACATCGCGGCCATTGATCGTGGTGGTTGGCATGGCGTGCTCTCATCTCCTCGTGCTTCGTGGTGCGTGGTCGGGTTACTTGGCGTCGATCAGTTCGGTCTGCTTGCCGGACAGGCTCATCGCGGTGCTCAGCGGCAGCGGGCGGCCGGGCATGAGCATGTTCCAGTAGACCCACTTGAAGGCGAGCTTCCCCAGGTGGTTCAGGTGGCTCTCCTTGAGCAGGCCCATCGGGCCCAGTCCGCCGTACGGGAACTTCCCGGGAAGCGGCTCGGTGTCGTAGTTGAAGTCGATGAGCATCGCCTTGCCGTCACCGGTCTCGATGAAGCAGTTGGCATGCCCGTCGAACTTGTGGGTCATCGCCTCCCCGGCGATGAGCTGGACGAAGTTCTCGACGAAGACGTCGACCTCGAAGTGAGCGACCGATCCGGCCTTCGAGGCGGGGATGTCGTTCGCGTCGCCCAGGGCGAAGATGTTGTCGTGGGCTTTCGCCTGCTGCGTGAACTTGTCGACGGGGACGAGGTTCAGGTCGTTGCCGAGCCCGGACCGCCCCACGTAGTCGGCGCCCATGTTGAGGGGGATGGTGACGAGGAGGTCGAACGGAACCTCGGTCTCGTCGTAGGCCACGATCCTGCGGCCCTCGGCGTCGACGCTCTCGATCATGAAGTCGGGGACGACCGTGATGCCCTTCTCCTCCAGCGTGTTGCCGAACGCCTCAGCGGCGATGGGCTTCGTGAAGGCCGCGTCGAGCGGAGTCACGTACGTGATCTCCACCTTGTCGCGCATGCCCTTGTCCTTGAAGTAGGCGTCGGCGAGGAAGGCGAACTCCAGGGGAGCGACGGGGCACTTGATCGGCATCTCGGTGATGTGGATGACGAGCCGGCCACCCGGCCACTCGCGGAGCTTGTCGGCAAGGGCGACCGAGCCGTCGTACGAGTAGAACTCGTGCACGCTGCGGCGCCACTCGCCGCCGTCGAGCATCCCCGGCGTCTGGTCCGGGCGGGGGGTCACGCCGGTGGCGATGATGAGGAAGTCGTAGTCGAGGCGTCGGCCGTCGGCGAGGACCACCGCGTTCTCGTCCGGCAGGACCGTGTCGATCTCGCCGTAGACGAGCGGCACGTGCTTGTTCACGTACTTGCGGCGCGACCGGGTGACCTGGTCGGGGCGGTACGTGCCGAAGGGCATGAACAGGTAGCCGGGCTGGTAGCGGTGGTTGTCGTCGGCGTCGACGACCGTGACCTCCCACTCCGACTCCGGCAGGGCTCGGTGCAGCTTGTTGGCCGTCATGGTGCCGGCGGTTCCCCCGCCGAGGATCAGCAGTTTTCGCATACCCCCTACGGTATGGCGTCCCGCGGCGGCCGAGCAGGGTCGAAGTGCGCTTCGCGAGGGGACGAAGGTCCCCATTCCGGCCTAGTGGAGGCCGCCGGCGTCCTTCAGGCGCTGGTACGAGGCGACGATCTCCTGCTCGGCCTCGGTGCGCCCCACCCAGCTGGCGCCCTCGACGCTCTTGCCGGGCTCGAGGTCCTTGTAGACCTCGAAGAAGTGCTGGATCTCCAGCCGGTCGAACTCCGAGACGTGGAAGATGTCGCGCAGGTGCTCCTGGCGGGGATCGCCCGCCGGCACGCACAGCACCTTGTCGTCGCCCCCGGCCTCGTCGGTCATGCGGAACATTCCGACCGCGCGGCATCGGATGAGCACGCCGGGGAAGGTGGGCTCGGCGGTGAGGACGAGGGCATCGAGCGGGTCCCCGTCCATGCCGAGGGTGTCCTCGATGAACCCGTAGTCATGGGGATACCGGGTCGACGTGAAGAGCATGCGGTCGAGCCGGATCCGTCCGGTCTTGTGGTCCATCTCGTACTTGTTGCGGCTCCCCGCCGGGATCTCGATCGTCACGTCGAATGAGAGCGGTTCCACCGATGCCTCCTGTTCCGGTCGCGGCGTCGCCGCGCACAGTGACGGTCCGGCCGGGACCCGTCGTGCCCTAGTCTTCCGTACGTCCCGGTGCGAGGAGTAATGATGCGCAGAACGCCTGGGCGCTGGACGGCCCTGCTGGGCTCCGGCGTGCTCATTGCGGGTCTGCTGGCAGGTGCGCTCGGCACGGCGGCTGCGCGGGCCGACGACACCTCGGTTCCGCCCGCACCGGCCCCGGCGGTGCTGGCTCCGATCGACCTGAGCGCCGGCACGGCGCCCACGGCAGCCGGCGTGCGCGCGACCGTGGGACCGCTGGTCCGATCCGGACTGCGCACGGCGTCGATCCTCATCGTCGATCCGGCAACCGGCGCAGTGCTGTACGAGCAGCTGGGAGGGCGCGCGCGCATCCCTGCCTCCACGATCAAGCTGGCCACGGCCGCTGCGGCTCTCAGCGTCCTCGGCACCGATGCCCGGATCCCGACGACCGCCCATCGGCTCGACGACACGCTCTACCTCGTGGGCGGCGGCGATCCCACCCTCGTGCGATCCGGGGGCGGCAACCCGCTGGCCGGCGGCAGTGCGTCACTGCGCGAGCTGGCCACGGCCGCGGTCGCCGGGTTCACCGCGAACTCCCGGGTCAGGCTGGTCTTCGACGACTCGGCCTTCACGGGCCCGAGGCTCGGACCGGGCTGGCCGCGGTCCTTCCCCACCGCGGGAGTGGCCGCCCCGGTGACGGCCCTCGTGGTCGACGGGGGCCGGGTCCGGCCGGGTGCGACCTCACGCGTCAGCGATCCCGCCCGGCAGGCCGCGTCCGTGTTCGCGGGCTTCCTCCGGTCGCAGGGGCTCGAGGTGGCGTCGATCGAGCGGGGGCGCCTCGACGCCGGGGCGGAGGAGATCGCCCGCGTGGAGTCGCCGCCCGTCTCGGACATCGTGCAGCGCATGCTCACCGAGTCGGAGAACAACTACGCCGAGGCGCTGGCTCACCTCACCGGAGGAGTCCTGCTCGGGAAGCCGTCGTTCGCCGGGGGTGCGGCAGCGACCGCTCAGGAGCTGTCGGCTCTCGGCATCGACACCCGGGGCCTGTCGCTGGCCGACGGCAGCGGCCTGTCGGGCCGCAACCGAACGCCGGTCCGCGTCCTGACGGCCCTGCTCTCGGACGTGGCGACGGGTGCGGAAGCCGACCTCGCGCCCATCGGGCCGGGTCTGGCCGTGGCGGGGCTCACCGGCACGCTCGCCGACCGGTTCCAGACTCCGGCGACCCGCCCCGGCCGCGGCGTCGTGCACGCCAAGACCGGCACGCTGACGGGGGTGGTGAGCCTCGCCGGCACGGTGCTCGACGACGACGGCCGGGTGCTCGTGTTCGCGATGATCGCGAACGGGGTGCGCTCGCTGCCGGCGACGCGGGAGACAATGGACCGGATCGCGAGCGGGCTGGCGACGTGCGGCTGCTCCTGACGTGGAGGGGATGCGCGCCATGATGCCGACGCTGCTGCCGGTCAACCAGTTCGACCACTTCTACCGCGGGGGCGACCGCATCGGCGCGCTGCGCCACGGCCCGGGCGGCCCGCAGCGGCCCGAGGAGTGGATCGGGTCGACAACGGCGAGGTTCGGGCAGGCCCCGCAGGGCCTGAGCGTGCTGCCCGACGGCCACCTGCTGCTCGAGCGCGTCGAGTCCGATCCGCAGGCCTGGCTGGGGCCTGACCACGTGGCCCGCTACGGGGCCAGCACCGAGGTGCTCATCAAGCTCCTCGACCTCGACCAGCGCCTGCCCGTCCACCTCCATCCCGACCGCGCCTTCGCCCGGACGCATCTGGGCCTCGCGCACGGCAAGACGGAGGCGTGGTACGTGCTCGACGCCCCCGAGGGCGCCGAGGTGGGCGTGGGCTTCAAGGCGGAGATGTCGCCGGAGACGGTGGCGGCGTGGGTCGCCGACCGCGACAGCGATGCACTGCTCGACGCGCTGCAGACGCGCGTGGTCCGGCCCGGCGACGCCATGCTCGTGCCCGCCGGGCTGCCGCACACGGTGGCGGCGGGCGTGTTCGTCCTCGAGCTGCAGGAGCCGACTGACCTCTCGATCCTGCTCGAGTGGCAGGGCTTCGCGGTCGACGGGATGAAGGACGGCCACCTCGACCTCGGCTTCGAGACCGCGCTCCAGGCGGTCGACCTCACCGCGGTGTCGGCGTCCGACCTCGACCGGCTCGTGCTGCCGAAGGAGAGCATCGAGAGTGCCGGACTCACGGCCGCGCTGCCCGCTGCTGCGGACGCCTACTTCCGCGCCCACCGGTTCGATGCGTCGGCGGGGCCGGTGACCGTCGCGGCGGGCTTCGCCGTGGTGCTGGTGCTCGACGGGCAGGGCGTCCTGTCGAGCCCGTCCGGCTCTCTGGGGGTCACGCGCGGCGACGTCGTGCTCGTGCCGTTCTCGGCGGGCGACTACGACCTGCACACCGTCGGCGGCGGCCCGGCGCTCGTCGGCGTGGTCTGCCGGCCACCGGCGCCTGATGCACCCCTGGGCGCCGCGTGACCGACCCCATCGACTGGGACCTCGCGGTCGCCACCGCGAGCCGGCTCGCCCCGAAGGGACCGGACCTTCCCGCGGACGAGGCCAAGGCCGCCGTGCGGATGCTGCGCGACCTGGCACGCGAGGCCGTCGAGCCGGTGCAGCGGGTCACGGGCCTCACTGCCCCCTCGTCGTCGCCCGCGGTGATCGTCGACCGGCCGGCCTGGATCGCCTCGAACGTGGAGGGCATGCGCATCGTGCTGTCGCGGTGGGACGAGCTGGCCGAGCGCACCGATGCCGCGCCCGCCGTGGTGCGCGGCCTCGGATCCCGGGGATCCGCGCTGCAGCTCGGTGCCGTGCTGGCCTGGATGTCGGGCAAGGTGCTGGGCCAGTTCGAGGCGTTCACGGCGACCGGTGAGCCCGGGCGCCTGCTGCTCGTGGCGCCGACGATCGTCAACGTCGAGCGCGTGCTCGACGTGCCCACCCGTGACTTCCGCTACTGGGTGTGCCTGCACGAGGAGACCCATCGCGTGCAGTTCGGGGCGGTGCCGTGGCTGAGCGACTACCTCGCCGGCCGGCTGTCGGCGCTGCTCGACGCCTCCGACCTCGGGGCCCGCGAGACGCTGCAGCGCCTCGTGGCGTTCCTGTACGCGCTGGTGCGGTCGCTGCGCTCCGACTCCGAGGTGAGCGTTGTGGAGGCCATCCAGACTCCGGAGCAGCGGGTGATCTTCGACGAGCTCACCGCGCTGATGTCGCTTCTCGAGGGACACGCCGACGTCGTCATGGACGACGTCGGGCCCGCCGTCGTGCCGTCGGTGGCACTGATCCGCGAGCGCTTCACGCAGCGCCGTCAGCAGCCCGGCACGCTCGACTCCCTCGCCCGCAAGGCGCTGGGCATGGACGCCAAGATGCGCCAGTACAGCGACGGCGCTGCCTTCGTGCGGCACGTGGTGGACCGCGTCGGGATGGCCGGCTTCAACGCCGTCTGGACGTCGTCGGACCACCTGCCGTCCCGGGTCGAGCTGCACGACCCCGACGCCTGGCTGGCGCGGATCGCACCGGCATGAGCCGGCGTGCAGCGTCGTCCGCGCTGATGTCGGCTCGCGCTGCCGTCGAGCGCGGGCTCGACGACCTGGCCGGCGGCAGCGCCGTCGTCGTGGCCTGCTCGGGCGGTCCGGACTCACTGGCGCTCGCAGGAGTCACGGCCTGGGTCGCGGAGCGTCGCGGTCTCGTGGTGCATGCCGTCGTCGTCGACCATGCCCTCCAGACGGGGTCCGCCGAGGTCGCCGACCGGGCCGCGCGGCAGTGCCGGGCGCTCGGCATCGGCTCCGCGGCCGTGGTCCGCGTGAACGTGGGGGCGGACGGGGGTCCC
>Ga0075163_10006030_pt1 | contig 16084 bp, 16 predicted proteins | sample JI1023141ADNA_FD_71478 | JGI IMG/M metagenome (GOLD analysis project Ga0075163, IMG submission 71478) | Wastewater effluent complex algal communities from Wisconsin, to seasonally profile nutrient transformation and Carbon sequestration -... | ecosystem: Engineered > WWTP > Effluent > Algae...
GCCCTCGGCCACCAGCACCAGGCCAACCAGCACCAGGAACGACAGCGCGAGCATCTTGATGGTGGGGTGGCGATCGACGAACTCGCCGATCGGCCGCGCCGCGACCATCATCACGACCACCGACAGCATGACCGCGATGATCATGATCGAGACCTCGTCGACCAGGCCGACAGCGGTGATCACCGAATCCAGCGAGAACACCAGATCGATCAGGGCGATCTGCACGAGGACGGCCCCGAAGGTGCCCGTCGCAGCCGCCGCGGCATCCGCTTCGCCGGCCCCTTCGAGCGAGTTGTGGATCTCATGCACGCTCTTCCACAGCAGGAAAAGGCCGCCCACGATCAGGATCAGGTCGCGCCCGGAGATCGCATTGCCCAGCACGGTGAACAGCGGATCTGTCAGCTTCATGATCCAGGCGATCGAGAGCAGCAGCAGGATCCGCATCACCAGGGCGAGCGACAGTCCCAGCATGCGCGCGCGGTTGCGCATCTCGGGCGGCAGCCGGCCGCACAGGATCGAAATGAAGATGATGTTGTCGATGCCCAGCACGATCTCCAGTGCCACCAGCGTCGCCAGGGCGATCCATGCATTCGGGTCGGCTATCCAGTCCATCGCTCATCTCCTGATCATGGCCCGTCGAGGGCCGGCATTTGCCCAGCGCCGCGGGCCGCCCCCGCGCAAGCCGCAACCGTGTCGTGACCGGCAGGTGCTGGCCCGCACCCTGCGGCGGACGGCCATCTTATCGAAGCGATCCCGGCCCCTTCGCCAGCAAGGCCATGGCTTTCGCCATGCAGGCCTGTCAGAAAGCGAGACTGGCCCGGAGCCGCTGTCAGCAAATCGTCAAGCTGGACAAGGCAAATTGGCGAGGTGTCTCCTGCGTTCTCCGTGACAGGAGTTGCGCCCGGGCGGGTCAATCCGCACCGGGCGTTTTTGTTGGCCCAGCCCGGATTCGCCGGCTCGGCCCGGATTCGCCGGCGCAGCGCGAATTCGCCAAGGTGGCCCGATAATAGGCGCCCACCCCTGGAGACTCCATGAAACTCTATTTTTCCCCGGGCGCCTGCTCGCTGTCCCCTCACATCGCCCTGCGTGAAGCCGGGCTCGCGGTCGAACTGGCCAAAGTCGATCTTCGGGCGCGCAAGCTCGAAGACGGCAGCGATTACACGCTGATCAATCCCAAGGGATATGTTCCCGCGCTCGGCCTGGACGAGGGCGACGTGCTGACCGAGGGCCCCGCCATCGTCCAGTACATCGCCGACCGCAATCCCGCCAGCGGCCTGGCGCCCGCGGCCGGCACGCTGGCCCGGTACCGTCTTCAGGAGTGGCTGAACTTCATCTCCACCGAAGTCCACAAGCAGTTCTCGCCGCTGTTCAACCCGGCCTCGTCGGAAGACATCAAGAGCGCTGCGCGCGACCGCCTGAGCAGCCGATTCGAGTGGATCGCCGCTCAGATGGCCGGCAAGCAGTACCTGATGGGAGACACCTTCACTGTCGCCGACGGCTATCTGTTCACCGTGATGAACTGGGCGCCGCGGGTCAAGGTCGACCTGTCGCGCTGGCCGGTCCTGAGCGACTACGCGGCGCGCATCGCGGCCCGCCCGGCCGTGCAGGACGCCATGCGCGCGGAAGGCCTGATCAAGTAGGGCGGGCTATTTGGCGAACAGCGACGCCATGTCCTTGAACGACTTGAACTCGAGCGCGTTGCCCGAGGGATCCAGAAAGAACATGGTGGCCTGCTCGCCGACCTGGCCTTTGAAGCGGACGTGCGGTTCGATGATGAACGACGTCCCCGCGGCGGCCAGCCGCTGCGCGAGCACCTCCCATTCGGGCATCGGCAGCACCACGCCAAAATGCCGGACCGGCACATTGTCGCCATCGACCGCGTTGGTCGATGCGCGGCGGGCTTCTTCCGGCGCGAGGTGGGCGACCACCTGGTGACCATACAGGTCGAAGTCCACCCACTCGTCCGAACTACGGCCCTCGGGGCAGCCCAGAAGGTCGCCGTAGAACTGGCGCGCCGCGCCCAGGTCGTGGACGGGAAAGGCGAGATGAAACGGATGTTTCAGCATGTTACGTCTCCGATCCCCGCACGAGACGTTCGCACGGGTGCAAGCGTCCTATTATCCGGGATTGTTCCTGCTCCCCTTGGAGAACCTGCGATGACATCCCTCCATCGACTGACGGCGCTTGCGCTGACGGCGACCGCCCTGTCTCTGGCCGCCGGCTGTGCCGCACCCAGCCGCTCGGGCTCGGTCTACAGCGACCGCGACGCCCGCCAGCCCATGCAGATCCAGACCGGCACGATTCAGGGAGTGCGCGAGGTGCGCATCGAGCGCGCCCAGCCGACCGGCGTGGGTACCGCGGCCGGCGCTGTCGTGGGCGGGGTTGCGGGGTCGACGGTCGGCGGAGGCAGGGGGTCGATCGTCGGCGCTGTCGTGGGCGCGGTCATCGGCGGCGTGGCGGGCAGCCACATCGAAAAGAACACCTCGGACCGGCCCGGACTCGAGATCACGGTGCGCACCGATGACGGGCGGACCCTCGCTATCGTCCAGGAAGCCGACGGACAGCGGCTCGAACCAGGCCAGCGGGTGCGCCTGCTGACCGATCCTCGCGGCCAGGTCCGGGTGTCCGCATACTGAGCGCCAAAGCGCCCCCCGGGCGTCAGGCGAACGCCGGTTCGCGTTGCGGCCGGCGCGCCGCGGGCACCCTCGCGCAGTCGGGTGTCGCTTCGAAGCGCAACGTGCTGGGCGCCATCGCCTGCGCGATCACCCGCGCCGGTCCCGGCACGACCCAGCTCTGTCCGGCTTCCAGGACCACGTCGTCGTAAACGCCGTCGACGGTGATCCAGACACTGCCTGACAGGCAGCGCAGACGGATATCCGTGGCGTGGTCCAGCCGGCTGATCGCGCCCTTGACCATCGAGACGTCGGGACAATGGGTAAGTTCGAGCTTCATCGCTAATCCTTTCGTGCCTCCTTGCATGCGCCAGGCGAATCCATGGCGTCAGGCAAAGAGGGAATGGACAGATTGTGTCGCTCTTGACAGGGCGATTCAAACGATCATTCCGAAGCTCTGGCATGCTTGCAGCTCATGCAAAACCACACCCGCCTGCCGTCCCTCGAGGCCCTGGCCACCTTCGAGATCGCAGCCCGCCATCTGAGTTTCACCCGGGCCGCCGACGAACGCTTCGTCACCCAGTCGGCCGTCAGCCGGCAGATTCGCGCACTCGAGGACGACCTCGGGGTGCCATTGTTTCTGCGCGGGCATCGCACGCTGGCACTCACCGACGAAGGCCTGATGCTGCAGACCGCCTGCCAGCAGGGTCTGCAGCGCATTCGCAACGGGGTTGCCCGGATCCGCGCGCAAACCGGTCGACGCCAGGTCGTCGTCACCACGACACCAGGCCTCGCCTCGCTGTGGCTGATCCCCCGACTCTCTGGATTCACGCGGCGCCACCCCGGGGTCGACGTGCGCCTGGATGCGGTTTTCGCCCGTCGCGACCTGGAATCCGACGGCATCGACATCGCCATCCGTTACGGCGACGCCCGGACATCGACCGGCAAGAAGCTGCTCGACGAGGAGGTCATGCCGGTCTGCAGTCCCGCCTGCGCGAGCCTGGCCGGGCGGCCCCTGCGCGAACCCCGCGACCTGGCCCGCCATACGCTGATCCGGCTGGACGAGCGGCAGGGCGGCGGGCCGCTGCAGGACTGGCAGCCCTGGCTGGTCGCGATGGGCGTGCCCGAACTCGAACCTGCCGCCATGCTGACCTTCAGCAACTACGACGATGTGATCCGGGCCGCGCTGCACGGCCAGGGTGTCGCGATGGGCCGCCGGCCGCTGGTCGACAGCCTGCTGGCCGAGGGCCTGCTCGTGATGCCCCTGCAGGCCGAACTGGCCTCGTCCCGGGCCTTCTTCGTGATCGTCGCGCCGGCCTCGGCGGGCCGGCCGGAGGTCCAGGCATTCGAACAATGGCTGAGCTCGGGCGCGCCCGAGCGCTGAGCGCAGGCCACCCGAACAAGCTTCAGGCGGCAGCCCCGGGCACCCGCGCCGCCCGCAGCACAGCCGCCGCGCCTGCCCAGCAGGCAGCCGCCGCCCACAACGCGGCGCCGGGGCCGATCGCCGACCACAGGCCGAGCGCGCCGAGCGCGATGCGGATCAGCGTGGCCACCGCCAGCAGCCCGAACAGGCAACCCACCACCAGCCCGACCCGGCCGATCGCCCGCCCGAATCCGAAGCCCAAGGTGATCACGCCCGACAGCATGACCCCCCAGGCCACCCCCGCCAGCAGATGGGCTGCCGCCTTGGCGGCAAACATGTCCGCCAGGCCGAAACAGCCGAGCGCAAGCACCCCGCCGGCTGCCGCCCGCACGCACAGCCGATGCAGTTCGATCTGGCGGCGAACGATCACGAATACCCCGCAGGCCAGTGCCGAACCGATCCAGAACAGCGTCGACCAGCCCGGCGCGGCGGCTTTGTCGAATGCGGCGGGCGCGGCCACGAAAGCATGGAACTGGAGCCCGGCAGTCAGCAGCGCAGCGCCGGCAAACAAAGGCAGGGCCGGACCGGCGGACGGATCGGGCGAGCCTGCGCGCGAACCCGGGCCGGACGACTCGGCCGATTGGGCCGATTGGGCCGCTTTGGCCGCTTTGGCCGATTGGGCCGATTGGGCCGATTGGGCAGAGTCTCCCGAGACGCGATCCGCCGGCGGCGCTGCCGCCAGAACCCATCGCTCGGCGGGCACCGCCAGCCAGGCGACCAGAGCCGTCCCGGCGCCCGCCCAGGCGAACGCAGCGTAGGGCGATACCTCGCGCAGGGCAGGCACCAGGGCCCCCCCGGCCACCCCGGCCAGAGCAAGGCCGGCGCCGATCAGCGCTGCGTTGGGCGCGTCCGAGCCTGGCAAGTGCCGGCCGAGCAGCGCCGCCAGCGGCGCGCGCAGGGCCGCCGTGCCCACGGCCCAGACCAGCAGCAGCACGCCCAGGAACGCGCCGGACGCCGGGCGCGCGGTCAGCGGCATCAGCAGGAACGCCAGCCCGGCACCGCCGGCCAGCCAGGCGACCGGCGCGCCGATGCGTCGTGCCCTGGCAGCGGCCCGATCGCCGGCGGCGCCGGCCCAGGGGTCGCTGACCGCGAAGACCAGCTGATCGATCACCAGCACCCAGGGCACGATCGATCGCGGCAGCCCCGCCGCGACGACCAGTTGCGGCAGGAACAGCGCATAGACCGCCCAGGTGACACCGAGCAGCAGTTGCAGCCCGCCAAAGACCAGCGCGGGCGACAAGGGCGCGGGGGCGGCTGTCACATGGGCGTTCATGGCCTCGACAATACACAAGGCGGACCGACGCGACCGCCTGCGTCCGATCCGCAATCGCTCAGGCAGGGCCCGACCCGGGCGTTGCCCGGATCAGCGGGCGCAGGGCGATCAGGCCAAGCAACGGTCCCGGGGCCAGCAGCCACGCAACCCGTTCGCCCAGCGTGTCGAACAACCCACTGGCCAGCTGGATACCCAGTACCGTGATGAAGAAGCCGATGCTGTTCTGGATCGCCAGCGCACTGCCCATCAGCTCCCTGGGACAGGCCTGGGCCGACATCGCCGAAAACTGCGGCGAATCCGACATCGCCGCCGCGCCCCAGAACAGCAGCGCGGCCAGCGCCACCCCTGGCGGGGCGAGCGGCGCGATCAGCGGATAAACCAGACACATCGCCGCTGATCCGGCCAGGGCGCCGGCGGCCACTCGCGCACTGCCGGTGCGCCGGCTCAGCCAGCCGCCAAAGACACACCCCAGGGCGCCCGCGGCCACCGTGGCAAAAGACCACACCGCGACCCGCACCGGGTCGGCACCGCCGGCGCGCTCGAAGACACGGGCGACCAGGAAGGGCGTCAGGGTCAGCATTGCGTACAACTCCCACATGTGGCCGAAATACCCGAATGCGGAAGCACGGAATGCCGGCACCCGGAAAGCGCCCAGCACCCTGCCCCAGCCGATGCGGCCGGCGGGCGAACCGTTTACCGCATGCGGGCCGTCGCCCAGCCGCCAGACAATGGCGCCCGCGGTCAGCGCCAGGCCGGAGGCCGCCAGCATCTGGGTCTGCCAGGCCAGGGAGCCGCCGCAGGCGCGCATCAGATGGGGCAAAGCCGTGCCGATGGCCAGCATGCCGACCAGCCAGCCCAGCATCTCCCCGGCCCGGTGCGGCGCCCAGCCGACCACCAGCTTCATGCCCATCGGATAGATCCCTGCCAGCGCCACACCGGTCAGCAGACGCCAGAGCACCGCTTGGCCGGCGGACTGGGCCAAGAGCGGCATCATGGCGTTGGCCCCCGCGCCGAGAACCGCACCAGCCACGAAAATTCGGCTTGCGGCGAACCGGTCGGCCAGGCCCGACAAGGAAATGGCCAAGGTGCCGGCGATGAAACCGACCTGCACCGCGCTCGTCAGCCAGCCCACCTGCGCCACCCCGATTCCCCACTCGCGGGCGAGCTGGTCGGCCACGCCATTGACGCTGAACCAGAGCGCTGTGCCGAGCAGTTCGGCGGTGACGATCCAGGCAATGGCCGAGGTTGTGCGCATGGAGCACTGTGGTCGGCGTGCCGGTCGTTTGCAAGAGCGGCCGTTCCGGCGTGACACTCCCATCCATGACACTGCCCATCCACTTCGACGACATCGCGGCCGCCGCCCGCCGACTGGCACCGGTCGCGCACCGCACCCCCACCCTGCGCTCGCGAACCGCCGACGCCCGCACCGGCGCGTCGGTCTTCTTCAAATGCGAGAACCTGCAGCGCATCGGGGCCTTCAAATTTCGTGGCGCCTACAACGCGCTTTCGCAGTTCAGCGAGGCTCAGCGCCGCGCCGGCGCAGTGGCGTTCTCGTCGGGCAATCACGCCCAGGCGGTGGCGCTGTCGGCGCGCCTGCTTGGCATGCCCGCGACGATCGTGATGCCCAAGGACGCACCGGCCATCAAGATCGAGGCGACTCGCGGCTATGGCGCCGAGGTGGTGCTGTACGACCGTCGCCACGAAGACCGCGAAGCGATCGGCGCACGCCTGGCGAAGGATCGCGGCATGACCCTGATTCCGCCCTACGACCATGCCCACGTGATGGCCGGCCAGGGCACTGCGGCCCTCGAACTGATCGAAGACGTGGCCGCGATGGGCGAAGGGCCGCTCGATGCGCTGCTGGTCTGCGTGGGCGGGGGCGGGCTCATCTCGGGCTGCGCGGTGGCGGCCCGCCACCTGGCGCCGGCCTGCAAGGTGATCGGCGTCGAGCCGCAGGCCGGCAATGATGTGCAGCAGTCCCTCGCACTGGGCCGCATCGTGCACATCGCGCTGCCCGAGACCATCGCCGATGGCGCACAAACCCTGCACGCGGGCGAACTGACCTTCGCGGTCATGCGCGAATGCGTCGACGAGGTCATCACCGTGACCGACGCGCAGCTGATCGCCACGATGAAATTTTTTGCCGAGCGCATGAAGCTGGTGGTCGAACCGACCGGCTGCCTGGCCGCCGCGGCGCTGCTGCAAGGCGTTCGGCATCTCGAGGGGCAGCGGGTGGGTGTGATCGTGTCCGGGGGCAATGTCGATCTGGCCCGCTATGCTGCACTGCTCACCAGCTAGGCGCCGATCCGGGGTGACCCGGTCCGTGGCCCGCGCGATGCGCTACGATTCATGCAACATTTTGTATCACGCCTTTCCGACCTGAAGCCGGCCCGAAGGCTGGCGGACCCGAGACAATGACTGACGATCGACTGAATCAACGCCTGCTCGACGCCGTCGATGCGGGATTCGACGAAGAAATCCGATTTCTCGCCGACATCACGCGCATTCCGTCGTTGCGCGGCGAAGAAGCCCCCGCCCAGGATGTGATGGCCCGTGCCTATGCCGACCGTGGCCTGAGCGTCGACCGCTGGAAGGTCGAGGTCGACAAGATCCGCCACCTGCCCGGCTTCTCCCCCGTGGCGGTGTCGTACGAGAACGCCTGGAATGTGGTGGGCGCGCACCGGGCCCGCACGCCCGACGGCGGCACGCCAGGCCGCTCGCTGATCCTGAACGGCCACATCGATGTCGTTCCCACCGGGCCGCTGGACATGTGGGCCACGCCACCGTTCGTGCCGGTGGTGCGCAACGGCTGGATGCATGGCCGGGGCGCGGGTGACATGAAGGCCGGACTGGCTGCCAGCCTGTTCGCGATGGACGCGCTGGCCCGATGCGGCCTGGCGCCCGCTGGCGATGTCTACCTGCAATCGGTGATCGAAGAAGAATGCACCGGCAATGGCGCCCTGGCCTGCCTGGAGCGCGGGTATCGGGGCGATGCCGCGATCATTCCCGAGCCGATGGCCGAGCAGCTGATGCTGGCGCAGGTGGGCGTGATCTGGTTCCAGGTCAAGGTGCGCGGCCGGCCGGCCCACGTCGCGGTCGCGGGCAGCGGCGCCAACGCGATCGAAGCCTGCTTCCCGATCATGCAGGCACTGCACCGGCTCGAGCACGAATGGAACGAGCGCGGCCACCCGGCATTCGCAGGACATGCGCACCCGATCAACTTCGTGGTGAGCCGCATCGAAGGCGGCGACTGGACCTCGTCGGTGCCCGCGTGGAGCACCTTCGACATGCGCATCAGCCTGTTCCCCGGGCAGTCGATCGAGCAAGTCCGCGCCGAGGTCGAGGCCTGTGTCGCGGCGGCTGCCGCGGCCGACCCCTATCTCAGCGCCAATCCCCCGCAGGTGATCTACCACGGCTTCATGGCCGAAGGCTGGGAACTGCCGGCCGGCACCGAGGCGCAGGCGGTACTGGCGCGCTGCCACGGCCTGGTCACCGGCAAGCCGCTCGAGACCACCGCCAGCACCGGCACGACGGACGCGCGCTTCTTCGGGCTGTATGCCGGCATTCCCACCCTGGTCTACGGCCCCACCGCCGAGCGCATCCATGCGTTCGACGAGCGGGTCGAGATCGAATCGGTGCGCCGCGTCACCCAGACCATCGCCCTGTTCATCGCCCAGTGGTGCGGCACCACGCCCCGCTGAGCTCGCGGGCACGGCGCCCGCCTTCCCGACACGCACGGAGTCCGCAGATGAAAATCATTCCCCTGATCCAGGAAGGCCACGGCCAGATGACCGCATGGCGCCGGGACATCCATGCCCACCCGGAGCTCGGCTTCGAGGAACAGCGCACCGCGGACCTGGTGGCGCGCCAGCTCGAGAGTTTCGGCATCTCGGTGCATCGGGGCGTCGGGCGAACCGGCGTCGTGGGCGTGCTGCGCCAGGGCAGCTCGACACGCAGCGTCGGCCTGCGCGCCGACATGGACGCCCTGCCTGTCGAGGAGGCCAACACCTTCGCGCACCGCTCGACCCACGCCGGCCGGATGCACGCCTGCGGCCACGACGGCCACACCGCCATGCTGCTGGGCGCAGCGCGCTACCTGGCGGCCACGCGTCGATTCGACGGCACCGTGAACTTCATCTTCCAGCCGGCCGAAGAAGGCCTGGGCGGGGCCCGCGCGATGCTGGCCGACGGGCTGTTCCAGCGCTTTCCCTGCCAGAGCCTGTTCGGCATGCACAACCGGCCCAAGCTGGCGGTCGGACGATTTTCGGTTCACAAGGGGCCGATGATGGCCGGCGGCGCATTCTTCGACATCGACATCATCGGAGTCGGCGCGCACGGCGCGCGCCCCGAGTCGTCGGTCGATCCGCTGATGGTCGGAGTCCAGATCGCCAGCACGCTGCAGACCATCGTGTCGCGCAACGTGCGCCCGGTCGACACCGCCGTGCTGTCGATCACCCAGTTCCGCGCCGGCGACGCCTACAACGTGATTCCCCAGACCGCGCGCCTGTCGGGCACGGTCCGGGCGTTCTCGAACGACACCATGGCACTGATCGAGCGCAACATGCGCCGGGTCGCGCAGGGCGTGGCCGAGTCGATGGGCGCCAGCGCGCAAGTCGACTTCCGGGTCAACTTCGCACCGCTGGTCAACGATCTCGAGCAGGCCACGTTCGCCCAGTCGGTCTGCGAAGCCCTCGTGGGCGCCGACCATGTCGCGACCGACATGCCGCTGATCATGGCCTCCGAAGACTTCTCCTACATGCTCGAACAGGTGCCCGGCTGCTTCGTGAATATCGGCAACGGCGACGTCGAAGGTTCCTGCGAAGTGCACAACCCGGGCTACGACTTCAACGATGCCGCGCTGCCGCTGGGCGCCAGCTTCTTTGCGCAGGTCATCGAGCGCAAGCTCGCGCCCGCCTGAATCGCGGCCGGTGAGCTACGACCATCCGCCGGCGCCATGCACCGGCATCGGCATCCCGCGCAGCGGCCAGTTCGATCCCCAGGCTTTCGAGGCCGCGATCACCGCGCTGCTGTGCGCCTGCGGGGTCGCGCCCGAAGGTGCCCACACCGGACGCACGCCGCAGCGGGTGCGCGAACTGTGGGAGCGCCGCCTGCTGGGCGGCTATGCGATGGATCCGGCGCAGGCGCTGGGCGAGGGCTTCGCCGACCCGCGGGCCGATCTGGTGATCGTGCGCGGAATCGCGGTCCACGGCGTCTGCCCTCATCACCTGGTGCCCTTTCGGGGTGTCGCCCATGTCGGCTACGTGCCCGGCGGACGCCTGCACGGCTTCGGGCGCATCGCCCGGATGGTCGATGCGATCGGCCACCGCTTCACCTACCAGGAATGGCTGACCCGGGACATCGTCGACGCGCTGCGCGAGCATGGGCACGCGCACGGAGCGGCCTGCGTGATCGAAGCCGAGCAGCTGTGCCTGCTGCTGGGCGAAGACCGGCGCGGCGACGAACGCGTGGTCACGCAGGCCTTCTCGGGCTGCTTCGAGCACGACATGCAGCTGCGCAGCGAATTCATGCGGGTGCTGCCGGCGCGCTGATCGCGACCCGGGCGCTCCACGCGTCGCGGCCCGGCACGCGCTCGAGCATGCGCACGATCGAGATTGAGTTCGCACATTGACGGGCACGGCTGGCCGCGGGCACCAACCTATGGCGCGCTGCCCGCGGGCACCGACTGCGCCGCGATCATCGAACGGGCCACCCCCGCATCTGAACATCCGCATGGCCGCTGTTGGCGATTGCCGGGCCGACGTCATTCACCGCTAGAATCGCCGGCTCGACGCAATGCGCCGTCCTGCGGGCTTTGCCGGTTCGCCCGTCGCGCGATATTTTCATCAGACACACCGCCGCGGCCACGCCGCAGGGAGACAACAGCATGGGTCAGTTCATCGAGCTTCAATCGGCCGACGGCCACCGCTTCCAGGCCTATGTCGCGCAGCCCGCCGGCAAGGCGCGCGGCGCGATCGTGATCGCCCCGGAGATCTTCGGCGTCAACAGCCACATCCGCGCCGTCACCGACGGCTACGCGGCCGACGGATACCTGGCGATCGCGCCGGCACTGTTCGACCGGGCGCAGCGCGGCTACGACACCGGCTACTCGCCCGACGAGATCCAGGCCGGCGTCGCGGTGATGCAGAAGGTCAGCCTGGACGACGCGCTGCGCGATGTCGAAACCTGCGTGGCGCATGTCGCCAGCGCCGGCAAGGTGGGGATCGTGGGCTACTGCTGGGGCGGCACCGTGGCCTGGGTGGCTGCGGCCAAGGTGTCGGGCCTGGCCTGCTCGATTCCCTACTACGGCGGCGGCATCTACGGCCAGATCGCCTCAAAGGCACGCTGCCCGGTCATGTTCCAGTTCGCCGATCAGGACAAGTCGCCCACGCTCGCACAGGCCCGCGAAATCGCCGCCGCGCATCCGCAGGCGATTGCGCACTTCTACGCGGCTGGCCACGGCTTCAATTGCGATCACCGCGGCTCCTATGACGCGCCCAGCGCGGCACTGGCCAGGCAGCGCGCGCTCGAGTTCCTTGCCCTGCATGTCGGCTGAGCGGCGAGGACGCCTGTGATGCAAGTGGTTCGCGGCATTGCCGAGCTTCGCGACGTTCTGTCGGGCTCGAAGACGACCAGCCTGGTGCCCACGATGGGCAACCTCCACGAGGGGCATCTGTCGCTGGTCCGCAGCGCGCGCAGCCATGGCGGACCGGTGGTGGCCAGCATCTTCGTGAACCGCCTGCAGTTCGCACCGCATGAAGATTTCGACTCCTATCCGAGGACCTTCGAGCGCGACTGCGAGCTGCTGCGCGGGGCCGGGTGCGACCTGGTCTTCGCCCCGGGCGAGCGCGACCTGTATCCCGAACCGCAGGGCTACAAGGTGCATCCGCCGGCCGAGCTCGGCGACATCCTCGAAGGCGAGTTCCGGGCCGGCTTCTTCATCGGCGTATGCACCGTCGTGCTCAAGCTGTTCAATGCGGTGCAGCCAAGGGTCGCGGTGTTCGGCAAGAAAGATTTCCAGCAGCTGATGGTGATCCGCGCGATGGTTCGCCAGCTGGCACTGCCGGTCGAGATCGTGGCCGGCGAAACCGAACGCGCCCCCGATGGGCTGGCGCTCAGTTCGCGCAATGGTTATCTGAGCCCGGCCGAACGCGCCGATGCCGTCGAGCTGTCGCGCTCGCTGGCCGGACTGCGCGACGCCGTGCTGGCGGGCGAGCGCGACCTGCCGCGCCTCGAGGCCGCGGCCGCGGCCGGCCTGTGCGCCCGCGGCTGGCAGCCGGACTACCTGACCGTGCGGCGCTGCCACGACCTGCTCGCCCCCCTGGCCTCGCAGATCGACCAGGGCGCGGCGCTGGTCGTGCTGGGCGCTGCCAAGCTGGGCACGACCCGGCTGATCGACAATCTCGAGTTTTCCCTACCCCTCCAACCCCAGGTGGACTGACATGTCGAGCACTCCGGCCCGCGTGGCCCTGATCACCGCCGCGGGCAGCGGCATGGGCGCGGCCAGCGCGCGCGAGCTGGCCGCGCAGGGCTGGCAGGTGGCGGTGATGTCGGCCAGCGGCAAGGGCGAAGCGCTGGGCCGCGAACTGGGCGGCGTCGGCATCACCGGCAGCGTGCTCGAGGCGGCCGACCTGGCCCGCGCCGTGCAGGCCGCGATGACCGCCTTCGGGCGCATCGATGCGGTGGTGTCGTCATCCCCGCATCCGCCCAAGGGCGAACTGCTCACCATTGCCGACGACGACTGGCATCGCGGCCTGGACATCATCCTGATGCCGGTGCTGCGGCTGGCACGGCTGGTGGTGCCGATCATGACGGCCCAGGGAGGGGGGTCGATCATCAACATCAGCACCTACGCGGCGCTCGAGCCCGACCCGCTGTTCCCGGTCAGCGGCACGCTGCGCGCGGCTCTCGCGCACTTCACCAAACTGTTCTCGGACCAGCATGCGGCGCACAACATCCGGATGAACAACGTGCTGCCCGGCTTCATCGACAGCCTGCCCGAAAAGGAAGACCGGCGCGCGCGCATTCCGCTGCAGCGCTACGGCCGGGTCGAGGAGATCGCCCGCACGGTGGCCTTCCTGGCCGGCGAGGGCGCGGGTTACATCACGGGACAGAATATTCGGGTGGACGGCGGCCTGACACGGCACGTCTGACCCGCGCGCCGCTCGGGCACTCGGTCGGCATCCGGTCCGAGAACCGCGCCGCCACCCCAGCCGGCACCCCGGCGCTCAGCCCTGCGCTCAGCCCTGCGCGATCCGCAGCCCGTGCTCGCGGGTGGCGTGAAACTCCACCTCGGGCCAGCGCTCTTCGGTGACCTGCAGGTTGTAGCGGTTGCTGGCCAGGTACACCGGGTTCTCGTCGACATCGCGGCCCATCTTCGCGGCCTGCTCGCGCTCGAAGCGCTTGCGCACATCGTCGTTGGGAAAGATCAGCCAGCGCGCGGTGTGGATGTCGGCCGCGTCGTAGACGGCATCGACCTTGTACTCGGTCGCGAGCCGCTGCGCGACGATCTCGAACTGCAGCACCCCGACCGCGCCGAGCAGCAGATTGCCGGTCTCGGTCTCGAAGACCTGGATGGCACCCTCTTCTCCCAGCTCGAGCAGGCCCTTTTGCAGCTGCTTGGACTTGAACGGATCGCGCGGCCGGGCGATGCGAAACAGCTCCGGTGCGAAGTAAGGGATGCCCCGATAGCTGAGCGCCTCGCCTTCGGTGAGCGTGTCGCCGATCTGAAGCTGACCGTGGTTGTGGATGCCGATGATGTCGCCGGCGACCGCGTCTTCGCTGGCCACCCGTTCGTTGGCCATGAAGGTGAGCGCATTGCCCAGCTTCATGTCCTTGGCGGTGCGCAGGTGGCGTACCTTGATGCCCGGCGAATAGCGGCCCGAACACACCCGGAAGAACGCGATGCGGTCGCGGTGCTTGGGATCCATGTTGGCCTGGATCTTGAAGACGAAACCGCTGAACGGGGTTTCGGTGGGCTGGACCACGCGCAGCGTGCCGTCGCGCGCCTGCGGCGGCGGCGCCCAGTCGATCAGCGCCTGCAGCACTTCCTGCACACCGAAGTTGTTGATGCCCGAGCCGAAGAACACCGGCGACTGCGTACCGGCCAGGAACCGCTCGAGCGACAGCGGCTCGCTGGCGCCGCGGATCAGCTCGACGTCGTTGCGCAGGTCGGCCACTTCGTTGGGGAACAGCGCATCGAGCCGCGGGTTGTCCAGGCCGGTGATGAGCTCGCCCTCGTCACTGAGCCGCTCCTCGCCGCCCGTGAAACGCATCAGCCGGTCGTTCTGCAGGTGGAAGACGCCGCGGAACACCTTGCCCATGCCCAGCGGCCAGGTGACGGGCGCGCAGTCGATGTGCAGCACCGACTCGATCTCCTCGAGCAGCTCGACCGGCGGACGCACCTCGCGATCGAGCTTGTTCACGAAGGTGATGATCGGGGTGTTGCGCAGCCGGCAGACCTCGAGCAGCTTGATGGTCTGGGCTTCGACGCCCTTGGCGGCATCGATCACCATCACCACCGCGTCGACCGCGGTCAGCACCCGATAAGTGTCCTCGGAGAAGTCCTGGTGGCCGGGTGTGTCGAGCAGGTTGATGACATGACCGGCGTACTCGAACTGCATCACCGAACTGGTGACCGAAATGCCGCGCTGCTTCTCCACCTCCATCCAGTCGGAGGTGGCGTGGCGCGCGCTCTTGCGCGCCTTGACCGTGCCGGCCAGCAGGATCGCACCGCCGAACAGCAGCAGCTTTTCGGTCAGCGTGGTCTTGCCCGCGTCCGGGTGCGAAATGATGGCGAAGGTTCTGCGGCGCGCTACGTCGCGCGCGAGTTCTTGGGCGCTCACCGCGCCTCCTGCTTCGTGGGGTAACCCGCGATTCTACCGGGCCGGCTGCGGCATCCGTGCCCGCAGCGCCCAATCGAGCAGCACCAGCTGCCCCTGATACATCTCCCGGCCGAGCGAAAACGCGTCCGGCGGCGGCAGTTCCAGGTAGGCATCGCCTTCGGCATGCTCGACCACCACCTTCATCCCAGCCTTGCGGGCGATGTGCATCATCGCGCCGTTTTCGGCCAGGCAGTGCATGAACAGTTCGACCGTGCCGCGGTTGCGGGCACGCAGCACGGCACGATCGAACATCGCCTGCGCCAGGCCTTTGCCGCGAAACGCGGGCAGCACGCTCAGGCCGAGCTCGGCGGCTTCCGGCCAGCAGGCCAGGTGGGTGACGCCGCACAGGCTGCCGTCGTCGTCGCGCACACCGAACACGGTGTCCCGGTCGAAATCGATGCCTTCGATGTACTGGCGCAGGCGCTCGCTGCTGACTGCGTGACCGAACCGCAGTCCGCGGTCGCGCGTGTCGAGGCGCTCGAAGTGGGTGATCAGTTCTTCCCGGGAAGAGGCCCCGAGGGCGTGGACGAGTCCAGGCATGTGCTGCTCCTATCAGACTTGTCTCCTCCGGGTTCGCCCGGATGGGGCGGTAGGGATGCACCGGCCGGCGTCCCGGCCCGATGGGGCCGCGCCAGCGGTGTCCCGCAAGTTGTCCGTGCACCATACCGACTGAAATGGTGCAACGCAACATTCACACTAGAGCATTGCGTCCATTCGCCCCCGGCGGCTTCGGATGAATATCGTTCGGAGTTAGTGCTTGCTATCGACATAATTAGCGCCGATGCGTTGTCTACACCATCGCTACTCCGTACTCAAGCGACCCAGCCGGATCAGCCGATGCGCCAGATCGGTCTCGGCCCGGATCAGCTCCACCACCTGAGCGGGCGACCCGGGA
>Ga0075163_10006032_pt1 | contig 16082 bp, 16 predicted proteins | sample JI1023141ADNA_FD_71478 | JGI IMG/M metagenome (GOLD analysis project Ga0075163, IMG submission 71478) | Wastewater effluent complex algal communities from Wisconsin, to seasonally profile nutrient transformation and Carbon sequestration -... | ecosystem: Engineered > WWTP > Effluent > Algae...
TCGGTTTCCGCCGCAATGCGCAGGACCGCTGCAAGGCGCTGGTTCCGGAGGGCAAGCGATTGACCTGGAGCTATGCCGAGCTGGGCATTCCGGCGGGCGCCAAGGTCACCGTCCTCAACCGCGTCGGCCGCTAGACCCGCTGTTCGCAGACTGCCGCCAGGCTCTGGACGCTTGCGGGCGTCCGGACCATGCTGCCTCCCTGACATGAGGCGGGGAGGCGGCGGATGCGGATGGTGCGGGCTCTGATCGGTGCGGCGTTGCTGGCTGTAGGGAGCGCGCCTGTCGGCGCGCAGACGCCGCCGGATGAACTGGCGGACTCCTCAGCGCGCATGGTGCGGGCCTGCAAGGCCAGCATGCAGGGCGACCGGTCCGAGTGCGCGTGCGTCGCCGGCTATTTCGCGGCCCACCTGCCGGAAGATACGTTCCACATCCTGTCTGAGGCCAACCGCTTCATCGACGGCAATGGCGAGGTTGCCGATCCGGCTGGCGCGCAGGCGGCGCTGCAGGCGGCGCGTGTGCGACTGGGCATCAGCCAGACGCGCTTCGACGCCATCATGGCCGAGTTCCAGCAGCTCGATCCGGTTGGCAAGCGGGCCGACCGTGTCTGCATCCGGGCCGCCGCCGAGGCGTCGAAATAGTCCCGGCGACACGATCTCCGGAAACACGTCGCAGATTCTGAAACTGGTGTTGTCGCCCTGCTTCGAGCGGCTGGGGGCCGGCTACATAATTGCCGTCTCAGGCACGCGAGGGCCCAGCAGTGATTGGCCCAGCATGTCGCCTGGATTTCTGTCTTATTCCCTACGGGGTATAACAACAAATTATGCCCGCCGGGGTATAAATTGAAAATATACCTCGTGGGGTATATTGCAAAATTATACCGCCCAGGGTATAATGCGTTTCAGGAGGTCGACATGAGGGGGACGGTCAGATCAGCAAAGCAACTCGGCACGCTCATACACAATGAACGCGAACGCCGAGGCATGTCTCAACAGGCGCTCGCTGATCTGGTCGGTACAGGTCAGAAGACGATCTCCCATGTCGAGAACGGCAGTGAGGGCGCCAAGCTCGAAACAGTTTTCGGATTGCTCGCGGCATTGGACCTGGAAATGCAGTTCGCGCCGCGCAGCAAAGGTGCAGACACAAACATGGGCGACATCTTCTGAGATGGCCCGCAAAAAAATCCACGCGCCGCTGAACGTCCTCGTAAACAACCGCCCGATCGGGCGGCTGGAAAAAGAGGCGAGCGGGGCGATTACCTTCCAGTACGATGCGGACTGGCTCGATTGGGAGCACCGCTTTGCCGTGTCCCTCTCGTTGCCCCTGCAAAAGGCGGCCTATCGCGGCGGGCCCGTCAGTGCAGTGTTCGACAATTTGCTGCCCGACAACGCCAACATCAGAAAGACACTTGCAGAGCGCACCGGCGCGGACGGCGTCGACGCTTACAGTCTGCTCGCCCAGATAGGTCGGGACTGTGTCGGAGCGATGCAATTCCTGCCCGATGGGGTGAACCTTGATGCAGGGCAGGCGATCAACGGCGAGGCTATCAGTGACGAGGACATCGAGAAGACCCTTGCAAATCTCGCGCGCGCGCCGCTCGGCATTGACCCCGAGCACGGGTTCCGGATCTCAGTTGCAGGCGCGCAAGAGAAAACGGCGCTGCTGTTTCATGAAGGTCGGTGGCTAAGGCCAATCGGAACGACGCCGACGACCCATATTCTAAAACCTGAGATCGGGAAGATCCCCACCTCAAGCGGCGTAATCGACATGAGCGCAAGCGTCGACAATGAGCACTACTGCCTAAAGCTATTGGAGGCGTTTGGTCTGCAAGTCGCCAGCACCGAAGTTATTACATTTGGGAAGCGCAGGGTGCTTGTGGTCGAGCGATTTGATCGCCAGTGGCAGAAAGACGGACGTCTGCTCAGACTGCCGCAAGAAGATTTCTGTCAGGCGCTCGGTGTTCCCCCCACCCGCAAATATCAGTCGACTGTCGAGGATCACAGAAACGGTCCCAGCATCATTGACGTCACGGCGCTCCTGCAAGGCGGCGACGAGCCCCTGAAAGATCGGGTAGACGTTCTCAAGGCACAAATTATCTTCTGGCTCATCGGCGCAACCGATGGGCACGCCAAAAACTTCAGCGTCTTTCTGCGGCCAGGCGGAGGCTTCAAACTCACCCCCATCTATGACGTGCTGACCGCGCAGCCCGCCTTTGATGCAAAGCAAATTCTCCACAAAGACTACAAGCTCGCGATGTCGGTTGGCGCCAACCGCAAGTACAGAATTCTGGACATCGTGGGTCGCCATTTCATCGAAACTGCCAAGGAAGCAGGCATTGGCCCGACATTAGTTCGTGATGCCATCACCACGATCCAGACCAAAGCCAGCGATGCGCCAAATGAAGCGTTTGCCGCCATGCCCGAAGACTTTCCCGCTTCAATCCACAATAGCGTCAGCGAGGCGATTGCTTCCCGCATCGGAAAACTCACGGACGCAATTGGTGATCTTTGAGCGTATTGGTCGGAGCCCCGCGGCTCTCTTATGCGAAGTAGTGCGCTGACCGTTGTACGGCCGCTTTCGGCGAGATCGCGACGCGCGCCAAAATGTCCGCTCGGGTCTCGAACTGGTCCGAAACGGCCGTTGATCAGACCCCATCCAGAACATTCCAACATCGCCGCGACGGTCATTCTGCCCATTGTTGGACGGGCCTCAGAGAAGCGGACCAATGCTGTGGAAATAGGCGCGAGCTGACTTGAGGAAGGCGAGGACGTTTGCCGAGCGGCGACGGTTGGCTGGATAGAGCACGGTGACGGGTACAGGGGGAGGGGCAAAGTCCTCAAGGACGAGCGCCAGCCGTCCACCGGCGATGTGGTCGACCACCTGATAGCTGAGAAGCCGCGCAATCCCGAGACCGCGTATGGCCGCATCGAGAGCTGTCGCCACGTCATTTGTGAGCAGCCGGGGATCGATCCGCTGGGAGCGTGACTTGGTCTTGTCGAAACGCCATTCGCCGTTGGGTGTCAGGCTGTCGAGAGCGATGAGGCTGTGGCCCTGCAAGGCCGCGGGCGTCTCCGGAGGTCCGCTGGCCGCGAGATAGTCAGGACTTGCCACTAGTACGCGGCGCACTTCTGTGACCTGCAGGGCGCGAAGCGTGCTGTCGACCAGCTCGCCAATGCGGACGGCGACGTCGATGCCCTCTTCGATCACATGCACATTGCGGTCGGTCAGGGTCAGTTTGACGTTTAATTGGGGGTGGTCGCGCATCAGGCCGGCGAGGACCTGGGCGACGTGCATGCGGCCGAACACGACCGGCGCAGTCACCACAAGCGCGCCGCGCGGATCGGCGGCCTCGCCCCGGACGGCGCGCGCCGCATCCTCGAGTTCGGAGAGGGCGTGGCGGCAGCGTTCAAGGTAGGCGGCGCCTTCCTCGGTCAGCGCCACAGTGCGTGTGGTTCGTCGGAAAACCGCGACCCCGAGTTCAGCTTCCAGCGCCGCAATCGCGCGCGAGGCCGCAGCTGGAGATATCCGCAGGTGCCTCGCCGCCTCGGCAAAGCTTCGCCGGTCGGCCACGGCGATGAAGGTTTTCAGGACGTCGAGACGGTCCATTTATTGTTCCGTTTTTTGCAATAATGAAGTGCCGAATTGGTCCATTATCACAATGCGGGGTCCAGGCTAGGTCTGCTGCGTGACGACCAACCGTCTCGCCCACAGGAGTTTCCCGATGACCCGCCTTACAGTTCCCACGCGCGACCAGTCCCCAGCCGCCTCCCAACCTGTCCTCGACGCCGTCGGCAAGCAGCTTGGAGTCATTCCGAACCTGTTCCGCCTGATCGGCACGAGCCCGGCCGCGCTTGAAGGGTTCATGGCCCTGAGCGGGGCGCTCAACAAAACGCTCGACGCGAAGACACGCGAACGCGTTGCGCTGGCCGTTGCGCAGGTAAATGGCTGCGATTATTGCCTGTCGGCTCACACCTACATCGGCGGCGCATTGCTTAAGCTCGACGAGAGCGAGATGACGCTGAACCGTCGCGGCCTGTCGGGCGACGCCAAGGCCAATGCGGCCGTGATGTTTGCACGCAAGGTCACCGAGACGCGCGGAAAGGTCAGCGACGCTGATCTCGCGGCGGTGAAGCTCGCCGGATTTACCGAAGCCCAGGTGATCGACATCGTCGCCAACGTTGCGATCAACGTGCTCACGAACTTCGTCAACAACGTCGCAGAAACCGACATCGATTTCCCCGTTGTGCACGCCGAAGCGGCCTAGGTCGATCATGGCAGACGGGGAGCTGCTCTTTGCGGCAGCGCCCCGTTGCCTGAGATCATCCGCAAATTCGCCCCCATTTCTCAACTCCGGATGCCGCCATGACACGCCCGCCGCTGCCGCCATTTGATAAGTCCGCCGCCGTAGTCAAAGTCCGCAAGGCCGAAGACGCGTGGAACGCGCGCGATCCAGCTCAGGTTGCTCTGGCCTATACGCCGCACAGCCGATGGCGGAATCGTTCGGAGTTCATCGCCGGACGTGCCGAGATCGAGAGCTTTCTCACAACCAAATGGGCGCGCGAGCAGGAGTATCGACTGATCAAGGAGCTCTGGGCGTTCACCGAGGACAGGATCGCGGTGCGGTTCGTCTATGAATGGCGCGACGGCGAGGGTCAGTGGTGGCGCTCGCACGGGAACGAGAACTGGAAGTTCGATGTGGACGGCCTGATGTCCGAGCGTCACGCGAGCATCAACGATGTACCGATCAACGAGATGGACCGCCTGTTCGTCTGGCCGCAGGGGCCAAGACCGATCGATTTTCCGGGGCTATCGGACCTTCTCTTGTGAGGGGGGCTGCAGCCCAAGATTGATATCCAAGGATCTGCATCATGTCCCATCGTTTCGCCGAGATCGCGTTCACGCCGGGAGTTCGCGCCCGACAATCTGAAAACGGCAGCGCCAGCGCCTACGACGCGCAACTTCAAGCTCCGGGCGTCACACACGATCGTCTCGGTGCAGCGGAAGCGGCGTTTATTTCGGCACGCGACAGCTTCTACATGGCCAGTGTAGGTGAGACGGGCTGGCCCTACGTGCAGCATCGCGGCGGCCCGCCAGGCTTCATCCGGGTGCTGGATGACGCGACCATCGGTTTTGCGGATTTTCGCGGCAATCGCCAGTACGTAAGTCTTGGCAATGTCTCGGGCGATGACCGCGTCTGCCTGTTCATGATGGACTATCCCAGCCGCACGCGCCTGAAGATGTTTGGCAGGGCCAGCGTTACTTCGGATACCGACATCATCGCCGGACTCGCCGTGCCCGATTATCGTGGCCGCATCGAACGGGGATGGGTCATCAAGATTGCGGGTTTCGACTGGAACTGCCCGCAACACATCACACCGCGCTATACCGAACAGGAGATTGCTGACGCTGTCGCGCCCCTGCATGCACAGATTCGAACACTCCAAGAGGAGAACGCTGTGTTGGCGGCGAGAGCAGCAAAGGGTGGGGTCGGATAGCTGACTGCTCCTGACACGAAGGACCAAACTATCCAGGGAGCGTGTCGCATGGGCCCGACAAAACCGGTGTGGGAGTTTGCATGGAGCTGACCAGAAGGAATGTTGCCGGCGCGCTGGCGCCCGGACGTGCGACGCAAGCTGTGGGCGGCTGCGCTTGTCGTGCGGCAAGCGTCCAGACCCGGTTCGCCCGTACTCGGAGAGGCCAGTGTCCATCTTTGGCGAGATTCAGCTGCTCGGGCACTCGGAGACGAATGCCGTCTCCAGACAAGCTCCAGTCACTGTGACTGGTTTACGCGGCGTCCGCGCCGGTTGTCGGACAGCCGACGTTTAGGCCGTCCGTCCATTGCAAGCTTGGCCATTGCGGCTGCGCTCGGCTAGTGCGTTCTTGGCCGCCAGCCCGTCGTCCGACTGGGCATCTTGAGGAGTTCAGCGTGACATCCGCCCGGCTTCGGTTCGCTGTGTTCGTCATCATCGTCCTGGCCCTGCCAGCGGGATTGATGGCGAGGGCAGATCCACGACTCGTCGATCTCGGCAAACTGATGATGATCCTGAGCCCCGCGGTCGCTGGCCTGGCCCTCTCTGCCAAACGTTGGAATCGTGATTCCGGCCCGTCCTGGGGATGGGTATTGGGTGCGGCGGCGATAACTCTTTTCGTCGCGCTCGGGGCCCTCGGAGTCGCCATTGCCGTGGGCGCCGCCAGCTTCAATCTACAAGCCACTCCGCTGGATGCCATCCTTGGACCTTTGGGACGGTCTGCCCTCACGAGCGTGCTCGAAGAATTGGGGTGGGCTGGCGGTGGTCTCACCTTGGCGACCGCGGCGTGCGGGCGGCGTTGGGGCGTGCTGGCGCTCGGTCTGGTCTGGGCCGCCTGGCACCTAGTTCCCGTGGCGATGCAGGTCGGCCTGTTCCCCTATCTGGAGGCGGCGCCTCCGTTGATGATTGCAGCGTTTATCGCTGCGTGTCTGATCTATCGCGAACTTCTCACCGTGCTGCGAGAGAGATCTGGCTCCTGGCTTGGCGCTGCTGCCGGACATGCAGTCCCGAACCTCTTGCTCGCCGGCCTGCTGGCAACCGGGGTTGGCCTCTCAGATCGTACAGAAGACTGGCCATTCTTTCCCGCGCCAGGCGGGCTGGTATTTCCGCTGTTGGCTCTCGCCGCATTGCTGACGCTGAGCTGGAACAGGCGAGGACGGGCGCCGAACCGATAGTCACCCGTTGATCTTGGCCTTCGCTTGATGGCCGCGCTCCGCCCGTCGAGGGTGTTCGGTGCATGCGAATGTCGCCGTTCGGCGATTTCCTGCCGGTTGCCGTCAGTGTGACGAACGACCGAAGTGGGGCGGGTGGGTTCAATTGGTCAGCGCAACACGTACCTTGATAGGAGGACGTGGAGCGATGACGATGAGGCGAGAATATCGCAGGACGAAGGTTTCAGCGGCTGAGAGCGCCGAGCTGTGGGAGCGCTGGAAAAAGGGCGAAGGTCTTCATGCGATTGGCCAGGCGCTGGGCAGAGGGCATACCAGCATCGCCGCGCATGTGAGGCCAAGCGGAGGCATCAGGCCGCCAGCTCGGCGACGTTCGATGCGCGCTTTGACGATGGTGGAACGCGAAGAAATCTCAAGGGGCATCGTTGGGGGTCGATCTGTCCGAGCGATCGCGCGTGCGCTCAGCCGGTCCGCTTCGACGGTCAGTCGCGAGATCGACCGCAATGGCGGATTGCGTCGCTACCGGGCCGAGGCAGCCGACAAGCTGGCGTGGAAACGGGCTCTTCGCCCAAAGCTCTGCAAGTTGGCGATATGCGGCCAGTTGCGGCAAGCTGTTGCTGCGAAATTGAAAAGGAACTGGTCGCCCGAACAGATCGCGGGTTGGCTGAAGCGGACACATCCAGCAAACGAGGCGCGACGCGTGTCGCACGAGACCATCTATCGCAGCCTTTATGTGCAAACGCGGGGCGTGCTGAAGCAGGAGCTGATGGCTTATCTGCGATCTCAGCGGATCTTCCGCCGATCACGACACGCAACACAAAAGAGAGGCAAGCAGGGCCAGATCGTCGATGCCGTGTCGATTAGCGAACGGCCGGCGGCGGTCGAGGATCGCGCTGTGCCGGGCCACTGGGAGGGCGACCTCATCTGTGGACCGAACAACAGCAACATCGTCACCCTGGTTGAGCGACACTCGCGCTATGTGATGCTCGCCAGGATCCCGAGCCGGGATACGCAGACCGTCGTCAACACCTTGATCAAGCAAGTGCGGAAACTGCCGGAAGAACTCCATAAATCGCTGACCTGGGACCGCGGCAAAGAACTCGCGGATCACAAGCGCTTCACCATGGAAACCAACATCGACGTCTACTTCTGCGATCCGCACAGCCCCTGGCAGCGAGGGTCCAACGAAAATACCAATCGCCTGCTCAGGCAGTACTTTCCAAAAGGGACTGATCTATCGCCGTTCTCGCAGGCACATCTCAACAAGGTGGCCCGTCAGCTCAACGAACGGCCAAGGAAAACGCTGGACTTCCAATCCCCAGCTGAGCGATTTAGCGAATGTGTTGCGTCGACCGGTTGAGCTCACCGCGCCATTCCTGCCATTCGGACGCTACTCCTGAACAGGCAGGAAATCGCCGACTCCAGCCGCTCAAACAAGGGCAACAACCCCGGACTCAGAAGCTGCGAATTGTTACGGACATCGTATGCCCCCCGCCCTTGAGATCATCCGGGGCCTTCTCGTTTCTGGCTGTGAAACGGCGGCTAGAGCGATTTCACCGAACCGCCGCTCGAGGTGTCCTTGTCGAAGGTTGCGGGACTGCCGTGGAAGGTGATGTCGGCGCCGGAAGAGGCCTCGCCCCTGGCCGAGCCGCTGGCCCAGGCGTCGGCGTCGGCGCCGCTGGACGCCTCGACCGTCGCGGTCTGGCATTTCAGCTCTTCACCGTTGAAATCTGCGCCCGACGAGATGTCGACGCTGAGCGCTGTGCACGCCCCGGCGAGATCCATGTCGGCGCCGCTGGAGACTTCGACCCTGATGTCTTTAAGTTGCAGGCCGTCGCCGTCGACTTCCGAGCCGGAAGAGGCGGAGACGCTGGTGTAGGTCGGGGCGGTGACCGTGATGGTGTAGTCGGGGCCGAAGCTGAACCAGCTCGAGTTTGACTTGCGCGAGGCGACCAGCTTGTTGCCGCGGACTTCGAGCAGGAGCTTGTCGAAGTCGCCCTTGGACTCGTCAGCCTTCACGTTGAACGGGCCCTGTTTCAGGATCACCGTGACGCCGGCCGAGGCCGACACTTCGGTGAAGCCGGACAGGTTGTAGGTCTTGGTGTCGGCGCTGGCGGGCTGGGCGATGGCGGCGGTCACGAGCGCGACGGCGGCGGCGGGTATCAGCAGGAAGGTCTGGCGCATCAGAAGTCTCCGTTTCTTTTGTTTGTCGGCAGGTTTTCCGCGCTGGCCTTTTGGCCCTGGGCGCGGAAACCGCCGCTGGAGACTTAGTAGCTTAGTACATATCGAAAAACAATATGGCTCGGCGGGGATTTTTGCGCCCGCGGCGCCGGAAACCCGCTAACCGGCGGCCAGAATGCGCCTGGGCCGGGAGCGGACCGGATTGAGTTCGGCCAGCGGAATGCGCAGGCGATCGTCCATGTTGTCGAGCAGGGCGGTGCGAACGTGGCGGTTGGAAATGAACCAGATCTGGTCGGCATCGTTGGACAGGATCAGGAAGGATTCCGCACTTTCGGAAAAACTTTCGAGGCCGAGGACGCGGTAGGCGGTTTCGCTATTGAAGCCGGATGACAGGGGCATCGGCTGCGGGCCTTTGGGCAGCTCCGCGATCTGCACATAGAGGCCGCTTTCGATGTGACAGGGCACTGTGATCCTCCAGGCGGACTGAGTTCCGCAGTGAGGCTAAATGCCGTCAGGGCGAGACTGGTTCCGCCCAGAGATCGCACTGCTCTGCATCAATGATCTGCGCCTTGATCATGTCGCCGGCTTTCAGATTGCCGGGCGTCTCGAAGAAGACCGAGCCGTCGATTTCCGGTGCGTCCGCTTTCGAACGGCCAACCGCGCCGTCCTCATCGACCTCATCGATCAGCACATCAATGGTGCGGCCGATCATGTTCTGCGAGCGGGCATCCGAGAGTTCGGCCTGCAGCGCCATGAAGCGATGCCAGCGTTCTTCCTTTACCTCTTCCGGCACGTGGTCGGGCAGGTTGCTGGACACCGCGCCGGTGACGTTCTCGTACTTGAAGCAGCCGGCGCGATCGATTTGCGCCTCGGTGGTCCACTCGAGCAGGTGCTGGAAGTCTTCCTCCGTCTCGCCGGGGAAGCCGACGATGAAGGACGAGCGCAGGGTGAAGTCCGGCACGTCGCGGCGCCATTGCGCGATGCGGTGCAGCGTCTTCTCCTGGTTGGCCGGGCGGCGCATCGCCTTCAGCACTTTCGGGCTTGAATGCTGGAAGGGGATGTCGAGATAGGGAAGGATTTTTCCTTCCGCCATCATCGGGATCACGTCATCGACATGCGGATAGGGATAGACATAGTGGAGCCGCGTCCACACGCCTTTTTCCCTGGTGATCTCGCCGAGGCCCTCGCAGAGATCCTTGAAGCGCGTCTGACGCTCGAGGCCCTTCCAGGTGTAGGGCGCGTACTTCACGTCGAGACCGTAGGCAGAGGTGTCCTGGCTGATGACGAGGATTTCCTTGACGCCAGCGGCGACGAGTTGTTCGGCTTCGCGCAGCACCGCATCGATCCGGCGCGAAGCGAGGTCGCCGCGCATCGAGGGGATGATGCAGAAAGAGCAGCGATTGTTGCAGCCTTCGGAAATCTTCAGGTACGCATAGTGGCGCGGCGTGAGGCGGATGCCGCTCTCAGGCACCAGAGACACGAACGGATGGTCGGGCGCGGGCAGGTGGGTGTGCACCGCCTCCATCACCTGTTCGTACTGGTGCGGGCCGGTGACGGCGAGGACGCCGGGATGCTCGCGGGTGATCACCTCGCTCTCGGCGCCGAGGCAGCCGGTGACGATGACCTTGCCATTTTCATTCATCGCCTCGCCGATGGCGTCGAGGCTTTCCTTGCGAGCTGAATCGAGGAAGCCGCAGGTGTTCACCAGCACCACGTCGGCGCCCTTGTAGTCGGCAGCGATCTGGTAGCCCTCGGCGCGCAGACGCGTGATGATCCGCTCCGAGTCCACCAGCGCCTTGGGGCAGCCGAGGGAGACGATGCCGACTTTCGGCTGGGTAAGCGTGGTTGAGGCCATGTTTGCGAGGGTCTGCGAGGTTTCGGGGCTGGGAGGTTTGGACGGGCCTATAGCGCCGATTGGGGGTGGGGGCCAGCGGCGCGCTGTCGCCGCTATCCGGGGGGTATCTCGACAAAGTGAGGCTGCCTGACGCCGGGGCGGTCGCGAGGGCCATGCTTTTCGTGCGCGTTAACCGGGCGTAGCCTCATGGCGCTTGGCAGGATCGGGCGCGTCACGCGACGCCCGGCGCGAGCGTGGAGGAGGAGACGTCATGAAGATCCATCTGCTGACCTGCACGGCTTTTGCGCTGGCTGTGTCCGTCCCGGCTGTAGCCCAGGCCGCCTACACCCCGCCGCGCGCCGCCGACGGGCATGCCGACCTGCAGGGCGTGTGGAGCAATGGTTCGCTCACCAACCTGACGCGGCCGCCAAATGTGAAGCTGGCCGTGACGCAGGCCGAGGCGGACGAACTGGTGCGGACCAATGTGTGGATCCGGCTGGCGGCGACGGAAGAGGGCGCCTCCAACTTCAACGATACGCTGCTGGAGGATGGCAACAGCGACCGCGGCTACAACACGTTCTGGATTGATCCGGGCCGGACGCTGGCGACGGTGAAGGGAGAGATCCGCACATCGTGGATCGTCGAACCGGATACCGGCCGGATGCCGCTGTCGCCGGACGGGATGAAGAAGATCCGCGCCGATGCGGCGTTGAAGCGCGACACGATGTATGCAGGCCCCGAGACGCTGCCAATCGCCGAACGATGCCTGATCGGTTTCACCGGCGCGGGCGGGCCGGGCATGCTGAACACCATCTACAACAACAACTATCAGATTGTGCAGACGCCGGACGCGGTCGTGATCGTGGTCGAGATGGTGCACGATGCGCGTGTCATCCCCATCGCAAAGGACAAGGCGTCCGCCAGACACAAGCCGGCGGCGATCAAGCCGTGGCTGGGCGACAGTGTCGGCTGGTGGGAGGGCGACACGCTCGTGGTGGAGACGGTCAGCCTGCATCCCGAGCAGGCGCAGACCGGGCCGATCTTCCTCAGCGAGCAGGGCAAGGTGACCGAGCGTTTCTCGCGCGCAGCTGACGACCAGATCTTCTACGAATTCACGGTCGAAGACCCAGTCTACTACACGCAGACCTGGCGCGCCGAGATGAGCCTGACCGCGCGCAAGGAGTCGGTCTACGAATACGCCTGCCATGAAGGCAATTACGCCATGGAGGGTATTCTGGGCGGCGCCCGCAATCTCGAAGCGCGCGGCATCAAGCCCACCACCGGGCCGGGGATTTTCGGCACGCCGATCGAGAAGCCTAAGGCGAAGGCCGGGAAGTAGCCGTGGGCGCGTTCGCAGCGTAGCCTCGAGCGGACGCCAACCCTCCGGGATGCTCGATGATGACCCAGCCCCATGTTCTCGTCACCGATGTTCGCGGCTTTGCGACGCCCGCGATAGCAGCGCAGCTGGCGAAGGCGGGCGCGCGGGTGATCGGGTGCGATCCGGCGATCACGGCTGATGGCGAGGACGCCGGCATTGCAGTGATCGCCTGGGACGATCCGGCGGCGATCGTGGCGAGGGCGGCGGCGCAGTTCGGCGGACGGCTGGACGCCATCGTGATCACGCCAGCAATGCCGGCGCCGCGGCTGACGGTCGACCAGCTGACGATGGAAAACCTTGCACCGTACTTTGCCCGCATCGCATCGCAATCGCTGGTGTTTGCCGGCGCCGCTGCAAAAGTGATGAAGGCGCAGAAAGCCGGGCGGATCGTGTTCTGCACGTCATCGGGACACATTGGCGGCATACCGGGCTTCTCGGCCTATGCGGCGGCGCGGGCGGCGGTGAATGGCGCGGTGCGGACGCTGGCGCTGGAACTGGCGGGCGATGGCATTTCAGTCAATGCGGTCGCGCCCAACTTCATCCAGACGGAAACGTATTATCCAAAGGCGCTGCTGGAGGATCCGGTGAAGGGCCCGAAGCTGCTGGCGCGCGTGCCGATGGGACGGCTGGGCGATGCGCAGGAAGTGGCGGCGCTGATCGAATTGCTGGCGCTGGGGCAGAGCGGCTTCGTGTCGGGACAGGTGATCCCGATTTCCGGCGCGTGGTGCTGACTAGAAGCGCTGCGAGAACAGATCGATGACGCGGTTGGCCGCCGCTTCACGCTGGTCGAGCGTGTCGCCGAAGGCCATGCCGAGCTTTCCTTCCAGCAGCAGCGTGGCAAGGCCGTGCGCCATCGACCAGGCGGCGATGACGGGCGCGAGGTCCGGATCGCTCTTGTTGGCGGTGGAGCCGTGGGCGCCCAGCGTCTCGACCACGACGTTGAAGGTGCGGTCGGCCTTGGCCTTGGCGGCGGGATAGCGCGGGATGTCGACCATCTCGCAGCGGAACATCAGCTTGAAGATTTCAGGGTTGTTCAGCGCGAAGCGGACATAGGCCTGGCCGAGCGCGCGCACTTTCGAGGAGCGGTCGCGGGCGTGGCCCAGGGCGCTGACCATGTAGTCATAGAGCTGGTCGAAGCCGTTGCCGGCGAGTTCGGCGAGGATGGACTCGCGGTCGTCGAAATAATGATACGGGGCCTGGTGGCTCACGCCGGCGCGGCGCGCCACCTCACGCATGCTGAGTGCGCCAAGGCCGCCGGTGTTCATCAGGTCGAGACTGGCCTTGAGAATTTCGGCGCGAACGTCGTCTTTCACAGTCATGTCATTCTGTTCCCGCTTGACGCTGTCTAATAATATCTAGACACTGTCAAGACAACCAATCCGTCATCTAGGTGGCATATGCAAGAGCGGCTGTCAGCTTTCAGGTGGATCGGACCGGCCGCAGCTTTACTTATGCTGGCCGCCTGCCAGGGCGAGGCTGAAGAGCCCGCGGCTGCGGCAGCGCCGGTCATCCCCCTCGTCGAGACATTGAACGTGGTTTCCGGGTCATCCGCCGGAGCGATTCGGGCCAGCGGGCTGGTGACCTACAAGCGCGAGACCGCGCTGTCCTTCGGTGCGCCGGGCGAGATCGAGACGCTCAGCGTGGACGCGGGCGACAAGGTCTATGCCGGCCAGCAGCTGGCCACCCTGCGCCGCACGACCGGCGGGGCGGACGAATCCGAGACGGCGCTGGCCCGCAAGATGGCCGAGCAGAATTTCGAACGCATCACCCGGCTGCACGCAAGCGGCGCGGCCTCCCAGGTCGATCTCGACAACGCCACGCTGGCTCTGGAGCGGGCGCGGTCCAGCATCGCGATCACCTCGCCGGCATCCGGTGTCGTGCTGCGGCGTATGGCCGAACGCGGGCAGGTCGTGGCGGCGGGAACGCCCGTTTTGTCCATCGGCGAGCAGCGCTCAGGCGTCATCGTGCGCGCGTCGGTGTCATCCTCCGAGATCGCGCGCATTCGCGAGGGCGACATCGTCGAGGTGAACATCCGCGAGCGCGGCGTACTGTCCGGCAAGGTGGCGCGAATCGCGGCGAAAAGTTCCGAAGGGACAGGCGGCTTCGAGATCGAGGTGCAGATCGATGCGCCAGGCGACCTGCGCAGCGGCGAAGTGGCGGAGGTGATGATCCGGGCCAGGTCGCCGGTAGAGGAGAAGGCCAGCTTCATCATTCCAGCGCTGGCGCTGACCGACGCGCGCGCTGATCAGGGCGTGGTCTATGTGATGGACGCGCAGGGCCTCGCGCGCCGGCGCGCCGTGTTTACCGGCGGCGTGACCGACGAGGGTGTCGTTATCCTCGACGGGCTGACCGAGGGCGAGGCCGTGATTACGCGCGGCGCCTCGATGGTGCGTGACGGCGACAAGGTTCGGGTCGCGGCGCGTTAAGCACGCAGCAGGGGGACGACGCCATGCAGGCGATCACGCGCTTCTTCGTCGAACGCTGGCAGTTCACGCTGATCGTGTTCACGATGATCCTGTTCCTCGGGATCGGATCGCTGTTTGCGATTCCGAAGTCCGAAGACCCGATCACGCGGTTTCCGTTCGTGGCGGTGGCCGTCGTGCTGCCGGGGGCTGACGCCGAGCAGATGGAGCGGGTGGTCGCAATCCCGGTCGAGACGGCGCTCAACGGCATCGAGGACGTCAAGGAAATAACATCGTCATCCAGTGCGGGCGTAACCTCGATCAGCGTCGAGTTCGTCTATGGCGTCGACCCCGAGAAGAAATACGACGAGGTCGTACGCGAGCTGAATGTTGTTCGCCCGAGCCTGCCGGACGGGATCACGCTGGTGCGGGCCGACCGGGCCAACCCGGCGCAGACCAACGTGGTGCAGATGGCGCTGGTCAGCGAGACGGCGCCCTTCCGCCGGCTTGAGGCCTATGCGCGCGAACTGCGCGACGCCATCGAGCGCGCCAACGGCGTGCAGCAGTCGGAAATCTGGGGCGTACCCACCGCCGAAGTGCGCGTCACCGCCGACATCGACAAGCTGGCGGCCTACAAGCTGCCGCTGGCGGCTGTCGCCGACGCTTTGCAGCGCGAAGGCGCCGACCTGCCAATCGGCGCGGTGGAGGCCGGCGGGCGGCGTTTCAACGTCGAGGCGACGGGGCCGTTCGACAGCCTCGCTGAAATCCGCGACGTGGTGCTGCGCCAGGTGAATGGCGCGGTGGTGACGGTGGGCGATGTCTCCGAGGTTGCCTGGGACAATGACCAGCGCCTGCACATCACGCGCTACAACGGCCAGCGCGCCGTGTTTGTTACGGCGCGCGCCAAGCTCGGCGCGACCATCTTCAACGTCGCCGACAACATCAAGGCGCAGGTGGATGGCTTCGAAGGCCGCCTGCCGCCCGAGATCAAGCTGGAGCGCGGCTTCGACCAGTCGGAAACAGTGGCGCATCGCCTGAGTTCGCTGGGCCGGGATTTCGGCATCGCCATCCTGCTGGTGTTGCTGACGCTGTTGCCGCTCGGCTTCCGCGCCTCGCTGGTGGTGATGATGGCGGTGCCTCTGTCGTTCGCGATTGGCGTGATGGCGCTGCACCAGCTCGGCTATTCGCTGAACCAGCTCTCGATTGCCGGCTTCGTGCTGGCCCTGGGGCTGCTGGTGGATGACTCCATCGTGGTGACCGAGAACATCTCGCGACGCTTGCGCGAGGGGCTGACGCCGCACGACGCCGCGATTGCGGGCGTCAGCGAGATCAACGTCGCCGTGCTGGGTTGTACGGCGACGCTGCTGCTCGCCTTCCTGCCGTTGATGGCTCTGCCCGAAGGCTCGGGCGATTTCATCCGGTCGCTGCCGGTGGCGGTGGTGGTGACGATTGCGGCGTCGCTGGTGGTGTCGCTGACAGTGATCCCGTTCCTGGCAAGCCGCATGCTGCCGCGCAAGCCGCACAGGAACTATGTGCTCGATGTCGTCATGGGCGGCATCCATGCGATCTATCGTCCGATCCTGAAGCTGGCGC
>Ga0075163_10006033_pt1 | contig 16082 bp, 18 predicted proteins | sample JI1023141ADNA_FD_71478 | JGI IMG/M metagenome (GOLD analysis project Ga0075163, IMG submission 71478) | Wastewater effluent complex algal communities from Wisconsin, to seasonally profile nutrient transformation and Carbon sequestration -... | ecosystem: Engineered > WWTP > Effluent > Algae...
GTTGCTGTTTTGGATAAATGCTTTCTGCCCAGCCCGTTGATCAGAAATCCAATGAAAGGCAGGAGCGGAATCCAGTAAGCGATATTCAGTACGTTATTCATGAATCAGTTTCCTATGCTTGAATTCAGGGAAAATCATTTCCAATTTTGAATTTTCCACTTTCAATTTTTCTAATGTTTCAACCTGTTTAAAAAATTAATATCCACCGAATGGATATTCCGGTACATCATCACGATGATGGCCAGTCCCACACTTACCTCAGCCGCTGCTACCACCATGATAAAGAATACAAATAATTGTCCGTCGGATCCCGCTGTTGCTGCCGCATTGGTTGCAGCCGCTTTCAAATGATGCATTTTGGAAAAAGCCACCAGCAACAGGTTCACGGCATTCAGCATCAGCTCAATGCACATGAAGATGATAATGGCATTCCGGCGCGTGAGTACACCCACGATGCCTATGCAAAAAAGGGCGACAGACAGTAATATGTAATAATTGATCGGCATACCCCCAACCCCTTAAGGGGTGTTTTTAGAGCGTTTCGTATTTGCGAAATGCTCCTGATTATTTAATATCTACACAACAGCTTTCAGCGTTTTACACCCAGGTTCCCCTTTAGGGGACAGGGGTGCTCACTCCTTCTTCCCAATCACCACGGCTCCCACCATGGCACTTAAAAAGAGAATGCTGCTTATTTCAAATGGCACCACATACGTGGTGAACAATTCTTTTCCAAGGTTTTTGATCAGGCCGATATCCCCGCTCACCACCTGGGCCTGGTCTTCTTTCGTGCCGGCATCTTTCAATGCGGCTACGAGTACCAGCATCAGACAGCCACCCGCCACGGCCCCTGCCATCTTGATCCATCTGTTTTTTTGCGGCTCGGTTTCCTTATTCAGGTTCATGAGCATGATCACAAAAAGAAAGAGTACCATGATGGCCCCGGCATAAACAATGATATTCACAATGGCCAGGAACTGGGCATTGAGTAAGATATAGTGTCCGGAAACCGCAAAGAAGGTCACGATCAGCCAGAGTACACTGTAAACAGGATTCTTACTGGTGACCATCATCAGTGCGCTGAAAATGGCCAGTACCGTTAAAAACCCAAATAATATTTCAGTCATTCCCATTTCTCTAAACAGTTTTTGCCAGCCGGCAATGAGTTCACATCAGGCATTAGTGACTTGCTTTTTCACCCAATGCTTTCTGGTATGCTTCCGGTTCGTTCACCGGATGCGGTATCAGCAATTCTTCTTTCTTATATATAAAACCTTTTCTTCCGTAATTGGCGGGTGCAAAGGTCTGGGAAAGATAGATGGCATCTTTCGGACAGGCTTCTTCACACAAACCGCAGAATATGCAACGGAGCATATTGATTTCGTATTTGGCCGCATACTTTTCTTCGCGGTACAAATGTTCTTCACCCGGCAGTCGTTCTGCCCCTTCCATGGTGATGGCTTCCGCAGGGCAGGCGACGGCGCATAATCCGCAGGCAGTACAATTTTCACGTCCTTCTGCATCCCTGTTTAAAACATGCAGCCCCCGGAATACCTTGGAAAAGCTTCTTTGCTGTTCCGGGTATTTGATGGTGGCTTTCCTCTTGAACAGGTGACTGATGGTGATACCCATCCCTTTCACAATATTCCAGAGATAGATGCTCTCCAGGAAAGTCATCGGCTTCCTGTTCACTTCCACTGACCTGTTTGTTAAGCGCATACTCATTTTGAAAGTTTGCAAATATATGTTTTGACAGCCATCTGTTTTATTCGATCAATTTATTCATCCGGCGGGGATGAATTTCCAAACAATCAAATCCCACGAATCAATCTCCGCATTGTTCCGCCCCTCCGGGGCGGTTTTGTCAATTAATTCATCTTTCTGCTACCGATATTGTGCCCCTCTGGGGCAGACATCGTATGAAACAACAGCACGTTTTTAAACCTACCGACATTGTGCCTCTCTGGGGCAAACATCACATGAAACAACATTACGTTTTTAACCCTACCGACATTGTGCCTCTCTGGGGCAAACATCACATGAAACAACATCACGTTTTTAACCCTACCGACATTGTGCCTCTCTGGGGCAAACATCACATGAAACAACATTACGTTTTTAACCCTACCGACATTGTGCTCCTCTGGGGCAAACCTCTTTATCAAGCCACTCGTTACTCCCCACTTGCCACTCGCCACTCGCCACTAGCCATTACCCTATTTCTTCAGCCACAATATCACTGCCGCTGTGACCAGCATATTCACCAATGCCAGCGGAATCAGTTTCTTCCAGCCCAGGTTCATCAACTGATCATACCGGAACCTTGGAATGGTCCAGCGGATCCAGAGGAATACAAAGAGGAAGAAAGATATCTTGGCCATGAATACACTAAAGCTGATCAGCGACATCCAGAAAGAGCTCAATCCCCAACTGGCCTCATTCACAAATGGTATGTCATAACCTCCCCAGAAAACAGTCACCATTACCGCACTGCTGATGAACATATTGATGTATTCAGCAAAGAGGTAAAAGCCCAGTTTCATGGAAGAATATTCCTGGTGATAACCAAAGTTCAATTCGTTTTCAGCCTCTGGTAAATCGAAGGGCGTTCGGTTACACTCGGCCAGGGCACAGATAAAGAAGATCACAAAACCCAGTGGCTGATAAATGATATGCCAGCCATGCTCAACCTGGTTGGCCACGATAGCGCTCATTTTCAGAGAGCCCGTCATGAACAATACAGCAATCAGGGCCAGTCCCATCGGTAATTCATAAGAAACCATTTGGGAAGCACCGCGGATCGCGGCCATCAATGAAAATTTATTATTGGATGCCCAGCCTCCGATCATGATACCGTATACTCCTACACTTACAATCCCAAACACCAGCAGGATACCCATGTCCACATCGGCCACCTGCATATTAATCACATTACCGCCCTTGGTTACAAAAGGAGCTGCCCATGGAATCACCGTACTGGTGAGCAGGGCGGTGATCATGGCGAGTGCGGGACCAAGAATAAATAAAAACTTATTGGAAGCAAGTGGAATGATCTCTTCCTTGAAAAAGAGTTTACCACCATCGGCCAGGGGTTGAAAAATACCAAAGGGACCGGCACGGTTGGGACCAATCCGATCCTGTAACCAGGCCGCTACTTTTCTTTCTGCCAGGGTTGTGTACATGGCAATGAAGAAAGAAAGCCCGACAATGCCGAATATCAGCAGGGATTTCTCCAGTAAAAACCACCAGTCAATTGTCAATAAATTCATACCCTAAATCCCTAAAGGGACTTTTAGTGTTTTAAAGAATAAAGTAACTCACTATACCATCCTCACATTAATACAAGCCCCCGGCTATTCTCTTCCGGCCCGGTTATTCTTCCTTTGGGGCTTTGGAAAATGTCTCGCTCGTTGCCGGTCCGGGTAATGCGGCAATGTTCACACTGTTCACCCCACTCACGCTATGGATATCCATCAGCAGTTTCGGATCGCGGCCACCCATTACTTCGGAAATGGTTTCTTTTGGTTTTACCAGTCCTACATAATGCCCCTGTGAAATCACAGAGTGACGATTGATCTTTGTTGGTCCTTCAATCACCCAGTCACTTGTATTTTTTGTATCAAAGCGGCAGGTATTGCAGATCCAGCCGGGTTTACCCTCATAGCTCTGCACTTCACCCCACTCATCTTTCCGGGCGGTTACACGCAATACATCATCTCCCCGCTGCCACAAGGTAACCTTACCACAACACTTATCACAATCACGATGGGCATCCACCGGTTTGGTGAACCATACCCGGTTTTTGAAACGGAAGGTTTTATCGGTCAACGCACCAACGGGACAAACATCAATCATGTTCCCGCTGAAATCATTATCAATGGCTTTGGAGATATAGGTGGAAATTTCTGCATGATCTCCGCGATCCAGTATGCCGTGTACCCGATTATTGGTGATCTGATCAGCCACATATGTACAGCGGTAACAAAGGATACAACGCGTCATGTGCAGTTGTATATAGGGTCCGATATCTTCTTTCTCGAATGTTCTTCTTTTGAATTCGTAGCGGGTACCTTCTTTGCCATGTTCATAGCCGAGGTCCTGCAGGTGACATTCACCGGCCTGGTCGCAGATGGGACAATCCAGCGGATGATTGAGTAATAAAAATTCAACCACACCGGCGCGTGCATCCTGTACGCGCTGACTGGTGATGTTTTTTACAATCATGCCATCCATGACGTTGGTACGGCAGGAGGCTACCAGTTTGGGCATTGGCCGCGGATCGGCCGTTGAACCGGCTGCTACTTCTACCAGACAGGTACGGCATTTACCACCACTGCCCTGCAATTTGCTGTAATAGCACATGGCAGGAGGTGTTACATCTCCGCCGATCTGCCGGGCAGCATTCAGGATAGAGGTACCCGGCGCCACTTCGATTGTTATATTATCGATAGTGATTTTAAAATTGGCGGGCGCTTCTTTTTTTACTTCTTCAGCCATATTATTTTCTTAACCGCTAGGACGCAAGGTCGCTAAGTTACGCCAGGCACTTCGCGGCTCATTGCGTCTTAGCGTCTTTGCGGTTAAACTTTTTTATGCAGGTGTTACCACCTTTAATGGATCAGCATATCCTGCCAACCCGTAATTTCTTTTCAAACAATCCTCCGGATTCTGCACATGCCATTCAAACTCATCCCGGAAATGACGGATCGCTGCGGCAACGGGCCAGGCAGCGGCATCACCCAATGGACAAATTGTATTTCCTTCAATCTTGCGCTGGATGTCCCAGAGCAGATCAATATCACTCATCTTTCCTTTTCCGTTTTCAATATTCAGCAGGATCTTTTCCATCCAGCCGGTTCCTTCCCGACAGGGTGAACATTGTCCGCAGCTCTCATGCCGGTAGAAGCGGGCCAGTGTATAGGTGTGTTTCACCACACACTGCGTTTCATCCAGTACAATAAAACCTCCTGAACCCATCATGGAACCGGTAGCAAAACCACCATCGGCCAGACTTTCATACGTCATCATCCTGGCTTCCCCCTTCGCTGTTTTCAGCAGAAGGTTAGCCGGCAGGATTGGTACAGAAGAACCACCCGGGATACAGGCTTTTAATCTTTTTCCATTGGCGATACCGCCGCAATATTCGTCGCTGTAAATAAATTCTTCTACGGAGATGGTCATGTCGATCTCATATACTCCCTGCTTTTTGATATTACCACAGGCCGAGATCAGTTTGGTGCCGGTGGATTTACCGATACCGATTTTAGCATATTCTTCTCCTCCTTCATTCACGATGGGTACCACCGCTGCAATGGTTTCCACATTATTCACCACGGTCGGACAATCCCACAAACCTTTTACCGCCGGGAAGGGAGGTTTGATTCTTGGGTTACCACGTTTTCCCTCGAGGGACTCGAGGAGGGCTGTCTCCTCACCGCAGATATAGGCACCGGCACCCCGCTGCACATAAATTTCACAATCAAAACCAGAGCCCAGGATATTCTTTCCCAGCCATCCGTTATTCTTTGCTTCAGTGATGGCCTGCTCGAGTATGTCAACGATCCAGGCATATTCGCCACGGATATAAATATAAGAGCGATTAGATCCCAGCGCGAAAGAAGAAGTGATCATTCCTTCAATCAGCAGGTGCGGAATAAATTCCATCAGGTACCTGTCTTTGAAAGTACCAGGTTCCGACTCATCGGCATTCACTACCAGGTAACGGGACACGCCTTCGGGTTTGGCGAGGAAGCTCCATTTCATACCGGTAGGGAAACCGGCACCACCACGGCCACGGAGACCGCTCTTTTTCACTTCTTCTGTAACGGCATCAGGACTCATTGTTTTCAATGCCTTCTCCACACTGCGATAGCCGCCTTCACGGCGGTATACATCGTAGTAGCGGATACCGTCTACATGCGCTTTGTCTAATAATAATTTTCTTCCCATACTTTATTTTCTAATACCGCCGTCAGGGTCTTTGACCGCTGACGGGGTTCTTGACCGCTGACGGGGTCAACGGACTGCCTGTCTCGCGAACAATATCCATCTCTTTCCTTTCCTCACCCACACTTCCAGCACTTTCAGGTGATAAGTAACCGGAGTTCCGCCTTTCAATGCCACATTATAATCTCCCACAAACCGCAGATTCGCCATATTCCCGTTGATCTGCACCGTTACACTATCTTCTTTGATACTGAAATATTTCGTGTAGCCTGTTTCCAGGTTACTGATCATTTCTGTTTTGGTTTCTACCCAGCCATTGCTATGTCCGTAACTCAGCACTTTATCCGTTTGCTGGTTGATCGAAACCGTGTTGCCACTCACCAGTGCCTGATGAAACTCTTTCATTGTTACCGTGAGTTTCTGTTCATCTGTCTGGCCCAGTGTAACCACTGCCTGCATTAAAAGAACTATGACTAATAACTTTTTCAATTATCAGTTTTGCGTGGCTGCCGTATTTCTGCATTCTGCTATGATGGCATCCACTTTTTCTTTGGTCAAATGCTCCCGGTAATTTTTTCCCATCTGCATCATCGGTGCATAACCGCAGGCACCCAGGCATTCCACTGTTTTCAGGGTGAAGAGGCCATCGGCTGAGGTTTCACCGGGTTTGATGCCGAGTTTTTCAAAGATGTATGCCACGATATCATCACTCCCATTGAGCATACAGGGTCCGGTCTGGCAAACTTCAAACAGGTATTTGCCTACCGGTTTCAGGTTGTACATGCTGTAGAAAGTGGCCACTTCATATACTTCAATAGGTTTCAGGTTGAGAACGGAAGCCACATAGTCCATGGTTTCTGTGCTCAGCCATCCGCCAAATTCCTGCTGTGCCAGGTGCAATACCGGGATCAGGGCACTCTTGTGTTTGCCCTCAGGATAGCGGCTCACGAGCCACTTTACTTCCTGCATTGCCTTCTCTGAAAATTGTACACTCATTTATTGCTCTTTAAATCCCTGTCCTTCGCTATAGCTGCCAGACAGGTTGACATCTTTTTTTTAAGCATCCAGTTCTCCTGCGATCAGGTTCAGCGAACTCATGGTCATGATCGCATCACTTAGCATGCTGCCTTTTACCAGTTCCTCAAATGCCTGGTAATATACAAAGCAGGGTCTGCGGAAATGCAAACGATAAGGTGTGCGACCTCCGTCACTGATCAGGTAGAAACCAAGTTCCCCGTTGGCACCTTCCACACAATTATAAACTTCACCAGCCGGGATTTCTGTTTCACCCATGATGATCTTGAAATGATAGATCAGGGCTTCCATCTTGGTATACACATCGGCTTTGGCCGGGAGATAATACTCCGGTACATCAGCATGGTAAATTTCAGCTTCAGCTCCTTTGAATTCCTGCACTTTCTGGTAAGCCTGTTCAATGATGCTCAGGCTTTGCCACATTTCCTGGTTACGAACCAGCCAGCGATCGTAGTTATCGCCTGTGGTTCCTACCGGTATATTGAACTGGAAATCTTCATAAGAAGAATAAGGGGTATGCACCCTTACATCATAGTCTACTCCGGCGGCACGCAGATTCGGACCGGTGAATCCATAGTTCAGTGCCCGGTCGGCGCTGATGGCACCGGTACCAAGGGTACGGTCCATGAAGATCCTGTTGCGCTGGAAGAGGTTTTCAAATTCTTTCAGCACTTTGGGATATTCTTTCAGGAATTTCTCCAGCTTCTGAAAAGCGATATCGTTGAAGTTTCTTTCGAAACCACCGATCCGGCCGATATTGGTAGTGAGTCTGGCGCCACACACTTCTTCGTAAATTTCGTAAATCAGTTCCCGGTACTGCATCACATAGAGGAAGCCGGTATAGGCTCCTGCATCCACACCCACAATGGAGTTACAGATCAGGTGATCGGAAATACGGGAGAGTTCCATGATGATCACCCGGAGATAATCCACTCTTTTCGGCGTTTTCACCCCGAGCAGTTTTTCACAGGTGAGGTGCCAGCCCATATTATTGATGGGAGAAGAACAGTAATTCAACCGGTCCGTTAAAGTTGTGATCTGGGCCAGTGGTCTTCTTTCAGCGAGTTTTTCAAATGCCCGGTGGATATAGCCAATGGTTTGTTCTGTGGAAACGATTCTTTCTCCATCCAGTTCCAGGATATTCTGCATCACTCCGTGGGTAGCGGGGTGAGTAGGTCCCAGGTTCAGTGTGGTGGTCGTTTTCTCAATCGAGCCTTCCGGGAGTTTTATATGTTCGTGTTCTGTATTCACTTCCTGTTCATTTCATTTATATGCGTCATTACTAACCTGATTCATTCTGCTGCAACTAAAATCAATGCGCCATTAGCAGCGGCAGTGTTTCTTATCTGGTGACACCTGCGTTTACCCTCTTCCAAACATTTCATCATCCTTATCAATCCTCGTCTGGTCCTCCAGCGGAAATTCTTTCCGCAGGGGGAAATAATCCATTTCATCCACATTCAGGATCCTTTTCAGGTTTGGATGCCCTACAAAATTGATCCCAAAAAAATCAAAGGTTTCCCTTTCCATCCAGTTGGCTGCGGAAAATAATCCAGTAGCCGTATATATATCAGGCTGGTTGATTCCCGTAAATACTTTGAAGCGGAGACGGATATTGTCCGTCATATTGTGCAGGTGATACACTACGGCCAGTTCCCTTCCGGATTGAGATGGATAATGCACGCCGGTCAGGTCGGTGAGGAAACGAAATTGCAGGGTATCGTCGTCGTACAAAAAGTTCAGCACTTTCAGGTTGAGTTCCTTTGGTGCTTCAAAACTGAGCATACCGTAGGTGGTATCGAAGGCAGTAACCTGGTCTCCGAATTTCTCAGTCAGTTTTGATTGTATTGTTTCGTTGGTCAATCCCATACCACAAACTCCGAAGAGCTTTTGATTCCCTGCCTGATTACAAACAGGGTTGATTATGATTATTACAAATACTGTTCTTTTTTATTCATCAGCCTCTCTTCCACTGCTTACTGGATGCCATAGCTATCCAATAAGGCTTTATACTGTGTTCCATTTCTTCTTCTCAGGCTTTCCTTTTCCACCAGGTCCTGTATCCGCATTACTCCGTCGATAATGGCTTCGGGGCGGGGCGGACAGCCGGGCACATACACATCTACCGGAATTACCTGGTCAATACCCTGTAATACGCTGTAGGTATCAAATATGCCTCCGCTGCTGGCGCAGGCGCCTACGGCCAGTACCCATCTGGGTTCTGCCATTTGCAGGTAAACCTGCTTCAATACAGGTCCCATTTTTTTGGCAATGGTACCCATGACCATGAGGAGGTCGCACTGGCGCGGACTGAATCCCACCCTTTCTGAACCAAAGCGGGCCAGGTCATAATGCGAACCCATGGTGGCCATGAATTCGATACCGCAGCAGGAGGTAGCAAAAGGAAGCGGCCAGATGGAGTTCTTTCTGGCCAGACCGATCACTTTATTCAGGGAAGTGGCAAAAAAGCCTTCTCCCTGGTGACCTTCGGGCATTTCAACAATGCTGATATCTGCCTCGTAAGGTTTTTTGATCAGGTTATATGATACTGGACGAGACATAGTATAAATTATTAATTAGTTAATGTGAAGATGTGAAAATGGAATTCATATTATAGAACAATCCTTGGTTGAATTTGTTCCGGCTCCATTCCTCACTCTTATATTCTCACATTCCCACATTTCCACATTTTCACATTCCCACATTCTCACATTTCCACATTCTCACATTTGCTCTCACTCTTCCCACTTCAATGCACCCTTCTTTATGATATATATAAACCCACAAAGGAAGAATCCAACAAACATTACCACAGCCCAGAAGCCTGGCCATCCCAGGTCCTTGAAATTAACGGCATAGGGATAGAAGAATATGACTTCCACATCAAACAACACAAAAAGGATGGCGGTCAGAAAATATTTGATAGCCATTGGCTGACGGGCATCGCCATGGCTTTCAATACCACTGGTAAAATTCTGTAATTTGTCTGAAGTCTTTCTTTTGGGCCCCAGCAGGTGGGTCACCACCATCAAAAAGGCCACCAGTCCTACGGCAATACCTACCTGCAGTGCCACTGGCAGGTAAGATTGGGCACTGTCGATGCCCGCCCCGGTTTGAAGTAAATGAAACATAGGCTTTTACTGGCCGCAAAAATAAGGTGGTACTGGCATATTTCGTGTAACAAAAAACAGGTCAGGCATATAAAAGAAAAATCCCCCGCCGTTACCGGCAAGGGATTTTCTTTGTAAAAGAAGAAAACCGAGTTGATTACCGCTTAGCCACCGATGTTTTGGCCGGTGCGGCGGTTTTAGATTTTGAAGTAGTCGTGTTTTTGGCCGAAGCTGCCGGTACCTGTGTTTTTCCGGTACCTCCTTTAGCCGGAGTGGTTGGTTTGGTGGCAGGCGCCTTCATCAGCAGATCAATATTCTTCTGAATATTCTCTGCATTGGCTACATCCACCATCTGCCACTTCTTGAGGTAATCAATGGCCTTTTCTTTGTCTTTCGCATCGTTGGCATAATAGATAGCCAGGAAGCTGGCGGCATTGATGTACTGCTTTTTGAATTTGGCCGTGTCTTTATTACTGAATTCAAACAGTTTCAGGGCATCCGGTACGGCAATACTATCCTTGCGAACGGTATCCACGGCTCTGGCGTTGATAAAGGCCCAATCGTATCCATATACCTGATCAGGAAAGAGCTCGGTCATTTTCAGTGCTGTTGCCCTTGATTTTTCGTTATTCTGGCTGAAATAATGTGCCAGGGTCAGGTCAAAATAATCGTTGATGGTTGGCTTGGGTTTGATCTCCAGAATTTTCTGGATCAGGATCGCTTCCCGGTCGCGTAATTTCTTTTCCTTGAAATACACCACTCCTTTTTTCAGGAAATCAATTTTTTCAGTAACGGTGGTATCCAGTAAAGCTCCTTCCACATAGTTAGAGAGAATTTCATCTGGTGTACCTCCGGTTTGTGACATGATATCGGCCCGGAGTTTATGGTCTTTGGAGATATAATCATCCGGATTTTTATACAGGAAAAACATATCACTGTATTTCTTGGCATTCGGGAAATCACCTTTATCGTAATAGGCATAGGCCAGCAAACGGTACACTTTGGGTTTGGTGGCTTTGCCTTTATTGGCAACCACGGCTTCTGCCTTGGTTACGGCACAGGCAAAATCTTTTCTGGCATAACAAAGCTGTGCATAGAGGAACTGATCCTGGATATCTGATTCAGGCAGTTTGCTTTCGATATATTTCTGTAGATAGGTATCTGCTTCATCAAATTTGGCCCGGTAGAAATAATAATAAAATAATTCAAAATAGGCGGCCGTGAATTTGGTATCCTTGACAATGGCTGCATTCAGGTTTTCCAGTACCAGGTCCCAGTTCTTCTGGGATTCAAATAACTGGGCGAGACGAAGGCTGGCTACTGCAAACTGTGGGTTAGCAGTCAAGGCTTTGTTATAAGATTCAAAGGCCTTACCACCACCCTGACCCTGACCGGCTTTGCGATAGGCATTACCTAATTGTAAAAGGGTTTCTGTGTTTTTGGGATCTTTAGTAGCCGCATCTTCCAGTAAGCGGACTGCGTAAGCATAGTCTGCATTCTTGGCATCCGTAATCGCACGGCCAATGGCAGTTTCAATCACCGGATCATCTCCTTTCTTGCCACGTGTCATGGTCAAAGCGGTTTCAAAATGCTGGCGGGCATCATCGGCCTTGTCAGACAACAGGTCTACATGTCCCATCCCCACTTTGAGCAAGGGTGCGCCATTCGTTGCCTGTAATGCTTTTTCATAAAGGCTGCGGGCTTCCGTCAACCTGGCTCCTTTGATTTCTTCATTATCAAGAATGGCCTGTCCTTTCCAGTAAATGGCATCTACTGCATTCGGATTTACTGCAAGCAGTTTGTCAAAAACACCAATCGCATTGTTGTACCGCTTTGCGTACAGGTGATTCATACCCTCCTGCAGGGTCTGCGCTTTCGCACCGGATACGAGTAGTATGCCGGACAGCAGAAAAGTGATAGTGGTCTTCTTCATTTTACTTCTTCTTTTAGAGTGTGTAAATATAATTACATCCTTTCTTTACTCCTTCAGCTTTACTGGCCTGATGCCGAAATTTTTTTTAGCCGGTACCAGGTAAGCTCTTCTGAATATTTTTTGTCCTGTCTCTCCGCTCATAAAATTTGCAAATGCCGTTCCAAGTCCTTTATAGTTTTCCTTTAGTATATAAACCAAATCCCGTACCAATGGGTAACGTTTTAGGTAAATGTTTGCCTGGTAAGCTTTTACAAACTTGCCGGGCTTATCTGTGCTTTCCAGTAAAGCCACCCTTACTTTTTTCAAAAAACTCATCTGAGAGGGATCTTCAGGGTTCCCGATCCAGCTAATCCCAATAAAACCAATCACATCCGGGTGTTCCGAGACATAATTAATCACTCCTTCGCTGCTGCGTGCAGCCATGGCATCCTTTGTGAGTGAGTCGCCATGCAATACTGAATCGATGCAAAAACGTACTGCACTGGTTGCTTTTACCCCGTCAAAAACAGGAATTAACTTTTTCTTATACTTCCCGGTAAGTATTTCCCTGATCTCCTGCAGCGTAAATAATGAGTCCGGAGCATCCGGGTGAACGATCACTGCAATGGCATCCAGCGCAATGGTCATACTCCGGAGATTTTTTTTCAGTGTATCAGATACAAAATTCTTTTCATCTATTGAAGCCGCCCTGGTAGCAATCACCATCCGCACCGAATCATTGGGCAGATCTTTCAGGCATTCCGCTTCCGGTTTATAATCCACCAGTATTTTCACCCGCTCGTGCTGCGACTCATAAATCTTTACCTGCTCATCAATCACCGGTTTGAATGACTCATCGGCACTGATACGAATCGTACCCTTGAATGCATTATCCGGTAGTTCATTCCGCTGGTCCTCAAAAGATTTGCATGAAAACATGCCGACCGTCAGCAGCAGAGGAAGAACTAACCATCGTTTGGTAAAATCCGGCAGTAAGTTCCTCATCTGAAATAATTTTTTTTATACCCTCTGTAGATGCGCCAGGTTCCATAAACCACACAAATTCCACCAAATAATTTTTCCAGCGTATCTGGTGCGCCCAACCGGTCATTCAACGGGAAATTTCCCAGCTTACTGCGAAACAGGAAGAAGAGTCCCACGACCAGGATCAGGAGCCCCATGCCATAGTCCATCAGCGACTTCATCTGAGACACCTGCTTCCGCCTTTTCCTTTCGTATTCTTCAAACATGTGACCTTTTTTAACTGCCCCCTGCCGGGGAAAAATCATCCCTGGCGATTGGCCAGGGATGTTTGAACGGGGAAATTATTGAAATTTTGTTATTCAGTTCCCAAAAATGTTACGGGGATCATAAAGCTTACAGGAACGTTGATTCCGTTCTGCAAAGCAGGTGTCCAGCGGGGCATTTTCTTACAAACACGCAGTACTTCATTGTCATATTCCTTTCCCCCGCTTTCCATGATCTCGAAAGCGAGTACTGTACCATCCGCTTCTACCCGGAACCTGACTTTTACCAGCTTTTTAGCTCCGCTTTCCAGTTCATCCGGAGTACGGAGGTTATTGGCCAGGAAACGGTGCAGGGCCTGGGGACCGCCGGGAAATTCCGCGCCTTTTTCCACCGCTTCAAAGTTCACGGGTTTGTCACCAGGGTTAGGACCACGGTCTCCCTTTCCCGTTTCAACTGGTCCGGTAATTTTCACGATATCTTCTGCCGGTTTACCCACCACATCGGTTTCACCGATTATTTTATCCTTCAGTGACTCCACCGTATTCACCGTTGTTTTGACCAGCTCATCCTTTTTAATATCAAACTTGTTGACGTATTTCGCCTGTGCTGTTTTAACAACCGGCTTGGGAGCTGATTGCTTTTTGGGAGTTTCCAATGCTTTAGGGGGATCTGTCTTTTTGGGTTGTACCACCAGTTCCCTGATCAGCATTTCTTCCCTGACGGGTTGCTTTGTCAATTGCTGTTCTTCCGGTCCGTTTGCAGCAGCGAACAACAGCAGGGCAGCCAGAGAAAGACCTGCCCCCAATGCGGTCAATAGCCTTTGAGAATAATTTCTTCTCAATATATAAGCGCCATAATCTTTGTTACGGTGCTCGAAGAGTATATCGAGCAAATCGGCTTTTAAAATGTCATGCTGTTTCATGGTACGTTATTTATAAATCAGATGCGGGGAGGAATAGATTCCACAGTCCAAAAGCCGGTATAGATTATTCTTAATATTTTCTTTTGAATCTGCATTTTAACTGACCTTTGCCGGCATGAAGATTTTGATGGTATGCCTGGGAAATATCTGCCGCAGCCCGTTGGCAGAAGGAATTTTGCAGGACAAAGCATTTAAGGCAGGTTTAACATGGAGCATCGAAAGTGCGGGCACGAATCATTATCATACCGGAGAAGCTCCGCACCCGTTGTCGCAGAAAGTAGCCCGGCTGAATGGGATTGATATCAGTCATCAGCGGGCCCGGCGATTTGTGGCTGCTGATTTTGCGGTATATGATAAAATCTATGCGCTGGCCGGAGATGTGATGGATGAAATCAAACGCATCGCCAGAAATCAGTTTGATCCGGCGAAGGCCGATCTGCTGCTAAATGAATTGTATCCGGGCCAGGACATGGATGTATCGGATCCCTGGTACGGACCAGAACCGGGATACCATGAAGTGTACAAACTGATTGATGCGGCCTGTGCCGCCATTATTGCCAAAGTAAACACCCACGCAAAAAGTATATAAATTACATTGATGAGTAAACCAAGCTTACCACAGGGAACCAGGGATTTCGGACCTGCCGTCGTGCGTAAAAGGAATTATATTCTGCAAACTATTCGTACTGTTTTTGAACTCTACGGTTTTCAACCGCTGGAAACGCCTGCGATGGAGAACCTGGAAACACTGATGGGGAAATATGGTGAGGAAGGAGATAAACTGATTTTTAAAATCCTCAACAACGGACTGGATAATAAAGACAAGGAAGTACAGGTAAGAGCCGATTTTGAAAAAGTACTGGAAGGTAAAAATGTAAAGGGCATCACGGAGAGAGCATTGAAATATGATCTCACGATTCCCTTTGCCCGGTATGTGGCGATGAATCATACCCAGCTCAGCTTTCCATTTAAAAGATACCAGGTACAGCCTGTCTGGAGGGCAGATCGTCCGCAGAAAGGCCGTTACCGTGAATTTTACCAGTGTGATGCCGATGTGGTAGGCAGCCGTTCCTTGCTCAATGAAACTGAGCTGGCGCTTATTTATCATGAAGTATTTACCCGACTGGGCTTAAGCGCTTATGATTTACGGATCAATCACCGGCAGGTGCTGGCAGCACTGGCGGAGGCTTGCGGCGGATCCGATCAGCTAACCAATATCACAGTTGCAATCGACAAGCTCGATAAGATTGGAATTGATAAAGTAAAAGAGGAACTTGTTACGAGGGGATTAACTGCTGATCAGGTGAGCCTGATTGAACAATACCTGGCCATCAAAGGCAGCAATGAAGCCATTCTCACCGGATTAGAAAAACTGCTGGGACATTCTGAGCAGGGAAAATCCGGCATCGAACAAATGAACACAGTGCTGGCGCAGTTGAAAGATCAGTCAATAAATATTCAGCTGGACCCCACACTTGCCCGTGGTTTGAATTATTATACTGGTCTCATTTTTGAAGCCAAGGCACCGGCTACTGTGAGCATTGGCAGTATCGGTGGCGGGGGGCGTTATGATGATCTGACTGGTTTATTCGGGGTAAAGGATATTCCTGGAGTGGGTATTTCATTTGGGGTGGACCGGATTTATGATGTGCTGGAAGAATTGCAGTTATTTCCGAAGGATTTGCAGATCAGTACCCGTGTATTATTCTTTAACCTGGGAGAAGCAGAAAGTAAAAAAGCATTTGAACTGGCACAGATGCTGCGGGCCAGGGGGATCAGTGCAGAGCTATACCATGAGGCAACGAAATTTGACAAGCAGTTCAAATATGCGGAGAAAAAAAATATCCCTTACGTGATCATTATCGGGGAGAAGGAATTGCAGGAGCAGACATTCAATTTAAAAAATCTG
>Ga0075163_10006035_pt1 | contig 16075 bp, 9 predicted proteins | sample JI1023141ADNA_FD_71478 | JGI IMG/M metagenome (GOLD analysis project Ga0075163, IMG submission 71478) | Wastewater effluent complex algal communities from Wisconsin, to seasonally profile nutrient transformation and Carbon sequestration -... | ecosystem: Engineered > WWTP > Effluent > Algae...
TGCACGCGCGGGCACTGGCGCAGCTCGAGGCCGCCGCGGACGAGCCGGGGCCGGCGATCGAAGCTGCGGCGAAACGGGCCCGAGGGCGGGCCGGCGTGGAGGATCCGCAGCTCGACGCCCTGGCCCGCGAGCGTGCTCAGCAGCTCGAGCACCGAGTGGAAGCGGCCGCGCGCGCGAGGCGTCGCGCGCGGGTCCTCGATCAGCAGCTCCTTGAGGTTCGCGGTGGCGATCCACACGCTGGTGCGGGCGCCGCGGAGCGCGGTGAAGATGCGCTCGTAGTGGCCGCGCCCGGACACCAGCGACATCTGCACGGGGCGGGCTGGCAGGGCGAAGTCCACGGGGCCGCGAGGCTAGGCCCCGCGGCCCGCCGCGGCAAGTTTCACGCGCGCGGCACGTCGGGCTCGATGAAGGACCAGCGGGCCTCGGGGCAGCGGGCGCGCAGGCGGGCCTCGAACTCGTTGATCGCGGCGGCGATCTCGACGAGCGTCAGCGACAGCTGGAAGCCCATCTTCGCGGCGACGATCACCTCGCCGGGGCCCTGCTGCACGGTGATCAGGTGGAGGACGTGGGTGATGCGCGGGTCCTCGGCGGCGCTCGCGTGCACGGCCGCGGCGATCTCCGGATCGGCGGCCTCGCCGACGATCAGCGACTTGACCTCGATGGCGAGGAACAGCGCCACGCCGATCAGGACCACGCCGATCAGGAGGCTGCCGACGGCGTCCCAGGTGCCGTCGCCGGTCCAGGCGGCGAGGCAGATGGCGAGCAGCGCGACGGCCAGGCCGAGCACCGCCGCGGCGTTCTCGCCGAACACGACGACGAGGTCGGAGTCCTTGCTGTCGCTGAGGAAGCGCAGGAACGGCCGGCCCTTGCGGCGGATGTTGAGCTCGACGATGTTCTTGTAGGTCGCCCAGCCCTCGAGCACGAGCGAGAGCACGAGGATCCCCATGGCGACGCGCATGTCGCCGACGGGCTCGGGGTGGCGCAGCTTGTGGATCGACTCGTAGATCGAGAACACGCCGCCGCCGCTGAACAGCAGCAGGGCGACCATGAACGACCAGAAGTAGAGGACGCGGCCGTAGCCGAGCGGGTGCGACGGCGTCGGCGGCTTGCGCGACTTCCGGACGCCGAGCAGCAGCAGGCCCTGGTTGCCGCAGTCGGCGAGGGAGTGCAGGGTCTCGGCGAGCATCGAGCCGGAGCCCGTCATCAGCGCCCCGACGCCCTTGGCGACGGAAATGACGAAGTTGATGACGAGCGACTGGATGATGTGGGCGGTCGAGCTGTCCCCGGACATCGGCCTGCGGTTGTACCACGTGACAGTGGATCGGCCGGGGTGCGCGAAAGCGCTGCTGCGCGATCTTGCGGCGCGTATTTGCGCCATGCTCGGCTCCGCGCTGTTCGGAAATAGACGTACTCTGGCTTACGCAAATTACTTGATGCTGCTTCCCTGTTCAGTATCCTGGACCCATGAAGACGGTGGCGGTCCAGTGGGGAGAGGGGCAGCGCGAAGGGCTGCCGGAGGTTCCTGGCGTCGAGCTCGGACGGCTCGCGGAGCCGGGGCGGCTGGTCGAGATCTCCGGGGTCGGCGCCTCGGCGCGGCACACCACGGCGGCGGCGCTGGTGCGTCAGGCGCAGCTCGAGGGCGAGACCACCGCGTGGGTCCAGCCCGCGGGCGGCCCGCTGTACCCGCCCGACCTCGCCGAGTCCGGCGTCGACCTCGGCGCGCTCGTCGTCGTGCACGTGCCCGCGGACCGCGGCCAGGTCGGCCTGGCCCGCGCCGCCGAATTGCTGCTGCGCTCCGGCGCGTTCGGGCTGTGCGTCGTCGACCTCAGCGTGCCAGAGACCTGTCCCGAGGGCCAGGTGGTCCGCGCGCCGGCGGCGGCGGTCGTATGTCCCGAGGGACAGGCTCTTTCGGACATGTCCCCGCAGCCAGCCCGACCGCCGCGGCTCAAGGGCAGCGCCTGGCAGGCGCGGCTGGCCGCGCTGGCGCGGATGCACCACAGCCGCGTGGTCGTGCTGACGAAGGCGGCGAGCGGCCGCGACTCGCTGGGGCCGATGGTCGGGCTGCGCGTCGATCCGCGGCGCGAGCGGCGGGCCCCGGGGGTGTTCGCGGTCCGCCCCGAGATCGTCAAGCACAAGGGCGCGCCGGTGCTGGCCGCGCCGACGCTGCGGCGCGGGCCCTGGGGCCTCGCCTGATCCGAAGGACGGCCGATGACCGACCGCGTCGCCTGCCTCGATCTGCCCGCGCTGCCGCTGCAGGCGCTGCTGCGTGCGCGGCCGGCGTGGCGCGAGGGGCCGGTCGCCGTGCTCGCGCGCGCGGACCTGCAGGCCGAGGTGCTGCACGTCAACACGGCGGCGCGGCGGCGCGGCGTCGCGGTCGGGATGCGCCACGCGGCCGCGCTGGCGCTGGCGCCGGAGCTGCAGGCCGAGGCCGTCGACGCCGGGCTGCTGCGGACCACCGGCGACGAGCTGCTCGAGCTGCTGCTGCGCCGCGCGCCGCGGGTCGAGCCCGGCGATCCGCCGGGCGTGTTCTGGATCGACCCCACGGGGCTCGAGCGGCTGTTCGGTGACCTCGAGCGCTGGTCGCATGGCCTCCTGGACAGCCTCAAGATCGCCGGCTTCGTCGGCGGGCTCGTGGTCGGCTTTCACCGCCACCGCGCCCACGCGCTGGCCCGCGTGCGCCGCGGCGCGCTGGTGATCGCCGACCCGGCGCAGGAGCTGGCGCTCGCGGCCCAGGTCCCGCTCGCGCGCCTCGACCTGCCGCCGGGGCTGATCGAGAGCATGCATCAGCTCGGCGTCGACCACCTCGCGGGCTTCTTGTCGCTGCCGGCGGCGGAGCTGCGCGCGCGCTTCGGCGTCGCGGCAGCCGTCGCGCACGCCCGCTTCCTCGACCTGCCGCCGCCGCTGCGCCCGGTGCTGCCGCCCGAGCCGGTGCTCGAGGCCTTCGAGCTCGACGCGCCCGACGACAACCACGAGCGCCTGCTGTTCGCCATGCGGCCGCGGATCGACCGTCTGCTCGAGCGGCTCGCGGCCGACGGCGAGGCCCTCGCGGCGCTGCAGATCGACCTCGAGCTCGAGCACGCGCCGACGCTGCACACGCAGATCGAGCCGGCCGCGCCGGCGGGGCCGAGCGACGCGCGGGCGGTCGTCGAGCTGCTGCACCTGCGGCTGTCGGGGCTCGAGCTCGCGGCCCCGGTGCTGCGCGTGGTGATGACCGCGGTCGGCACGCGCGCGCGCGCGGAGCAGGGCCAGCTGCTGCGCGGGGCCGGGCGCGACCTCGGGGCGGGCAGCCGCGCGCTGGCCCGCCTGCGCGCGGCGTTCGGCGAGCAGGCGGTCACGCGCGCGCGCCTGCGGCCGGCGCACCTGCCCGAGGCCGGCTTCACCTGGGAGCCGGTCGCGGAGGCCACCTGTCCCAAGGTGCAGGATCTGCCCGCCAACCACCACGAGGCCCTCGCCGCGCCGCCGCTGTGTCGGCGCCTGCTGCCGCGGCCGCGCCCGCTGCCGCCGTGGCCCGGCCGCGACGACGACGGCTCGTGGCTCGGCAGCACCGGCCTGGTCCGCGGCGCGGTCGTCCGCATGACCGGACCGTACCGCGTCAGCGGCGGCTGGTGGGCCCGCACCGTCGAGCGCGACTACTACTTCGCCGAGACCTCGGCCGGCGACATCGCCTGGGTCTACCACGACCGCCCGCGCGCGCGGTGGTTCCTGCACGGCCTGATGGACTGACCATGGCGCGGTCGACCCGGAGCACACGTACCTGTCTCATGGGACAGGCGCGCGTCGGGAGGGCGACCTGACCCATGGGACAGACGAGCTACGCGCCGCTGTGGGTCAAGACCAACTTCTCGTTCCTCGAGGGCGCGTCGCACCCCGAGGAGCTGGTGACCCGCGCGCACGAGCTCGGCCTGCGCGCGCTGGCGGTGACCGACCGCGACAGCGTGTCCGGCAGCGTGCGCGCGCACGTGACGGCGCTGCCGCTCGGGCTCCCGCTGCTGCACGGGGCCCAGCTCAGCGTCGGCGAGCCCGACGAGCTGCTCGGCCTCGCCGACCTCGACCCGGCGGCGCGCCCGGGCAAGCGCGGGCGCCCGGCCTGGAACCTGCGCAAGGGCTCGCCGCTCGCCGACCTGTCCCCGGGGACAGGCGGCCCGCGCGGCGGCGGGGCGCTGCCGGACGCCCGCTCGGTCGTCGCGCTGGCGACCGACCGCGACGGCTGGGGCGCGCTGACCCGCCTGATCTCGCGCGGGCGCCTGGCCTGTCCCAAAGGACATGCGAGGGTCCGCCTCGCCGAGCTCGCGGCCGCCGGCCCGGGCCTGCTCGCGCTCGTCACCGACCCTGACATGCTGGCCGCGCTGCGCGAGCCGCTGGCCGGCCGGCTCTACGCGCTCGTCACCCGCCACCGCGCCGCCGGCGAGCTGCCGGGCGAGCAGCGCCTGCGCGCCGTCGCCGGGCGCCTCGGCGTGCCGGTCGTCGCCGGCACCGAGGTGCTCTACCACGACCCCGCCCGGCGCCCGCTGCAGGACATCGTCACCTGCGTGCGCCACGGCGTGACGCTGGCGACCGCCGGCACGCGGATCCGCGGCAACGCCGAGCACGACCTCAAGCCCCTGGCGGCGATGCAGGCGCTGTTCCACGACGACCCCGCCGCGCTCGCGCGCACGCTCGAGGTCGCCGAGCGCTGCGAGTTCTCGCTCGTGCAGCTGCGCTACCGCTACCCGGCCGAGTCGGTGCCCGAGGGCTCGAGCGAGGTCGACTGGCTGCGCCAGCTGACGCTCGAGGGGGCCCGCGGGCGCTACGACGGCGACCCGCCGCTGCACGTGCGCGCGCAGATCGAGCGCGAGCTGCGGCTGATCGCCGAGCTCGACTACGGCGGCTACTTCCTGACGATGTGGGACATCGTGCAGTTCTGCCGGCGCGCGCAGATCCTGTGCCAGGGCCGCGGCAGCGCGGCCAACTCGGCGGTCTGCTACTGCCTGGGGATCACGGCGATCGACCCGGTGCGCATGGATCTGCTGTTCGAGCGCTTCATCAGCCGCGAGCGCGCCGAGCCGCCCGACATCGACCTCGACATCGAGCACGAGCGCCGCGAGGAGGTCATCCAGTACGTGTATCAGCGCTACGGCCGGCGCCGCGCCGCGATGGTCGCGATGTTGACCCGCTACCGCCCGCGCTCGGCGCTGCGCGACGTCGGCAAGGCGCTCGGGCTGGCCCAGCCGACCGTCGACCGCGTGGCCAAGCTGCAGAACATGTACGGCGGATCTATCGACCCGGCGATGGTCGCGGCCGCGGGCGTCGACGCGGACGCGCCGACGCACCGCCACTGGCTGCGCCTGGCGGCCGAGCTCGAGAACTTCCCGCGCCACCTGGCGACGCACCCCGGCGGGTTCCTGCTCGGGCATGAGCCGATCGACGGGCTGGTCCCGATCGAGCCGGCGGCGATGGCCGGGCGCACGATCGTGCAGTGGGACAAGCACGACGTCGAGGACCTCGGGCTGTTCAAGGTCGACCTGCTCGGGCTCGGCGCGCTCAGCCACGTCCGCGGCTGCCTCGACCTGATCCGCCGCCACCACGGCGAGGCGCTGACGATGGCGACGATCCCCGCCGAGGACCCGCCGACCTACGCGATGCTCAGCCGCGGCGACACGATCGGCGTGTTCCAGGTCGAGAGCCGGGCGCAGATGGCGATGCTGCCGCGGCTGCGCCCGCGAACTTTCTACGACCTCGTCATCCAGGTGGCGATCGTGCGGCCGGGGCCGATCCAGGGCGACATGGTCCACCCGTACATCCGCAGGCGCAACCGCGAGGAGCCGGTGATCATGCCGCACCCGAGCTTCGAGCGCGTGCTCGGCAAGACGCTCGGCGTGCCGCTGTTTCAGGAGCAGGTGATGCGCCTGGCGATGCTCGCCGCCGACTACACGCCCGGCGAGGCCGACCAGCTGCGCCGCGACATGTCGGCGTGGGGCGCCGAGAGCAAGATCGAGGCGCACCACGCCCGCATCGTCGAGCGCATGGTCGTCCGCGGGGTCGAGCGCGAGTTCGCCGAGCGAGTGTTCGCGCAGATCCGCGGCTTCGGCGAGTACGGGTTCCCGGAGAGCCACGCGGCCTCCTTCGCGCTGATCGCCTACGTGACCGCGTGGCTGCGCTGCCACTACCCGGCGGCCTTCACGGCGGCGCTGCTCAACGCCCAGCCGATGGGCTTTTATCACCCGTCGACGATCGTGTCCGAGGCCCAGCGCCGCGGCGTCGAGGTCCGGCCGATCGACGTCCAGCGCAGCGCGTGGGACTGCACGCTCGAGCCGGTCGCCGACAAGTTCGCGGTGCGCATGGGCCTGCGCTTCATCAAGGGGCTCGGGGCGGGCGAGCGCGCCGCGTTCGCGGCCGAGCCGGGGCCCTACGCGAGCCTCGAGGCGCTGGTGCGGCGCACGAAGCTGTCGCGCCCGGCCCTGCACGCGCTCGCCGAGGGCGGGGCGCTCGCGGGCTTCGGGCTCGACCGGCGCGCGGCGATCTGGGCGGTGCGCGGCCTGGCTGTCCTCAAGGACAGCCCGCTCGCGCTGCCGGTGACGACCGGGCAGCAGCCGCTGTTCGTGCCGCTGAGCGACGGCGAGGCGGTCGCGTGGGACTATCGCCGCGCGCAGCACAGCGTGCACGGCCACCCGCTGGCGAGCTGGCGCCCGGCGCTGCGGGCGGTCGGGCTCAAGGACACCGCGGCGCTCCGGCGCCTGCGCGACGGGACCGCGGCCGAGGCGGTCGGCGCGGTGACCTGCAAGCAGCGCCCGCAGACCGCCCACGGCGTGACCTTCGTGACGCTCGAGGACGAGGCGGGGATGCTCAACGTGATCGTCTGGGCGAACGTGCGCGAGCGCCACGAGCTGCTGCTGCGGACCGCCGCGGTGCTCGGGGTCAGCGGCAAGATCCAGTCGGCGCACGGGGTCGTGCACCTCGTCGCCGACAGCCTGTGGGACCCGCGCGCGGCGATCGCCTGACGCGGCGCGCCCTCAGCCGGCGTAGGGCGCGTCGAACTCGGCCCAGTCGCCGTTCGGTTGCAGGCCGGTGCCGGGGTTCTCGTCGCGGTTGGCCTGCGAGCGCAGCTCGGTGGCCGCGGGCGCGAGCGCCTCGATCGACAGCACGGCCGCGTTGATCGCCGGGTCCTCGGCGCCCTCGAGCTGCGCGATCCAGGTGCGCATGAACCGGATCGCGCGCAGCACCTCGAGGCGGTCGTAGACCTCGCCGGTGAGCTCGAGGTCCTCCTCGACGAGGAAGATCCACATGCGGGCGAAGTTGGCGAACATGCGGCGGTGGGTCGCCAGGCGCGGGTCGCCGTCGTTCGGCGGGCTGAAGTTGTCGCGCAGCTGCTTGAAGCTGAAGGTCCGCACGCTGGCGATCTTGCCGGTGCCCTCGCGGTAGCCGGGGGCGTCGAACCACTCCGTCGCGCTCGACTTGGCGACCGCCATCTTCGCGACGATGAACGCGTGGTGGACGTCGTAGTGCGGCAGCAGCACCGACTCGAGGTAGTCGCCGACGAAGGTCGCGAAGTTCTCGCCCTCGGTCACCAGCGCCGGGTCGCGCAGGAACGACATCACGAACCAGCTCTGCTGGAACACCTGGCTCTGCTTGATGCGCGCCTCCTCGTAGCTGGGGTCGCTGTGGACGGTGACGTCGACGGCCGCGGGCAGGAGCGTGCACGGGTGGTCGCCGCCCGTGAAGCAGGCGGTCTGGGCCGGGCGCATCAGCGGGTTGATGCGCAGGAAGTCGCCGGCCTCCCAGATCGGGATGCGGCGCACGATGGTGTCGACGTGGTCCATCGCCGCGCCGCCGAGGCCGGCGAGCGGGTCGGGGTAGGCGAGGCTCTCGCTGCGCAGCATGTGCTGCAGCACCTGCAGCGACTTCCACTTGAGCCGCATCCAGTCGCAGGCGCGGCGGTAAAACTGCGGGTCGCCGTCGTGCGCGAGGTCGTCCTCGCAGTCGGTCAGCTCGTCGATCGCGTCGACGTAGCCCCACAGCGTCGCGGTCGACGGCGCGGCGAGGTAGGCGTCGACGAGGGCGTACCACGCGGCGTCCTTGCCCGGCAGCGGGCGCGAGCTCATGAACGGGTACCATTCGAACACCGACAGGTGCTCGTCGCCCCAGTGGCCGTCCTCCGATAGGTGATCGAAGGGCACGCCGAGCCGCAGCTGCGTCAGGTCGAGCGCGTCGAGCTCGGCGTACGCCTCGTGCGCCTTCGCCAGCGAGTCGACCTTGCCGGTCGCCCACAGCAGCGCGCGGTCCTCGACGAGGTGCGTCATGAACGCGGCGTCGCGCTCGTCCTGGGCCTGACCATCGGTGACCTCGAGGCCGGGCGTCTGCTCGGCGAAGGCCTCGTGCGTCGGCTGCAGCGGGCGGTACTTCGCCGGGTGCAGCAGCTTCGTCAGCGCGTGCGCCTGACGCAGCGCGTGGACGTAGGCGACGAGCGTGTCCGCCTGCGCGTCGTCGACGTGGTCGAGGGCGCGGCGGACGATGTCGGCGTCCGCGTAGCCGACGCGCGCGAGGTCGTAGGCGTCGGGGCCGTGGCAGCCGGCGCACGCGCCTCGCTCGCCCGGGAAGCGCCAGGTCGCGAGGCCGGCCGCGAGCGCGGCCGCGAGCTCGTCGGGCGTCAGCGCGTCGTCGGGATCGAAGGGCGGGCCGCAGCGCGGATCGTCGCCGACCGGCGGACACAGCACGCCGGGCGGATAGTCGACCGGATCGCCGGTCGGGTCGCCGGTCGGATCGCCGGTCGGGTCGCCGGTCGGGTCGCCGGTCGCGTCGTTCGTCGCGTCGCTCGTCGCGTCGCTCGTCGCGCCGGTCGGATCGCCGACCGTCGCGCCGGTGGTGGGCGGGTCCGCGGTGCTCGCCGTGTCGTCGTTCGCGTCGGTCGTGCCCGCGTCGCCGCTCGTCTGCGAGGCGCTCGCGCTCGCCGTCGCCGTCGTCGCGTCGCCCGCGTCGCCGCACGCCGCGAGCCACAGGCCCGCACCCACGCTCCAAGTCAGTCCCCTCCAGCCCATCGCAGCACCTCCACGCGGCCATCGTAGCGTGGATCACAGGCGCGATGCGACGGCGCGCCGTGGGGGACGAGGCCCCCGGATCACAGCGGCGCGCAGGTCGAGACGCCGGCGCCGACGATGCGCAGCGGCGCCTCGTCGATCAGCAGGGTGAGCGCCATCGGGTCGCCGTCGCTGCCGTCGAAGTCGACGTGCACGACGTGGCTGCCGTTGACGAGGTCGTCGGGCTCGGTCGTGAACATGTAGAAGTCGCCGCCCCAGAACGCGAAGGCGAACGCGCTCGGGTTCTCGATGCCGGGCAGGGGCCACTTGCCGAGCACCTGCGCGGTGTCCTTGTCGTACTCGACCAAGAAGGTCTGCTCGGAGCCCTCGAAGGCGAACAGGCGGCCGTCGCCGGTGCCGGTCAGCTCGCCCCAGCCGCTGTCGATCTTGGCGATCTCGCTGAGCACGATCGTCTGCGGGTCGATGACCCCGAGCGCGCCGGCGTCCGGGCCCTCGACGCCCGCGCCGATGCCCGAGTGGGCGTAGAGCTTGTCGCAGGTCTGGTCCGCGCTGTCGGCCACGAAGGCCATGCCGAAGTTGGGGAACAGCGGGTTGCCGGGCTGAAAGCCCGGGTCCTTGCACGCGCTGCCGGGGTCCTTCAGGTCGACGGTGTAGAGGTCGCCGCTCTGGTACTGGACCCACGCGCGGCCCTTGCGACTGACGCCCATCGAGAACGTGTCGAGCATGCCGCCGCAGTCGATCTCGGTGATGTACGTGAACTCGACGCTCTGCGGGTCGAAGCGCCAGATCGTGCCGAGGTCCGAGAGCACATAGATGTCCTCGTTGTCGGCCACGCACGGGCAGTCGTCGCCCTCGGGCAGCTCGTTGTCGGCGCCGGTCGGCTCGATGCCGGTCGTCGGCGGCGAGCTGTCGTTTTCGCTGTCCCAGCCCTCGTCCCCGCCGTTCCAGCCCGTGACCTCGCTGCCCCCCTCGCCGTCGCCCCCGTCGTTCCGGGTCTCGCGGCCGTCGTCGTCGTCGCCGTCGCCGTCGCCGTCGCCTCCGCCTCCGTCGCCCCCGAACAACAACCCGCCGCAGCCGCACAGCAGCAGCGCCGCACCCCCGAGCCCCCACGTTCTGCGCATGGGGTCAGCATAGCCGAGCGCGAGGGGCGTGCTCGCCCGCGGGATCGGACCCGCGACGGACCGCGTTCACGGCCGCGGCGGGCCCGACAGCGCCGGGGCGCGCCGAGGACCGAGGCGCCGTGGAGCGCCGAGGTCCGGGGCGCCGGGGCGCGGCGAGGCGCCGTGGACCGACCCGCCGGCCGGGCTCGGCGCGTCGCCTCGCCGATCCTCGCCTGACCCAAAGGCCATGGCCGCCGACCGGACCCAAGGGCCAGGTCAGCCCGCCCTTTGGGACAGGCGACTTCGGACAGGTCCCGAAGGCAAGGATGGGGTTGCTCGCTGGACGGCCCACCTGTAGACTGTCCCAAACGCCAGGAATGATGCGTCATGTCCTGGCAGCTAGCTGGCCGCCAGCTACCTCGAATCCACCGCTTCCACCGCAGCCTCCACCTCAGCTTCCACGCGAGCGACGGACCCATGAACGAAAACGAAGTAGCCCAGGAAATCGGACGACGGATCAGGCACTGGCGCACGTCGACCCCTCCGCCGAAGACGCGGCGTAAGCGGCAGAACGAGACGGGATGGCGCCCCCACCTCACCATCGAGGAGCTCGCCAAGGCGACCGGCCTCACCGTGACGACGGTCAACAAGCTCGAGCTCGGCTACAAGTCGCCGCGCATCGAGTCGCTGCTGCTGCTCGCGCAGGCCTTCGGCTGTGAGCCGAGCGAGCTGCTGCCCAAGACCAAGCACCGCAACTCCGGCAAGGCCGAGCTGCTGTCCGAGCTCGGCACCGCGGCCTCGCAGCTCGGCGCCAAGCAGCTCCGCGAGCTGATCAAGGCGGCCCGCGCCCTCGAGCCGCAGTCCGGCTGAGCGCCGCGGGCTCGCTCGCGGCCTCCTGCGCTCGCATGGGGCGCCGGCCCGCGGTCGGCGCCCTTCGCATTTCCTTCGCACGTCGAGGGGTCGCCGCGACGCGTCATGCCGGGCCACGCCGGCGCAGGCGACATCGCGGGGCGAGCACCGCCGAGCTGTGGCGACCCGGTGGCACATTCGCGCCGGGCCGCGGACCTCGCTGCGGCGGCGCCAGGAGCGGCCCGCCGGATTTGCCGGTCGGGGCGGCCCGGCGCGGTCCCGCGGCGCTTGTCAGGCGCGGCGACCGGCGATAGCTTGCCGAGACGATGGCACATGGGACGCGGAGGCAGGGGCTCGGGTGGGCGCTGGCGCTGGTGATCGGCTGCGGCGACGACACTTCCGCGACGGGAGGCGCGTCGATGAGCGGCTCGAGCACCGGCACGAGCACCGGCGCGACGCAGGGTCCGCCGACCACCGGCGAGGCCTCGACGAGCGGCGTCAGCGTCGGCACGACCGGCACCGGCGGCGCGAGCGTGGGCGAGTCGACGACGACGCCGACCGGCAGCGCGACGATGACCGGCACCACCACCGACACGGCGAGCGCGAGCGCGACGACCGTGGACACGACGGGCCCGGTGAGCGCGAGCAGCAGCGGCGGCGACAGCGAGCCGGGGACCGCGAGCAGCAGCGGCGGTGACACCGGCAGCAGCAGCGGCGAGGGCACGAGCGGGGCGGTCAGCGCGAGCAGCGGGGAGGGCAGCAGCAGCAGCGGCGACGGCGGGTGCAAGACCGTCGACGACTGTCCGCCGCCGCCCGGGCCGGGCGAGTGCGTCGAGGCGACCTGCGAGGCCGGCATCTGCGGCGCGGGCCCGGTGCCGCAGGGGACGCCGTGCAGCGGCGGGAAGTGTGACGCGGGCGGCGAGTGTGTCGAGTGCCTGAGCGGCGCCGACTGTCCGAGCAAGGTGTGCAACGCGGGCGTGTGCGCGGCCGCGGCCTGCGACGACAAGATCAAGAACGGGGCCGAGAGCGACGTCGACTGCGGCGGCGGCTGCCCGGGCTGCGCCAACGGCAAGACCTGCGGCGCGCCGGCCGACTGCGCGAGCAAGACCTGCATGGGTGGCGTGTGCGCGCCCGCGGGCCCGGCCTGCGCCCAGGGCCCCGCCGACCCGGTGACCGGCCAGCGCTGCCCGCTGTTCATGGCCTGCACGGATTCGCCGCAGTGCGGCGACTTCGTCGGCTGTCAGCAGTGGTTCTGCAACGCGGCGAAGACCTGCGAGCTCAACGCGAAGGTCGCCTGCTGGACCGACAAGGGCGGGCAGTGCAACGCGGAGGTGGTGTTCACGCAGCAGACGGCGCCGCCGGTCGACAAGCGGTTCGTGCCGCCGGACAACGTCAACTTCCGCGAGGTCGCGTCGCTCGCGTTCACGATCAAGAACAACGGCGCGACCGACCTGTACCTCGACAAGCTGCCGCTGGTCCTCGACGTGATGGGCAACGGCTCGAAGTTCGATGTGTCCTCGGTCAAGATCTTCGACAACTCCGGCGGCACCGAGCACGACGGCGGCGACCTCCTGGTGTGCCTGACGGCGGATCCGTTCTCGTTCCCGGCCAACGGCGTGATGGGCCCGTGTGCCGGCAGCGCGTTCTCGCGGATCCCCAAGGGCGGCAGCAACCAGTTCATCGTCAACCTCGCGTTCGCCAAGGAGAAGACCTTCATCAACGGCCGCAGCTACCGCCTGCGCCTGGTCTCGACCGCGGGGATCGAGCTCAAGGTCGGGTTCAACGGGCCGCTCTACAAGGGGGCGACCTGCGGGATCCCGGCCGAGGGCTACACCGGCGCGTGGGTCACCGGACAGACGCCGTAGTCGGGGTCGCGGGGCGGGCGCTCGCGCCGTGACGGCCGCGGGCGCCTCGCCGTGCGCATTGCAGCGGCGCGGGCTTGCCTGGGGCTCCGGGGCTGGTACACCGCGGCATGTCCAGCCCGTCGCGACCCGCGGTGCCGCTCTCGATCCTCGACCTCGTGCCGCGTGGCACCGGCACCAGCGCGCCGCAGGCGGTCCAGCACGCGCTCGAGCTCGCGCGCCTGGCCGACGGCCTCGGCTTTCACCGCCTGTGGTACGCCGAGCACCACAACATGCCGGCGGTCCTCAGCACCACGCCGGAGCTGATGATCGCCGCGGCCGCGCGCGAGACCTCGCGGCTGCGCCTCGGCTCGGGCGGCGTGATGTTGCCGAACCACGCGCCGCTGCGGGTCGCGGAGAGCTTCCGCCTGCTCGCGGCGATGTTCCCGGGGCGCATCGACCTCGGCATCGGCCGCGCGCCGGGCACGGACGGGCGCACGGCGCTGGCGCTGCGGCGCTCGGGCAAGCTCGGCGCCGACGACTTCCCGGAGCAGCTCGCCGAGCTGCGCTACTTGACCGCCGAGGATGCGTCGCGATCGATCGGCGCGGTGCCCGACGACGTGCCGCTGCCGCCGGTGTGGATCCTCGGCTCGAGCGGCTTCGGGGCCCAGGTCGCGGCGGAGCTCGGGCTCGGCTTCGCGTTCGCGCACCACATCAACCCGGTCGGCGCCGTGGCGGCGCTGCGCGGCTACCGGGTCGGCTACCGGCCCGGCGCCGACGGCGAGGCGCCGCGGGCGATCCTCACCGTCGCGGTCGTCTGCGCGGACACCCAGGCGCAGGCCGAGGAGCTGGCGCTGACCCTCGACCTCGTGTACCTGCGCCTGCACAGCGGCGCGCGCCTGGGCCTGCTGCCGAGCCCCGACGAGGTCCGCGCGCACCCGTGGACCGCCGAGGAGCGGCGCATCGCGCGGGCGTTTCGCGCCCAGCAGATCGTCGGCGACCCGGGGCAGGTGCGCGCGCGCCTGGTCGCGCTGCTCGCCGAGACCGGCGCCGACGAGCTGATGGTCAACAGCACGATCCACGACCACGCGGCGCGCATGCATTGCTTCGAGCTGCTCGCCGGGCTCGCGCTGCGCTAGCCGCTCAGGCGATGTCCCACCAGTAGACCACGATGTCCGCGAGCCGGTAGCTGCCGCTGCCGTCGAGCGCGACCCAGGTGTCGTCGAAGCGGACGGTCCGGTCGCGGTAGTCCTCCGGCGGCCGCGGGTCGCCCATCGTCAGGCGGACCACGCCGAGCGCCCGACCGCGGACCTCGAAGCGGCCGCCGGCGTCGGTGCGGACCTTGTGCCCGCCGACGCGCACGCTGACGTTGGCGACGCGGCTGCGCGGCACGCCGTCGGGGCTGAGGCGCCCGCGCACGACGTAGCTCTCGGGCACGGGCGCCTCGACGGCGCGGCCGAGCAAGAAGGTGCCGGTGCTGCCGGTGACGTGCAGCAGCGGACCCGCCGCGCCGCCGGCGGGCGCGACGCTGACGTCGAAGGCGCTGCCGATCGAGATCTCCGCGCGCGTCGCCCCGGTGCCCGCGTCGAGGGCGACCAGCACCTCGCCGTCGCGCTCGACGTACACCGCGTCGTGGTCGGCGACCAGGACCCCGTGACCGAGGCCGGGGCGGCGCCACAGCTCCGCGCCGGAGCGCAGGTCGAAGGCCCGCAGCGGCGCGGCGCCGCGCCGGCCGGGCGGGTCGTACGCGAACAGCCGGCCCTGATCGATCGCCGCGACGGCGACGCCGTCGTCGTAGACGCCGCGGCCCCAGGCGCACGTGCTCACGCCGGCGTCGATCCGCCCGGTCACGGCGCCGGTCGTCGGATCGAGGACGCGGTGGCCCGCGGTGTCCTCGACGACGAGCACGCCGCCGCCCGTCGCCACGCCGCAGCTCGGGTCGATCGGCGCGGTCGACCACAGCGTCGCGCCGCTGACGAGGTCGAACGCGAACAGGCCGCGGTCGCCGATCGCGTAGCCGCGCTCGCCGTCGGTCCACGCGTGCTTGAGGTGGGTGAACGGCGCGTCGGGTCCGCCGCGGACGCGCCACAGCTCGCGGCCGTCGTGCAGCGCGAAGCCGACGAGCACCTCCGAGGAGGCGCCGTAGAACGCGCCGACGAGCGTCTGCGGGCCGATGAGGTGGAAGTACATCGAGCCGAGCGGGGCGAGCGCGATCTGCCAGCGGACCTTGAAGCCCTCGCGCTCGACGGCGATGAACTTGCGGTCGCTGTAGCTGCCCGAGAGCATCAGCACGGCGTCGCCGAGCGATCGCACCGCCGTGAAGCCCGCGAGCGGCTTCGGCATCGTCGCCCGGTCGAGCCCGCCCTGGAGGCCGAGCGCGGCGGCGTCGGCCGGCGGCAGCGCGATGAAGCCGTCGCCGAGCGGCCAGCCCGTCTGCGGCTCGGGCTGTTCGTAGCCGCTGTACAGCGGCGCGAGGTGGGCGAGCGGCCTCGTCGGCGCGACGCGGGTCGGCGCGCCGACGAGGCGCGGCAGCTCCTCGCGGGTCGGCACGACCGGGGTCCAGGCGTCGACCTCGAGCGCCTGCACCGGCGTGAACGGCAGCACGACGCAGCGAAAGCCGGTCGCCGGGGTCGCGGGGTCGGTCGACTCGCGGCCGGCGGGGTCGAGGTCCTTGCCGTCCTGCCAGCTCCCGCCGCGCAGGCGCGGTGGCTCGGCGCGGGTCCACTCGGAGACGTTGCCGACGAGGTCGAGCAGGCCGTCCGGGCTCGCGCCGGCGGGGTGGGTGCCGCCCTCGCAGGTGCCCAGCGCGGCGCGGTCGTGGCACGCGCGCGTGGCGTCGAGCGGGCGTCGACCCCACGGGTACGGCGTGTCGCGCAGGCCGCCGCGGGCCGCCCAGGTCCACTCGACGTCCTCGGGCAGGCGCTTGCCGAGCCAGCCGCAGTGGGCGCGCGCCTGGTCGAGGCTCACGCAGTTGATCGGGTGCGCGCCGCGATCGGCGTGGGTGATGTTGCAGGCCGCGCCGTCGCCGACGATCGCGGGCGGGCAGGCGCTGGCGGCCACGCAGGTCGCGTAGGCCGCGGTCGTGACCTCGGCGACGTCCATGCACATGCGCTGGATCGTGTGCTCGCCGAGGCGGCCGCCCTCGACCGGGACCATGCCCGCGGGACACTCGGCGACCGGCTCCTGCGAGCCCTCGTGCGGGGTGCAGCCGGCCAGCAGCAGGAACGCGAGGATCGACGATCGGTGCGCCATCGCGGCACCGTACCACGCGCCC
>Ga0075163_10006036_pt1 | contig 16075 bp, 11 predicted proteins | sample JI1023141ADNA_FD_71478 | JGI IMG/M metagenome (GOLD analysis project Ga0075163, IMG submission 71478) | Wastewater effluent complex algal communities from Wisconsin, to seasonally profile nutrient transformation and Carbon sequestration -... | ecosystem: Engineered > WWTP > Effluent > Algae...
CGGCGAGGTAGTCCTTGCCGGCGCGGGGGCGGTTGCCGGAAAAGTGCCAGAGCGGGAAGCGGCCGTCCCAGCCCATGAGTCCGCGGCAGTAGGGTGTGAGCATGCGCGCAATCGCATGCACGAGGCTCTGCTCGTCGCGGAACTCGAAGCCGAGATGAGCGCGCCTGATCCAATCGACCGCCTCGTCACGGGACATGCGGTGCAGTCTCGGTGCGTCGGGATCGGTGTAGGTGCTGAACTTCGGATCGTAGCCAAACTGCGGGCGGATGATGCCGCCGGACGCGGTCTTCATTGGCAGCGGCAAATCGAGGATGCGGATGATCTTCGGCAGGGCGCGGCGAAACTGGGGAGCGCCGAGGAGGCCGCCCGCGCACTCGCGCGTCATGGTGAGCGCGCAGAACACACTCTCCCCGGTGTGCTTGTCGGTCTGGAGCACGCCCGTCTGCAGGTGGTCCTCGATGGCGGTGCGCGCCTCCACGGGTTCCATCGGCCAGAAGACGAGCGATTCGATGTTCTCGGAAAGACGCCGCACGCATACGGCCACGACGCGCTCGGCTTTGTTGAACCACACCCGCTTGGGCGCGAGGATGCCGGCCACTTCTGTTGCAAAATGCGAGTCCTCACGCGTGAGACAGGGCAGCACCACACGGGGGCGGCCTTCGAGATCGGTCTGGCCCTTGCTCCAGACGCGCATCTCGGCGCAGTGCTTGTCGATGCAGCCGGGGTCGAGCTTTTCAAAGTGCCCGCACACGTCTTTGAGGGAGCGTTCGGCGCAATGGGCGTGAAGACATTTGAAGGCGGGCCACTCGCCTTCGGTGAAGATCACGGTGTCGCTGGAGCGTTCGTCCCAGGCCTTGCCGCCATCGCCGTGCTCGTGCGCCCAGGGACATTTGACCGCCTGCTTGCCGGTGTCGGGGTCGAGCATCTCGCCGACGCTGGCTTTGTTGCGCAACAAGGATGCGAGGTCGAGCTTCCGGATGTCGCCCTTGTAGGCGGTCCACCACGGAGGTTCCTTCCTGGGACGACCGGGACCGCGTGAAGGTTTTTCATCTTTGGATGGTTCGTCGTCGAGAGGGAGCTCGATGGCGTGCGGGTTGCGAAAGAGATCTGGATCGTGGGAGACGAAGCAGAGCCGGGCGGGCTCCTTCACCTGCGGATCGTGCTTGAGGCCGTAGGCTTCGGCGAAGTGGCGGGTTGCGGCCTTGACGCCCTCGGCGTGGCGGCTGCCGTCCACGCGCAGGAGCACTTTCAAGCCGTCGCCGCTGGGGGAAAGGAAGGCGGCGGCGACATGGGGATCGGCGATCACCTGCTGGCGCGCGACGGGCAGCGTGCCGTTGAGTCCGTCGAAGTCGATCTGGATGAGGCCGCTGTGCTTTAGGATGTGTTTGCGGTCGGCCGTGGTGCCCGACACGCAAAACGCTGGCAGGTTCACCTTGGCCTTGTCGTAGTGCTGCTTGCCGTCGCGGGATTTGATGCGGCGCAGCTCTTCAATCTTGTCCTTGAAGAAGCCGTTCTGGATGGCGTGGAGGATGTCGGCGAGGTTTTCAACGCCAGGCTGCTTGGGTGAGCGGGCATTGGGATAGATGGTGACCGGGATGGAAAGGATTGAGGGGACATCTGAATCGGAAATGTCCCCTGATGTCCCCTCGGTGCCGACAAATGTCCCCTCCGATGTCCCCTGCGCGTTCGCGGATGTCCCCTGCGAACCCGCAAATGTCCCCTCCAATGTCCCCTCCGCACTCGCAGATGTCCCCTGTGATGTCCTCTCTGCACCCGCAAATGTCCCCTGCGAACCGGCGAATGTCCCCTCCGATGTCCCCTGTGAACCTTCAAATGTCCCCTGCGTGTCCCTCCACCGCTGGCGTTGTGCACGCTTCTTGAGTGCTTCCAGCGAAACGCCAAACATCTCTGCCGTCGCCTTGAGGCTGCGGCAGTCGAGGTAGTGCTGTTTGATCGCGTCCCAGTCCATGTTGCCAGGCCTCACGTCAATTGTCGCCCAGCGGCACGCAGGGGTCGCCCATTCCGTTCAAGTGCATCACGCCGCCCACCACACGGCTCCATTCCGGAAACGCAGGCAGGCTGTTTGGTCCGGCGGGACTGCCCTTCTCAATCCAGTGATCCACGAGCGACTTGATCGCTCCGAGCACCTGCGCGCGGTTGTCGCGCACACGTTCCCGCAGATTTGGGTATTTGAATTTGCGACTGTTGAACCAATCGGTGGTGCGTCGAATCTGGATCAGACGGATGAGCTGGATCGTGCGCGACGAGACAACGGCGGAGAAATCGGCCGACACGCTCAGCTCCAATTCCATTGGCAGAACCACATCGCGACCCCTGTCCTTGAAGCAAAAATCGCGGCTGGTGACCGCCTCCGCCAGGGCGCGCACAGCCGGACGCTTGTAGGTGTCCGTCACATGCTTGCGCCGATGTCCGGCACGCAGTGATGCGCCGATGGCAGAGCGCATGTCGAAGGCGTGGTAGTGCGTGAACGCGCCCTGATAGACCATCTCCGTCAGGCTGGCCAGGTAGTCCTTGCCCACGTCACCGGTGAAAACGCACAGCGGCACCTTTGCTTCCCAGCCCATCAATCCCCGACAGTAGGGAGTGATGAGCCGGGCCAGAGCGTGAACGCGGTTATGGTCGTGCTGCCAGAGGAAATCGGTGTGGACCTCCTCAAGAACGGGCAGCGCCTTGTTGAGAGGCACGCTGTGCGGTTCCGGCGCATCCGGATCGCAGTAAGTCTGGAATTGTTCGTCGTAGCCCCGCTTCGGGAGGGTGAGCACACCATCGTTCACAATGGGCACAGGCATGTCCAGAATGCGGCGCAGTTTCGGCAGGCGGTTGATGAACTCCGGTGATTTGAGCAGCTTCGCCGTGCAGGCGTGATCCAAGGTGCGTGGGGCGAATTCCTCGAAACCGGTGCGTCGGTTGCGGATCAATCTGCCGGGACGGATGAAGTGCTCGAGTGCGGTGATTGCCGCTCGAGGCCCTATCGAGGCTAGTTCCAAGGGTCTTTGGATCTCGCCGCGGTAACCTTTGGAAATGAAAGCCACTTCACCGTGATGATTGAACCACTGGCGCTGGTCGCGCATGGCTTCACCCGCATCAGCGGCAAACTCAGCCACGGAGCGGTTCTGGTTTGGCCTGGCGATGCGGGGAAGATTTTCCACCGAGACGAAACTCAGGGCGGATGATGGTACGGGTGGGTTCATGCGGTTAGTTTTGGGGGTTGGGTTGTCGAATGCGAAGGCGTGATGCCCTCGTAAAATTCCAGGGCGGCGCGGCTCACGAAGACGCCATTGAACCAGGCCTTGAGGTTCAGCCCAGCGAGCGAGCGGACTCTCGAGAGCGCCACATAAGCCTGTCCGGGTTCACGGGCCGCCCTCACGTCGATGTAGGCGGAGTCGAGTGTGAGGCCCTGCGCTTTATGGATCGTGAGCGACCAGGCAAGCCGCAGCGGCATCTGCGTGAAGGTGGCGCTGTGCCGGTCGCGCGAATCGAAACGCCAGTCGTATCGCTCAACCTTGATCACACCGCCCTGGCTCTCGACCCAGATCGCGTCGCGTCCGCACTCAATCACGGTTCCGGTCTGTCCGTTCACATAGCCGTGATCGGGCCGGTTCACGGTGAACATCACCCGTGCGCCGGGTTTGACGATGAGTGTGGAAGGCGTGAGCAGGTTCTTGCGCAGGAACTGGATCTGCGAGTCGGGGCCTTGTGTCTTCGCTTCATAGACGCTCTCATCGCATTCGATGCACGCGAGGCGATACGCGTTCCATTTGTCCACCTGGCTGTTGTGCGTGAACAGGCGCGGGATGTTTGGATCAGGGAAGTGAGCGACACGCGATGCGAGCAGCCTGGCGTTGATGCCGGTGATGCGCCCGCGTCGAAACTCACCCAGTGCTCCAAGGAACTCCGGTTCGTCCTGGCGGTGAACCTTGGTGAGATGAACGACCTGGAAGTTTGCCTTCACCCAAGCCAAGCTTTGAAACGCCCAGTCGTATAACTCACGCGGATCGGTGCGCACCGGCGGCAGTTGCAGAAAGTCGCCCGTGGCGATCACCTGGATGCCTCCGAAGGGCCGGTCATCACGACGCAGGGTGCGACAGAGCAGATCAAGAAACTCCAGCGTGACACCCGGCAGCATCGACACTTCATCGAGCACGAGCACCCGGCAGTTGCGCACGCGGTTGAACCCGTTGCGCACGCCATGCCGCTCATCTCGCATGAGTTCGCGCAGATGATCATGGAGGTTCTCGCCGCGCCTGGGGCCCAGCATCATGCCGCTCCACCGGTGCATGGTCATGCCGCCGAGATTGAGCGCGGCAATGCCGGTGGAGGCCGTGACCGCCACGTCATCACCACACTCATTCAGGTAATCCTGCAGCAGCGTGGTTTTGCCTGTGCCAGCCTGGCCGGTGAGCATGATGTTGTGACCCTCGGCCGCAAGATTACGGAAGGTGATGGAGGCTGAATCGTGCATGGCGCGTCTCAGCCGAGGTGTTGGTGCATGATCCAGCCCAGGCTGAAGCCGAGCAGCATGAACACCCAGCGCCAGAACCACGTGTCGGGTTGCCGGTAGAGGCGGCGGCTCGAGGGGTTGTTGATCAGGATGGAACGACGGAATGAAGTGGTCGGGTGCATAAGGGTGCGGGTTCGGTTAGAGCGGTTGTGTCAAATCAGGCGGCAGCGGCGGTGTCCGCTGTGATGGGCTGAGGCCGGTAGTTTTTGGTGAAGCACCACAGCTCGCGGGCGCACTGAAAAGCCTGCCAGTAGGAGCCGTGCTCCTCGCGCGGCCAGATCTTCACCTGCACGGGCGTGGGCTCGACCGAGTTGATCACCACGCTGGCGATGTCTTCGAGTTTGCGGGTGCATTCGCTGCTCTGACGCAGCGCCTCGAAGTAGGCCATCAGTTGCAGCGGCCAGGTGTCATAATAGGTGGCCTGATAGACGCCCTTGGTGTTGGGCTTCATCTTCTGGGTCTTGAAATCGACGACGGCCCAGGAGCCGGCGTGTTTCAACTTTGCCACCACGTCGATGCGTCCCGCGTAACCGATCTGCGGATGGACGGCCACGATTTCGACCAGAGCGACACGCTCGATGTGGTCGTCGATCCAGAGCTTCACCGGCTCGAACAGCCGAAGGATGTCCGGGTTCTCCGGCGGCTCGCCTGTTTGCAGATAGACCTCGATGGCCGCATGCACGGCGCTGCCGAGATCGGCGGCATCGCGCACCTGCTCGGTCATGTCGGCCACCACCCGATGCGCAAAGCTGTCGAGCGGTTCATCGTCACGACGCGGCAACGTCAAAGCGGCGAGGATGGCCTGCTCCTGTTTCCAGGCATCGAGGGCGGGCTTGGCCAGTACACCCAGGATGTTAGTGACCGAGGGAAAGGCGTTGACCTTGCGTGCGTCGCGCAGTGTGGCGGAGCGCATGCCGTTGCCGTCCGCCCGTGGCACATCGTGATACGCGGTGCCGTCGGACAGATACCAGTGGGAGGGCGATTCGCGGTGAATGAGAATCATGACCGTGGTTCTCCGGGGTGAGGGTTAGTAGGGGATTTCGTCGGCCTCCGGCTGCTCGAAGCCGAGTTCGGCAGCGGCCTTCACGAGCGCCTCCATCAGGTCGCGGTCCGCCTTGAGCGGCTTGGCCAGGTTTTTGGCGGTCGGCAGCCAGCGATCATGGAGACTGCGCACGGCCTCGATGTCCAACTCGCAGAGTTCGAGTCCATTGTGCTTGCCGACGTGGACTTTCACAAAGCGCCAGTCATCCGCTGGGCGCGAACTATTGGACGTGGGTTGCTCCGCACGCTGGTAGTTGCTGTCCGCATCCCTTTGTTGGCGATCCTGCTTGCGCACGAACTTGCCGCTGGGCTTGAGCGGGTTCGGGGATTTATCAGGCCTGATCAAGGCGATGTTGGCGAAGGTGCGGCCATCTTGCACCTGGTTGTGCACGATGGTGAGATTGGCCGTGCGACCGATCAGGCTCTCCAGGTCGAACTCTTGCTGTTCGGCCAAAGTGAGGTCGCGCCCGAGCCAACTCCGGAGGAACTTCCGCAGCGAAGACTTCTCGTTCAGTGATGCAGTGAAGCCGGGGCTCCACACACAGAAGCGGGTGCCGTCCTCGCGGAGAGCTTCCGTTTCAAAGACGATATTGAACTTCTGCTTCTGGCCGAATGGCGTATCCACCATGCGCGGCGGAGTGCAGTCGACGCACACGGCGGGGCCGACGTGTTCGGGGTGAAGAGCGAATTCTTTGGTATGGGCAGTGAGTTTCATGAGTTTGTTTTTCTGGATTTGGTTTTGAGTTTGTTTTTCTGGTTTCGGAAAGCATTTGGTGAGGGCATGCGCCCACCGCCTTCGATGAAGAGGCTGTGCTGGGCGATCTGGGCAGCGTCCTCGTCGTTGTGGTCGGCGATGTCTTTAAGCTGGCGCTGGCGCTCGAACTCGACGGCGATCAGGTAGTCGAGATCCTCCACGGGCATCGAAGGGTGCCAGAGGCCGTCGACCGTTCGGGTGATGCTCACGCTCACCTTGCGCGGCTTGTCGGGCAGGGCGGCGCGGCGTGGGGTGTAGTCTATGACGTCTGTATCGGTGTTGGGCATGGCGGTTCATGGGCGGGAAATTCCCGGTGATGCGACGCGACCGCCAAATGGCGACCACTTTGCATTTGCGCCCCAGTCAACCGAGAACAGTGCGATCACTGTGTCGGCCTCTGTTTTCCTAGCCCTTTGCGCGTCAACCCCGTCAACCTGAGCGTCAACCTTCCGCACATTTAGTGTGCATCGTAGCCATAGGAGTCATCTACTCCTCGTTTCCTGCGCTCTGTCGGTGATATCTCAGAGAAATTGGAGGATTTTTGCGGATTCCGAATTGAATCGATGTAGGCAGCCACGGAAGGGTGCGCCTCGCACAGTTTCTTGTAGCGCTTTTGAATGGCTTGTTTTGTTATTCCCATTTTTGCGCCGATGTCGCCATATGATTGGACGCGTTGCACACATCCTTCTTGTACGGTGGCTATCATCTCAAAGAAGAGGTCTCCCTGTGCCTTGGTCAGTTTTGCTTTGATGCCCGCCAAAAAACGATCGGCACCTTCTGCCAGCTTTTCGAGGTCATGGCGCAGCAAGTCACGGCTGGTGACTACCTGCGTGCACGATTTTGCTACATCGGCTATGGCGGTCAATAGCCTCTCCTCACTCGTCCTAAACCACAGAGGAGGGACATCTTCGCGAAGCCTAATTTGAAGTAGTTTATCGAGCTTTTGCTCAATTCGGGCCAAGCGTTCGGCCATCTCACCGGGTTCATCGCATTCGGACGCGAAAACGGACGGTTTCTCAACCGGTTGTGTGTAGTGAGTAAAGTCGACTAAGCCTGATAGTAGCAGGGCCTTCAGTTGAATTCGTTTCCAGCACGAAAGGTCAATAGCGCTTGGCTTTTGCAATAAAATGGACCTAAATTTCACTGTTTTCGGATTGTTTGCGCGATTATTGCAGTTTTTATGCAATTATTGCAACTAAACAATTGACGATTCTCTTCAGATTTGCATATTCACCCCTAAATCTCAGGGCTCATTTCATGGAATATTTAAGAGAAATTGCAAAGATCACAGAATGGGGGCTTCGCGGCGACAAAGCCCGGGTGTCCGCTTACCTCAACCAGCTCATTGAGAAACTACATGCCGATGGAGACGATAAGGCAGTCGTCCGCCTCAAGGAGTTGCTTGAGACGTCCGAGGCAACTATTCAGACCAGCGGGTTAGGCAACCATTCCCGGCTGCCCGTCGATGGTGAGTCGCGGCTCGCACTAGCGGACGAGGAAACCCCCGACGCGAATGCAGTCTCTATTGTGTTGGATACGGCAACCACCAAGCGAATTGACGAATTCATCTCATTCGTCAAGAACGCGGATGAACTTGAGGCTCATGGTGTGGGCCTTTCTCCATCACTCATAACTTTCGGCCCTCCCGGTACCGGCAAAACACAATTGGCACGACACATTGCCGGACGTCTCAAAATGCCATTGGTTGTGTCTCGTGCTGACACACTTATCTCATCATATCTAGGGAGCACATCGAAGAATCTGCGGACGCTCTTTGACCATGTGGCAAACCGGCACTGCATCCTCTTCCTCGATGAATTAGACGCATTAGCAAAGCTTCGCGATGATCATCAGGAACTTGGTGAACTCAAGAGGGTCGTTGTGAGCCTTTTGCAGAATATCGACAACATGAACCCCCATACGGTTCTGCTTGCAGCGACAAACCATGAGCACCTTCTTGATCCAGCTATTTGGCGGCGCTTTTCGTTTAAAATTCCGCTCAATCCTCCCGCATCCATGGAGCGCGAGCAAATCCTGCGAATGTTCTTTGGGAGATACGTGGATAGCCTTGATCTCCCCTCCCTTATACTGCTTACCGATAGCATGACAGGGTCCGACATCAGGACTGTGGCGCAGGATGCAATTCGTGATGCAGTTGTGCGAAGGCTGCAAGCAATTGACCAAGATCGTTTGCTATGGCGACTCATCGCGATGCGTCTCAAGCGGGACGCTGTCCCTGACGTGTTAAGTACGGAGAACCTGTGCTCAATCCATGCACTCAGCCCTCAGCTCTTTAATGGCAAGCGCTTGGCCCAGATGTTCAAAACCTCAACATCAACCGTCTCACGAAAGTTAAAACAAGGAGGGAAGAATGCCTGACACTCATGACCATCTGCCAATCAAGGTCGTAATACCGCACCAGGAGGATCTGCGTCCTCCGCGTGTTGGAGGGGGGCCGCCAAAGGACTTCACCGAGTTTTATGACCAGGCACGTGAAACCGTGCTCACCGATCTCCACAAGGTCGAGAAGTATTTCGACCGTGTGTTCGTCGCCTCGAATCTTCCAGCCGTTGCCCGTGTCAATCTTCGAGAAGAAGCGCTCGCCAAAAGTCACCGCCCTGATGCATTGCTGACCGACCGAACCTGTCCTGTAATTGGTGCCGAGTATTTCGGACAGCTCCTCGTAAGCGTTCGTCCCGAGTCTCTGAAACGCCTCGTTGCAACGATCGCAACAAGCACGGCGCTCAACACAAAAAACGACATCTCAAAGATTCTTTCCATAGAGCCGTTTTCCGCCCGAGATGCCCTGGGCAACTGGACACCAAAGGAATTGGAAGCGTTCCTCCAGGAGGAGAAATTATCCGCACTCAAGCTGCGAATGTTCAATCACAGAAATCCCGAGCTGAATGACATGCTTTATCATGAATTGGGTCGTCTGACACAAGAGATCGGTGCAGGGACACCAGACGCTTTGCGCTACGGTCGCAATCTCTGGGTCTACCGTATTCGGGCTACTGAGCACTCCCAAGCAATTTCTGAACTGGCTGCGTTTGTGGGAACCCAAAGCATTGATGTTTTTGAGCAATTTGCCGTCGGCACTCAATCAACGATTGTGAAGCCTATGTTAGCAGACCATCTGCCACCTCCAAACGAGGATGTTGAGTATCCGCTGGTCGGAATCATCGACACCGGTACCGATCCAAACAATGCACATCTACAGGCATGGGTTGCTGCGCGCGATGAAAGCGAAGTGCCGAGGATTGATCAGGACAACACACACGGCAGCCTTGTCGCCGGCCTGATTGTGAATGGTCGCGCGTTAAATCACGACCATGTCGGATTCCCCACGGGCCGCGCTAAGATCGTGGACTTCGTGGCGCTCCCGTCGAGTGGTCGTGCGACCGAAGATGAGCTTGTTGAACTTCTTCGCCATGCTTTCGAGCGTCATCCAGAGCCAAGGATCTGGAACTTGTCAGCCAACTCGACCAACCGCTGTCGCAACGGCAGATTTTCGGAATTCGCTATAGCAATCGATGGACTTCAGGATGAGTTCAATGTGATGATAGTGAACAGCGCAGGGAACATTAATACCACGCCGTTGCACAATTGGAGGCGGCCAGATCTCAGTGACGATGACCGGATTTACTCTCCAGCAGACTCGCTCCGCGCTATCACCGTTGGCTCGATTGCGCATCTCTCTCGGAATAATGCATGTGCTGCTGCCGGTGAACCCTCCCCCTTCAGTCGAAAAGGACCAGGTGCAGCGTTCGTGCCAAAGCCGGATGTCACGCATTATGGTGGGAATGCGACCCGAGACTTTCAATACTCGCAGATGGGGGTGCTCTCGATTGATGGTTCTGGCAACATCGCCGAGGCAATTGGCACCAGCTTCGCCGCACCCTCGATTGCTTTGAGCGCGGCTCAACTGGCAGCAGCATTCGAGGAGCCGCCATCGCGGCATCTTCTCAAGGCTTTCCTTATTCACTCGGCAGTGCTGCACTCTCCGGAAGTCACTGCCCAGGATCTGCCCTATACGGGATTTGGGAAGCCACCGTCAGTTGAGGAGATCCTGCGCTGTCGCCCATGGGAGGCAACCCTTGTGTTCGATATTGACCTCCCTTTCTCGCAGCGACACTTCCATAAGGCTGATTTTCCCGTGCCCCCCTGCCTGCACCACAATGGGAAGGTTTTCGGTGAAATCCTACTCACACTTGTTTACGACCCTCCCGTTGATCCGTTCGACGGAGCCTCGTACAGTCAGGTAAACGTTGACGCCTCACTTGGCGTTTGCTGGATTGATGCAAAAGGGGTCGAAAACTACAGTGGACGGAAAGTTGTTCCTTATCCCAAGAATTACAGGGATTTTCTTGAAAAAAATCAGATTGAGCATGGATTCAAGTGGTCGCCGGTCAAAGTTTTCCGGACGCGCTTCTCCCGCTTGGCCGCGCGAGACACGTGGCGCATCACCTTGGAGATGTTTGCCCGAAAGCCTTCTGCAAATCCCGCGAGCCAGCCGGTCGCTCTGATTGCAACTATCCGCGATCCGGAACACCGCCGTCCCGTTTACGATGAGGTCGTCCGCATGATGAACACGGCAGGATGGATCACTCAAAATCTCCAGGTCAAGGAGGCGATCCGTGTCCGCGCCAATAGCTAGATGGATTAATTTGAACGGAACCCTCCTTCAATGCGCGGGATCATCTCGGCGGCGGATTCGGCGTGTGGAGCCAGTGGGCGAGGAGAAGCGGAAATACGAGGGGTATGGTGGCGTAATGCATGTGGCACTCCACCCAGGCGATCCACGGCAGCGTGTCGAGGGCTCGCAGACGGAAGTTGAAGCCGCGTCGAAATCATTTGAGCTAGATTTTGACTTCTACCAAGCGAAAGAACATGTGGTGCTGATTCCCAACTAGAAAAACTGCTCCACTCGAACTGAAACGATGAAAACCGTCCGCGATGCTTGCAAACTCCAGCCCAACGCGCTGTCCATCAAACTCAGCGACCAGATCGAGCAGCTCGACGAGCTGATCCATGCCGAGGGTGATGGCACCACGTTTTTCGAGAAGACCTTTATCACGCAGGGTATGCAAGATCTTGTGACCGAGGGCGTCGCGCGTCTTGCTGGCGTCTCCACTCAGGCCATCTTCCATCTCAAACAAGCCATGGGTGGCGGCAAAACTCACCTGCTCGTCGGGTTCGGTTTGCTTGCCAAGCATCAGGCGCTCCGCAAGAAATACTGTGGTGGTGATGCCAACTCGCAAATGTTCGGCACCGCTCGTGTAGCCGCGTTCAATGGTCGCAACAGCCCACCGCATTTCTTCTGGGGCGAGATCGCCCAGCAACTCGGCAAGGCCGATGTGTTCCAGGAGTTCTGGTCCTCCGGTCCGAAGGCACCGGACGAGAAAGCGTGGCTCAAACTGTTTGATGGCAAAGAACCCATCCTCATCTTGTTGGATGAAATGCCCCCCTACTTCGAGGATCTGGCCACTCGACCAGTTGGCGCGGGCACCGTGGCGGACATCGCCACCCGAGCGTTTGCAAATCTCCTGACTGCCGCCGGAAAGAAATCCAATGTCTGCGTGGTCATTTCCGATCTCTATGCCGCCTACCAAACGGGTGGTGCCTTGATCACCAGGGCGCTGGATAATGCTCGACAGGAACTCGGGCGAGCCGAGCGCAACGTTACGCCCGTTGATCTCGCGGCCAACGAAATCTACGACATCCTGCGCAAGCGTCTCTTCACCCACCTTCCTGACAAGGCGGAGATAGACGACATCGCCGATGCGTACGGCAAGAAATTGGAGGAAGCTTCCAAGTCCAAGGTGGCGAATCGCGGTGCGGAGGCTATCGCCGACGAGATTGCAGCGACCTACCCTTTCCATCCGCGCCTGAAGAACGTCATCGCACTCTTCAAGGAAAACGAGCAGTTCAAGCAGACCCGTGGCCTCATCGAACTCGTCTCGCGTCTCCTGCGTTCCGTTTGGGATCGCCAGTCCAACGACATTTTCCTGATCGGTCCGCAGCATTTCGATCTGTCGATTCCAGAGGTGCGCGACAAGCTCACCGAGATTTCCGGCATGCGTGATGTGATCGCCAAGGATCTCTGGGATGCTCAGCAGTCCGCCCATGCGCAGGTGATTGATCTCAGCACGGGAAAGGAAGCTGCCACTCAAATTGGCTCGCTCCTTCTCACGGCCAGTCTTTCCACCGCTGTCAATGCCGTGAAGGGGCTTACGGCCGCTGAGATGGTTGAGTGCCTCGTGTCGCCGTTGCGCGAGCCTTCGGAGTTCCTGGATTCCTTCCAGCAGCTCGAAGAGTCCGCGTGGTATATTCACCACACGCCGGAAGGCCGTTACTATTTTGACCGGCAGGAGAACCTCACCAAGCTCCTTCAAAGCCTCGCGCACGATGCTCCTGAGAATCAGGTGGACGACCTCATCCGTCACCGCCTGCGCGACATGTTCAAGCCCACTCGCAAGTCCGGTTACGACGAAGTCCTTCCTCTGCCGAAGCTTGAGGATGTCGCCGACAAGGTTCGCAGAAATCGTGTCCTGCTGATCGTCAGCCCGGACTCGAAGATCCCGCCCGAGCAAGTTCAAAAGTTTTTCGACGGCCTGAGCCAGAAGAATAATCTTTGCGTCCTCACCGGCGACAAGACCGCAATGGGCAGCGTCGAGAAGGCCGCTCGTCACGTCTATGCCGCGCAAAAGGCCGATGGCCGCATTCCCAAAGGTCATCCCCAGCGGGACGAACTGGAGAAGAAGCAGCAAACCTACGAGCAGGACTTCAACTCCACGGTGCTCAATCTTTTCGACAAGGTCTTGTTCCCACGCCAGCGAGCGGGCAAGCCCGCTGACCTCGCATCCAAGGCGCTCGACATGACGCGCGACGCCAAGCTTCCTTTCGATGGCGAGGCGCAGATTGAAAAGACGCTCACGTCGAACCCGCTCAAACTTTATCTCGACGTTGAAAAGGACTTCGACCCCATCCGCGACAAAGCGCAAGATCTTCTCTGGCCGGAGAATCAGGACGAAGCCCGTTGGTCCGACGTTGCCGACCGCTACACCGAGCAGGCCGGGATGCCGTGGCTTCCGCCCAAGGGACTCGACGGTCTCAAGTCCCTCGCCTGCAATCGCGGCCTCTGGGAAGACCTCGGCAACGGCTACGTCACCAAGAAACCAAAGAAGAAGCGCACCTCCGTCCAAGTCATTGCCGAGTCCGATCCTGACGATGAAGGCAAAGTTCGCCTGCGCGTCAATGCGCAGAACGCCGGCCCGGCACCGCGCATTCACTTCGCCGAGGACGCAACCGTGACAGAGAAGAGTCCGCAGCTAAAGGATCAGTTCCACACCACCAAAGCCCTCCGCGTCAACTTCCTCGTCGTGGACCCGTCCGGCCAATACGAAACCGGTGATCCTGTCACCTGGTCGAACAAGCTTGTGCTCCGCAACCTGCTCAGCGAAACCAGCGGCAAGCGCACGGTCGATCTCCTTATTGCGCCCGCTGGCAAGATTCGTTACACGCTTGACGGCAGCGAGCCTCGCGAGGGCGTTCTTCACGACAAGCCCATCGATATTGGTGATGGCGAAGCGATCATCCGCGTGTTCGGCGAGGCCAATGGACTCGAAGCCAAGGCCGAATTCCGCTACCCGGCCAAGGGCAAGAAAGGCGTGCAGGTTGACGACGTGAAGCCTGCTCTTCTCGTCTCCCGCACCGGGCGCAAGCTCGACTCGCGCGGCAAGACTTTCGAGGGCCTCAAACAGGCTGCCGAGAAATCCGTCTCGTTCCAGAACGTCACCGTCAATGTCGGCAGCGGCACCCAGGTCGCCACATTCTTCGTCGGCGAGATTCCGGTGAACGCCGCCTTCATCGAGACCATCCTCAAGGCCACGCTGGCGATGTTCGCGCCCGACACACCGGTCACCATGACCTTCCGCAAGGCGCACTTCAATTCCGGTCACGACCTGAAGGAATTTGCCGAGAAACTCGGCTTTGAACTGAACCCCGGCGACGTCGAGCAATGAACGAGAAGCTCCAGTTCGTGGACTTTGGTGCGCCGGATAAATTCGGTGCGCATCTCTTCCGCGTTGAAATCCCGGCCGTGCGCACCGAGCCAGTCTGCGTCGTGGAGGACTTCGGCTATCGCGGGCTCGAAGGTGGCATTCCGCGTGATGAAGACCGTGTCTTCCTCACGCGCGCCGTCTGGTCCGGCATCGCGGACATCGCCAGGCGCGAGTTCAATGACCGGCTCAAGGCCGCCAAAGTCACCACGGGCCGCTGGCACACCGGCACCAACCTCGTTGACCGTCTGCTTGGCAAAGAACTCTGCGTCCTCGCATGGGCAGCCGAGACGGCCACCGACGAGCAGCTCCCTGTGATATGCAGCAAGTGGGCGGCGCTCCGCCCCGAGGAACGCTGGTGGCTCTTCTCCATGACCGTCGCCGAGGCAGGCTTGCCGGAGGACACCCGGCGCGGCTGGCGACGCGCGCTGTTCCTAGCCCTCTCCGACGGCGAGAAACCGCCGGAGGGCCGCAAGCGCCGACGCCCAGTCGAGAGCGATCTCTTCAGCCTGCCCCTCTTCAAAGCCTCCACATGAGCCATTCCGTCGAACCGTTTGCCTTCAAGGACGCTCCCGCGCTCATCGAGCGGCTCCTGCCCGTCCAGAAACTCTCTGCCGAGGCTTACAAGGAGCAGATGTCTGTTCAGAGCAAAACGCTCACGGCACTTGGTGCCTATTGGAAGGGACGCAAACCACTTATCCTGAACAAAGCCTGCATCCTCGGCTGTCTCCTCCCGGCGACGGACAATCCGAAGCGCGACCTCGAAATCTTTGAGAAACTCATGGCGATGGACGACGAATCGTTCATAGCCCGTTGGCCTCGACGCGCCAAGCCCCGCGAGATTCTCGCCACCCTGAGCATCGCCCGTACCGCCGATTATTTTGTTTCTGACCCGCCGATGCTCCTGCCACAGTCGGCACCTGTGGATTGGTCCAAGCCAGAGTTGGAGGCTGTGAAAGTAGATTGGCGAGATGACATCCCCGAGTTGGAGCGCCGCCAACTTGAAGTGCAGATGCTCCCAAAGGTGCCGTATCGTCAACGCGTGGATGAAGCGAGACGCCCCGAGGAAGTCATGGACACCGTCCACGTTCATATCTGGGACTCAGTCAACGCTCACCTCGGCACGAACGCCCATTCGTTCCCGGAGTTGGTCGAGCATCTCGGCATCATGCGTTTTGGCCATCGGCCCCGTGTTGCTGACACATTCTCGGGTTCTGGTCAGATTCCCTTTGAGGCCGCTCGCCTTGGCTGTGATGTATATGCCTCCGACCTGAATCCCGTAGCCTGCATGTTAGCGTGGGGTGATTTCCACATCATCGGCGGTTCGCCGGAAAGTCGCGCTGAATTCGGACTTCAACAGAAGCGCCTCGTAGAAGCAGTCCATGCGGAAGTTGACAAACTTGGCGTCGAAGAAGATGGCCATGGCTGGCGGGCAAAGGCGTTCCTCTATTGCGTGGAGACCCGATGTCCGCAAACCGGCTGGCTGGTGCCGCTTTTGCCGACACTGATCATCAGCAAGGCCGAGAATACGATTGCCGTATTGGTGCCGGACCCAAGGCTGAAGCGTTACGACATCACCATCCGTTCCGCTCTTAGCCCTGAAGAGTTTGCGACTGCCGACTGTGGCACTGTGCGTTCAGATGGTCGCGGACAAGACCCTTATCTGATCCACACCGTCAACGGTCAGGAATACCGAAC
>Ga0075163_10006037_pt1 | contig 16074 bp, 15 predicted proteins | sample JI1023141ADNA_FD_71478 | JGI IMG/M metagenome (GOLD analysis project Ga0075163, IMG submission 71478) | Wastewater effluent complex algal communities from Wisconsin, to seasonally profile nutrient transformation and Carbon sequestration -... | ecosystem: Engineered > WWTP > Effluent > Algae...
CCCAGCACCTTGATCTGCGCGATCGTCAGGTTTTCCGTCACAGACAAGTGCGGAAACAGCTCGAAACTCTGGAACACCATGCCCACGTGCGAGCGCAGCTTGGGCAGGTCGGTCTTGGCGTCGTACAGGCTGATGCCGTTGACCGAGATTTCACCCTTCTGGATCGGCTCCAGGCCGTTGACCGTCTTGATCAGGGTGGACTTGCCGGAGCCTGACGGCCCGCAGACCACCACCACATCGCCCTTGGCGATGCTGACCGAACAGTCGTTGAGCACCTGCACCGGGCCATACCACTTGGACACATTTTTTATCTGGATCATGTTTCTCTCCGATGCTCAACGAACGATGGCGATCTTCGCCTGCAACCGCTTGACCGACCAGGACAGGCCGTAGCAGATCACGAAATAGACCACAGCGGCCAGCAGGTAGGCCTCTTCAGGGCGCCCGTAGATCTTGCCGGCGGTGGTGAAGCCCTTGAGCATGTCGTAGGCGCCGATGGCGTAGACCAGCGAGGTGTCCTGGAACAGGATGATGGTCTGCGTGAGCAGCACCGGCAGCATGTTGCGAAAGGCCTGCGGCAGCACCACCAGGCGCATGTTCTGGGCATAGGTCATGCCCAGCGCCTGCCCGGCAAACACCTGGCCGCGCGGAATCGACTGGATACCCGCGCGCATGATTTCGCTGAAGTACGCCGCCTCGAAGGCGATGAAGGTGATGTAGGCCGAGTATTCGGCCCGGTTGTTCATGCCGCCCGGCAGGTAGCCGTAAACCCAGCTCGGCACCAGCAGGAAGAACCAGAGGATCACCATGACCAGCGGGATCGAGCGCATGCCGTTGACGTAGATGGTGGCGGGCAGGGCCAGCACCTTGTTGCCGGACAGCCGCATCAGCGCCAGCACCGTGCCCAGCAGGATGCCGCCCAGGGTGGCCACGACGGTCAGCTGGACGCTGAAGCGCAAACCGCCCAGCACGAACTTGCTGAGGACATCCCAGTTGAAAAAAGTGAGATCAAGACCGAGCATGTCAGTGTCCCCCGCCGGTGCCACCCGCGACGATGAAGCCGGGGATGCGGACCTTGGTCTCGATGAAGCCGAACACGCGGTTCACGGCAAACGCCGAGATCGCGTAGAGGATCGTCACCGCGAGGTACACCTCGATGCCGCGCGAGGTCTCTTCCTGCGCCTGCATCGCGAACATCGTCAGCTCGGCGATCGACACGGCAAACGCCACCGACGAGTTCTTCAGCAGGTTCATCGACTCGCTGGTTAACGGCGGCAGGATGATGCGAAAGGCCATCGGCAGGATCACGTACCGGTAGGTCTGCGCCGTCGTGAAACCCAGCGCCATGCCGGCATAGCGCTGGCCCTTGGGCAGGGCTTGAACCCCGGCCCGCACCTGCTCGGCAATCCGCGCCGAGGTGAAGAAGCCCAGGGCAAACACCACCAGCACGAAACCCGGCACCTGCTGGAACACCGGGATCACTTTGGGCACCACGAAATACCAGAGAAAGATCTGCACCAGCAGCGGGATGTTGCGAAACAGTTCCACCCAGAAGTTGGCCAGGCGCACCAGCCAGGGGCTGTTCGGCAGCGTGCGCAAGGTGCCCATGATGCCGCCGAGCGACACCGCCACCACCCAGGAACAACCGGCCACCGCCAGCGTCCAGCTCCAGGCGTCCATCATCCATTGAAGGTACGTCCGACCGCTGCCGTCGTCGCTCAAGAAAACCTGCCAGTCCCACGTCATGTCGATCTCCGCAAGGGTTGTCCCACCGGTATCCTCTTGGTCGCGCACCTGTGCCGCACCGACCGCCTGAACAAGAACCCCGCCGCAGGCCATGCCCCGGCGGGGTCCGTGTGCCCGTCAGATCAGAGACTTACTTCTTGGCGTAGTCTTCCATCGGCTTGTCGTTCGGGTTCGCCCAGGCCGCCTTGGTGCTCTCGCTGGCGGGTAGGCCGACCCTGACGTTCTTCGGCGGGATCGGCTGCACGAACCACTTGTCGTAGATCTTCTGGATTTCGCCCGACTTCATCAGGTCCTTCAGCGTGTCGTCGGCCAGCTTCTTGAAGGCCGGGTCATCCTTGCGCAGCATGATGGCGATCGGCTCGACCGACAGGATTTCACCGACGATCTTGAAATCGGCCGGGTTCTTGGCGTTGGCGATGTTGCCGGCCAGGATGGAGCCGTCCATCACGAAGGCCTCGGCGCGGCCGGACTCGAGCAGCAGGAAGCTGTCGGCATGGTCCTTGCCGAAGATCTCCTTGAAGTCGATGCCACTGGCGCGCTCGTTCTTGCGCAGGGTCTACACCGAGGTGGTGCCCGTGGTGGTGGCGACGTTCTTGCCATTGAGCTGCGCAATCGAAGTGATGCCCGAGCTGGCCTTGACCGCGATGCGCACTTCCTCGACGAAGGTGGTGTCGGCAAAAGCCACGTCCTTCTGGCGTGTGGCGTTGTTGGTGGTGGAGCCGCACTCGATGTCCACGGTGCCGTTTTGCACCAAGGGAATGCGGTTCTGGGAGGTGACCGACTGGTATTTGACTTCCAGCTTCTTGCCGGCGGCCTTTTCCAGGTTGGCGATGATGCGCTGGCACAGCTCGACGTGGTAGCCCGCGTACTTGCCGTCTCCGAGGGTATAGGACAGGGCGCCGGACGAATCGCGAACTCCCATCGTGACGCTGCCGGAGGCCTTGACCTTGGCGATCGTGTCATTGGCCTGGGCCATGGCGCCGCCGGCGGCGAGGGCCATCACGGCAAAAGCGATCAGATGCTTCTTCATACAGATTCCTTGCGTTGATAAAGGTAAAAAAACCGGGTGAACAAATTCTAGGCATTCGGCTTGGCGGGTAAACCCGGAAAACCCTTGTGCGTGGAAACACGCATCTTGAGCCGGCGCCTGCACACAAGCAGGCTTCATGCCCGTACGGTCTCACATCGGTCGGCACCACCCACTGGGTTCGGCGCCGGCCGCTTTCTGCAACGGCGCGAACTGTAAATGGCGGCCTGATGAAAGACCAATGCCAATTCACACACCGGTTATGCAAGAAATGTATAACCGGTCCGATCCTCCTATGCCGCTGCGGATTGGGCCTCCAGAAAGGCCCAAAGCGCCTGCGCCGGGCCCTTGGAGGCCTCTTTGGTCGAGGGTTTTCCCCGATAAGCCCGGACATCCATGAGCAGCTCCAAACCGGTCATTCCAGGCGGCGTGGCCTTGACGAGCTTGCGTTCGCGCAGCTCCTTCTTAACGGCGCTGTAGGGCAGGAAGGCCACGCCATGGCCTTCCAGAGCCATGACCTTCAGGCCTTCGGCCATGTCGGTCTCGTACACGCGATCCAGGTGGATGGCGGTGCCCGCGTCCTTGAGGATCAGGTCCGCCACGCGCCCCAGATAGGCGCCGGGCGCATAGCCCAGGTAGGGCAAGGGCTGGCCCGGACGTCCCGGCAGACAGAACAGCGGCGCACCATCCGCATCCGCCTTGACATAGGGTGCCAGCATTTCCTGCCCGAGACGCACCATCTCGTAGCGGTCGGGGTCGAGCTGCAGCGGCTGTGAGGCATGGTGATAGGCGATAAGCACGTCGCAGCCGCCTTCGACCAGGCGCATCACCGCATCGTGCACATTCAGCGCGATCAGCCTGCTCTTGATCGGCCCGAACGATTCACGCAGGCTCGACATCCAGGCCGGGAAGAAGGTGAAGGCCAGCGTGTGGGGCACCGCAAACTCGATCACGTCATGGCCTGCGGTGGCGTGGCCCCGCAGCATGGCCCGTGTGGTCTGCAAGGCCTGAAGCATCTCCAGCGACTGGTCGTACAGCGTCTGCCCGGCCGGCGTGAGGCGCGTGGGGTAGGAGCTGCGATCCACCAGGTCGGTGCCGGCCCAGGCTTCCAGCGACTGGATGCGCCGCGAAAACGCCGGCTGGGTGATATGACGAAGCTGGGCCGAGCGGCTGAAGCTGCGGGTTTCGGCCAGGCTGACGAAGTCTTCAAGCCACTTGGTTTCCATGCTGCGGATGATAAGGGCCCCGCCGCGGGCTTGAATTACTCTGTTTTTCATAGCATCTTGCGTCCGATCGACGCTGGGGAACTGCCCGATATCTCTCGAAAACCCGCCAAACAGGCGGGTTGAAGACTTGCGCGCTACATTGAAGCGCATGAAACGCATCCTTATCCTCGGCGCGACCGGCTTTGTCGGCCGCCACATCTGCACCCGGTTGTCGCAGGCGGGGTGGAGCGCCATCGTGCCGTCGCGCAGTCCTGCCGCAGCCCGCCACCTTGCAGGGCTGCCCCGAGTCGACGTGGTCCCGGGGGACGTGCACGACGAAGCCACGCTGATCCGGCTGCTCGCCGGCGCTGATGCGGTGGTGAATCTGGTGGCCATCCTGCATGGCAGCGAGGCGGCCTTTGAGCAGGTGCATGTCGAGCTGCCAAAGAAGCTCGCCCGCGCCTGCGCCGCGGCCGGTGTGCGCCGGCTGGTGCAGATCAGCGCGCTGGGCGCGGCCCTGGACGGTCCGTCGATGTACCAGCGCAGCAAGGCGCGCGGCGAGGCCGTGCTGCACACGGAGGCCGCCGCCGATTTCCTGGACCTGACCGTGCTGCGCCCGAGCGTGATCTTCGGCGCGCAAGACAAGTTCTTGAACGTATTCGCCCAGCTGCAGCGGATGTTCCCGTTGATCCCGCTGGCCGGCGCGGACACCCGCTTCCAGCCGGTCTGGGTGGAAGACGTGGCCGCGGCTGTCATGCGCTGCCTGCAGGACGACGCCACCATCGGCCAGACCTTCGAGGCCTGCGGCCCCGAGGTCTTCACCCTGCGGGACCTGGTGCGCCTGGCCGGCCAATACGCCGGTGTCAACCAGGGGCGCGGGCGAGCGGTGTTCGCACTGCCGATGCCGCTGGCGCGGGTGCAGGCCTGGGTGATGGAGCGCCTGCCCGGCGAGCCGCTGATGAGCGGCGACAACCTGGACTCGATGGCGTTGGACAACATCGCCAGCGGCAAGGTGCCCGGCCTGGACGCGCTGGGCATCACGCCGGCCGCGCTGGCCGCGATCGCCCCCGGTTACCTGCGCAAGCGCTGAGAGCGCGCAACCGCGTCGCGCGCGACGCCCTGCGGCCGCATCAATCCGGCCGTGATTTCGCATCAATCGCAGCGGCGCGGCGCGTTAGCATCGCAGTCCACGACAACCCTGGCGGGCATCCGGCCCCAGACCACCGGGTCAAACCGCCACATCGACCGAAAGGCTCTCCATGCCCAAGCTTTACATCGGCAACAAGAACTATTCCTCCTGGTCCATGCGCCCGTGGGTGCTGATGAAGCAGGTCGGCATTCCGTTCGAGGAGGTCATGGTGCGCTTCGACTCGTTCGACGCCGGCTCGGCCTTCAAGCAGGCGGTGGCGGCACAGAACCCGGTCGGCAAGGTCCCCGTGCTGGTAGAGGACGACGGCTTTGCCGTGTGGGACACGCTGGCCATCGCCGAAACCCTGGCCGAGCAGTTTCCCGAGAAGCAGCTCTGGGGGACCGATCCACGGGCGCGCGCCCGCGCCCGCAGCGTCTGCGCCGAAATGCACAGCGGCTTCGGCGCCCTGCGCAGCGCCTGCCCGATGAACATCGAGGCCTCGCTGCCGGCCGTCGGCGCGCTGGCGTTGCGCGACCAGCCCGCCGTGCGCACCGACCTCGCCCGCCTGGTGGCCATGTGGAGCGAGCTGCTGACGCAGCACGGCGGGCCGATGCTCTTCGGGCCGTTCTCGATCGCCGACGCCTATTTCGCCCCGGTCGTCATGCGCATCCGCACCTACGCCCTGCCGGTACCGGCGCCGGTGGCCGCCTACATCGAGCGCCTGTGCGCCTTGCCCGGCGTGAAGGCATGGATCGACGACGCCGTGGCCGAAAAGGATTTCCTGGACTTCGAGGAACCGTACCGGCTGGGCCGGAACTGAGACGAACCAGACGGTCCGCCCCAGCTGCTGGCGTCGCAATCCCCCGATACACTGCGGCGATGCAGATTTATCGGGTGGGTGGATCGGTGCGCGACGAGTTGCTGGGCCTGCCGGTCAAGGACCGGGACTGGGTGGTCGTCGGCGCCACGCCCGAGCAGATGAGCACGCTGGGCTACCTGCCGGTGGGCAAGGATTTCCCGGTCTTCCTGCATCCGCAGACCCGCGAGGAGTACGCGCTGGCGCGCACCGAGCGCAAGACCGCGCGCGGCTACAAGGGCTTCGCCATCCACACCTCGCCCGAGGTGACGCTGGAGGAAGACTTGGCGCGGCGCGATCTTACTATCAATTCGATAGCTGTCTATGACCATTCTGCGCTGGGAACCGGCCAAAATAGGCAAGAAAATGACCTGGTCGACCCCTACGGCGGCCAGCGCGACCTGCAGGCCCGCGTGCTGCGCCATGTGACCGACGCTTTCCGCGAAGACCCGGTGCGCATCCTGCGCGTGGCGCGCTTTGCCGCGCGTTTCAGCGATTTCCGCGTGGCACCCGAAACCCTGCAGCTGATGCGCGAGATGGTCCAGCACGGCGAGGCCGACCACCTGGTGGCCGAGCGGGTCTGGCAGGAGCTGGCGCGCGGGCTGATGGAGGCGACGCCCTCGCGCCTGTTCGACGTCCTGATCGAGTGCGGCGCGCTGAAGGTGCTGCTGCCCGAGCTGGACCGCCTGTGGGGCGTGCCGCAGCGCGCCGACTACCACCCCGAGATCGACACCGGCGTGCACCTGATGATGGTGCTGGACATGAGCGCGCGCCTGCGGGCGCCGCTTCCGGTGCGCTTCGCCTGCCTGGTGCACGACCTGGGCAAGGGCACCACGCCGGTGGAGATGCTGCCGCGCCACATCGGCCACGAGGAGCGCAGCGTGCGCCTGCTCAAAGGCGTGTGCGAGCGCCTGCGCGTGCCGGTGGACTGCCGCGAACTGGCCGAGGTGGTGGCACGCGAGCACGGCAACCTCCACCGCAGCGGCGACTTCGGCGCGCCGGCACTGGTGCGCCTGCTGGAGCGCTGCGACGCCTTTCGCAAACCGGAGCGCTTCGGCGACATCCTGCTCGCCTGCGAGTGCGACGCACGCGGGCGCCTGGGCTTCGAGGATGGCCCGTATCCGCAACGGGCGCGGCTGGCCGGCGCGCTGGCCTCGGCGCAGTCGGTGGCCACCGCAGACATCGCGCAGCAGGCGATGGGCCTCGGCCTCAGCGGCCCGAAAGTCGGCGAGCGCATCCACGCGGCGCGCATCGCGGCGGTGGGCGCCTGGCTTGAAGCCGGATCACCAGCGTCCGGACCCTGATACCCAAAAAAAGCCGCGCGCCCCGCCTCGGGGCAACGCGGCCTTCTTGCCGAACGCGGCGACTCAGACGATCACTGCGAGATCCTGACTTCCTTGAAGTTGGGGTCGGCCTTGATCTGGGCATCGGTGTAGGGCAGTTTCACCCATTCGCCGGCCGAGTACTTGCGGGTCTGGTCGCTGAAATTCACATGGGCCGGGTTCGACGACTGGCTGTAGGTCAGGATGCCCTCGGCCACGGGACCGGCATCGTCCCAGGTGACGAACTGCATGTAGCTGTTGCCATAGGCGCCGGCATTGGTCTTGGGGTCACCGGTGTAGACGTAGGTCCCCGGCGCAATCTGGGTCTTCTCGCCGCGCCAGTTGTTGAAGGTGTAACGCCCGCCCGGGATCGACAGATTGCCTTCGGCACGCTGCACCACCTGCACGTCGGCGGGACGAATCCGGCGTTTGGCGAACGAGTCGAACTGGGCCGTGGCCACCAGGGTCTCGAGCTTGGCCAGCGCCGCCGCCGTGCCCGCATTGCCGCGCGGCGTCTCCAGCGGGTCGGCCGCATTGAACGGCACCGACCAGTAGGAAGGTGCATCCAGTTCGCCCAGCGCCGCATAGAACTCGTAGAACAGCACCGCGCCGACGCTCAGCGGCGCGTGGGTCTTGTCCCAGTCCTTCAGCACGGTACAGGCATCCTTGGCAGCAGCCGAGGCGCTCGCGCTGGCCAGGCACTCGGTCGCAAATCCGGGCAACCATTTCTCAGCCTTGAAGAAGCGGCTCTTCTGGTAGATCTGCTGCAGGTTGGCCACGGTGAAGCGGTTGCCGGGCAGACCATCCGCACCTGACAGGCGGTCGCGGACGATGGCGTGACCGGTGCGGGTGCGGTTGTTCTGCACCGAGCCTTCGGCATCGGGCCCGGTCGCGATGATTTTGGGATAGCCGGTCAGGAAGCTGTTCGCGGCGGACCACCAGTGGCTGTCGTTGGCGTTCACGATGTAGTCGCTGCGCTTGATGGACGGCCGCTGTGCCGCGCCGATGCTGCCAGACCAGTCGCAGGCCGACGCCGTGCCGGCCATCACCACCAGGCCGGTGGCGGCCATCAGGTCCTGGAACGGCGCCCCGACGTCGCGCCCCGGCACGCAGGCGGCCAGCTGAGGGTCGGCCACCTTGGCAGCCACCGAGTAGTTGAAAAACATCGCATCGCCGTTCTTGTCGGCCGCCATGGTGTTGACCCAGGGCATGGCGGTGTGGGTGGCGGCCGCCTGCAGCAGGCCGTCCACCGTGGTGGCCTTGCCATTGAGGAGGACCTGGTCGATCAGCTTGTAGTTGGCGTAGTTGGCGTCCTGGATCGCGAAGGCCGAGCCCCGACCCCAGGCGAAGTCCTTGTCCATGATCATCGGCCCGAACTCGGTGGTGTAGAGCGTGCGGCTGAGGGTGATCAGCTTGCCGTCGGCGCCTTTGGCCGAGATGCTGAGCGGCACGGCGGTCATCGGCTTGGATGCGCCATCCTTGAGGTAGCGGGTCGGGTTGCTCGGGTCCAGCGCCAGGTAACGCAGCGTGAACCGGTTGTCGGTGGAGAAGGTATGCGTCCAGCCCAGGGTGCTGTTGAAGCCGATCAGCGGCAGCGGCACGCCCAGCAGGGTGGCGCCCATCACGTCGTATTTCTCGCTAGGCACGGTGAGATGGATCTGGTGCAAGCGCAGCGCGCCCCACCAGGGGAAGTGCGGGTTGCCCATCACGATGCCCTTGCCACTTTGCGTGGCGTCCCTGCCCAGGCCGTAACCATTGGAGCCGATGGTGTGGTCCTGCAGGTTCTGCAGGGCTGCGACCATCGGTGAAGCCGCCAGCTGCCTGGCACTGGGCAGCTTCGCCGGCTTCCCGGCTTTCAGGGCGGCAACCGGTGTGCTCGCTGGCGGCTGGGCAGCGCCGATCGAGTTGATGAAGTTCAGCGAGCTGCCGGCGATGGCGGCCTGCGTCAGGCGCAGATAGGCCTCGTCCTCGCTCATCGGCTTGACCCAGTCCGCACCGCGGCATTCGGCCGGCAGATTGGCCGCGCCGGTGTCGGACAGGTAGCGGTTGTAGCCGGCCGCGAAGCCCGTCACGATGTCGCGCGCCGACTGGCTCGATTCGGCCTTGATCCGCTCGGCCTGCGCCTTGGTCATGAGGAGCTTGTAGAAGAAGTCGGAATCGACGTTGCCGGAGATCGTGCCCAGCTGGCCCAGGTAGCCGCCGGTGGCGCCGAAATACTGCGCGCGCTCGCCGCGCAGCGTGACCAGCTCTTCAGCGTACAGGCAGACGTTCTGCTGGGCAAACGCATAGCCGTAACCGAAGCCAGCGCCCTTGAAGTTGTCGGCCACGACATGCGGCACGCCATAGGAGGTGGTGCGGATGGTGGCGGAATACTCCGGCGCGGGGTCGTCGCTGCTGGAGCAGGCGGCCAGGATGGCGGCCACGGCAACGGCGCTCAGCTTGAGCGGGGTGGCGAGGCGCGCGGCGCCACGGGACACAGGTTTCATTGTTATCTCCTTGGGGTTGGGTCGGCATCGGGACCCCGGTCAGGGCCGAGAAGGATCATAGGCCGGCGTCCAACGGTGCCGCAGCTTGGTTTTCCCTAGGTTGATATGCTCGCCGCATGAAAGCCGACCTGCTGGCCCTGGCCGCCATCGCCCTGTGGGGCACGCTGGCCCCGCTGGGCGTGAAACTGACCCACCTGCCCCCGTTCCTGCTCACCGGCCTGGGCCTGCTGGTGGGCAGCCTGATCGCCTTGCCGCTGTCGCGTTTCCGCCTGAGCGAGTGGCGGGTGCCGCTGCCCACGCTGCTGGTCGGCATCTACGGCCTGTTCGGCTTTCACTTCCTGCTGTTCATGGCGCTGCGCACCGCGCCGGCGGTGGAGGCCAACCTGATCAACTACCTCTGGCCGCTGGGCATGGTGGTGCTGGCGCCGCTGTTCCTGCCGGGCGTCACGCTGCACACCCAGCACGTGGCGGCGGCGCTGATCGGCTTTGCCGGCGCGGCGATCGCGATCCTGGGACGTGGCGGCGCGGGCGAGACCGGCTCAGGCTTTCAGATCGGCTACCTGCTGGCGCTGGCGTCGGCCTTCGTCTGGTCCAGCTACTCGCTGCTGACGCGGCGCCTGCCGCACTTTCCGACCGCCGCCGTGGGCGGCTTCGCGGCCGCGTCCGGCCTGCTGTCGCTGGCCTGCCATGCGGCGCTGGAGCCCTCGGTCACGCTGACCGCCGGCGACTGGCTGCTGGTGGTCGCGCTGGGCTTGGGGCCGCTGGGCGGGGCGTTCTTTCTGTGGGATGCCGCCATCAAGCGCGGCGACACGCGGCGCATCGGCCTGCTGGCCTTTGCCACGCCGATCCTCTCCACCGTGCTGCTGCTGGTGACCACCGGCCAGCCGCTGCAGTGGAACGTGGCGGTGGCGGCCGTGCTGGTGGTGGGCGCGGCCCTCTGGGGCAGCCTCTGGGGCAGCCGCTGAACCGGCGCTAAGGCTCGTTCGGACAGGCCCGGAAGGCCCATATCTCCTCCGCCCGGTCATGGCTGACCGGATGCAAGCCGCTCAAACCACCAAGTGACAAATCGATTACCCTTGAACCCGGACTTCCACTTTTGATTGGTACGGTGGATGGGGGCAGGTCACTGAACGAAAATTAACGGGAGTCCGATATGAACGCAATACTCGTCAAGATTGTTTTGAGCATCGTTCTCACTACCGTCTCGTTCTTGTCAAACGCACAGATTTTCGGCAATGGGCCAAAGATCGACTCGATGCGTGAGTTTGATGATGGAAAGTTCCAGTTCGCTACTCGGTTCGATTTGGCTTGGTACCACGTAGTTAAGTGGCGCGATCCATCCGATCCGCACGTCGCCCGTGTGGCCGACATCACTGGTAGGGCGAGACTGTATTTGCCGAACGATACCCGCGACAAGGTGCCCGCGCTCGTGCTTATCCACCACTCAGGAGGCCTGTACTTCCCTGACGGCCGAGCCAGACCAAACTTTCCAGAGTGGGCGGATGCTTTGACCGACGCGGGCATCGCGGTCGTCCTTCTCGACGTGTACTCCCCACGTCAAATGAACCGGACCGCCAACCAGAGCAGGCGATACAACTGGGACGCCGTCTTCGATGCATTCCAAGTGCGTGAGCTCCTTCAAACTCATCGAAAGATTGATCCGAACAAAATCGGCATTGGCGGCATGTCCATGGGTGGCACCGCAGCACTATTCGCCTTTGATGAGCGTGTTGCTGGTGCTTGGTCCGCGGATGGAAGACCGTTCGCCTTCAACATTGCGGTATATCCGACCTGCGGCAACCAGTTCCACGCCTGGAAACCGGCGAAGGCGCCACTGCTAATCATGAATGGTGAGCTTGACGAGTATGCTGGTGTCGGCGCATGTTACGAGCTTGAGACGAAGCTGAAGGGCCTGAACGCGAACGTGGCCTCCATCACTTACAAAGGCGCGTACCACTCTTGGGACGAAGACTATTCACCACGACCAGCAAATGACCGAAGCAACAGGAACTGCCGCTGGTGGATGATGGATGGCGGCGGATGGCGATCTCCATCTGGAGAACTGCTCGACACGGATGCGAAGGCGACGGCTTACTACAATTCCTGCTCCATTGCGGATCCTGCGCTCACGATGGTGGGCAGGAACGAAGAAGCTTTCCGCAAGAGCAAGGCAGACGTGGTTGAGTTCATCAAGCGGGTGACCCGTTAGACAACTTGCCAGTCCCCCCCGGCATCCCAGATCAATTTTCGTGTTGTCGCGCATGGCTCTTGGGCAGCACGCCGAGGCAATCAAGTGCCTGATTCTTGCTGCCGCGCCCAATTGCGCCCAAAAGAACCGCACAACGGCAAGCCGATGTGCTCTAAGTTGAGCGGCATGAAAGACTTGTGGGAAATCGGGGGCAGATTCCCATTTTGATCATCCGAAATGAAACCCAACAGCCTTTGCTGCCGCCCCTGCAGGCGCCGGAAGAACAGCCTTGGCACCCTACGCGGCGAGCCGCTCGCGCACGGGGACTGCGCGCTCGATGTCTTTCAGCGTGGGCAGGGTCTTCAGGTCGAAGTTGGCTTGCATGACCAGCCAGGACGCTGCGTCGCCGCCAAAATGCCGCGCCAGGCGTGCGGCGGTGTCGGCGGTGACCGCGCGCCGCTCCTTGACGATTTCATGGATGCGCGTCGCCGGCACACCCAAGGCCACGGCCAGCGCGTTGACGCTCAGCCCGAGCGGGACGAGGTAGTCTTCGCGCAGCACCTCGCCGGGATGCACAGGACGCATGCGATTGATCGGGCGTGGCATGGTGTTCTCCTTCGGTTTCAGTGGTAGTCGACGATTTCCACATCGGTCGGTCCGACGTCGGTCCAGACAAAGCAGACGCGCCACTGGTCATTGATGCGGATGCTGTGTTGGCCCTTGCGGTCGTCTTTCAGCGCTTCCAGGTGATTGCCGGGCGGCGCCTTCAGGAACGCCAGCGTCTGGGCCGCGTCCAGTTGCGACAACTTGCGTTCGGCAACCCTGGCCAGAGCCTTGAAGCGACGTGGACACTTGCCTTCAAACAGCGCTTGGGTGTCCTTGCACCGGAACGACTGGATCATGCGGCAAGGATATTACGTGCCGCGTAATAAAGCAAGTATGCTGATGGTTCAGCGCCGATTCGCCTGCACCCAGCGCACGATGTCGGTCGCCGAGCCCAAGGCGCCGGGGCGGCGGGCCACTTCGGCCCCGCCCTGGAACAGCGCCAGCGTCGGGATGCTGCGGATGTTGAAGCGCGCCGCCAGGTTTTGGTGGTCTTCGGTGTTGACCTTGACCACCCGCACCCGCGGCTCCAGCTGGCCCGCGGCCTGCTCGAACGCCGGGGCCATCATGCGGCAGGGGCCGCACCACGGCGCCCAGAAATCGACCAGCACCGGGATCTGGCTGCGGCCGATGTGGCGGTCGAAACCCGCTTCATCCAGCGCCAGCGGCGCACCGGTGAACAGCGGCCGGTGGCAGCCGCCGCAGTCGGGCGCGCTGTCCAGATCATCGGCGCGGACGCGGTTGGTGGTGTGGCAGTGTGGACAGACGATGTGCAGCGGTTCACTCATGGATCAATACCCCTTTGGGTATCAAGCTAAGGTCACACCCAACGAATTCAAGTCCTGCCCACCTGCGGCCCGTTCAGATCATCTTCGACACCAGCGCCGCCAGCCCGCTCAGCAGGAGGGTCGTGGTCAGCGGGATGAACCACTCGCGCCCGAACAGGCGGAAGTGGAAATCGCCCGGCAGCCGGCCGAACCCGAGCTTCTGCAGCCAGGGCATCAGCCCGTTGAAGAGGATCAGGGCCAGGAAAACGACGATCAGCCAGCGGATCATGGGTGTTTGCCTGCGAAATCAGAGCGCATGGGTGCGGTCGCCATGGGTGAACCCCAGCGCGTCCCAGGGCTCGCCGGTGCAAAAGCCGATCACCTTGAACAGCTCGCCCATCTCATGCTCGGCGATCAGCCGGTGCGCGTTCACCCGCTCGGGCAGGGCCGCAGCCTCCATCAAGGGGGCCAGCCCGCAGTTCAGCAGGAAGCGCGCCTGGCTGGTGTAGCCCAGCACGCTCAGGCCGGCGTCCTGCCCGGCGAGCGCCACGCCGGTGAAGTTGACATGCGCGGTGATGTCCTTCAGGCCGACCTCGGCCAGCGGGTCGGTGTCGGCCTGGTGCGCCCGGTGGCACATCACGGTGCCCATGTGGCGTTGCGGATGGTAGTACTCACTCTCGGGGAAACCATAGTCCAGAAAGAAAGCGGCGCCACCCCGGCCGCCGCTTTGCAGGCTGGCCCGGAAGCGGTCGGCCAGTGTGGCAATGAAAGCCTCGGCCTGGGGGTGGATTTCGCTCAGGTAGTCCTGAGGGCCTTCGACCTCGACCGGCGGCCGCAGTTCGGTGGGGCGGTCGGCCCAGGCCAGGGCATCGCCCTCCAGCGCCACGCCACGCTCCCACCAGACGCCGCCGGCCTGCCCACCCTGGCGCACCAGCAGCTTGACCGGCATGGCATCCAGCACCTCGTTGCCCACCACCACGCCCTGAATCGCCTCGGGCAGCGCGTCCACCCAACGCACGGTGTCGCCAAAGCCGGCCAGTCGCGCCTGCTGGCGCGCACGCAGCGTGCCCGACAGGTCCACGATGGTATAGCGGCGCACCGTCTCACCGAGGGTCCCCAGCAGCTGCTGCGCCAGCGCGCCGGAGCCGGCGCCGAATTCCCAGACCTCGTCGGTGCCGGTGGCGGCCAGCGCCTCGCCCACCTGCGCCGCCAGCGCCTGGCCGAACAGCGGGCTGAGCTCCGGCGCGGTCACGAAATCGCTGCCCTCGCCCTTCACGCCCTCGGGCATGGTGCCGAACTTGGCACCGCTGTTGGCGTAATAGCCCAGTCCCGGCGCGTACAGCGCCAGTGCCATGAAGCGGTCGAAGCCGATCCAGCCGCCACCGGCCTGAATGGCCCGCTGCAGCAGTTTGTGCAGGGCGCTCGTTAAACTTGTGGGTTCTGTCATCGCCCCGGATTGTCCCTGAATGTCCACTCCCCCACTCCAGCGCACCGTCCTGGTCACCGGCGCAGCCCTGCGCCTGGGCCGCGCGTTCAGCCTGGCCTTTGCCCGGGCGGGCTGGAATGTGGCGTGCCACTACCAGCACTCGCGTGAAGAGGCCCTGAGGACGTGCGCCGAAGTCGAGGCCCTGGGCCGGCGGGCCTGGGCCATTGCGGGCGACCTGGCCAACACGGCGGCGATCGAGCGCGCCTTCGCCGAGCTGACACAGGCCATCGGCGGGGTTCCCGGCGCCATCGTCAACAACGCCTCGCTGTTCGAACCCGACACCGGAGCCGATTTCTCTCCCGTGTTGCTGCAGCGCCAGATGCAGGTGAACCTGCTGGCACCGCTGCAGCTGGGCACGCTGCTGGCGCGCGCCGCGTCGCAGCCCGCGGCCGGCCAGCCGGTGCCCGTGGTGCTCCATGTGCTGGACCAGAAGGTGTTCAACCTGAACCCTGACTACTTCTCCTACACGCTGTCCAAGCTGGCCCTGGAGCGCGCGGTGGCCCTGCAGGCGCAGGCGCTGGCGCCACGCGTGCGGGTCAACGGCATCGCCCCCGGGCTGGTCTACGTGAGCGGCCCGCAGACCGGTGACAACTTCGAGCGCGCCCGCAGCGTCAATCTGCTGCGCAGCCCCATCGACCCCGACGACGTCGCACGCACGGCCGTGTTCCTGGCCGAGAACGATTCCATCACGGGCATCACCGTCGCTGTGGACAAGGGCCAGCACCTGGTGCCCCTGGAACGCGACATCATGTTCGTGGCCGAACAACTGGCGCCCCCCCCCCCGTGAACCCATGAACACCTCCACCCCACCCGACCCGATGCTCGGCGACTGCCGCCGCATCTTCCTGCGCGGGCTTACGCGGCATGTGCGCATCGGCGTGCATGATTTCGAGCGCGTGGCGGCGCAGCGCATCATCTTCGACATCGACCTGTACGTACCGCTGGCCGACAACACACCGCGCAACGACCGGATCGACGAGGTGGTGAACTACGACTTCGTCCGCGACGAGGTCACCCGCATCGTCACGCAGGGCCACATCGACCTGCAGGAGACGCTGTGCGACACCGTGCTTGCGGCCATGCTGGCCCATCCCCAGGTGGTGGCGGCGCGCGTGTCCACGCGCAAGCCCGACGTGTACGACGACTGCGACGCCGTGGGCGTCGAAACCTTCCGGCAAAAGCCCCCACGACCATGACCACCACCGCACCGGCCACCGGCCTGCAGACCCTGACCCTCACCGGGCTGCGCTTCGACGCCA
>Ga0075163_10006038_pt1 | contig 16071 bp, 11 predicted proteins | sample JI1023141ADNA_FD_71478 | JGI IMG/M metagenome (GOLD analysis project Ga0075163, IMG submission 71478) | Wastewater effluent complex algal communities from Wisconsin, to seasonally profile nutrient transformation and Carbon sequestration -... | ecosystem: Engineered > WWTP > Effluent > Algae...
CGTCGAAGTCGCCCACCACCATCGTGCCGACGTCGCTGCGGCGGCCCTGCGCACGGTTGGGCCTCGTCAGCTCGGTGAGAATTCGAATCGACGCAGTCGCAGTCTCCTGCGTGAAGGCGTCGCGCGCTTCGAGCGTCGCCGTCCCCGAGCCAGACTCCGGAGCCGTGTACGTCGCGCCGACGAGCGTGCCGGGACCGTTCGAGGTCATTCTCCACGTGACGACACCTGAGCCCTCGGCGGTCTCGAGCGGCACGATGCCTCCCGTGGGAACGGCGAGCTTCCCGGGGCGGGCGCGGAACCTCGCCGCCATGGTGACGCGGTACTGCAGCAGCGCCTGGTCTCCTGAGATGGAGTCTCTGGCGACGATGAGGTCGAGCCCTTCACGCAGCCCCGCGGTGTATTCGCCCGCCGCCGAGATGCTGCCGCCCGACGCGAGCGAGGCCTGGGCCGGCGCGTAGAGGATGGTGCCCGTCGCGCCGATGACGCGAATGGTGAAGCGCGTGCCGTTGCGAACCGTCGCGCGAATCGGCTGCACGTCGAACGAGGGCTTCACTTCGACCGACAGCTCTCCCGTCTTCTCGCAGTCGTCGGTCGCGCGAATCAGGTCGATTCCGGGGGTCATGCCGGCGACGTAGCGGTCACCGCTCAGCGCTCCGCCCGAGACGTTGTCGGCGAGCGTGAAGGTGTAGCGACCAGAGCCACCTGTCGCGCTGACGGCGGACGCTCCGTTGGTGCGCACGGTGGCAGGTGCTGCAGTCACGACGATGGCAGGCAGGTTCTCGCAGCGGTCGATTGGCGGCGGCGGGTCGGGAGGCCGTGGCGTCGGAGGTTCACAGGCAGTGCAGACGAGGCCGAAGACGACGAGCGCGCGCAGCTTCATGGCAGCGTTCCTCCCGACACCCAGCGCTGCACGAGCTGAATGCCCGCGGCATCGAGCGGACCGTCTGCTGGCATGCGGCGATCTCTGACGGCGTTGGCGGCGCCGGTCGCGTTCGCCTTCCACTGCTCGAACGTCGCCAGCTCGGGCTTGGTGCCCGTCGAGTGACACTGGTTGCAGCGCGCTTCGGCGAGCGGACGAATGTCGCGCTGCCAGGAGATCTGCACGCTGGCCGAGGCCTCGAGGTCGAAGTGGACGAGGCGCTTCGACTCCACGCCGTCGATGGTCTTCGCGGTGACCTCGAGCGAGTGCGCGCCGTCGGTGAGCGCCGCGAACGAGACGAGCTTGAGGTGACCCGAGGACTCGACGCCGCCGAGCGAGTGGAAGATGAGCCGCTGCTGCGGGGGCGCGCCTGGCTGCCCCTTCGCGACGTCGACCGTCTTCGACTCGTTGTCGTCGAAGCGCCAGGTGAGCGACTCGAGCGGCGTGTCGATGGAGGTGATGAGCTCGACGGTCGTCTCGGGCTCGTAGATGACCTGGCTCTGGAAGATGCCCGAGAGCCGCAGCGCTGGAGTGGGCGAGATGGACAGCGTCTTGTCGAGCACCCGCACCCACGCGCTGCCTGCGGCGTCGACGGCGAGCAGGCGGGGCACGGCTTCGAGCCCACGCGCGTTGCCCCACGCCTTCGCGTCAGCGTCGTAGCGGTACAACCCATCTCCCGACTGCAGCCAGAGGAAGCGCCCAGACGACATCACCTGCTTGGGCGTGCGGCCGAGCTCGTAGCGGCGCCAGCTGGTGAGCGTGCGCTGGAGGAGGACCTTCGGGGTGATGACCCAGACTTCGCCCTGCGACGTGCGCGAGGCGGTGATGCCGGCGATGCCGCGAACGCCGCCCACGAGGTCGTCGCTGGTGAGGCCGCTGTCGCGAATGCTGAAGGTGCTGGTGCTCGTCTGCGCGGCAACCGAGACGCTGTTGCCCTGCGCGAACCAGACGCCGGGGCGCAGGTCGGTGGCGGGCGCGATGGCGAGCGCGGTGATGCCGGTGATGGGCTGGCCGTTGGCCTTGAGCTCCTTCAGGTCGCCGCCTTCGACGCGGAAGAGCCCGTCCTGGTGCGCTATCCACGCGACGCCGTCGAGTCCGGTCGCGCTCGAGAGAAAGCCCTCGGCCGACAACCGCGTCTGCCACGGCGGCGCGATGAGCCAGCCCGAGTCGGCGACGAAGAGGCCGCGCTCGGTCACCACCAGCGCCGTGAAGGGGCCGAGCGGCCAGATGCTCGAAGCAGCGCCGGGCGGAATCGGGTTCTGCGGGTGAGACTCGAGCGCAGCCCGCGTTCCATCGGAGCGGAGGCGGACGACGCGGCCGGCGAGATCGATGAAGAGCCCGCCACCCCGTTCATCGGCGAAGGCCGGCGTCGCGGCGACGTCGACCATCGAGGTCACGGCCGTCACGTCGACCGGCCCTGCAGTGAGCGCCTCGGTGATGGTGCCGCCGCACCCCAGACTCCACATCACTGCTGCCGTCGTCCACAGGCGACCCTGCATCACGTCGTCGTCCTTTCGCTGCCGTGCACGTCCGCTGCGCCGTCGGCTCGTCGTGGCGCCCAGTCGGAACATGCCAAGCGTAGCGCAAAACAAACGGGGCATCGGAGTGTCTCCGAAGCCCCGTGTCTCTCAGTTCGACTCCGCCTGCGCTGAACCACACTCGCCGAGACGGTCAGCCCTGAAGCCCCTTCAGCGGCTCGACGCGCATGATGCTGTAGTCGAGGCCCGCCGACGCCATGATGGTCGCGACGACGTGGTCAGGCAGGTAGGGCAGGCCCTTCGAATCCGGAAGACCGGTGTCGTAGTTCACCACGCCTGCAGACATGCCGACGTTGCCCGAGGCTCCGAACACGTGGTTGTGCTTCACGCCCTTGCCGACGACAGCGCAGGAGTTCGTGATGTGGTGATCACGCCCGCCTGCGGCGTTGATGAGCGGTGTGCGGCTGAACTCCGAGAACACCAGAATCGTCACGTGGTCGATCCACTTGCCGCCTGACGGGTGGTCCGACTCCTTGAAGTCGCTGATGAGGTCGCCCAGCGCGTTCCAGCCCTGCCGCTGGTTGTTCGCCTGCGTCAGCTGCGTGCCGAAGTGCGTGTCGAGGCCGCTCGCCATGTTGATGCTGACGCACTGGCTGACGCCCTTCTTGAGCGCGGTGGCCACGAGCGCCGCACGCGCCGCCGAGGACGAACGCGGGTCGTTCGGCAGACCGTTGCTGCCCACGCGCAGGCCGTAGCGCGCCACCGTGGCCGACTTCTCCATCGCCACCGCCATCGGGTCGCCAGTGGTGGAGTCGAAGCGGAAGTACCGATCGAGCGTCGCGTCGAGCACCGTGCGCACCTGCTTGCGCGCGTCCTGGTACTGGGTGACGAGGCCTCGGGAGTCGTAGAGCTGCGCTTCGCACGAGACCGGCTGGCCGCGCATGTCGAGGAGCTGCTTCTCGATCTCACTGTCGAGCGCCGTGGGCCCCGGAGCGAGGGTGAGCAGCAGGTCGTTCGCCGACGAGACGCGCAGCGCGTTCGCGTAGCCGCCGTAGCGGTCGTTGTACGACTCGATGTTGAACGCGAGGTTCGGCACGGGCGGCTTGTTGGCCATGCGCGGGTAGAGCTGGCCCACCACCTCGGTCGCGGTCGACGACGCGCGCGCCGCCGAGCCGTTGGGCTCCTTGCCCGTGAGGAAGTAGCGGAAGCCGACCTCGTGCGCGACCGTGTTCATGTTGATGCCGCGCACCACCGACATCACGTCGAAGTGGTTCGCGAAGCGCCCGACCGCGGGGCCGAAGGCGATGTTCGACCCCTGGGGCCGAATCGGCATCGTCGGGTACGACGGGTCCTGCGAGAGCAGGGAGTAGCCCGGCAGAATGCGCGTCTCGCTGATGCGCTCGGGGGTGAACTCGGTCGGGTCGCGCGGGTCGAGGTTCAGCAGCTGGTCCCAGCCGCCGCTGAAGTACGCGAACACGAAGCAGTGGTCGGCCGGCGCGAGCGCCTGGGCCTGCTGCGCGAACGCCTTGAACGAGACACCGCCGAAGATGCTGGTGCCCGCGAAGGCCGAGGCGGCCTTGAGGAACGTGCGGCGCTGGAGTGAGGACTTCCCGGAGTGGTTGGACATGGTGGGTGGCTCCGTTCAGTAGGTGGCGAACCGCGGGTCGGTCATGAAGGCGATGCACATCGCGCCCCACGCCTGCTCGGGTCGGTTGATGGTCTTCGCGCGCGCGGCCACCGTCTTGAAGGTGCCCGCCCACGAGTCGCGCTCGGCGTCGGAGAAGGCCTGGCCCCAGAACCGAATCGCCAGGTACGAGAGGTTCGCCTTGATGGCGTCGTCACTCATCATCGTGAAGTCGCGGTTCGTGATCGTGACGTCGGGGAACAGCACGCGGTCGGGCGCGGGCTTGTTCAGGTCGGCGCTCGCGGTGGCGAGGCAGACCTCACGCGCGCCGTCTTCGAGGAACTTGGCGAACACCAGGTTGACCTCGGTCGACTCGCTCACCGTCAGCGCGTAGTCGGCCTGCCCGAGCGTGGCGGCGAGGGCGTTGATCTGCGACCACTGCCGGCCCGTCGTCGTGAGAATCGACTCACGCAGCTGGGCGACGCTGATGCGGCGGGGTTTGCGGCCGATGTGGCCCTGGTTCTGCTCGGGGTCGGCGAGCTTCACCGTCGGAGGGTGGTGGCCCATGTCGACGGTCTCGAGCGTGCCCTCCATGGCGGGCTTCTCGACGGTCTTCGAGGAGCAGGAGACGAGGGCGAAGACGGCCGCGAACAGCACGAGCGTCGAGGTGGTGGTCTTCATCAGTCGATCCTCCGGTACGAATCGGTGGCCACGATGCGCTGCATGAGCGCCTTGAGGTTGTGGCCGTCGTTCGCGAAGCCCTGCGCGAGCTGCGTGAGATAGAGCGACTCTTCCTGGCTCGACATGGAGCGGCCGAGCAGGTGGTTCCAGATGTTGCGCACCGCGCACTTCTCGAGCTCGCCCGTCTGCATGAAGCGCTGCACCATGAGGCGCGGGCCTCCGACGATGTTCGGCTCCTCTTCAGGCGTGCGGTAGAGATAGGTGCGGAGCAGGCCGAGCGAGTTGGCGCCGTCGCCGTCGAAGGCCTGCATCACGTAGTTGCCGCACTCGTTGTTGCACGTGGTGTCGCCCGAGAGCGCGCAGTCGCGGCAGCGGGCGTCGAGGCGGGGGAAGGTCTCGGGGTTGAGGTACTGCGCGTTGCGCTCACCGAAGCGGCCCCAGTGCGCGCCCATGGGCTCGACGGTGGCGTGGCAGTACGAGCAGCCGCAGCGCTTGGCGAGGTTGTTCTCGCGGTTGCAGCTGTCTTCGGGCGACGGCGCGATGGCGCCTGCTTCCGGAGAGAAGTGTTTGCAGAGGAACGCGTCGTAGAACTGGTTCACGCGCGAGCGCTGGGTCGGGAAGCGGTAGAGCCACGAGGGCGTGGTGAGCACGCCCGACGCGTTCATGTCGCGCGTGTACTCTGCCCAGGTGTTGACGTCGTTGAGCGGCACGTCGGGGATCGCGTCGCGCTCGGTGGGCGGCGTCACCAGCCACGTCTGCGGCGACTGGTTCTGCCGGTACATCTGCGAGAGCGTGCCGTTCACGAAGCTGCGGCGCGTGGTGAGAATGTTGAAGTAGTCCTCGTCGCGGCGGACGACCGAGTCGGCGATCATCACGGGCTCGTCGTTGAACGCGGTGATGCGGGCGTTGTGCAGGGTGGTGTTGCCCGACTCGCAGCGGTTCGACTTCACGCCACAGCCACACGAGCGGTCGCCAGTGAAGCGGCCGGTGGTGCACGACTCCATCGTCCACGGGTTGGTCTCGCGGGTCTGCGCTTCGATGGCGCACATGGGCACCTGGCCCTGGGTCGTCACGTCCCAGTACGGAGTGGCCGTCATCACCACGCCTTCACGCTGGACGCAGCCCTGCGGCACCGCGTAGCGCCCACGAATGCCGCCGCTCAGGTTGAGGTCGAGCGTGCAGCGGTTGAGGCGGGTGAGCTGACCGTTGACTGGTGCAGGGTTGGTGAAGGCCACGACGTAGCGGTTGTCGACGTCCATCACCTCGCTGGTGAGGCCAGCCGTCTGCGGAGCGCCCGAGTTGGGCAGGCAGTAGTGCGGCTGCAGCGCAGCACCAACACGGCGCATGTCGCAGAAGAGCAGGTGCTTCTCGGGCATCACGCGGCCCGCTGCGTCCGTCTGGCCGATGGCCGCGGAGCAGTCGGCGAGGCCGGTGAAGGGCTCGCAGCGGTACTGGTCAGGGCTGTAGTCGACGCTCACCGGCAGCGGCACGTTGTACGAGTCGCGGCAGCGCTTCGTCGCGGGCTCGAGGTGCGGGTCCTGGCGGGTCGCGTTGCAGTCGTCCTGCATGATGAACGCGTCGCAGCCCGCGCCGTTCTGTCCGCGCAGCGTCGTCGACGGGTTGCCGCGAATGCCGAGCGGGCGGAAGCCCACGGGCACATCGCCGAGGCGCATGTCGCCGTTCACGAAGATGGAGTTGCTGATGTTCGAGCGGAGCAGCGCACGGTGGTACGTGCGGAGGCGGCCGTAGAACTCTTCCTTCTCCATGAGGCTCTGAAGGTCTTCTGGAAGAATGGCGCCCTTCGCTTTGTAGAAGCGGTACTCGGCGATGGTCGGCGGGCGGCCGAGCATGTCGAGGTAGACCTGCCGGACGTGACGCTCGAGCGGCACGTTCGACGCGGAAGTCTCGCAGACGGGCTGGGCCGTCTGGGCGAGTGCTGGCAGAGCGAGCACAGCCAGACAGCAGCTCGCGAGTCGGGTCAGAAGACGCATGGGTCACCTCTCGATGCGCTGGCACTGCAATGCGGGAAGGTGGCGATTGTGCGTTGATCGCTATCAATGGGCAATGTGCGAGTGAGGGACTGATGTAGGCGGTGGTTCCAGGGCCCGGCTCCAGTCTGGATCATCAAGACGTGAAGCCGTGCTGGTCCGGTCGCTGGCGTACTTCCCAGAGGTCAGGCAGAGAGCGCGCGCCATGCAGACCGCAGAACTTCAGCCCCGCAACGACAAGCCCTTCTTCATCTTCAACGCCCTGGTCTCGGTCGCTGCGCTGTCACTGCTCGCGTGGCTGCTGCTGATTCACGGAGGCATGCAGAGCCCCAGCGTGAACCTGCGCTTCATGCCCGCGGTGAACGCGGTCTTCAACGCGACGGCAGCGCTGCTGCTCGTGGCGGGGCGCGTGGCCATCGCGAAGAAGCGCGTCGACCTGCACCGGTTCACGATGGTGGCGGCGTTCGCGGCCTCGGCGCTCTTTCTCGTGGGCTACCTCGCGTACCACGCGGTGCACGGCGACACGAAGTTCGGGGGCGAAGGCGCGCTGAAGGTCGTCTACCTCGTGGTGCTCGCGAGCCACGTGCTGCTGTCGATGGGCATCGTGCCGATGGCGCTCGCGGCGTTCTACTTCGCCTGGAAGAAGGACTTCGCGAAGCACACGAAGGTGACGCGCGTGCTGCACCCGATCTGGCTCTACGTCTCGGTGACGGGCGTGGTCGTGTTCTTGATGCTGCGGCCGTATTACCCGGTCGGCTGAGCAAGCAGCCAGGCAGCCACGTCGCCTGCGAGCGGAGCTCCGTTTCGTGAAGGTGCGTTGACCCCGCGCCGGCGCCGGTACACTTCACCAAGCTCGCTGATGGTGAAGGCGAACAAGCCCGACGAGTCGAAGACCTGCACGTCGACGACGCCGAGTCGTGTCGGCGCTGCGGCGGTGAGCTGCTCCAGCGGACGAAGGAGTCTCGCTTCGACCAACAGCCCGTGGGGGCCGTCGGTACCGGGCCAGCCCCGACTCCAGCGCAGCTGCGGAACTCCCGAGAGGTGTGAACGCAGGGACTGCAAATCGACCCGGAGCTGGAGCGCCGCACGGCCGGGAGCGATCAGATCTGCTGACTCCACCCGCTGACGTGCGGGGAGGACGAACACGAGCGAGCTCGTCGAGGGAACGCTGGCGCTCTCGACCCGCTCGAACAGCGTAGCGAGCGGCCATTCCTTCACGGGGCTTCCAGCTCGAGGCCGAGGAACGTCGCATAGCGTTCGGCTTCGCGTTGCATCGCCCTCAGCTGCGGCGTCGTCGGCTTCGTGAACCAGTCGAACCCGATTCCGACCGACTTCGTCGCGAGCGTTCGTCGCCAGATGCCGACGACCCTTCCTTCGTGAACGAGCACGGGCGCGAGCAGCCCACCACCCGCGTTGATGCGTTTGACGTGCGCAGGCTCGAGCACGTCGTCGCGGTGCTGATACCCGATGAGGAACTCGTCGAACGCGGGGAGCAACCCGTGCGTGACGGCTGGCTCGTGCTCTTCGCGCCACCACAGCGTCCGGTCTTCGACTCGCTTCGACTGCAGCCCAGCCTTCGCCACCTCGAGCCCGGCCTTCGCGTCGCCTGCCGTCAACCCGGTCCACCAGCGGAAGTCCTCGAGTGTCGCCGGGCCGCGGCTCTCGAAGAAGCGCGTCGCGAGCCGGGCGAGCAGCTCCTCTCTCGGCGGCAACTTCTTCGGAGCGCCCACGCGCTTCTCCACCAGCGTCCACGTTGCTTTGCCCTCTTCGTGCGGTCCGCTGCAGAGCAACCCAGAGAGCTCTGCGTCGATGAGCAGGTGCGAGAGCCGCTGCTCCTTCGTCGACACACCGCCTGCCTCGAGCACGTCACGCGCAGCTTCACGCGTCAGGGCTGCCTGCTTCGTCAGCGCCTTCTCGAGCAGCGCTTCACTTCGCGCCAGCGTCTTCGCGTCGAGGCCAAGCTGTTCGTGCCGCCTCGCCGCCGACGCGCGCACCTTCGGGCCGAAGAGCGAGAGCAGCCAGCGCAGATCTCCGGGCACCACGTACTGCCAGGTGCCGCGCATCACGTGGGTTCTCAGAATGCGGCCCTCATCGAGCGCCGCGATGACGTCAGCCTCCGTCACTCCGTGGAGTCTTGCGCCGACAGCCCAGCGCGCCGCGAGCGGATCCTGCGCCTGCACCGCGAGCAGCCACGACACCAGCTCGTGAACGGTGCGAACCCGAGCAGCGCCGACGTGTTGGGCCGCCAGGCGGCTGATGCCCAGCCCCGTCATCGACTCACTCGCAGGTGACGACCGAGCACTTCCCCCACATGCCCAGACGCGCCGTCTTGGCCTGCGACTCGTAGGTCTCGAACTCGTCGCGGCGGCTCGTCCCTGCAGGTGCGACGTACAGAATGCACGCGTAGCCCTGCTCGGCGAGCAGCTTGTTCATCTCGACGCCGTCGACCTTCACGTACGCCAGCAGCCGCCCGAAGCGGTCGGTGCACGAGGCGTCGTCGTAGGTGAGCTGCACCGTCTTGCCCAACACCTTGTCCGAGGTGAACTGCGCCGCGTCCTGGCCGTAGCAGTCGGTCTTGCCGTTGGTCGACTCGGGCGTGTCGACGAGCAGCATGCGCACCTTCTTGCCGTCGGCGAGCTCGAGGGTGTCTCCATCGATCGCGCGCGCGACGGTGGCGCTCGCGGGGCCGCAGGTGCTCGTCGGCTGAGGCATGCCGCACGAGCCCGTCATCACCAGCACGCTGAGCAGCGCAGGGCGCGTCACGTCAGGGCACGCCGCCATCGCAGAGCGGGTTGAGGAACGTGGGGCTGCCGAAGTCGCCCTGGCCCGCGTCGGTGAGGAAGCGGTTCGGCGCGAGGCAGAGGCCTTGAGGTGAGTCGTTGATGGTCGGGTTGATCAGCATCGGGTCCTTCAGCAGGTCGCCCGACACCTGCCACGCCTTGTCGTTGGTCGACGGGAGGAAGTTGATCTGGTCGATGCCGGCGTCACCACGGAAGAGGCGCAGAATCGCGTTGCTCGTCCCGTTCAGCCCAACGGTGCCGTAGGTCGCGACCGGAGTCGGCAGGCCGCCGTTGAGGAAGGGGTCGGAGTTTCGCGCCAGAATGCCGAAGGTGTTGGCTGCCAGCCGGAAGCAGCTCGAGGTGTTGGTGGCGGGGAGGCTGGTCGTGCTCGAACCGCTCGCCAGCGACATGCCATTCAAGTCGACGTCGGTGGTGGCGTAGACCTCGAACCACTCGGCGTCGGCATCGTTGCCCGAAGGGCTGGGCATCACCTCGGTGATGACGAGGTCTCCCGGCTCGGCGAAGACGATGGGGCGGGGCACACCGTTGTCGAGACAGGTTCCGGCCATCGCCTCTGCCGCGCACTCGGGGTTGGCCGCTCCGGGCGTTCCTGCTGCGCCCGGGAAGTACTGGGTCGTCGCTGGCGTGTCGCACCAGTTGGCTTCGACGGCGACCCGCGCGGCCGACGGCGTCATGACGCCGCTCAACATCCGGCTCCGGCCCGAGCGCGCCGTGCGAACCCACGTGTACTCCGTGATGACCTTGGCGTCGCAGCGAACTCCGACCGTCGCCGCAGAGTTGTTGAAGGCGCCGAGGTCGGCACCGTAGGCGTACGCAATCCACGCCGGGTTGGGGCCTGAGCGCACATCACCGACGGCCACGGCCTGACCCGCCGGCACGATGACCGAGCTGCGCACGAGGTGGGTTCTCGGGGCAGTGGCTCCCTGCCGGTAGGTGAGCAACAGGCCCGCGAGGTCGATGGGCGCCGCGGTCGTGTTGTAGACCTCGAACCACTCGAGGCCGGTGTCGGTGCTCGCGGGGTCGATCATCATCTCGGTCACCACGAGGTCGCCGGGGTTGATGGTGGCGCAGTCGAAGGTCGCCTGCCCTCCGTCGGGAATGATGATGACGCCGGAGTCGGCCGAGCAGACGCCGTTGGGAGCGCCAGGCGTTCCGAAGTCACCGCCGCCATCGGGCCACGGCGCCGAGGCCTTGCAGAAGGCGTCGGCCGTGTCGTTGAGCGTGGGGCGAATGTCGTCGGGGTTGGCCAGCAGGTCAGGCCGCACCTGCCACGAGACGCCGTCCTGCGAGCCGAAGAAGATGGCCTCGTCGATGCCCGCGTCGCCGCGAACCAACCGAAGGCGCTCGTTGGCCGAAGAGAGGCTGACCGAGAAGGTGGCGAGAGCAGGAGGGAGGCCGCCGTTGACGAACGAGTCCTTCGAGCGTGAGAGCAGGTTGTACGTCTGGGCGTGCACCGTGAGGCAGTCGGTCGACGAGAGCGTGGCGCGGCTGGTGCTGGTCGCGAGCGAGAGCCCGTTCAGGTCGACGTCGGTGGTGGCGTAGATCTCGATCCACTCGCCGAGCGTGTCGGTGACGGACTTCGGGCTCGCCATGACCTCGGTGATGAGCAGGTCGCCAGCTTCGGCGGCGACGATGGCGCGGGGCACGCCGTTTTGCAGGCAGGTGCCCAACATGGCCTCGGGCAGGCACATCGGGTTCGGGCCGCCGGGTGTGCCGTAGTTGCGCGGGGTGAACTCGGTCGCGGGAGGCGTGTCGCACCAGTTCGTCTCGGTGGCAGAGAGCGACGAGGTGGGGTCGTTGCCACCAGCGAGCATGCGGGAGCGGCCGGAGCGGGCCGAGCGCGTGTACGAGTACTCGGCGATGACGGTGGTGCCGCAGCGCACGTTCAAGGTGCCGGTCGACTGGCTGAAGCTGCCGAGGTCGTCGCCGTAGCTGTAGCCGAGCCACGCCGGGTTCGGGCCCGAACGAACGTCACCCAGCGCCACGTAGCCACGCGCGGGAGCAGAGACCGACGCGCGCACGGTGTGCGACTTCGCGGTCGAGGTGCCCTGGCGATAGGTGATGGTGTAGCCGCGCAGGTCGATGGGCGTGCCGAGGGTGTTGAACACCTCGAACCACTCGGCGCCGGTGTCGGTGCCGTCGGGGTCGATCATCAGCTCGGTGATGACGAGGTCGCCGAGCACGCGGCCCTTGCACGCATCGGTGGGCATCTCGACTGGCGGGGTACACGAGAGGGCGAACAGCACCAGCGCAGCGGGCAGCTGGCGGAGCAGGCGGGCATCGATGGAATACGAAGTCGAAGTCATTCAGTCATCCTCTTCACTTTCACGCTCGGCCCGCTTCTGATCATCGGTCAACAGCTTCTCGAGTTCGCTCGAAGGCGCCAGCACCTGGCCGGGCGTGGAGACGACCACCTGCAGCTTCTCCCAGCCCTTCTCGTTCTTGTACTTCTGCACGGTGCCACGAACCTGCACGTACTCGCTCTTCTTGAATTGAATGCCAGTGGAGAGCAGGACATCGCGGTCGAAGAAGACGATGTCGAAGTCGCTGGTGCGTGAGCGCGCGAGCTTCACCACCGACGGCCCGTTGCCCTGGCTGTACTTCACGTCGCTCACCGACCCGAGAATCGTGACCTCGGTGCCGACCTTGCCTTCGAGCTTCAGCATCGCGTCCCAGCGGGTGAGGGCGATGTAGTTCTCGGGCGCTTCGACCGAGGCCTTCTCGAAGCGGGTGATGACGGCTTCGCGCTCGCTCCACCACTTCAGGCGCTCGTCGTAGTCGGGGTACGCCATGGCGCCGGCTTTCCAGATGCCGCGCTGGGCCTCACGCGCCTCCTGCTCGGCGTCGACGAACTCCTTGTGGAAGCGCCGGCTGCGGCCGTACTTGACGAAGTAGGGCGTGAAGCCCGCGCGCACGCACTCGACGTTGTAGTTGACCCAGTTGCCGTTCTTCTTCGCGAACACGTAGGCGAGGTAGCGGTTGTAGAAGTCGCGAATCTCTCCGGGGTGGTCACGCTCGAGCCGCACCTCGCGCACGTCTTCGAAGAACGCCTGGGCGAAGTGTTTGGCGTCTTCTCCGAGCGGCGTGGCGTACTTCACGGGGCGCGGAGAGCTGCCGCGCATCTTCTTCTTGTAGTCCTCCCAGCCGGCGGCGAAGGCGGCGCGCTCTTTGTCCTTCTTGAAGGTCTCTTCGGTGTCGATGCCGAGCAGACGCAGCGACGCGGGCAGGCCCTTCACGCGAATGGTGTCGCCGTCGAGCACCGAGCTGGCGCCGTCGATGGGGTACTCGCCGAGCTCGAGGCTGACGGTCTCGAGGCGCTTGAGCATCGAGCGCGCTTCGTCTTGCGAGTACCGCTTCGTCTGCTCGGTCGCGCAGGAGACGAGCGCGAAGGCGCAGAGCAGCACGGCCATCGGAGCGCGACGCGAGGAGGTGGGGGCGAACGGGAAAGTCAGCATGGCGGCGGTCAGAACGAGGTCCGGAGATCGACGAGGAAGCGATGTTCAGGCGAAGGAATTCGCGCGGCCGTTGACGCGCGCTGATCGAGCCACACAAACAGGTCGTACCGCAACGCCACGCGGGTCCCACGAATGGGCAGCCACGCCGCCTCGAGATAAGTCCACAGGTTCTCTTCGTACGAGGCGGGGTTGTCGATGCCCTGGTTCAGGTAGCGGGTGCGCAGGCGCAGCGAGAGCCAGTCGACGGGCTGCGAGCGCGCCTCGAACCACACCTGCAGGTCGACGCGGAACTTGTCGTTGTAGGCGCTCGAGAGGTCGTCGCGCCAGGTGACCGACGCCTGCTCGCTGAACGAGAGCAGCTTCGCCATCGGGCGCACGTCGATGCGCTGCGCGAGGCGGTAGCCGTCGCACGTGTAGTAGGTGACCTCGGCGTCGAAATCGAGCGTGTCGGGCAGGTCGACGATGATCGAGTTCATGTCGACCTGCGTGCAGACACCGCGCTGGCTGATGGCGAGGTTCCTGTCGGCGAGGCGGAACCAGAGCGCCGGCTTGAACTCCTTCCACCCGGTGAAGTCGACGCGCGTGAGGATGGTGAGGTTGGCCGTGCCGGCCTGGCCGCTGCGGCTCGTGTACGGCAGCACCCAGAAGTCGGCGGTGGTGCGGAACTGCCAGTCTCGCGAGAACTTGCCGAAGTAGCGCAGGCGAATGCCGGCCTCGTTGCGGGCGCGCTGGCCGGCGTCTTCGTCGGGCCCGGAGAACGGGCGCGCATACGGGTTCAAGAAGTGGTTGTCGTAGTAGCGCAGCACCAGCTCGAGCTCGTGGCCCTTCGGCGAATACGTCGAGCGCTGCAGCGCCGCCCAGCCACCACCCTGATTGCCGACCGAGCGGTCGAAGCTGCGCGACACCTCGAGGTGCAGGTTGATGTCGCCGACGACGGCCTGCGCGTCGAGGCCGATGGCTCCGAAGGCGCCACCGTTGGGGTAGCGCGCCGAGTCCTGGAAGTCGGGCTGCACGGCAGCGCCGCTGGGCACGGTGTTGAAGAAGGGAACGGCGCCATACCCGGTGAGCCCGAAGCGCAGCGGGAAGCTGGGCTTGAAGTCGACGTGCCCACCACCCGCGAGCTCGTCGAAGAACCCGGGCAGCGTCGAGTAGCGCAGCCGCCAGCCCGGGTCGTTCTGGCCCTGGACGACCGAGATGCGCGGCGAGACACACGACGCGTCGGCCGGGTTGGGGCAGCTGGCGCGGTCGTAGAGGTCGTACTGGTAGATGGAGCGCGACTGGTACGAGAGGAACCCGTACAGCGAGAGCGACCGCTGCCCGCCGAGGTCGAGGTTCTCGATGCTGCCCGCCACGCCGCGGAACACGTCACGCGTCGAGTAGTCGGCCGTCACGCGCTGGCCCACCGTCTTGCACTCGGGTGGTGGCGGCGCTCCAGAGTCGAGCGTGGTGCGACACAGGGTGGACAGGTCCTGCGAGCGGCGGAAGTCGTCGGTCAGGTACAGCCCGCGCGGGGTGGTGCGCCGGCTGTTGTCGAGGGTGAGCCGCTCACCAAAACCGATGGCGTAGGTGCCGACGATGACGCGGCGGTTGGCGTTCTGCCACTGCGCGAAGAAGCGCGGCGCGTCGAGCCGGTACTTGAGGCCTTCGCTCACGAGCCGCTGCCCAAAGGAGTCGTACTTCGGCGTCGTCGGGTCGAGGCGGCTGCCCGTCATCATGAAGCCCGCCGAGAGATCGAACGGCCCCTTGAGGCGTGCGCCCAGCAGGGCAGGTGGAGCGACAGAGTCCTGGAGCGTGTACTGCGAGATGGCGCGGATCTTCCCGCTCACGGGCAGCTTCGACTTGGCCTCTTCGAGCCGAATGTAGGCGGCGATGCCGATGAGCTGTTCCGCAGTGATGGCCTCGGCGCCGACGAGCTCGGTCGGGTCCTCGATGCGGCCCTTCTGGGTCCGGAAGAGGATGATCTTGTCGCAGTCGGAGTACGTCAGGCCCGGCAGGTCGTAGAGCTTCTCGCGCGGGGCGGAGTTCAGGTCGACGCCTTCGCGCAGCAGCTCGAGCAGGGTGTCGGCGGTGTCGAGCGAGATGTCTCCGCGCTGGTACATCGCGAAGATCTCTTCTTCGTCATCGGCGTCGACGACGGACTCGTAGATGGCTCCGAACGCGAGGGCCGGTACGAAGAGACAGGCGACGAAGGCGACGACCGGGCGCATCGAAGCCCTGACCCTATCGTCAAAGGCAGGGGTGATCGCCATGGTTTCCCGCCGAGGAACCTCGCTGTGACGCAGGCCGACTGTGGGGTGTCTTCGGGTTTCTCGATGAGCCAGGCGAGGTCAGTTGGCCGGCGCGCCCGCGTTGATCCAATCGCGGATCAGGTTGATCTGGTTCTGGGGCACGCAATCGACGCCAGGCGTGCAGCCGAACGGCATCTGCACGCCGCAGGTCTGCGTGCCCGTGATCTTCTTGATGATGAGGCTGGTGGTGGCGTTGCCTGCCGTGATGCGCGCTCCTTGCGCCACGCACGACGGTCGCTCGGCATTCCCGCGAACGAAGGTGTTCGCTGCGCCGACGTCAGCGAGCCCGTGGCACCCACCACAACGGGCGACGAAGATGGGGCCCACCTGCGTCGTGAAGCTGACCGCCGCCGAACCGCCTCCCGCGGCCCCACCAGCAGACGCAGAGCCACCGGCCGACGCGGAGCCACCGGCCGACGCGGAGCCACCGGCTGACGCGGAGCCACCGGCCGACGCGGAGCCACCAGCCGACGCGGAGCCACCAGCCGACGCGGAGCCGCCGGCCGACGCAGCGCCACCACCCGTGCCGCTCAGCCCGCCGCCGGCGCCGCCACCTTTGCCAGCGTCAGGCGTGCCCATGTCCATCGGGCCGCATGCAGCGAAGACCACCGTCAGAGCCACCGTCGCGAGGAGCTTGTTCATGTTGGCCGCGGAACCTCTCACGGCGTTGATTGGGGTCAAGCGCCTCGACGGCCGAGCAGCACGCGAGCGCGCCCTTCCATCGGCAGCTCGACCTCTTCGACCGTGAGCCCGAGCGAGGTCCCCAGCTCAGCGAGGTGCCTCATCCACGGTTTGTACGGCATCGAGTTGTCCGAGCAGCACGGCACGACGGCAAAG
>Ga0075163_10006039_pt1 | contig 16064 bp, 13 predicted proteins | sample JI1023141ADNA_FD_71478 | JGI IMG/M metagenome (GOLD analysis project Ga0075163, IMG submission 71478) | Wastewater effluent complex algal communities from Wisconsin, to seasonally profile nutrient transformation and Carbon sequestration -... | ecosystem: Engineered > WWTP > Effluent > Algae...
ACAGAGAATCCGAAACGCGTGAAATAGTTATTCGTTAACAGTTAATGATTAACTGATAACTACTAACTATCTCGCATAGATCTGCACCCCTAAGGCCGGTATCACTTCCTTTCCAGCAAAAGGTTTATTATCCAGCAGACTCAACCACTTCCCTTTTTTCATACTGGCATGTTGAAACTCAATTGGTTTATTGGATCGGTTGAGCACAACAATAATTCTATTATCGTCAAGCACTCGTTCAAACACATAGAGTTGCGCAGCATCGTCTGTCACCAAGGCATTAAAGCTACCCATTCGAAGAGGAGCATACTCTTTGCGAATGGCAATCAGTCTGCGGTACCAGCGAAAGAGATCATGATTAAAGCTTACCGGATCGGGTGAGTGCTCGCTCTGATCAGGGTTGTGTGTTTCTTCTGTGTAAGCAAGTTCATCCCACACCATGGGCTTGCGACAGTCCGGATCGTTCGCTCCCCACATCCCACACTCATCTCCATAATAGATCATCGGTGACCCGACATAAGTCATTTGAAAAGCTGCTATGAGCTTTTGCATATCAATCTGTTCGGGTGAAGGTTTGCGTGTGTTGAAGAGTGGATTGTTATTTTTCTGGCTCCATTGAAAATAATCACCCCATTCGCCAAACACTTTCTTGTCGGGGTTAGCCAAGGCAGAACCAATGCGGTTGGTGTCGTGGCTGTCGACTAAGTTTTGCATGTTGTAGGTTACCCCTGGAGCAAAAGCCAGACGAAGATCCTTGAGTCGCTTATCAAACACGGAGACTGCAATTGCTTTTTGATCTTGCACAAAGAAATCGTGTATCGCGAAAGCGAAGTTGTAATTCATCACGGCATCAAACTCATCGCCTTGCAAATACGGTTTAGCGCCCTCAGCCGGATCCACTAATTCAGCGGTTAGGTAGGCATCAGGGTTAATACTCTTTACCCATGTGCGCCAATCTTTCCAGAAGGGATGTGCCACACAATAGGCCACATCCAAACGCCAACCATCAATTCCTTTCTCTATACCGGCTCCCTGGGGATTCATCCATCGTTGCGTAGCAGCAAAAATATATTCTCTGGGGCCACTCACAATTCCCTTATCGTCTTCCTTCAGTTCAGGAAGTGTTGATGCGCCAAACCAACCTTTGTAGGAAAATTGAGTCCCGGCTGTTTCATCGCGCCAGCTATCCACCATAAACCAATCTTTATAGGGTGAAGTCTGTTGATTTTGCTCAAGGTCTTTAAAAGCAAAGCTTTCGATCCCGAGGTGATTAAACACACCATCGAAAATAATACGCATGTTTCTGTTGTGTGCTTCTTCAAGCAATTTCAACGCCAGCTTATCAGCACTGGTCCATACCCAGCTAGAAGGATCGAGCGGGTTTTCCTTTTCGATTAACTTTTTATCACCGGCAGGATCAGGACCAAAATTAGGATCGATGTGATGATAGGTTTTGGCATCATACTTATGAAGGGAGGGTGCCCAGAAAACAGGATTGAGATAGAGTGCCGTTACCCCCAAGTCTTGCAGATAATCCAATTTATTAATAATGCCTTGTATGTCGCCACCGTATCGTCTGCGCTGGAGATTGTACCAGATATCCTTTCCATTTTGCTTTTCATGCGGTTGCAATTCATACCAATCGCTTGTCCAGGGGTGAATGCGAAAGGGAAAAGTATAGTCGTGCGGCCAGGCGCCCACAATGTCATCAAGGCTTGGATCGTTGGAGGGATCTCCATTGCTAAAGCGATCCGGAAAGATCTGATACCAAACCACTTCTTTGCTCCAGGCAGGTGTAAAGTCGGATGTATCGGGCTGGACGAAACTCAGCAGGGTAAGCAGTGCCAACATAGGAAAGGGTTTGTTGACGAAGATAGAGAATCAATAAGCAATGAACAATGAGTAATTAACAATGGACAGTTATTGTAAATAGACTCGTATTGTCCATTGTACATTGTCAACTGTCAATTAATTAAGCTGCTCTTGCTTTTTAGATGCACTGAAATCAAATAGCTTCTGCTCTTTAATAGCTTCCTCCACTTTGTGCGGCACAAACTTCTCCCAACCTTCTTCGCCTTTCTTAATCATGGCTAATACATTATCAGAGATGATGTGCAGGTTATTGATGTTCGCTCCTTCTACATCTTGAAGTTTATTATTGTCCATCAGGTAGCGGAACAAACTCTTCAAGTTAGCCGGTAATTCTTTTTCGAAATTATTGAGGGTAAACAATTCATTAGCATTTGCCCGAACTGCAGGATAGATGTAAAGTTTGATATTGGAACCAAACAAAGAAGCAAAGCATTCCAAAATACCACCGCGGATGTTCTCGTAGGTTTTTTCTTCAAACACTTTTTGCAAGGCATAAATACCCATGATCATCCCGATCTTCTTACCCTTGGTAATCTTAGAAAGGTATTCGGCCAGACGATAGTATTCGAAGTAATTAGACACCAACACATTTTGTCCCAGTGAGCATAAGATTTCTGCACGATGCAAGAAATCATTCTCATCAATATTACCGTCCGGACTCAAGTCATTCAAGGTTAGCTCGCTCACCAACATGATTTTGGAGCGATCTACATCCGGTTCGTTTTTAAAATGTCTGCGGGATGCCAACAACATATCCACATTTACGTGGGTGGGCGGACGGAAGCGGCCACGGAGGACTAAGACGTTTTTCTTATAGAGTGCTTCGGAAGGTTGCATCACATCACCATCCGGACCGAACATGGCTGCCTTGGTTAATCCATTCTTCACCAGCTTCAAGGCCATTAAGCGATTGTCGATGTGTTTGAAGTCGGGACCTTCTAACCGGAACATATCGATTTCAATTCTGCGGGTACTAAGTCCATCCAACAAGGATACCATGATCTGCTCCGGATCCGTGAGCTTATAGCATCCGAAAATCATGTTAACACCAATGATCCCCAAGGCATATTGTTGTTGCAAGGGATCGTTGTCATGCATTTTTACATGGATGACATATTCGTTGGTTCCGCCATTGGGTTTGGTTTGAAAACGGAGGCCAATCCAACCATGTGCCTGGTTGGTGCGCTCATAGTTGAGGGTTTCTACTGTATCTGCGAAAGCGAAGAAACGGGTACTCTCCACCCGATGCGCCAAACGCTCCGGCAATAATTCATATTCATGATCCAGCATTTTGGAAAGGCGATCCTCGCATACATAGCGCTCGCACTGCCCATAAATAGCATCACTGAATTTCATGTCGTATGCGGAGATAGTCTTGGCAATGGTACCCGAAGCCCCACCTGCCTTAAAGAAATTAGCGGCCACCTCCTGCCCTGCACCAATCTCGGCAAAGGAACCATAAATACTGCGATCGAGGTTGATTTGAAGTGCTTTTTCCTGCGTGGTTAATTTCCTGTACTCTTCCATAAATGCGATGTGCGAAGTTACCAGTAATTGGTGAAATTTATCAGTTAAAGGTTAACAGTTCCCTCTTGTTTATTACTGTTAACGGATAACAAGTAACTATTAACATTAACTGAGATTTGATAATTAAAGTTTAGGACCTATTTTGCCCGACTTTACAAATTCTAAAGCAATTTATGTCAGTTAACAGAGGAGGTTTTTCGAGCCGAATAGGCTTCATCTTAGCAGCAGCCGGGTCAGCGGTGGGTTTAGGTAACATCTGGCGTTTCCCCTATTTAGCGGGACAAAACGGTGGCGCTGCCTTCCTGATCATTTACCTGCTGTGTATTTTCTTACTCTGCTTCCCCATTATGGTGGGTGAAATTGCCATCGGACGCGCAGCCGGCAGCGATGCCCAAGGTTCTTACATGAAATTGGGTAACAAACGATGGGGTTATCTGGGTCTCTTCGGCATATTGGCAGGTGTCTTCATTTTGTCTTTCTACAATGTTGTAGCGGGTTGGGCCTTTGGCTACTTCCTTGAAATCTCCTTTGGAAGCCTCTTGAAGGAAGGAGATTTTGGAACCTTCTTTGGAGCGTACGTGAACGATATTAGCGACAACCTTTGGTTCTCTCTTGGTTTCATGGTACTCACGGCTCTAATTGTATCACGTGGTATTCAAAAAGGAGTTGAAGCCGCCAATAAAATCATGATGCCTGCCCTGTACCTGATTTTAATTGCGCTCATTATTTATAGTTTGACCTTGCCCAATGCGATGGCAGGTGTGAAATTCTATCTCATTCCCGAATTAAGTGAGATCAATGCACAAACACTTTTTGACGGATTGAAACAGGCCTTCTTTTCCTTATCACTAGGGATGGGCGCTTTGATCACTTATGGTTCTTACGTGAATAAAAATCAGAATATTGTTTCCTCCGCTGCAGTCATTTCTATTGCTGACTCTTCTGTTGCTTTCTTAGCAGGCTTGATGGTATTTCCTTTGGTCTTCTCTCAAAACATGTCCCCTACTGAAGGGCCTGCATTGGTGTTTATGGTGTTGCCAGAAGTATTCAGTGACATGGGACCCATTTTAGGACGCATTGTGGGAGGAGGTTTCTTTTTGTTACTCTGCTTTGCTGCCTTAACTTCTACCATCTCTTTATTGGAAGTTCCTACTACGTATTTGGTAGATCAGAAAAAACTGAAGAGAACTTCAGTCGTATGGGGTTTAGCCATCTTCATTTTCATTATTGGCTTACCTAGTATGATGAGTCAGGGAATGATCCCGTCATTGAACCAACTTCCTTTTTACCAGGGTCGCGACTTCCTCACCTTTATTGCCGACATGTGTGATCTTACCTTAACGATTGGTGGTTGCCTGATGTGTGTGTTTATTACCTATCAGTGGAAAGTGAAGAATATGGATGCTGAATTAGCCATTGGCAATGCTGGTTACATGAGTTCATTCTTGCGCAAGTATCTGCATTTCACCATTAGCTATGTTTGCCCGGCTCTATTAGGCGTTCTGTCAATTCTTATTATTCTCGATAAATTCTTTGGTTTAAGTAATATTTTCTAAAACTACTTAACCCGTACAAGAGGCTGTTTCGATCTTTCGGAACAGCCTCATTTTTTTAATTTCCCCGCAAAAAATACACAGTAACATCATTGAGGTGTGTGCACATTCTAATTCTCACCGCAGATCGAAAATTGTTAGGTATCCCGTCAGAGTCTTTCTATTTTTAGTTTGACTAATTGATTCGTTATGGCGTATCCCTATCAACTCAAAACCCTGGAAGCGTATAAGGCTGCTTATCAAAAAAGTGAAGAAGATCCGGAAGGATTTTGGGCAGACGTAGCTTCCTCTTTTCTCTGGAAAAAGAAATGGGATAAGGTGTTAGATTGGAATTTTACTGAACCCAGCATCCAATGGTTTGCCGGAGCCAAGCTTAACATCACCGAAAATTGTCTTGACCGCCATTTACAAGAACACGGTGACAAACCCGCCCTCATCTGGGAACCGAACGATCCGGAAGAACACCATCGTATTCTTACTTATAAAGACCTGCACTTTAAAGTAGAGCAATTCGCCAATGTGTTGAAGAATAATGGTGCAAAAAAAGGAGATCGTATTTGCATCTACATGGGCATGGTGCCTGAGTTGGCCATTGCCGTATTAGCCTGCGCGCGCATTGGTGCCATCCATTCAGTAGTGTTTGGTGGGTTCAGCGCTCAGAGCATCGCAGATCGTTTGATTGATGCACAAGCTAGTTTTATTGTTACCAGCGATGGTGCCTTTCGCGGCAATAAAGACATTCCACTTAAGAGCGTAATTGATGATGCCCTCGTACAATGCAAATTTGTAAAGCGAGTGATTGTGCTCACTCGCACGCGAGTACCCGTGAGTATGATCAAAGGCCGCGATCTCTGGTGGGAAGATGAAATCAAGAAAGTAGAAACCCAGGGCAACCCGCCCTGTCCGGCAGAAGAAATGGATGCCGAAGATCCGCTTTTCATTCTTTATACCTCCGGCTCTACCGGCAAACCAAAAGGAGTGGTACACACCTGTGCCGGTTACATGGTATGGACCACCTACACCTTTGTGAACGTTTTTCAATATCATCCAGACGATATTCATTTTTGCACAGCTGATATTGGCTGGATTACAGGCCACAGTTACATCATCTACGGTCCGCTAAGTGCCGGTGCCACCTCCCTCATGTTTGAAGGCGTACCCACCTGGCCCGATGCCGGAAGGTTTTGGGAGATTGTCGATAAATATAAAGTGAACATTTTATACACCGCCCCTACCGCCATTCGCAGTCTGATGGGCTTTGGATTGGGACCTTTACAAGACAAACACCTTAGCTCACTAAAAGTATTGGGTACAGTGGGAGAGCCAATCAATGAAGAAGCTTGGCATTGGTATCATGAAAATGTAGGAAAGAAAAAATGTCCGGTGGTAGATACCTGGTGGCAAACAGAAACCGGTGGCATGCTCATCTCAAACTTAGCCGGTGTTACGCCCGCTAAACCAACCTACGCTACACTTCCTTTACCAGGTGTACATCCGATTCTGGTTGATGAGAATGGTGCTGAAGTAATTGGAAACAACGTGAGCGGCAATCTCTGCATCAAATACCCCTGGCCTGGAATCTTGAGAACCACTTACGGTGATCATGAACGTTGTCGACAGAATTACTTCGCTGCCTATCCGGGCTTGTACTTTACGGGAGATGGTTGCTTACGCGATGAACAAGGAAATTATAGAATTACCGGACGGGTGGATGATGTGCTGAACGTGAGCGGGCATCGCATTGGCACTGCCGAAGTAGAGAATGCCATTAACATGCACACAGGTGTAGTGGAGAGTGCGGTAGTCGGTTACCCACACGATATTAAAGGACAAGGTATTTATGCCTACGTGATCTACACCGGCACACATGGCGATGAAAGTCTGTCGCGACAAGACATCACACAAACCGTGGCCCGTATCATCGGCCCATTGGCAAAACCTGATAAGATTCAATTTGTAAAAGGCTTGCCAAAAACACGCAGTGGAAAAATCATGCGAAGAATACTGCGAAAAATTGCTGAAGGAGAAACGGCCAATTTAGGAGATACGTCAACACTCTTAGATCCGAATGTGGTAGAGGAGATTAAGGCGGGGAAAATTTAAGACAGAAATGGCTGCTAGCCTCAAGCTTGCAGCCAGTAGCTTGTAGCTTGCGGCCAAAGTTGTTTCTTTGCATGTAAGTGCCTTTTCATGAAACTTGACCTAAACAACAAAAAGATATTCTTCGCTTCTGATTTTCACCTGGGTGTGCCTAGCCATGCCGAGAGTGTAGACCGGGAAAAACGCATTGTGGCCTGGTTGGAATCCATTAGGAAAGAGGCGCATTCCATTTACCTCCTGGGCGATATTTTCGATTTCTGGTTTGAGTATAAGCATGCCGTGCCGCGCGGACATCTTCGCTTATTAGGTAAGCTGGCCGAACTGCGCGATGCCGGAATCCCCATCATCTTCTTTACCGGCAACCACGACATGTGGATGTTCGATTACTTCACCAAAGAATTGGGCATACCGGTGTATCGGGAGCCACAGCTCCTGGAAGTAGGGTCACAAAAGTTGCTGATTGGTCATGGCGATGGCTTAGGCCCAGGGGATCGTTTCTATAAACTCCTCAAAAAATTCTTTAACAGTAAAATTTGTCAATGGCTCTTCGCACGCCTCCATCCTAATTTTGGCATAGGGCTTGCAAACTTCTGGTCGCACAAGAGCAGAATTAGCAACATGAAGCGAGAAGAGAAGTTTAATGGGGAAGAGAATGAATTCTTGCTTACCTACTGTAAAGAGTTAGAACAAAGCAAGCATCACGATTTCTATATCTTCGGCCACCGACATCTTCCCCTGGACTTGAAAGTAGGAGGAGGCAGTCGGTACATCAACTTGGGTGAGTGGGTACACTTTGATACCTATGCAGTATACGATGGTTCTTCTGTAGAACTCAAAACCTTTAAAGCCTGATGCGCATTTCAGTTCTGTTGCTATTCCTAAGCCTTTCTTCCTTCGCACAGGAAAAGAAAATTGCTACACTCAACTTTGATGCCTTGTATCATGCAGGTATTAATCCTGCCGGAGAGCTCTATGTAGCTTCCAGTAATAAACTACAGCGTTTTGATAAAGAGGGCCAGCTTATGAAAGAGCTTTCGCTTTCTACCGCTCCTAGCATAACACAATTTGATGCCTGGCATCTCACACAATTAGTTCTCTACTATCGTGAAACGCAGCGCGTGGAGATTTACAATCCGGAATTGGAAATACGAAATTCCTTTATCATCGACTCTGTTTTTGCCATCGAACCTCATTGGATTGCTGCCTCTTTCGATCAAAAGAATTTCTGGATTTTTGATGGTGCCGATGGAAGCATCAAAAAAGTAAATTATAAAACAGGAGAAGTACTATTGGATGAAGTTGTGACCGCTTTTAATTCATCCTCCGAAAAAATACTCTCCATGCGCGAGTATCAACGCTTCTTATTCATTCAAACTGCCTCGAAGCTCTATATCTTCAATGCCATGGGGAAACACATACGCACCTTAAATTCAGAAAAACAAAGCTTTGATTTCTTTGGGGAAGAAATTACCCTAATTCAGAGCACCAACCTTCACTTCAGTAGTCTGTTTACAAAAGATGAGCGCAGCAAAACACTTCCGGGTCTCTTTCAAAAAATCTGGTTAAGCGATGAGCGCCTTTTTGGTGTAAAAGGAAATACGATCGAAATCTTTGCTTTTGACCCACAGTAGCCTGTTCGTTTTTGAACATTTTTGTACCTTTCCGACCGTAGTGTTCACTTCAGTACGCTGAAAATCAGCGTTTAAGCGGTTGGCACAGTATTTTCCTTAGTACCGAGTTTTCAAATCTAAATCTATAGCCGTGAGTCAAGAAGGTGGTAAAATTTTAATGGTCGATGATGATGAGGATGTGTTGTTGGCAGCCAAGATGTTGCTGAAAAAACAGAATCATCAGGTATTGATTGAGAAGAATCCTAATAAGATTCCCTTCCTACTTCACAACGACACCTACGATGTGATTTTGCTTGACATGAACTTCAGCAAAGACATTACCAGTGGTAAAGAAGGGTTTTATTGGCTCGAGCAGATTTTAGGACATGAGCCCAATGCCGTGGTTATTATGATCACTGCTTTTGGTGATGTGGAGATGGCCGTAAAAGCCTTGAAGATGGGAGCCACAGATTTTGTGTTGAAGCCCTGGCAAAATGAAAAACTGATTGCCACCATCAACACGGCTATTAAATTAAAGCACTCCTATTTGGAAGTGGATAAGTTGAAGAAAGCGAAGGAAATGCTGGAAGAACAAATTAGCAAACCCTTTGGCGATATTATTGGCGAAAGTCCAGCTATCAAAGAAGTGTTTACACTAATTGATAAAGTCGCAAAAACCGATGCCAACGTAGTGATACTCGGTGAGAATGGAACAGGAAAAGAATTGATTGCCCGTGCTATTCATCAACGCTCTTTGCGCAAAGACAAGAGTTTTGTTTCGGTGGATATGGGGGCCATTACCGAAACTCTTTTTGAAAGCGAGCTCTTTGGCCATAAAAAAGGCGCCTTTACCGATGCCCGTGAAGACAGACCCGGACGGTTTGAACTGGCCAACGGTGGAACACTCTTCTTGGATGAAATTGGAAACTTAAGCATGAGTTTGCAAAGTAAATTATTAAGCGCCCTGCAATCGCGACAAGTAACACGTGTAGGTTCCAACCAATCTACCACAGTAGATATCCGCCTGATCTGTGCCACAAACATGCCTTTGACAAAAATGGTACAGGAGGGAACCTTCCGTCAGGATTTGCTCTATCGAATCAACACAGTGGAGTTACATGTACCTCCGTTGAGTGATCGTATGGAGGATATTCCTTTATTAGCTAAACACTACCTGAATTATTACGCGAAGAAATACCACAAAAACGTTTCGAGCATTGCACCCGAAGCCATTGATAAGCTGAAACGCTACCCCTGGCCCGGTAACATTCGCGAATTACAGCACGCCATTGAACGTGCGGTGATTATGACCGATTCTGCCTCTTTACAGGAAAGTGATTTCTTGTTTAGTCGAAGCATGAATAACCCAACCTCCAGCAGTGACACACTTAATTTAGATGAGGTGGAGAAGTCAGCCATTGTAAAAGCATTGAGCATGCACGGAGGAAATATTTCCAAAGCCGCTGATGAATTGGGACTGACACGCGCTTCGCTCTACCGAAGAATGGAAAAGTATGGACTTTAATTGGCGTTCACCGTTAGTTCCGCGAATCGGAATACTATCAGGTACGCTGTTAGCGCTTGGTTTTTTTCTTTTTAGTAAGGGTGATTTCTGGTTTACCATACTCTTTGCCGTACTGGCAGCCTATCAGATTAAACAGCTGATTCAAGAACTGGATAGCTCCAATCAAAACATCGCTTCCTTTCTGGATTCTATCCGCTTCGATGACTTGTCTGCGTCTTTTAAAACCGACAGTCATGATCCTTCCGTACAAAAGCTACACAAGGAACTCAACGAAGCCATTACTAATTTACGCAATACCCGTAAAGAAAAAGATGCAGACCTGCTCTTCTTCAAAAACATAGTAACCCACGTGGGTATTGGTTTGCTTGTCTTTAAGGAGAATGGAAAGGTTGAAATCATTAATAGTGCAGCCCGTAAAATGCTGCGAGTGAATCGCATTGATACCATTCGCGATTTAAGTGATGTGAGCGAAACCCTTGTAGATGTTTTTACCAAACTACGAACCGGAGGCAGGGAGTTGATGCGCCTGAAAATTGGTGAAGATTTTTTGCAGCTCTCCATCTATGCTATCGAACTTACCTTACGCAACGAAAATTTAAAACTTGTTTCTCTCCAGAACATTCAAAGTGAATTGGAAGAGAAAGAAATGGAGGCCTGGCAAAATCTGGTACGCGTGCTTACCCACGAAATCATGAACTCAGTTACCCCCATTTCTTCGCTCTCCGACATGGTGGAAGAAGACCTGGGAAAACATTTGGAGCGCAATGGAGAACAGCCTGTGCAACGGGAGCAATTGGAAGACATTCATCTTTCCTTGAAAACCATCAGCAAACGAAGCGAAGGACTCATCAACTTTGTGAAAGAGTTCAGAAGTTTGGCAATGGTGCCAAAACCACGCATGGTAGACATTGAGCTAAAAGGACTGCTGGATGAACTCTGCCAACTGCATAAAAAGGAAATGGCAGATAACAACATTCAAATTGCCTTAAACGTACAACCCACGAACTTATTTATACATGCAGACAAAGGACAGATCGAGCAGGTTATTATCAACCTGATTAAGAATGCCATGCAAGCCTTTGATCGTCCTGAAAACAGATTAATTGAAGTGAAGGCTTACCAAAACGACAAGCTTCGAACGGTTATCTCTGTAAAGGATAATGGCACCGGTATCGATCCGGAAGCCATGGAAAAAATCTTCATTCCCTTCTTCACCACCAAAAAGAATGGTTCTGGTATTGGTTTAAGCCTCTCCCGCCAAATCATGCGCCAGCATAAAGGCAGCCTTACTGTCAAATCAACCGTTGGGCAAGGAACGGAGTTTATGATGCGCTTTTGATCCCCAAACGCACGTCCTAACATTTCAGGAAAAACCTGATCTACCCTCAATAAAACTTTTTGAAATAATTTTTTCGTTACCGTAGGGGGAAACCTGTTTGTGCTTGTCTTAGTATCAAAACAAGCAAAAAGACATGAAAACGAACATTTTCAAAACCCTCCTCGCTATCCTTATCGTAAGTCTTGCCCTCACAAGCTGTGAACGGTATGAAGATGATGGGGCCCTTCAATACCAAGAAGAAAACTATTCCATCAGCGATTTTGAACGTCTAGAGATCGGAGATGCCTTTGTGATTCGGGTAGAACAAGGGAATTATTTTAGTGTACAGGTTCGCGGAGACCGCAGAAATATAGATGACCTGGAGATTTGGAAAAGTGGTAATACCCTCGTGGTGCGGTATGATGAATATGAGAACAGACAGTACGAAACCTATATCGATATTGTAATGCCAACCTTGGCAGCGGCAACCCTTTCAGGTGCTACCCAGTCTGTTATTACAGGGTTTGAAGAGGTGGATAATTTTAGTTTGTCACTTTCTGGTGCCTCCGTAGCTCAGGTCGATCTTATCGCTGCAAACCTTTCCATCGTTTTGTCTGGTGCCTCAGTAGCCGATCTGAGGGGAGCATCCTCTGCTTTGACCGCAGAAGTATCTGGCGCCTCTACGTTAAAGGCTTTTAGTTTTCCTGTCCAAACAGCTGAGGTCAATGTTAGTGGTGCCAGTGTAGGTAAAGTGACCGTTGCCAACCATTTACATGCAATTGCAACCGGAGCCAGCACCGTGCTCTACCGCGGCAATCCTGTGGTGGACAGTGAGGCCAGCGGGGGCAGCTCGATTCATAGCGATAACTAATTTTACGCTGATCAGCATCCGGAGCCTTCCAAATGAAGTTTGGAAGGCTTCTTTGCTTTTGATATTTTTACTAAATATTAAGCATTCCTATGCAAAACGTTCCTAAGCGAGTAACCGAAATCTTAGTAGATAAGCTCGGCATCGCAGAATCTGAAATTACTCCGGAAGCAAATTTTGTAAAAGACCTGGGCATCGACTCCTTAGACTATGCAGAGATTGTAATGGAATTCGAGCAATCATTTGATATCCGAATTCCTGATGAGGATGCAGAAAAGATGCAAACGTACGGACAAGCCGTTAGTTACATCGAAGCGAAGCTCAAGAAGTAATCACTTCTCTTCCCCTTCAAAATAGCTACACAAACGAAGCATTTGCACGGCTTCATGGGTGGATAAGGTTTGTTGATTTTCCGGCATCTCAATCGGTGAAAAATACCAACCATTCAGCTCAGGATTCCATCGCACCAAAAATCGTTTATCCCCTTTCAATAAAATATCCATTTCATAAATCTCTTCCTGGTGTTTGTCATAAATGCCTGTAAACTGCAGCAGGATATGATTTTTTTTAACTAATTCACCCCGGTTGCAATCAATGCTGTTGAGCCGCATTAATAATTTTTCTTCTTTGTTCCAGGCTTTAAACTTTAACTTTCGGGCGGTATACCATTGCATAAAGAAATTTACAATTTAATACAGAGATAAAAACCATTCCTTCAGAAACCTCTACCTTCGTTCTGCATGCAACACCAACCCATACTTTTCATCATCAACAAAGTTGCCGGGAAAGGTTTTCTACCCACTGTAGATGAGAAAATTCTGGATATCTGTGTTCGTTACAATACTGAGTGCAGTATAGAGTTTACCAGAAGCAAAGGGCACGCAACAGCATTAGCGCAAGAGGGAATCGCCAAAGGTTTTAAGAGAATAGTAGCCATCGGTGGAGATGGTACGCTCAATGAAGTAGCACAAGCGCTCGTGCATACAGACATTACCATGGGCATTGTGCCGAAAGGATCGGGCAATGGATTGAGTAGACATTTGGGTATCCCAATGGACTTTGAAAAAGCGGTGGAAACCATTTTTACAGGGCACCCCATTTTGATGGACACCTTTTTACTCAATGACCATTTATCCATCAATGTTTCAGGTGTTGGATTTGATGGACATGTGGCCAATCTTTTTGGCAAGGATGGAAAGCGAGGATTGTTCGGTTACATCAAACTCACCATTCAGGAGTTCTTCAACTTCCATGAATACAAAGGCTCTCTACTTGTTGATGGGAAAACACATTCTATACGTGCTTTCATTTTAGCCATCGCCAACTCTACGCAATACGGAAATAATGCCCGCATCGCTCCGCTCGCTTCTGTAACAGATCACAAACTTCATATTACCCTTCTTTCAAAAGTTCCACTCTACGCGCTGCTGCCTTTTATGTTGCGCTTCTTCAGCCAGCGTGTTTATGATTCAAGCTATTGCCAGACACTCGAAGGAAGTACTCTTCATCTATCCCTTGAAAAAGCAGTGGCCTATCATGTAGACGGAGAACCCACAGGAAGCGCGCAGGAATTTTCTATAAAGGTGCAACCAGCCTCGCTCCGCATGCTGGTTCCTAATCCATCAGCCAAAATTTAATCACTAAATACCCACCATTGGGGTAGATCTTTCAGGCCGCTTTACCGTTAAATTAAAGTCAACCAAAAACATTCTACCATGAAGAAACTAAGTATACTATCAATTGTGCTGTTGTGCTTTTATTCAGCCTTTGCGCAGCTTCCGCAACCACCCAGTGGCGATAACCAACAAGCCAGTGTAAGCCAAATGATTGGCCTTGTTAAGGTGACCATAAACTACAGCAGCCCGGATGTACACGGGCCCAATGGCGAAGATCGCAAAGGAAAAATATGGGGAACCAACGTAGCACACTACGGTCTCATCGATCAGGGATTTGGCACCTCAAAAGCAGCTCCGTGGAGAGCGGGCGCGAACGAAAACACAACCATCTCTTTTTCGTACGATGTAATAATCGGTGGCAAAGCAGTTAAGGCAGGTACATACAGTTTGTTTCTGGAATTAAAAGAACAAGGTCCCTGGACTTGGATTTTAAACAAAGACATTAGCAGTTGGGGAAGTTATTTTTATGACCCAACCAAAGATGTGGTGCGTGTAGAGACCACTCCACAAGAAGCTGAATATACAGAATGGTTAACGTATAGCTTTGATGATCGCAGACGTACTACCGCTACTGCTTATCTTCAATGGGAAAATAAACGCATTGGTTTTAAGATTGATGTTCCAAACGTAAACGAACTTTATGTAGCAGCCATGGCTGACAAAATGCGTGGAAGCACGGTAGGTTTTACGCATGAAGCCTATGTTACTGCTGCCCAGTTTTGCTTACAAAATAATGTGAGTCTGGAACAAGGACTACAGTGGGCTGATTATGCCATCACGGACGGTTTTGTAGGACGCGAAGATTTCACCTCGCTTTCGACTAAAGCACAACTCCTAACCGCACTCAAGCGAGACGCAGAAGCTGAAACTCTTATGAGCAAAGCGATCAACCACCCTACGGCTTCCATTCAGGCAGTTCATCAATATGGTCGAAGCTTGTTAGCTGCCGGAAAAACAGATAAGGCTTTAGAAGTTTTTAAACTGAATGCTAAAAATCATCCGGAAGATAAATTCACTGTGAACGTTGGTTTAGCCAGAGCCTATACCGCCACAGGCGATAAAAAGAATGCCATTAAGTATTGGGAAACTGCGATAAAGAACATTCCAGAAAACCAAAAACAAAACTTGTCTTTCTATGAAGGTGAGCTAAAAAAATTGAAGGGATAAGGAAATTTGACTTACAAAAAGTAAAAAGGACTGTCTTAAAAATAAGACAGTCCTTTTTTGTTAACTCATTTATGCAACCAGTGTAGATTCCTTCACTTCTTTAGGTTGATGGTCTAATCTGATGGAGAAAATCGTTCCCTTTCCTACCTCGCTGATGACACTGATCGATCCTCCATTCGCTTCTACAAATTCCTTGGTGAGAATAAGTCCAAGGCCAATTCCCTTTTCGTTGTTCGTTCCGCGTTTGCTGAAATGAGTTTCCTTGTGGAATAAATTTACGAGATCCTTGTCCGTCATCCCTACACCTTTATCCTTCACTTCAATAGTAACACTTGTATTCCCGCGCACAGCCGAAATCTCTAACAATCCTCCAGGCGAACTGAACTTTACGCCATTGGCAATAAGATTACGGAGTACTAAGCCCATTTGATTTTTATCTGCATAAAGAGATAAATCTTCTTCTACAGAATTCACTAGCATTACTCGCTTGGCGCTTGCCACCTCTTGAAACAAATGCATTTTATCAGCCACCAGACTGTGCAATGAAAAATACTCCTTCTTTAATTTCAAGCCGTTTAGCTGTGATTGAGCCCACTGTAAGAGATTATCCATATCATCGTACACCGAGTCAATATTCTTGCGAAGACTTTGTGAAACCTGAATAAACTCACTTTGAGTAAGACCATGACGACTAATTAATTCCATCAGACTTTTCATGCCGGCAATGGGACTGCGCAAATCATGACTGATAATGGAAAACAGTTTGTCTTTTGTGGCATTGGTTTCGCGAAGCAGCGTAGTCTGCTTTTTAATCTCCTGATTTTTAAAGTCTACAATTTTCTTTGCTG
>Ga0075163_10006040_pt1 | contig 16064 bp, 18 predicted proteins | sample JI1023141ADNA_FD_71478 | JGI IMG/M metagenome (GOLD analysis project Ga0075163, IMG submission 71478) | Wastewater effluent complex algal communities from Wisconsin, to seasonally profile nutrient transformation and Carbon sequestration -... | ecosystem: Engineered > WWTP > Effluent > Algae...
ACGATTTCTTTTCTTTGGACTTTATTTAATGCATCTGTCAACAACAGCGCAGAATGAAACTAGAAATTGGTGTTTCAGTTATGGACAGCATATTTACTTTGATACAAGTTCAGTTCAAATTTTACCTAACTGCTCAATTACTGGTGAGCCAGCATCATGTATTTCTGACTCTTCAGGAAATTTGTTGTTCTACACAAATGGTGAAACGGTTTGGAACAAATTAAACAATGTAATTCAAAATGGAAGTGGACTGCATGGTTCATTTTCAGCAACACAATGTTTAATAGTAAAGCAGCCATTATCTGATTCACTTTATTATATTTTTTATGCAGATGGTTGGGGAGGAAGTTCAGGAGCGAATTATGCTATCGTGGACATATCACAAAATGACGGTTTAGGTGCTGTTATCAGTAAAAACAATTTATTATTTACTCCATCTTCTGAAAAATTCAGTGCGATTAAAAATACAAATGATATCGATATTTGGGTGATGACACGAACTGTCAATCCTCCCGTTTTTAAAGCATATTCATTGACTGGTTCAGGATTAGATACTACGCCAGTTATTAGCTATGATGCCACTTCAGAAAACACAGGTATTGGACAAATGAAATTTTCACATGATGGAACAATGCTTGCTCTTGGAATAACAGACATGTCACAATATGAGCTACTTTATTTTGACGCAAGTACAGGACTTTTATCAAACCCAAAATTGTCAACTGTCTTTCCATTTTTTGGAGGAGGTGTTACTTATGGAGTTGAATTTTCTCCTAATGACAATATTTTGTATGGAGCATTAACCCTTCCCCCCGTATTGTTAAAATTTGATTTAACATCTGGTGGCAATCCACTTTTAAATTATACAGTAATTGATACATCAAGTAGTTCAACATTAGGCTCATTACAACTAGCAATTGATGGAAATATTTATCTCGGAAGAAATGATTCAAGGTATCTCGGAGTAATACATAATCCCAATAGCTGGACTTTATCAAATTATGTTGATGATGGATTAGCTCTGAATAATACCACAAGTAGGACTTTACCAAATTTTGAGCAATCTTTATTAAGGAAAGAAAAACCTTCAATAAAGCACCCTCCAATGCAAGAGAATTTTCTGATTTATCCAAATCCGTTTGAGCAAGATATTAATATCAATGGTTCATATGAAATTTTAGAAGTTACTGTTAATGATCTATTTGGAAGAACTGTTTTTAGTAAACAATTTTCGAAGTCAGATATGTCTAAAGTTGAGCTTAATTATTTGCCAAGCGGATTATATTTAATATCAATTCTTTCAAACCACCAGAGAGTATCAAAACTAATTCAAAAAAATTAATTATATAAATGAGAAAGAAACATCAATCAAAGCTTTTCAGGAAATTGATAAAGTTTTACTTCATAGCAAAAGAAGTACTACAGCTAACGTAAGATTATAAGAAATTATAGAAAAGGGGCATTCAGTGGTTAACAAACAGTTGTACTTATTTCAAACAGTTGTGCTTCCAAGTCAACTTTTTAGGACTTCTTTATCCCTTCTTCGTTATAGCCAACCTAATGGACTTTAATTGGTTTCCAATATTGAATAAAATAATTATGAACATCATTGAATTAGATAATCTTTACCAGCAATCAATTAAAACATTCCCAGTTGAAGATGTTTATGGTACATATAAAAAACCATTTACGCTAATTAAACTTGAGAATTTAGTAGCAATTAATCATCTAGACTTAAAAACTATCGGCTTTTTTCTATATGACGGCAAACCTTATATGCCTGCCCCAACAGATATTATTCAATTTGCTACAACAGGAGGAGATGGGTGCTATTTTGCTTTTTTAACAGACTACGGTTATTATGAAAATTTAGAAGAAGCTCCTATTGTATTTATTTGTCCGGCAGATTTTGATGAAAGATATCCGTACCATGCTAATAAATTGTTTGCAAAAAATATTCGAGATTTTTTAAGGATTATGATTACGATGCAGTATGCGGAGATAGTCCGATTTAAAAACTTAATCGATATGGACTTCGAATACGAAATAAATATTATGAAGGCAGACATTGAATCAAATTCCAACGAAGAGGAAATAATTATGAGAAATAAGACTATTGAAATTTTAAAAAGTGAGTTCCAATTAAATGAATTCGACAACTTGAATGACTATTATACTATTCTTGATTTGGAAAGAAAAAAGGAGAATTATATTAATTTAAAAGACGGATTAGGTATAAAGACTCTTACGGCAAACCATACTTTTGGCAATGATTTTTCAGTTATATCAACTTTAGAAGAATCTTTATCCAAGGCGAGTAAACTAGAAAGAGTAAAATTTTACAGAGAAGCACCTTATATCCATCATTACTTCTCGGACGAATACCAAATGGTAACATTGTTGATTGCAAAATATTTATACCTCGATGGTTTTATTAGGGAATCAAAAATCCTCAATTTTGAATTAGAACAAAATATAAAGTCCAAAAAATATCTTGGAGCCAGAAAAGTAATGCTTGAAAAAAGTAAAAACTAATAGAAAACACGAACTACTAAAAAAAATTAAAGTTAACAACAAAGTATAGAATCGGCTGGCGATAACAAGGCATAGACTCTGCACCGCCAAGCATTGTAAACCATTCTCTTTTAATTTTATTCGGAAATGAAAGAGTTATGTCTTAATTTTGGTTGCTAATGGATCAGCGTTGCAGCGTCTAAGCCTAATCCGTTAGCGGTCAGGCTAAAAGATGAACATGAGTATTGAATAAGCTAATCAATTCTATAAAGAAATGACATTAGAAGATTTAGGATATAATGATAAACTTGAAATATTAAGGAATGTGAATAACCTTAAAGAGTTTGAGATTGGAAGAGTTATATCGGAACATAAAGAAAGATACATTGTAAAGACTGAAAAAGGAGAATTTGAAGCCGAAATAACAGGAAATTTACGATTTTCATCAAAAAGTCGTGAAGATTTTCCAGCCGTTGGCGATTGGGTTGCAATAACAATTCATGATTCAGATTTTTCTATTATTCACAGCATATTTCCGAGATTCTCTGTTATTTCTCGACAGGATGTTGGTAAATTCGGAGAGATACAAATAATAGCAACAAATATTGATTATGCATTATTGGTGCAAGCCGCTGATAGGGATTTCAATATTAACAGACTTGAAAGATATCTGATAATTTGTAATTCATCAAAGGTTAGCCCCATTTTAGTGCTCACTAAGATAGATTTAATTGATGAGCGTCGGACTTTTGAGATATTGGAGAAAATTAAAGCTCGAATTAATAATGTGCCGATTATTGCAATAAGTAACGAATCACAAGATGGGTACGACAAAATAAAAGCGATTATTAAAAAAGGTAAAACATATTGTATGCTTGGTTCTTCAGGTGTTGGAAAATCCACTCTATTGAATAATCTATCTGGCAAATCAATAATGCGAACAGATACAATTAGCCATAGTACAAATAAAGGGAAACACATTACAAGTCACAGAGAATTAATTATTCTTGAAAATGGTGGAATATTAGTTGATAATCCAGGAATGAGAGAAGTAGGTATTGCCGATTCAACAATCGGATTAGAAATTACATTTGATATGATTGTTAGGCTTTCTCAGAATTGTAGGTTTAAAGATTGTACTCACACGAATGAGATAGATTGTTCTGTTATTGAAGCCGTTGAAAAGGGAGAATTAGACCGAGCTTCATATGAAAATTACCTGAAATTAGAAAGAGAGAAAGCTCATTTTGAATCTTCGGTTGTTGAAAGACGGAAAAGAGATAAAGAATTCGGAAAGATGATAAAGAATTATAAAAAGGACATCATTAGGAAAAAATGAAGTCCTAAAAGAGAAGCCAGAACCGCTAACAGGCGTTTGGCAAAAAAGCGTTTTCAGTGGTTAAATGAAGCTTTGTGCTTCGTATCAAGCCTGCCTGCCGGCAGGCAGGTTCAGTGGTGGCAGACAGTTTAGTGCTTCGAAATCGCCAACATCTTATAGCTGCAAAACGTTACCAGTTATGCTATGACGACCGTGCAAACATCAAACGACAGAAAATAAAATATGACAATAGAACTTTTTAATCAGGAATTTGAAGGCATCGCAGGACAACTAAAATCCTACATTTTAAGAATTACGGCAAGTATCGCTGACGCAGAAGATATAGTTCACGACACCTATCTGAAAGCGCTTGACAAATTGCACACGTTTCGAGGCGACTCTTCCTTAAAAACTTGGCTTTTTACAATTGCTTCCAACTTGGCAAAAGACAATTTAAGAGCACAAAAACGCTGGACAGAAAATGTAACCGACATCACAAAAGAAGCGGCACTAAATAACAGACAGTTTTTTCAAGAGGCAATGAATATCCGAATGACTTCACCTCACGGACAATACGAAGCAAAGGAACATATTGCTTTTTGTTTTACTTGCATCTCAAAATCATTACCGTTAGAGCAACAACTTTGTGTTTTCCTGAAAGAAGTTTATGAGTTTAAAGTTTCTGAAGTAACGACCATACTCGGAACTACAGAAGCAATGGTAAAATATTATCTGCATACAGGTAGGTCAAAAATGATTAACATTTTTGACGGACGATGCGCTTTGATAAACAAAGAAGGTGTTTGCCATCAATGTTCCGAACTCAACGGAATTTTCAATCCCAAACAAAATACCCAAGAAGAATTAATGAAAATTGAATTGGTTAAGGAAGCCGAAAAAGGAAATAAAGAGCATTTGTTTGATTTAAGAATGCAGGTTTTAAGAGAAATTGACCCACTAACATCAAAAGCATCAGAACTGCAACTACATCATTTAGAACACAATAGACAAGTAATGGAAAAATATTTGGAAAAAACTGTTGATTAATCCTATCGTTTTGTTTTGCCCAATCGTCAAAATAGAAAACAAAACGAAAATGAAGTATTTAATCACAATTTTGACAATCACAATGATGACAACAGCAACAATGGCTCAAAACGGGAAAGCCACAACCGTTAGAACAACTTTTCACAGAGAAACATCTGTAAGTATCGATATTAAAGCCGACCCAGCAATTGTTTGGGCTTTGCTGACCAAAGCTTCTGACTATCCTCGTTGGAATTCAACAGTGACTTCAATTGAAGGCAATATTGCCTTGGGTGAAAAAATCAAGTTAAAATCAATCCTTGATGCAAAACGAACCTTTAAATTGAAAGTAAAAGAGTTTGAACCTGAAAAGAAATTAGTTTGGGGAGATGGTCAAGGAAATCGTGTTTATACCATTACAAATAATGGAAGTGGAACGGTAACATTTTCAATGACTGAAAGAATTGGGGGATTAATGTTTCCAATGTATGCTAAAATGATTCCACCATTTGACCAATCTTTTGAGCAATTTGCAAGCGATTTGAAAAAGGAATCGGAAACAATTATGAATGCTAAATAATTCCCTAATCTAAAAATCAAACAAGATGAAAATAGTTAAAGTAACATATACAACAAAAGCAGAATTCTCAGAACAAAATAAAAGCAATATAAAAAATGTAATGAATGATTTGCAAAATACAATTTATCAAGGCATTAATTACAATGCTTGTCTATCGGCTGACAATAAAACATTTATTCATACTGCATTTTTTAAATCAGATGAAGACCAGAAATTGTTGAATGAATTGCCTTCTTTTCAATATTTTCAAACGGAATTAAAGGCAAGCGGATTGGAAGTTCCACCAAAGCAAGAATTGCTAACTTTAATCGGAACATCAAACAATATTTTTATCTCATAAAATACATCCGTGTGAAATAAAAAATCGAAACAAGAGAAAAGCCAATGGCTTTAAAAACCCCACCACTGAGATCGGAATACACAATGCACACTGACAAAAAAGATGGAAATGAAATTTTGGTTTGCACAGTTGGAAAAACAGTTTTGCATTATGATGCAAGCATACTTGACGACTTACACGCATGCTAAAAAAGCAAAACGACTGGATGGAACATGGCAGTGCAGACGAACAAAAACCAGCTAAAGACGGAACAGTTGAAGCTTGGGGGCGTTCAGAAGAAAATCCTGAGAAAGGTTGGTATGTTTTGAAAAAAGGATTGAGGGGCAGAGTGGGAATGTATATTCCACCATTAATGGAAAGACTTGGACTTGCAGAAGTGACACACGAAGCTAAGGGAAATAAGATGAAAGCAAAGTAACCGCAGACAGAAAAAGACTACTGGTAACACGGGTTTGGCAAAAGTGGCGGTTCAGTGCTACACATACACATTTGTGGTTAATCAAAGTTTGGTTCTCTGCATCAACATTTGTTCTGAAAGACCCGCCCATCGGAAATCTGCAAAACTTAGGCGTCAGCTAAAACAACCGAAACTTAAATTACAAGACAATGAATATAAAAGTAACCGAATACATTAACAAAGCCTCTGACGAGCAAATTGAAACGCTTGAAGAACTACGAAAACTAATTCACGACTCTGTGGCCAATGTTTCCGAAGAAATAAAGTGGAATATGGCAGTATTTAATATTGGGAAAGATTTTGCTTATCTAAGATTTGCAAAAAAGCACATAACTCTTGGCTTTTACAACATTGACAAAATCCAAGACTCTGACAATTTGTTAGAAGGTGGAGGGAACACATTGAAGCATATTAAAATCAAGAGCAAAGACGAAGTAAAACCCAAAATTATTGCTGAATGGCTGAAACAAATTACAAGTTAATTTAATGAAACAAGAGAATATCAAACCATTTGACGGACAACATTGCGAAACAACTGCCACAGGAACTTTGTTGCGACAACTTGATATTGAACTTTCTGAACCTATGCTTTTTGGTTTAGGTGAAGGACTTGGATTTATATTTTGGAAAATGAAGACAATGGATTTTCCATTTATCGGTGGACGAGTAAAGACTGACCTTCTGACTCAAAATATTGCAAAGAATTTAAACCTTGAACTAACGGTCAAAGAAACATCGTCAGTTCAAAAGGCTTGGGATGGTGTTAAAAAGCTTATTGACAACGGAAAAGTAGTCGGTTTAAAGTTAGACTGTTATCACTTGGAATATTTCTCAAGGCCTTTTCATTTTGCGGGTCATTATGCGGCAATTTACGGCTATGACAGCGAAACTGCTTTTTTGGTAGACACAAAACAACAAGGTGGACAAGTGAAAACAAGTTTGACAAGTTTGGCATTAGCAAGAAACGAAAAAGGACCAATGTCCTCAAAAAACTTGTATTACACTTTAACCAAGACAGACAAAAAATATGACTTGAAAAGTGCTATTCTTAATGCAATTCGAAATAATTCGACAGACTATATAAATCCACCAATCAACAATATTGGTTATAAAGGGATTTTGAAAACAAGTAAAGAAATTCTAAAATGGTTCGACACAAGTAAAGACATTAAAAGCGAATTTGAAGCTAGCGCAATGATTATGGAAAGAGCAGGTACAGGCGGTGCATTATTTAGAAATTTGTATAGAGACTTTTTAAAAGAGAGCTACGAAATTTTAAAACTCGATAATATTAAACAAGCACATACGGAATTTATTGAAATTGCAAATTTGTGGACGGAAATTGCAAATTTGTTTTTACAAGTGAGCAAAACCAAAGACAGAAAATATATCGAACAAGCTTCGGGCCTTTTAAAACAACTTTCAACAAAAGAAAAAAATGCAATGGAGAAGTTGTCGGAAATATAGCCGAACGCCTAACAGCGGTTTTGCATAAGTGGGGCTTTAGTGCTAAATTTGACCATTGGGAATTCTATTGGAAATTTGTGCTAATTTGAACATTTGTTCTTCGATTTCCCCACCTTCGCAAAGCCAAAAAACGTAGCACGCAAGCTTATTGATAACAGTTGAAAAAAAATTAAAAATGATAAAAATTATATTAATAGTAATTGCAACTGCTGGACTTTTTTCTTGTAAGCAAGCCAATAAATCAACACCAGTAAATGTTGGTATAGAAACTGTAAATTCGATTAGAAATTATGAGTATGCTGATTCTATGGGTAAGCACCTAATCATACAAAACAGTTTGCCGAAGGGCGAAGGATATATTGCTCCAAATGGGAAGCAATATTTTAAAGTTATATTTTGGACCAGAATAATTAACGAAACAGATAGCTCTCTTGAATTTAAGATTAACTTTCCTGCAGATTTTTATGAGGTTTCTGAGTTGCCTGGTAATCATTACAAAGTATTTATTGCTGACGATACAATGACCATCGATAAAGAACCTTTGAGTAACTATGGTTTTACAGATTTAAAGTCTTTTTTAGATAATAATATGGACAAACCAACATCTTTAGAAAGAACGATAAATCCAAAAGCATCAAGTGGTTTTTATGTTACAATTCTTAGCCATTCAACAAACATTACTTCTAGTGGGGCATTGAGAACAGGATTTAATTTGAAAGGACAAGATATAATTTATAAAATTTCACGATACGCTGGCAAACCAGAGTTATCATTAATAAGCGAAAAAGAAATTAACTGTGGGAGTATTAATCTAAAAAATTTGGTGCGACAGAAATAAAACAAAGCTAGCGTGCAACACGAGGTTTGACGTTATTGGTGCTTGACGAACATTACCTCAAAATTTGATCACTATTGTGCTTCAGTTCGGGCTGGACGTTATAAATTTGGCTTATGAATAAAACATTAGCAATATTGCAATTATTGGGCTTCGGTTATTGGTTGACGGAATTCTAATTCCCCAACAAACGCCAAGCCTTTTTCGCTTGCGGTCATTTATGACGTCACTTAAAAATATAAAAATAAAGCCGGTCGGCAAAAGAAACTGGGCCGACTTTGAAGGACTCTTTCAGTCACAAGGTGGACCCAGCTACTGTTGGTGTATGGCTTGGCGTATGACAAAGGAAGAGTTAAAAGAAAACACTTCGGCCAATAGAAAGAAGTTCATTCAACAGCGAGTAATGGATAAAACACCAATCGGACTTTTGGCATATATGAATAGTGAGCCAATTGCATGGTGTTCTGTTGCACCAAGAGAAACATATCAAAGACTTGGTGGTGATGAGAGTTTTGAAAATGTTTGGTCGATTGCCTGTTTTTACATAAAGAAAGAATTTAGAGATATTGGGCTAATTGACCTACTAATTGAGAATGCAAAAAAATACGCGAAAAAAAAGGGGGCTAAATATCTGGAGGCTTATCCTGTCGATCCAGACTCTCCAAGTTATAGGTTTATGGGATTTGTAAAGACATTCGAAAAAGTTGATTTCACTTTTTTAAAAAAGACAGGGACAAGAAGAAATGTAATGATATACAAACTGTAGACAAGAAAACAAGGAACCGCTAGCACGGGTTTTGCGTTAGTAAACGGAAAGTACGAATAGAAACATTTGATCAATTAATAAACGTTGGAGCTGGCAGACAGTTTGTCGTTTTAAAAGCCCACCAATGCAAAGCCCGAAACCCTTTGCGGTAATTTTGAAAACTGAAATGAGTCACCTAGAAGAGCAAATAAGAGATTATCTTGAATCACTAGAAAAAACGGTTAACAATTTCGTTTCGTTTTTCAAGCATGACAAGGATTTCAATCAAATGGTTTATACGTATTGGACAGTTAAAGATGTTTTAGGGCATGTTACTTTTTGGCATGAAAGTTTTGCAAGAAATCTAAAGGATATTGCAGAAAACAGAAAGCCTAATCCTCCTAAAGGGACACTATCAGATGTAAATAAAATGAGTGTTGACACAACCAGAGATGTCCCTATAAAAGTTCTTTGTAAAAGATTTCTTGAAGCACAGAAAGTTATTGCAAAACATATTTTTAACACAACTGTTGATGAAATTCCTTATAAAAAAGGTTCAAGAAATTATTCACGATTAGAACATTTACAGGTTGTTAATTCGCACATTGAAAATCATTTAAGAGATATCAATAATAAACAAAAATAGGAACATGTCAAGACCAACAAACAAAAATGACTTATTGACTTTGAGTCAAAAGAACTATAAGAGTTTAAACGACTTTGTGGATTCATTCTCTGAAGAGGATAAGGATAAAGAATTTCCAAAAGGAACAATGAATCGTAATTTTCGAGATGTACTTGCCCATTTGCATCATTGGCATTTAATGATGATAGAGTGGTACACAATAGGAATGAAGGGGGATATACCTGAAATGCCTGCAAAGGGATACACATGGAAGACAACTCCTGAACTTAACAGAAAAATTTGGGAAACGTACGGGACAACAGATTTAAAAAAAGTTAGGAAATTGCTCGATAAATCTTTTAATTATGTTCAAAGTATTATTGAAAAACATTCTAATGATGAGCTTTTTGAAAAGAAAAAATACAAATGGACAGGTACAACTTCTTTGGGTGCATATTTGGTTTCTGCTACCTCAAGTCATTACGATTGGGCATTAAAACTTATGAAGAAAGCCAAGAAATAACAACTACCGCTAGCAGCAAGCCATGGTGCAATGCGGGCGGACTTTCAAGGCTTTTACAAATTTAAGGTCGCATCACGAATGGACATTTTCATTTTACAAAGTCTAATAAACACATATCTTTATAAAAACGTTTCGGCAGACAGTGTTTCATTGGCCGCAAGCGTAAGCTTGCAAAACGTTAACGGTCAGCTTAGACAAAGACAGCCTAAATTAACAGTAACAACAAAAAGTATATAAATATGGACAAGTTAAATACAGTGAAAAACACAGTTGACCAACTCCTCGGTCAAGGCAATTTTGATATAGTTGACTCGGTGTTTTCAGTAAACTATGTAGCGCATTCAGGTGACAAATGCTACAATGGACATAAATTTATAAAGCAATTCGCAAAACAGGTTCGGACAGCCCTTCCCAATATTAAAATTTTAAATATTGAACTTTTATCGCAGACGGACAATATTTTAACTTGGCAAAGGACATTTAGTGGTACACATAAAGCCGACTTGATGGGAATACCAGCTTCAAATAAAAAAGTGAAATGGTACGAAATTGTTGTTTCTCGTTTTGACAAGGACAAGATAGTTGAAGAGTGGCTAGTTTCTGATTTAGCATTTCAATTAATACTGAAACAGGACAAATAAAACTAAAAGCCGAACCGCTAACAGCGGTCTTGCGCAATGCGGACGGACGAGCATGGCTTTTGCAAATTTATGGTGCGCTGAAGCGCATTTTGTTTTTCATTTTGCAAAAGACTAATAAACACTTATCTTTATATAAACGTTTCGGCAGACAGTGTTTCATTAGCCGCACTAGGCAAGGCGGCAAAACGTATGCGACCATTAATTAAATCACAATGAAAGCTATTACAATAGTTCTAATAATTTTTTATCTAATCTCTTCATCTTGTAACAAAAGCTCGGAAGACAAATTTGAAAGTTACTATGAGATAATTGATGACTTCGTAAGAATGCAAATTATCGATACCGATAGAATAATTGAATTGGATTTAATAAAAGTAGTTCAAGATACATTTGATTATGACAAATTAATAAATGATAATAATGGTTTAGTACCCCCTCCGCTGTCGCCGCCTAGACCTATTGGAGTTGTTTCGATCTCAAAAAGTTTACTTAAATCATTTTATTCAAATGAATTAATAGATAAAGTAGACATAGAATATATGTTTAATCAAATTGCAAATTTTAAAGACAGTCTTCTAAACCCAAATAGAATAAATGGCAAAATAATTAGGGCATCAACAATTGATTCTATTAGAAAGTATAGCACTGCGAATAATTTTTTTGATATGCTTGAAAAAATCTATAAAGCACGTTCGTTAATTAAATTTTCTATCCCCATCATTTCCTCAGATCGGAAAACTATGATATTTGACATGGAGTTATATTGCGGAGGTGAATGCGGCTGGGGGCGACGATATATAGTGAAAAAAGAAAACAATAAATGGAGAATCAAATACCAGAAACGTACTTGGATCAGTTGAAAATAACGTCTGCCAACGCGGCATAGACTCTACATCACCTAGTATCTTAAATCATTCTCTTTTAATTTTATTCGGAAATGAAAAAGTTATGTCTTAATTTTGGTTGCTAATGGATCAGCGGTGCAGCGTCTATGCCCAATCCGTTAGCGGTCATGCTAAATAAGCACTCCGAATTTCGTAATAGATATAAATAGTTTTTTTATGACAAGCTTCAAATTTCAAAAACCCGACCATATTAAAGAAGATGGGTTGGTTGTAAAATGGCAACTCATAATTTTTAGTTTAGCTTTCATATTAGGTTTCTTTGTTGGCCCAGTTCTGCCTAAAACTCCATCAGAAATGGTTTTCAAAATGGTGGACATGCTCTTTATATGTGGCACTATTCTTTTGGCAGTGAAACTTGCAAGAGAAGGTTGGGATTTGGCAGCAACTGGTTTTACCATATTAGGTATTGGTTGGGGAGTCATTTTTGCGGCACTTGACTTTCAACATCTGGAGATTGACATGGAAATAAGAACTTCAGCTGCATACTTCTTTCTTCCCTGCATGATTTTAATTGCACACTATAAACCTTTTCCAACTTGGCTCAAATTGATTACTGTATGGTGCATGGTTCCATTTATTATTTCATTATTTGTACAAAAAATAAACCCACATAATGAAAAGTTACTTATGACATGGCTTATATGGGGATTCAACTCTTTTCACATTGTAAGTTTAATTTGGGGGATATTTTTTTATAGGCAGTATAAAAAGGAGCAGAAAGTCCTGTCAAAGTCACAGACTGATAATTCCGACAATTAAATAGTTAAACCCAAGCATGAACCGCTAACATCAGTATTGCTGCAAGTTGGGCTGGACGTTTGATCTTCGACTGTTTGCATCACTGTACTTTTGTTCGGGCAGACGAATATCTATTTGGCTTTTTGTTGTTAACTTCAACTTGATATTTTCAATTGGGCAGTAGTTCCGGGCTGGACGTTATAAAATATCCCACCTGCAGCAATACCTTCCCGTTATGTGATATTAAAATATGATGAGACTCAATTTATTTTTACTTATTATAATTTTAAATTGTTCTTGTAACAAACAAAAAAAACTCTATGATAAAATTCATCTTTCAACTGACACTGATAGCTCTTATATTCAATTGTTTGTGTCAAGTGATTCAATAATAATTTTGCAATTAGAACGAGGCGAATGTGATGGATATGGCTCGTGCAAATATGGACCCAAATATTATGCTCAGGTTTCTAAACAGAATCAAATATTTAGACTTATAAATGAAGAAGCTCAAAGAATAATGTCTGATACTTTTCAACTTGAAAGAATATTTATTACGCACGCTTCAACTTCGAGTTTAAAATTTTTATTCAAAGATAATCTAATTAATAATTTCCAGTATTATGGTTCAGAATCAAATTGTAGAGATCTTGTAGAAATAGAAAAAAAATTACTTAACATAATTGGCCAAGCAAATAGAGTTAATTTATTAACTACAGATAAACTTTTAGATATTTCTGATATGGCAAATATTGATTCAATACGAATAGATAAGTTAAAGCCAATTGAAATTGATGGCTATAATGGAAAGTATATTAATTACATTAATGACTATGAAATCGGGAAAATAAGACGAAAAGGTCATATTGATACATTTATTAATATTATAAAAAATCAAAAAATATTAGATACAATTCAAAGAAAGAAATATGGTGAGTTTATCCCTAAATATAAGCTTAGTTTTTTTCGAAATAGACTTATTTGTTTTCATTTAGAAACTGATTTAAGAATAATGCCTTATTCATGGCTTCAAGTACTAAAGTTTGATAGTGTATTAATAAAAAATTTCAATTAACATCACATGACATAGCACTTACGATCATGCCGCCAATATATTTAATTTTTCACTTTTTGCTGATCATGAAACAATTTCTTACTTTTGGTTACTGGGAATGCTGGCACGTCGCAGGTAACCGCACGTTATGGATCATTTTAAAATTCGACTTCAGTATGTGTAAAATGGCGTCCTTTTTCATTTGTGAAAATGTCATAACTTTGCCCATACGGGAAAATTGAAAGGGAGCAGTAATATGGATTTGACACCATATAGTCCTTTCTTCCTTTTAATTTTTATTATATTTCCTTACATTTATGATTTGAATTTAGAAACCAATTAATATTTGTAATATTTACAAACTTCAATATTTATTTAATTTATAATTTCTTAAAATGCGATTTTCAATTATCTTTTTAATTATCACTGGTTTTTCAATAAATGATTTATCTGGTCAGTTACCGAATTCAAGAGACCAAAATAATTTTATTTCTATCCGTGATGCATCCAAAGACAATTCTATAAAATTAGATACCCAATGTTTGTGCAGATTGGCGTTAGATTCAATATTTATGACATTAAATCTTCGACGAATTTTTTATACACAACAACGCACTGTAACAAGTTTCGTTCAACAGAAGAATCCTAAAGTGTTTTCAACCGATAAGTACCGCAATCAAGAAATTTTAAAGAAAGTGGTTGAATTGGTAAAAGAACGACATTCTGAGCAAGATTTAAGCTACTTATGTCCCTCGATTGTAAAAACTACTAACGGTTATGTATTTAATATACCTCCTGACATTTCATTTTTGGGAGAACCTCTGCGAGACCCATGTTTTGTTCCATATGTTACATATATTTCACTTGGAAAAAAATATAATTGGGATGAAACATATCTCACGGAATTCATCAATTTTCATATTGAATCCAATTTTTTAACTGAAAGTCAAAATAGCCCTTTAATAAAATATATTAATCTTTTTAAGAATCAATGTGAAAAAAAAGAAACAACAAATTCACCTATTGAGCTATTTGACATTCCTATTTTTAATTATTCAAGAATAGACGCAGTCAATTACTTTGCGCATCATAAATATTTACCTGCTATAGAACCTAAAAAATGTTTGTGCAAAGACGCTCTTGATATCATTGACCAACAATCAAAATATTGGAATAATATAGTTTCGTCAATTGATGTTACGTGGACTATATTTTATTCAGACGCAAAGGTTCACCCAGAAAGAAGTTATTTCAATCATCAAAACTCTCGCTTAAAAGAAGTTTCCTACTTGATGGATTATGCTGCACCTATTTTAAAAACTAATGGATTCCTAGATAAAAACATACAAATATATAAGGAAAATTGTTTACTTAATAATAATTATTTCAAACCAGATAACTATGATGAATTTATAAATCTTAATTCTATTATTAAATCTGCCAATGGCTCTAAAATATTAGACAATCTTAAATTATCAATGAATCATATGAGATTTAGATAGTGAGAGTCGGTAGCTTATTTATGAAGATAATAAAACTAAATGAAAGTCAATGATATAAGCAATATCATTGTAGAACGTACGCAATGTTCTTCATCCACTTTATAAAATTATATGATATAAATCAATCAATTGTTTTATGACTTAATCTATTAAGCATAATTAATCACATAATAATCTTTAGAATTCAAATTAATTATATGAACTTTCCTTTTTACCATTTTAAATTAAATTATTTGATCTTTTATTAGTTCAGAAAAGCATTTAAATAATAAATCTCATTTTACATAATTAATATTCGCTTTGCATAACAACGTACTGGCGATCATGTCACCAATAATCTATAGTTTTCACAATTGGATTTAAATGAAAATATTTCTTACTTTTTGCTTATATACAAGTGACGGCACGTTGTAAGTATTTCAGCGTTATCGAGAATGCTACTACACGTATATAAACAGACAGTACTCAAATATATTATTGCATACTTTTCGAGGGGCATATAATTTGACTTATAGTTAAGGACAGAACACTAAAAGAAATTTTTAAAACGTCATACAATATTATAGACAAAAAGAATGATGACTATTATTGTTAAATTAGGGAAGACTAAGCAAAACAATTGAGTAAAGAAACTGGAGAGATTTTTTTGAAAGTCTAGGCTTGAGGCTACTAATGTTACCTGTCAAGGGATTGAAGAACCCATTCAAGAATAAATTCCTATTTACTTGCAAGCTTGATTTTTTTTTATTAGTTCCATGAAATGAAAATGACTTGCCTGAGCAAGTCACTTTCTT
>Ga0075163_10006041_pt1 | contig 16063 bp, 16 predicted proteins | sample JI1023141ADNA_FD_71478 | JGI IMG/M metagenome (GOLD analysis project Ga0075163, IMG submission 71478) | Wastewater effluent complex algal communities from Wisconsin, to seasonally profile nutrient transformation and Carbon sequestration -... | ecosystem: Engineered > WWTP > Effluent > Algae...
AAAAAAATCGATAAGCACCCCTATAAGACAGGGCAAATTTACGATTGAATTTTTTATTATTCAAAAAATCTTTTACATCACAAAAATAATGCTGAGTTTTGCATCACATGGAAAAGAAGAGACGCGTAGCTATATTTGGAAGTACCGGCAGTATTGGTACACAAGCGCTTGATGTTATAAAAGAAAACCCTGATCATTTTGTGGTAGAAGTTTTGGTGGCAAATTCAAATGCCACACTTTTAATTCAGCAAGCTCTGGAATTTAACCCCAATGCCGTTGTTATTGCCGACGAAGGAAAATACCAGTTAGTAAAACAGGCCCTGGAAAGATCTGACATAAAAGTATACTCGGGGGCAAAAGCGGTTGAACAGATTGTTGAAATGGAAACCATAGATATGGTTTTAGCGGGAATAGTCGGTTACGCAGGATTAGCAAGCACGATTAACGCTATAAAGTATAAAAAACCAATTGCACTTGCCAATAAAGAAACTCTCGTGGTGGCTGGTGAATTGGTAACCAAATTAGCCGAAGAAAACGCAGTAAATATTTACCCTGTGGACAGTGAACACTCCGCTATCTTTCAATGCCTTGCTGGTGAATGGGATAACCCCATAGAAAAAATCTACCTAACGGCCAGTGGTGGTCCTTTTCGCGGCAAGAACAAACCATTTTTAGCCGCCGTAAAAAAGGAACAAGCACTTAAACATCCTAATTGGAGTATGGGAGCAAAAATAACCATCGATTCCGCAAGTCTAATGAACAAAGGCCTCGAGGTTATCGAAGCCAAATGGCTTTTCAATCTTAAACCGGAGCAGATCGATGTAATTGTTCACCCTCAAAGTATTATCCACAGTCTGGTCCAGTTCGAAGATGGTAGCCTTAAAGCCCAATTGGGGTTACCAGACATGAAACTACCCATTCAATATGCAATGGGGTTTCCTTCGCGGCTGAAAAATAGCTTCCCCCGCTTCAATTTTTTAAATTACCCTCAGTTGACTTTTGAGAAAGTGGACATGGAGAGCTTTCCAAATCTTGGCCTTGCCTACATGGCGCTAAAACGTGGTGGGAATATGCCATGTATATTAAATGCGGCCAACGAAATAGCTGTAAAGGCTTTTTTAGAAGACAGAGTTGGCTTTTTGCAAATGAGCGACCTTGTACTATACGCCCTCGAGAAAATGCCGTTTGTAAAAGAACCAAGTCTTGAGGATTACATGCATTGTGATAACGAGACAAGAATTTTGGTAAAAGAACAAATCCAAATTTAAACTCTTTTTAAAACAGATTTCATCGACTTTTTATTGCAAACTCCAGCCAAAATTTCGTACGATCGTTTGTGCAACTTGCCTTTGTTTGAACATCTGCTCAATTAGACCATTGCATATTCCTATTCAATCTTCCTTTTCATTAAAAAACACTAAATTGATGCTAAAACAAATATGTTATTAGTATATTCGTAGCTTATTTTCTTATTATGTTTATAAAGATCGCGCAGCTTTTTTTAAGCCTGACAATACTGGTAACTTTGCATGAATTTGGGCATTTTTGGTTTGCAAAAAAATTCAAATGCCGGGTGGATAAATTCTATTTATTTTTTGACTTTTTGTTTCCGTTCGCGAGTGTAATGAACTTCGCCATTTTTAAAAAGAAAATTGGTGATACCGAATACGGAATTGGCTGGTTCCCTTTTGGCGGATATGTGCAAATAGCTGGAATGGTAGACGAGCAAATGGACAAAAGTATTATCGAGGCTCCTCCGCAGCCCTGGGAACTAAGAAGTAAACCTGCATGGCAACGCCTTTTGGTAATGATGGGAGGAATTCTTGTAAATCTTGTGTTAGGCATATTTATTTTCTGGATGTGTTTATTTGCCTGGGGAAAAGAAACTTTACCAGTAACCAATTTGCAGTATGGATTGATGGTAGACAGCTCGGCTTATCAAATGGGACTCAGAAATGGGGACTACATCACGGCTTTAGATGGAAAACAAGTTGCTTCAATTAACCGCATACCAGTAGACCTAATCATGAATGGTGTTAACACCATTGAAGGAGTGCATGCTGACGGCACAAAATTTTCATTGCCGGTAACGGATGACGACCGCTCCAAGATTTTAAAACGACTTAAAAAGTCTGCTTTTGTTTCGCCGCGTTACATCCCGAAAGTTGATTTTGTGGACAGCACCAGTTTTGGTGCGAATGCCGATATTAAAAAAGACGACCGGATTATAGCGGTTAATGCGGTTTCAGTGAAGTTTTTTGACAACTTAAAATCTGAATTGGTAAAAAGTAAATCTCAAAAGGTAGAACTTACCATTCTAAGAGGCTCAGATACTATCAAAACTTCCTGTAAGGTAAGCGAAATGGGAAGTATCGGTGTTTATCAAACTCCCGTTACCGAAATTAAAAGTGAACATCAAGATTTTAATCTTTTTCAGGCCTTTTCACAAGGCATTAATGATGGTATGGAATTGTTAATTATGCAGGCTAAACAGTTTATTGTAATTTTTACGGTAAAGGATGCACATCAGCAAGTTGGCGGCTTTTATACAATGGTACAACAAATGAACCCGGAATGGGATTGGCAACATTTTTGGATGTTTACCGGATTTTTATCTCTTGCACTTGCCTTTATGAATTTTTTACCAATCCCGATGTTGGATGGCGGATATATCATGTTTATTTTGTGGGAAATGATTACAGGCAAAAAAGTGTCTGAAAAAGTAGTTTATTATGCCAACAATGTGGGCTTGTTTATTGTACTTGGCCTTATGATTTATGCCAATACCGACTGGCTACGTGGCTAAGTCGTTAAGCTGATTTTTTGCGGGGTGTTATGATTATAACCGCTCAATATTTATGACATTAAGAAAATAACACTTAAAACATGAAAAAAATAGCCGTTTGTGTCTTTGTTTTTTTGTGTATGAGCTCCCTGAATTCCATTGGACAGAATAAAACAATTAGTCCAAAAAACGGTTCTGAACGTGAAACCCCGGGAGTCCATAAAGTAATGCTCATTCCGTTCGAACCCAAATTGTACCTCAGTGAAATTGACCTGAAAATAAACCGGGAAACAAATTTCTCTGCCTCAGAAATTAAACACCGTTTCCGTGATGGAATAAATGACCAGTTATTTAAAGCCCTTAAATCTGAAAATTACTCGGTTCTTGATCTGATGGAGGATACAACAAAATACAAAAAAGAGACTGAAAGTATCTACCAATACCTCACTTATGAGTACCAGCGTGTGCCAAATCAGGATAATTACGAAGCGCCAAAAAAAGAAAAAGAACAAAAGAAAATTGAAAAAGGACAGATTAGTGTAGAAACAAATGATCAAAACAGGTTCATGAATGCCAAACTTACTAATGCAAAACTAGTCCCAATACTCTATGGTAAATTTAAGACTGATATTTTCGTATTTATCAATCAGCTCGACATAAAAGAAATTGGTTTTAAGGGGCCAAATGACTTGGGCGATAGCAACCCCAACCGCAAAATAATAGTTCACTACACTGTTTACAGCTTAAATGCCAAAGAAATCAATTCTGGCATTGCCGAAGAGGAATTTGCGCCTAACCTCAATAATCCCAAAAAAATCATCGATAAGCATTTTTCGAAAATAGCTTTCACTATTGCGAAAAGGATTAATAAAGGCATGGGGTTACAACCAAAAAAGAACTAAACACCTGGTTAAAAATTTTACCTGCCATCGAATTAAAAATTGATATTTGCCGCCCAACGGATTCTGACTTTGAGCAGATAAAATCACAAATAAGTATTTTGGAGTTAGACAGCAGGGACATACATCCTCAACAGTTTTTAATGGCCAAACACAACGACGAATTGCTGGGCTTTGGAAGAATAAGAAAACACAATGGGTGCGACGAATTTTGTACCCTTGGAGTAATTGCAAGGATTCAAAACAATGGGGTTGGAAAACAGATCGTTTCTGAAATCACCAAACGCTCTACGCAACCATTATACTTGGTTTGCGTTATCCCCGACTATTTTAAACCTTATGGATTTGAAGTGGTAGACACCTATCCTGTTGAAATGCAGAATAAATTAGACTATTGCAACGAAAGCCTAGCAGTTAAAGAAAACTATGTGGTGATGCGCTGGCAACCAGGAAACTAAAATGTAAAGTACTAATCATTCATAAAAAACAAACCCCTGGATCAAATACGAACCAGGGGTTTTGTTGTTAGATTTATTTCAATCTAGAAATGGAAATTTAAACGAATGCTGCCTGAAGGCCCCCACATTGAACTAATGTTATCAGTATCAATTTTGAAAGAACCTTGTTTTGCACCCTCAATTTCGGTCTGCAAAGCGGTCGGAGTTGTTCCAACGGAACCGGTCGATTCGTAAGTAGTAGTGGATTTACCGTTCATACCCACTCCAATACCCCAGCCAAATTCGCCTCCGAGACTTATTTTAGGTAGAATAAAATACTCTACCCCAACAAAACCACGCACTCCAAGACTAAACGAGGTGCCGTTTTTTCTTTCCACAACACGAGCACCAGTTGCATCCACTGCTTGAATAGGAGGAGTTAAAGAGGTATTGTTCGCGCCTCCAAACTGGTCGTCAATTACGCTCACATAAACCGGCTGCGGTGCAGCAGGATCAGGGTTTAGTTTGTTTCCATAGGTGAATTTATCTTTGGTTGACTGCATATAAACGCCAACCTCACCGCCGTAAAATCCTTGGAGACGGGTTTTGCCTTTACGTTTTTCAATACCGGCACTTAATCCAACGGCTGTTGTTGATTGTTTCCACTCATTTTCCACGGTAGCAACTGGAAGCGGGTAAGTGGTATTAGAAACGACTGATCTGTCGGATACCATTTGTCTATTCGTCTCACTAATCAGGCCAATACGTAAACTACCCCGATAAGCTGTTTGGGCTTCTTTAAAATACTTTCCGGTAATTACCTGCACGCCGTTAAGGAAATTAAAACTTGGTGCACTATTGGACGTTGTTTTACCAAAAAAATTACCCGCATAATTCAGGAAGGGATTTGCATCAATACCTATTGCCCAATCACCCGCTTCAGGTAAAATTGGTTCGCCCTTTTTTGAGGTTAAATCCTGCGCAAACACATTTGTACCAACAAATGCCACTGCAACCATTATCAAAGTTTTTTTCATGTTTTAGATTATTTTTAAGTTTATCCACTACAAAGTTACCGCAAATTAATCGCCTGTTTTCATAGATCGTTTTTTTTTTAAACAATCAATTTTTCATTATATACCCGCCTTATTTTGTAATAAGGGTACAAATTTAAAATTCCCCATAATTTTTTTATCAAAACTGGTTTCACCTGTTTTTTTAAGCCAAACCATTTCCTGAGTAGCTCCATCGCCAATTGGGATTAAAATAATTCCCCCGATCTTTAACTGCACAAGCAGGTCATTTGGGATATAAGGAGCTCCAGCAGTAACAATTATTTTATCAAAGGGAGCATATAGGGGTAAGCCTTTATAACCGTCTCCATAAACCAATTTTGCACCGGCATACCCAATGTAGGGTAAAAACAACTTAGTTTTATCGAATAAGGTTTTTTGACGTTCAATACTGTATACCCTGGCCCCCATTTCCAATAATACGGCGGTTTGGTAGCCACAACCTGTGCCAATTTCGAGAATTTTTTCGCCCGGCTGTATGTCCAGCTGTTCCGTTTGAAAAGCCACCGTATAAGGGTGCGAAATTGTTTGCCCTGCACCAATAGGCAACGCCTTATCGCTATATGAATGATCAAGCAACGCTGGTCGACCCGTGGTTGGATCAAAAAACAGATGCCTGGGAATTTTTTCAATAGCGTTCAAAACCTTCTGGTTTTTTATGCCTTTCAAACGCAGTTGTTCTACCAGTCTCTTGCGCTTACCCTTAAACAGGTATTCATCCTCTTTTGAAACGTTATAAAACACAATAAATAGTTAGAACATAAAGCTATTCAGTAATAAACAAAGCTTGTTCATATTTTGTTTTAATTACTAACAAGCCTCTTTTTAAAACCCTTAGTTTTGAATTTCTTATGATAAACGACATCTCCCTTATAGGATTAGGCTACATTGGTAAAATTCACCTCAAACTACTAAAAGAAAATCCCAATTGGAATTTAGTCGGTGTTTATGATATTGATCCCTCCCTTACGTCCAATTTAGCTGCTCAGTACGGTGTAAAAGCCTTTAAAGATTTGGATGAAGCAATACAACATTCATCTGTTATGGATATTGTAACTCCCAGTAATACTCATTTCGAATTATCCAAAAAGGCAATTATTAACGGCAAACATGTGTTTATCGAAAAGCCGGTTACCTCCCACCTTAAAGAGGCTAAGCAACTTCAAAGTTTTATTAATGAAGCCGGAATTTGTTTTCAAGTGGGGCATGTTGAACGATTTAACCCTGCCTTTATCGCGGCTAAACCTTATATCGAAAATCCGACCTTTATTGAAGTGCATCGCCTCGCTCAATACAATTCCAGAGGAACCGATGTTTCTGTGGTGCTGGATCTCATGATGCATGACCTTGACCTGATACTTAGTATTATAAAATCGAACATTCGCAAAATTCATGTTTCCGGTGGAATTCTGGTAAGTTCAACGGCAGATATTGTAAACGCCCGAATAGAATTTGAAAACGGTTGCGTTGCCAATATCACTACCAACCGAGTTGCCTTTAGAAATAGCCGAAAATTCCGAATATTTGACCGTAACGCGCTGATAAACATAAACTTACTTGATAAGGTTACGGAGGTTATTCGAATAAAAAATGCTGCCCCTCATTCGAAAAATCTGGTTATTGAACCTGGAAATGGGTTACCTAATAAAGAAATTATATTTGAACACCCGATAATTTTACCAACAAACGCAATAAATGAGGAGTTGAATACGTTTTATCAAAGTGTCAATTCAAATAAACCAGCAAAAGTCGGCATTGAAGATGCTATTAGGGTACTTGAACTGGCATTTGATATTGAAGAACAATTAAAATTATAATTACCGTATAATTTTAATTGTTTATTTTTGGAAACTTTGGTTTAACGCAGGCGGGTCGCATTGTATGAGAATATTTCTACGAGTTACACTTTATACACTTTTACTTTCATCCTGTAAAAAATACGCCCCTGCGGAAGATGCGTTTTTTATAAAATCAAATACAGTTTCTGTTACAACAAAATCTTCAGAAGGTTCTGGCAGTAATAAAATAACCGATCTATTTCTTTATGTTAACGGCCAATTCCAAGGGGCATACCCAGTTGGCAAGTTGCTGCCTATTGTTACAAAGGGTGAACCCGTAAGGATCAATATTTTTGCAGGTATAAAGAACAATGGTATCAGCGAAACCCGAATTTCCTGGAATTTTTATCAATATCTGCAAATCGATACAATGGTAGAAAAGGGCAAAACCATTGAGCGTCCCTTTAGGTTTACCTATAACTCCAATGTAAAATTTGAATGGATTGAGGATTTTGATAATCCCACTGCGACGACCATACTCAATTCGCCAATTTCAAATGCCAAGTATAAGATCGCGTCAGCCGCAGATAGCTATGAGGGTAGGTCACTGGAGCTGGAAATAGCCCCAAACTCATCTTCTGTGATTGCGCAGGTGGAATCTTCGGGGTATTACCCCCTACCCGCAGGATCAAGCAATGTTTTTCTTGAAATGGATTATAAAAGTAATCAGGTGTTTGAAGTAGGGTTGTTTGGCGGGTCCGAGCTGAAAACAGCCCTTATGATTAATCCGCAACCCAATTGGAATAAAATATATATACAGTTAGCAAACGCGGTGAGCAATTCTCCCGTATATGATACTTATAAGGTATATTTCAGGATGCTCAAAACAGCTGACAACGACAACCCCAAATTGTTTTTGGACAACATTAAGTTAATTCATTTTAATGAGTAAGAGGTTAAGAACCATATACTATATATTGGCTGACTTTTTATCAGCGGCGCTGGCTTGGACTTTATTTAACTATTATAGGAAGACACAAATTGACTCTCTGAAAACCGGTGGCATTCCCGGGAAAATTTTCGACGACCAGTTTTTTATCAGTGTTACCGTTTTACCGCTTATTTGGGTCTTAGTTTATTATCTTTCAGGGTCTTACAACAACGTGTTAAGAAAATCCCGGATAAACGAATTTGTGCAAACACTAGCCACTTCCATCATTGGGGTAACTGTACTCTTTTTCGTTTTGTTATTGGACGATTCGGTTGTGTCGTACCGCTTGTACTATAAACTATATTTTGTTCTGTTTACGGCCCACTTCCTTCTAACATCTTTATTCCGGGTTATTCTTTCCACCAATACCAATCAAAAGATCCATAAAAAACAATTTGGATTTACTACTGTGATTATTGGAAGCAACGAAAGAGCCTTGAAAATGTTCAAGGAAATAAGCGCCCTTAAATATGGCATTGGCAATAATTTTATCGGTTTCATTCATATTGAAGGCAAAAATGGATATTCCGAAGAACTTAAGAAAGAGTTGCATCATCTTGGCGAGTACCATGACATAAAACAAATTATTGAAAAAAACAACGTTGAAGAGGTTATTATCGCTCTTGAGAGTTGGGAACACGAGTACATTAAGAACATTGTCAATGATCTTGGTGATTTAGGTGTGATCATAAAAATAATTCCCGACATGTACGATATTTTAAGCGGGCATGTTAAAATGACAAGCATATTGGGTACACCACTTATTGAAATAAAAAACAAAATAATTCCCGAATGGCAAATTTCCGTAAAACGGTTCATCGACGTATCGTTCTCCATATTTGTATTGATCACTTTCAGTTGGCTTTATCTGATTCTTGCCATTCTTATTAAGCTTGGGTCTAAAGGTCCTGTATTTTTTAACCAGGAAAGAATTGGTGTACACGGTAAACCTTTTTTGATTTTTAAATTCAGAACCATGTTCCTTGATGCCGAAAAAACAGGTCCCGCCCTTTCCAGTTCAAATGACCCAAGGGTAACTCCTTTCGGTAAATTCTTACGGAAGGTACGTCTGGATGAAATGCCTCAGTTCTTTAACGTGCTTATGGGAGATATGAGTATTGTTGGGCCCAGGCCCGAACGCAAATATTACATTGAAAAAATTGTGGTAAAAGCCCCTCACTACAAACACCTTCAAAAAATAAGACCAGGTATTACCAGCTGGGGACAAGTAAAATACGGCTATGCTGAAAACGTTGATCAAATGATTGACCGGCTTAAATTTGACATCCTTTATGTAGAAAATATGAGCCTTTTACTTGATTTTAAAATCCTGGTTCATACGGTAATTATTGTTTTGCAAGGGAGGGGTAAATAATCAAGCAGACCTTTACCTTTGTTATCTATGATTAAACAAATTAACAGATATCTTTCCCTGGTAAAATTCAGCCACACGTTATTTGCGCTGCCATTCGCGCTAATCGGTTTCTCAATGGCTATTTATTCGGGCCAGGCGCAATTTAATGCTCAAAAATTTTTACTGGTAATTGCCTGCATGGTTTTTGCCCGGAGTGCCGCGATGGGTTTTAACAGGTATATTGACCGAAAATTTGACGCCGCCAATCCAAGAACGATATCCCGTGAAATTCCAGCCGGATTAATTTCGGCCAGTTCCGCATTCATTTTTGTTGTTATCTGTTGTTTAGGGTTTGTGATATCCGCCTACTTTATTAATAAGCTATGTTTCTTTCTGTCTCCAGTAGCTTTGTTAGTCATATTGGGATACAGCTACACAAAACGCTTTACCCCGCTCTGCCACCTTATTTTAGGACTTGGGTTATCGCTTGCGCCAATTGGTGCCTACATTGCTTTAACCGAACGGTTTGACGTGTTACCCATCTTGCTGAGTATCCTGGTATTTCTATGGGTAAGTGGTTTCGATATTATTTTCGCGTTACAGGACGAAGAATTTGATAAAAGCCAAAATTTAAAATCTATCCCAGTGTATTTAGGACGAAAAAACGCATTAAGACTCTCAGAAATGCTTCATTTTTTGGCGGCACTGATGGTAATTGCCATTTATTTTTTAGGCAATTTTGGATGGCTGTATATTTTCGGTGGTTTTGTTTTTATGGGTCTGCTCATCTTTCAACATATTATTGTAAAACCAAATGACCTGAGTAAAGTAACTCTTGCTTTCGGTACCACCAATGGTGTGGCCAGTGTAGTATTTTGCCTGTTTGTTTGTTCTGATATATTTTTGATCCACTAATGCCCGGGCGTTTATTCAAATTATTGGCGCTGGTTTCATTTCTCATTTTTGCTTTCGGATTTCTGTGCTTTTACATCATTCAAACTTCCTCAGAACAATTTTTATATGACGGGATCGCCCAAATAAAACCATGCAAAACCGGCATTGTGCTGGGTACAGCAAGGAAGATGGCAAACGGAACTGAAAATTTATATTTCACTTACAGGATCAACGCAGCCGAAGAACTTTTTAAAGCAGGCAAAGTTAAATTCCTCATTTTAAGTGGAGATAACCGCGTAAATAGCTACAATGAACCTTTTGAAATGAGGGAGGAGCTGTTGAAAAAAGGCATTCCCGATTCCTGTCTGATACCTGACTGTGCTGGGCTACGCACCTTTGACCGCATGGTCCGCTGTCATGAAATTTTCGGCCAAGACAGTGTAATTGTGATTTCACAAGAGTTTCACAATGCCCGTGCAATATATATAGCGAAGCACATTGGACTAATAGCGGTTGGTTACAATGCTAAAAAAGTGACTACCCAAAATGCAATAAAAATTAAATTCAGGGAATTTTTTTCAAGGATTAAATGTATCCTCGACCTTTACGTGCTTGATACTAAACCACAACATTTAGGAGAAAAAATAAAAGTTGGCTAAATGTTTATTGCTTTGAATCAAACTTTAAGCCTATTGTAGCGGTGAGTTGTCCAGTGAAAAATTTATGGCTGGCAACGCCATTTCCTTTCCCGAGCACTAAGCACCGCGCATAATCGGCGTAAGAACCTTTCGCTACAAACTCAAAAATACCATTCTTAAAAAACTCAAGCCTCAGACCACCTTCAACACCCACAATCCAACCAGCTACGTGCCAGTTATTGTTTAACCTCTCTCCGAATAGTGTAACATCTGTCCGCGGAAAAACAATCCCGGCGCCTGGCTTAACAACAGCCGAAAGGATAAACTTTTCAGAGGGTTTTATCAAAATAAACCTCCTTACGGCATTCAACATCCAGAAGTTAGCCCCGTCGGTATGTTCAAAATGTAAAAATCTATCTGGGTTTAAAATGGTATCACCATCCACCTGGTTGCCGTCAATTTCTCCTTTTATTTTCGCGTTTTGCCAATCATCTACCACATATTTTGTGTGATCATAGTTCATTTCAATTCCCCACTTATCATTAAATGAATAACCAATCCTGAATACATACTGAGGGATCGTAAAATTGATCACGTCTCCTAATTTATCGAAATCAGGTTTGTCGGAGGCAGTTACATTATAAACTGTAAAATCGTAATTTGCTGTTTTTCCGGTTTTTTCGTGAAGTTTGCCTGATTTATCCTTAAAATGAATAGTACTTTTACTGTATGACGCCCGGGTATATCCCCAGGTAAAGTACCATTGGGATCTTTTATTTTTCACGGTTTTTAAAGAGTCTGTCTGTGAATATAAACCAACTGATAGTGTTACAAACAGAACTGAAAGTAGATTATGACGCATTAATAAAATTTAGTGATGCGAATATAACGATTATTACCATCCGGCTCAATCTCAATTCTTAAGTGGTTTTTATTCACTAAAGTCTCCACATTTTGCGGCCATTCAAAAAAACAGTAATTACCCGAACCTAAATAATCCTCGATCCCTACATCCATCACTTCAACCGTATTTTTTAACCTGTAAAGGTCAAAATGAAAGATTTTGCCCGCCGGGTAATGATATTCATTTGTTATCGAATAAGTGGGACTGCTGTAATTATCCTCGCATCCCAACACCGAACAAACTTCCTTAATAAACGTTGTTTTCCCCGCTCCCAAAGGCCCATAAAATAAAAAGTGCCTCAAATCACCTGCAAATTCAATTAAAAGTTTTGCCAACGCGGGCAACTCATTCAAATTGTTTATAGGAATTTCTATTACAGAATTCATTTTTAGATTTTTTGTGGCGCAAATGTCTTAAATTTAAACGCAAATTCAACCATTAAAAAACCAATCTTTTTAACGAGTTACCAAAGGTATTTTCAAAGTAATTAACTAATTCATCTTTTTATCTAAAAAATCAGTCCATTTTTTATCGTTGCCTACATCAAAAAATTCGATGCGGTGATTTGTATCCAGAAAGTACATACAATCCGCTCCAAGGGTCAGAGAAATGAGATCTTTAGCGTCAGGGCTAATAAACCCGACTAAAACATGTTCGTTGAAGGTTTTCAAAAAGGAAATGTCTTTCTTATAAATATCTAAAAACAGTACCAAAATTTTTACCTTTTTCCTGTCAGTTCTCTTTTGTGTTGAGTCAATCCGGTTAATGCAGTTCATACAATATGGGTAATTGCAATTAATAACCAACTCGCCTTCTAAATCAGAAATATTGTATGGCACTTCATTAATGTCGGTAAACATTATATCTGGAAAATTTAAATTCGTCGTTCGTTGCGAGAGCTTTTCAATATCTGTAAACAAACTCTGGAATTCGGCTGAATTTCGCTCCATTATCAGTGTCGAATCCCTATTCCTGCCGATATCGTTACTTTTTTTAATCGCCGCATAATGGTCATGAAGCTTAAGGATACTGTTATACAGATCGTAAAACGTTTCCTGTGCGATCGCTAAATTAGCAATGGTAGCAAATAGTACTAAACTAAATAATCTCAAACCACCTAAAATTAAATTAATTTTAAACGAATAAAGTTATTGCCGCGAAAAAACTATTTCGGACTCAATACAATATAAGGTATTATAATTTCTTCTAAACTAATACCACCATGTTGAAATGTGTTGCGGTAATAATTAACGTAATGATTAAAATTATTGGGGTAAGCAAAAAAATTATCCTCTCTGGCAAATACAAAACGCGAACTGGGATGTTGTTTCGGCAAAAAGGCATCCGCTGGGTTTTTTATCTCAAAAACTTCTTTCGCGTTATATTCAAGCGCTTTACCCTGTTTGTAACGCAGGTTAGTATTTACGTTTTTGTCTCCTAAAATTTTTGTAGGTTCTTTCACATGAACGGTGCCATGATCAGTGGCTATTACAATTTTTATTTTTTTTGCCGACAATTGTTTGATGATGTCCAATAGCGGCGAATGCTCAAACCAACTGTAGGTAATACTTCTATATGCCGATTCGTTTTCGGCAAGTTCCCGGATTACTTCCATTTCCGTACGGGCATGGCTAAGCATATCCACAAAGTTATAAACGATTATATTGAGTTTGTTTTGAAACAGGTTATTAATATTATCAGACAACTTTTTGCCTGCCGCAAAATTGGTTATTTTGGTATAACTCATTTTAACATCTTTACCCAAACGTTTCAATTGGGCTTGCATAAACGTTTCCTCGTGCAGGTTCTTTCCCCCCTCATCCTCGTCGTTTAACCAAAATTCGGGGAAACGTTTTTCCATTTCACTCGGTAAAAAACCACTAAAAATTGCGTTGCGGGAATACTGGGTGGCAGTGGGCAAAATGCTGTAAAAACTCTCCTCTGTGTCTACTTTATAATAATCCTGAATAATTGGTTGAATTACCTTCCATTGATCAAAACGAAGATTGTCAATAAGAATGAAAAATACGGGATCGGGGTTATTGCCAAGTTCCTGAATAAATTTATTTTTAATAAGTGTATGGCTCATGGTCGGAGGATTGGGATTTTTACCATTAAGCCAGTTAATATAATTTTTTTCAATAAATTTAAAGAACTGGTTGTTTGCATCCGATTTTTGCATTTTTAAAACATCCAGCATACTCTTGTCCTGTAGCTGATCCATTTCCAACTCCCAATAAATTATTTTTTTGTAAACTTCTGCCCATTCCTCCCACGACAAGTTATCGTTAATTGTCATGCCTATCTGTCCAAACTCCTTTCGGTAGTCGGTATTTGTTTTTTCGCTGACCAGGCGTTTGTTATCAAGCGCCTTTTTAAGTGAAAGGAGTATTTGATTTGGATTAACTGGTTTTATCAGGTAATCAGCAATTTTACCCCCAATGGCATCATCCATTATATGTTCCTCCTCACTTTTTGTGATCATAATCACAGGTAAGTCATTATTTACCTGTTTAATCTTCAGCAACGTTTCAAGTCCTGAAATTCCAGGCATATTTTCATCCAACAACACTGCGTTAATCCCTCTATCCTCCTTTACAATATCCACAGCCTCATCACCACTGAGAGCTGTAACAACTTCGTAACCTTTACCGTTAAGAAAAAGAATATGCGGCTTAAGAAGGGCGATTTCATCATCCGCCCAAAGAATTTTAATTTTATCCATCTATTAAGTGGTTTTATTACAAATAACGTGTTAAATTTATCTCTATTATACCAATTAACGAATTTTAATTTTTAGCCGACTCGCCAATCCTCTATGTCAACCAATAAACGTAAAATTATAAATGATCCCATTTATGGTTTTGTTACGATTCCGAATGAACTAATTTATGACCTCATTAACCACCCCTATTTCCAGAGATTACGACGTATCAAACAACTTGGACTTACAAATCTGGTTTATCCTGGTGCTTTGCACACCCGTTTTCATCATGCAATAGGAGCAATGCATCTTATGCAGGAGGCTCTTTTTACGCTTCGTTTAAAAGACATTGCTATCACTGAAGATGAGGGTCAGGCTGTATTGATCGCCATTTTATTGCACGACATCGGTCACGGGCCTTTTTCGCATGCCCTGGAAAACAGTCTTGTTAAGGGCATCAGTCATGAAACAATTAGCAGTCTGTTTATGGACAACTTGAATAAAGAATTCGAAGGAAAACTAAGCCTGGCAATCAAGATTTTTAATGACAATTATAAAAAACGTTTCCTGCATCAATTAGTGAGTTCACAATTGGACATGGACCGGCTCGACTATTTAAAACGCGATAGTTTCTTTACGGGGGTAAGCGAAGGGGTTATCAGTAGTGACCGGATTATAAAAATGCTCAATGTCATAAAAAATGAACTGGTAGTTGAACACAAAGCTATTTATAGCATCGAAAAATTTCTGATTGCCCGAAGGTTAATGTACTGGCAGGTATATTTACATAAAACTGTGCTAAGCGCTGAAACGCTTTTAGTTCATATTCTAAAAAGAGCGAAAGAACTAGCTGCACATGGAAATGACCTTTTTGCGACACCAGCTCTAAAACTTTTTTTGGAGAATGATTTTACAAAAACTGATTTTGAAAAAAAACCATCCTTGTTAGCTGACTTCTCTAAACTGGATGACAGCGATGTTATTGCCTCGATCAAAGTTTGGTGCGATAATCCGGATAAAATTCTTGCAAGATTGTGTTTGAATTTACTGGATAGAAAACTTTTTAAAATTGAAATCCAAAACACCCCAATTTCGAAAGATCTCACGGACAAACTGATCAAAAAAACAATGAAACTTTATGGCATAACGGCTAAAGAAGCCTCCTATTTTGTATTTACAGACAAAGTAAACAACAGCGCCTACAATGCCAGTAAGTTTAATATCAATATTTTAATGGGAAACGGCCAGTTAATCGATGTAGCTCAGGCAAGCGATCAACTCAATATCCAGAGTTTAAGTAAAACGGTTACCAAACATTTTATTTGTTATCCAAAAGAGCTCATTTCTTGAAAAACGGTCTTCTGAAACCATTGCAAAACCTTAAAATTAATCTTAAACTTGCAAGGCTTTCTATTTAATAAAATATAAAATTACAACCAAACCATGAAACATATTTTAAAAGTTGCTGCTATTGCAACCCTTTTAACCTCCTGCCATTCATCAGAAAATGAACTGGAAGGACTGAATTCTTCAAAAAAAGATACACTGGTAACCCCTGTAACACCCCAAAATGATTTCTCTTACGTTGCTGAGCAATTTGCCGACC
>Ga0075163_10006042_pt1 | contig 16062 bp, 14 predicted proteins | sample JI1023141ADNA_FD_71478 | JGI IMG/M metagenome (GOLD analysis project Ga0075163, IMG submission 71478) | Wastewater effluent complex algal communities from Wisconsin, to seasonally profile nutrient transformation and Carbon sequestration -... | ecosystem: Engineered > WWTP > Effluent > Algae...
CGGCAGGGCAAGCGCCTGCCCAAGGCGATCGCGATGGACCAGATCGAGCAGTTGCTGAGCGCCCCGAGCGACAGCGATGTGCTGGGTCGGCGTGACCGGGCGATGCTCGAAACGCTGTACAGCACTGGCATCCGCGTGAGTGAACTGGTCGGGCTCATGGTCGCCGACCTTGACCTCCCGGGCGAGGCATTGCACGTTCGCGGCAAGGGCAAGAAGGAGCGCGTCGTTCCCTTGGGCAGCCATGCCCTGGGCGCGATCCAGAAGTACATCGAGATGCTGAAGGCCGACGCGAAGTTTGGCGCGATGGTGCGCGACAACGCCGCGGGCATTCCGCTCTTCCTGAACAAGCACGGCGGGCGTCTCTCGAGCCGCTCGGTGCGCCGCAAGTTGGACAAGTACCTCAAGGCGGTCGGCCTTGATCCGACGATCAGCCCGCACACGCTGCGTCACTCGTTCGCGACGCACCTCTTGGACAATGGTGCGGACCTCCGCAGCGTTCAGGAACTGCTCGGGCACCAGAGCCTCAGCACCACGCAGATCTACACGCACCTCACGAATCAAAGGGTTCAGGAGGCGTATGACAAGGCGCACCCTCGGGCGCAGGCGAGTTGAGCCGAAAGCGGCCTGACTCGCCACGGCCTGGGGCGGCCTGATACGCCCGGGTCGGTCAAACCCATCTTGAGATCGAACTCGTTGCCCGGGTGGATGCCCTGGGAGTTGATCGGCTCGCACGGGCGGCACAACCGGTTTATGCACGAATCGTCTTCACACACGGGCCCTTCCATGGATGGAAGGGCTTTTTTCTTTGGTGCGTGCGACTCACCTCGAGTTCACTTTGGTGCGGGCGCGTCGGGGACTGGTGCGTCCTTCGTGGTGGGTGTGATCGTTGCTGCTGGGGTTGGAGCGTCTGCGGGTGGCGCGATGCCGAGCGCTTTCTCAAGAGCCTGGAGGAGTTCGGCTCGGACTGCGTCGGCGTCATCGGCACGGCCATCCAGCGCAGCGGCGAACGTAACGACGCGAGTGCCGTCAACCACGACGAGCGCCAGCGAGCACTCGCCGAGTTGATCCTTCAGAATCCAGTCCGCGGAGGTTGTGTTGCGCACGCGAGGGACGATGCGGCTGGCTCCGAAGGGTTCGGCGAGTTTCACCGAGTTCGTGAGCGCGGCGTCCACGTCGAGTTCGGCGAGTGGAAGGCCGCGGAGGAGGGTGACTTTCACGCGTGATCGGAAGTCTGCCAAGGCGTCGCGCGTGTTCAGCGTCTCGATCGCGACGTCGATGGCGTCTCGAGCGGTGGCGAGGTCCTTCGCCGCGGACTCCACGGGCACGCCTTCCTTGGTTGACGCGACGACGAGCAAGATCGAGGCTTGTGTGGCATTTGGATTCGCGACGTTGGGATTGGGCGCGAGCAGATCGGCAAGAGAGACGTCGGAAAAGTCAGGAGCGGTGAAGCCAAGATCCTTCATGGGGCGGCCGACCATAGGGGTTGCCTTGTCCACACGCAGGTCCGCGAGCGACTCGACCCTGCGTCGGCCTTCGATGGAGATCTCCCATGAGTCGTCGGCTTTGACGTCGAAAGGCGTAAGCGTCAGAAGCAACGTGGCACCTTTGATGTTGCGAGACTCGATTCGGCGGGGGCGTGGCGGAGTGCCGCTGTTCCAGACGTTGAGAGTGCCGTCGTTGGCGGTGAACTGTTCAAGGCCGTCGTCGCTCTTTGAGACGATCGACGTCGGAGTGCCGAGCGGGTGAGCGTTTGTGCGTTGTTCGAGCGAGCCGAAGCACCATTGGATGTGTGGGAGAGGGATCGGCGGGAGCGCGGCGCGGAGGGACTCGGGCGTGATCGGATCGGGAAGAGTCGCCTCGTAGTAGGTGGTGGCATCAGAACGCGACGTAGCAATCAGGCGGCCTGCGGAAATGGAGACGTCCAAGCGGCCCATCGAAAGGCGAAGGCGGGGCTTGTGAGTCTCGTTCCCGGCATCCCATCGCGCGGTGACGACGGCGCGCGTCGATTCGCCGTCTGGCGAGGTGAAGGTGATCGCGACGCGGTCGGCCAGGGGCTTGGACTGCGCGGATGGCGTCGTCGCGTCTTGCGCGGCTGGAGCAGTGGTCGGCAACTGCTCCTGAAGTCCGGCGAGGCACATTGTGGCCGCGCCATAGCAGGTGACTGCCAAGCAAGTGCGAACGACCGAGCGGGCGATGTTGCGCGGGAGGGGCATGCAAGACTGTATGGGCAAGCACGCGAACTTGCGGATTCAAAGCGTCTGGGGTGGGAGTGAGGCCAGCAAATCGCGAACGGAGCGCTTCAGGCCAGGATGCACCATCTCGGGCGCGATCTCGGCGAGCGGGCGGAGGACGAACGCACGCTCGTGCATGCGTGGATGGGGCAGGTGGAGCGTCGAGTCGCTCGAAACGAGGTCGCCAAAGAGGATGATGTCGATGTCGAGCGTGCGCGGGCCGAAGCGGACTTCGTTGGTGCGGTCGCGGCCGAACTTGCGTTCGATGGCTTGGAGCGCGGCGAGGAGGTCATTCGGCGTGAGGCTGGTCTCGATCAGGCATGCGGCGTTGAGGTAGTCGCCCTGTGGCACCGGGCCCCAGGCTTTCGTCTCATGGAATGTCGAAGTGGAGACGACGCTCGTGTGTTGGAGCGCGCCAATTTCGCGGATCGCCCCGCGGAGGTGTGCGGCCCGATCGCCAAACGGGGAGGGGAGGTTTGAGCCCAGGGCCAAAGCGACACACGCCGGACCATGGTGGTCCGGCGTGCGTGGGTCGTTCATTGGTTGCTGGGCAGTCACGCACAGAAGTGTACGCGACCAAGCCCCAATTTCACTCTTCGACTTCTTCCATGTCCCGCATGCGGTGCTGCATCTGTGCCTTGAGGCGGGCGAGGATGGAGGAGTGCATCTGCGAAACGCGGCTCTCCGAGAGATCGAGCGTGGAGCCGATCTCCTTCATGGTCATGCCCTCGTAGTAGTAGAGGATGACGATGAGGCGTTCGGCGCGGGTGAGGCCCTTGGTGATGAGTTCCTTGAGGTCACGCCGCTGCATCTCGGTCAGCGGGTTGCTCTGGGTCTCGTCCTTGATGACGTCGATCTCGCGAACGTCGCGCCCGCCGTCGCTGGGAAAGCAGCGCTGCGTGAGGCTGCGTGTGTTGACGGCCTTGCCATCCTTGCTGAGTTTGTCGAACTCTTCCGCGGGAAGGTTCATGACCTTGGCGACGTCTTCTTCGGTCGCGGGGCGGCCCGTGGACTTCTCGATCGACTGGCGGACCTGGTCAACCTTGGCACTGCGGTGGCGGACGAGTCGCGGGACCCAGTCCATGGAGCGGAGTTCATCGAGGATGGCGCCGCGGATGCGCGGGGCGCAGTAGGTCTCGAACTTGACCTTGCGTTCGAGGTCGAACGCGTCGATCGCGTCCATCAGGCCGAAGAGACCAGCGGACATGAGATCTTCGATGTCGACCTCGTCAGGCAGGCGCTGATGGATTCGTTCGGCGTTGTATCGCACGAGCGGAAGGAAACGCTCCATGAGATAGTTGCGAATGTCCTGGCTCTGGGACTTCTGGTATTCCTTCCAGATGTCATTGATGGGGAGTTTGTCGAAGCGCGTTGGGTTGTTCGACGCCTCTGCGTGGCGTGCTCCAAACCTTCCGCCTGATCTGATTGGCTGCCGCGACGAAGACTTCAGTGCCGGCATCGGTCCGCTCCTTGACCTCACGGGCTCTCTCTCAAGGGCCCGGCCGTTCCTGTGTTGCGAACGGCTCACCGAGATGGTGCGTCCGGTTCATCCTTGAACCAGACGAGAGGAGTATACCTGCTTCCGCGCTCCGTGCGGAAAAAATGACTCACGCCGCTCGTTTTTTCTCAAGAGTCTCGCCGACGACCGGCGCTGATTGTGGACTGTCGGTGGATTCGATTGGATGGAGTTGCTTGAAGCGCTCCACGTGTTGTGTGCCGATCCAGTGCGCGACCGCGCCGATGATTGAGCCCAGGACGTTGCACGCGAGCATCGCGAGCAGCGCCCGCACGAGCACGACGTCCGCGGGGTTGTCCGCCGCGAGGCCCGCGACGATCGCGACGAGGAAGCCCGCGAGCGACACGATGCCGGAAATGACTCGGGTGGGATTGTCCACGATTCGGAAAACTCCCTTGACGTCGGCGCACCGTGCCCTGTCGGCGAACATCGGATGCAAGAACGACCAACTCAAACGAAGTTGGTCGATTTGCGTTCCTCCGCAACGACTGTGCCGGATGTGCTGTCAAATCAAGGGCTTAGAAAAACGAGCGCGGCCAGCGCAGGAACCGCTTGCGTGGCGCAGGACAGGGAGAGACGCGCAAAGTTAACTCACTTGCGACGAACTCTGACAAAGACCAAACGCCACGCGATGCGGGTGAATCCGCCCGGTCGAGCATGAACGGGCGTCGAGCGCGTACCGCGTCGGGGATGTTCACGTCGGACCGGATGCCCGCCGCGAGGGGCACCTGTTGTTTGAGGAACCGCGATGCAACGGCATCGATGCGTGCATGAACTTCGCGTGCTTCCTCGTCGGTTCGAGCCTGATTCACGACGAGGGAGAGCTTGGGCTGGAGGGCCGGATCCCACAATCGCAAGCACTTGGTCATCGCGTACGCATCAGCGATGGACGTGGGTTCGGGCGTGACGGCGATGAGGACAAGATCCGCCGCAAGCGCGAAGCCGAGCACACCGGGGGAGATTCCCGCGCCGGTATCAATGATGATGAGATCGCTGGTCGCGCTCACGAGCGACAACTGGGCAATGACGTCGGACTGCTGCGTCGTCGAGAGCGCCGCCATGCGCGCGATGCCGACGGAACCCGGAACAAGCCTGAATCCTCCCGGCGCGTCGATCGCCAGTTCGGGCAACGTTCGGCGCGAACCATCTTGGGCCACCGCCATCTCGAGGCGTCGCGCGGGATTGAGGCCGCATTGAACGTCGGCATTGGCCATGCCGAGGTCGGCATCGACGAGCGTGACCTTCGCGCCGCGCTGCGCAAGAGCGATGGAGAGATTGACGGCGAGCGTTGTCTTTCCCACGCCACCTTTGCCCGAGGTGATCGCGAGCACGGGACAACGCCGCGGCTTTTGCTCGTTCTGATTGGCGGCGCCTTGGGAGAAGGCACGGACCATCTCACGCAGGCGCGAGGCTTGGTCGCGGCCGACCGCCGACGCGACAGGCGCGGGCTCGATGATGACGCTGGCGGCGCTCACGTGCCAGACTCCGAAAGAGCGGCCTCACCACCAACAGTGCGCCCGGCGGCCTGGAGCACAAGACGAGCAAGGCGCGACGCATCTGCAAGTTCGAACTGGTCCGGAACTTCCTGGCCTGTCGTCACGAAACTGACCGGGAGTTTGGTCCCGACGGCGACGTTGAAGAGGCTGCCGAACGCGACGGCTTCGTCCAACTTGGTGAAGATGAGGCGCGAGGGCTTGAGGGCGCTAAATCGATCGACGGTGCGCTTCATCACGCCTTCGGCAACGGTGGACGACAGCACGAGATGAATCTCGTGGGGCGAAGCAGCGGACACGACCTCGGACAGTTCGGTCAATCGGTTCTTGTCGTTCTGCGAGCGGCCTGCGGTGTCGAGCAGCACGACGTCGCAATCGTTGAGCGAGTCCACGGCGGACGCGACCTCGGCGGGCGAGTTCACGACCTTGAGCGGCAGGCCGATGATCTCTGCGTACGTGCGAAGTTGCTCGACGGCGGCGATGCGGTAGGTGTCCGCGGTGACGAGGCCGACTTTGCGTGAGTGGCGAAGTTTGAAGGTCGCGGCGAGTTTCGCGATCGTGGTCGTCTTGCCGACGCCCGTGGGTCCGACGAGCGCGAGGACGAGTGGACGACCATCGGGCTGCCTGCCAAGGCGGGGCAATGAGCCGACGACGCGGAGCGAATCGGAAATGTGGCGGAGGAGGCACGGCCCGACGATCAACTCATCAGAGAGGTCGGCAGGTGTGAGTTCGTCCCGCACCTTGCCTATGAGGTCTTCTGCGAGTTCGGGGGTGACGCCCGACTCGGTCAAGGCCATGTACGACGCGAAGAGCGGATCGCTCATGCCGCCAAGGTTGAGGACACCCGCGGGACGATTGGCACCTGGCGTCTTCGACCCCGCGCGCGTGTCCGTCTCGCTGGGAACGAGCGTGGACGCGGTCTGGCGCGAGCACTGCAAGACCTGGCCAACGAGACGCTTGATGGATGAGAGTTCATCCTGCAACGTGGCGAGCGCGAGATCGTCGACGGGCGCGAGACGGGCGGGCGAGCCCGTGAGGCGTGAACTGGTGAGGCGCGAGATGGGCGATTGCGGGGCTTTCGTTGCTTCCAAGATCACCGCAGGGGATGGCGGAAGACCCTGGGCCTGCAAACTCGACTGCTGGGGAGTTGCGGGCGGCGTTGCCGGATTGGTCGCCGGCGTGGTCGTAGAACTGGTCACTGAGTTGGACGATGCCGCGGCGACTTCTGAAGCGGAGCGGGGCGTAGCAGGCGACGCGATGCGCGTGGCAGGTGTTGCCACGACCTTGGCTGCTTCGGGCGTGGCACGCACCGTCTCAAACGTGGAGGGCGTGAATCCGTCTTTACTCGATGCGGCTTCGGCGCGCTTGAGCGTTTGCGGCGAGTGATCACTCACGGGGCGCGTCACCGGCGCCTGCGCCCGTGCGGACTCGCTTGAGTTCGCGGTGTCGGGGTGCGTGGAACTCGCCGGCGAGATCGCGGTGCCGTAGGGATTCACTGGGCGGCGAGCCTGGCGTTTGGCCTCGCGAGCGGCGGCCTGGTCGGACGCGGTGATCTCCACGATGTTGCGTCCGCCAAGACCAAAGAGCGCGCCCACGCGATAGGTTCTCGTGTGGAGGATGACAGCGTCCTGCCCGAGGCCTTTCTTGACCTCGGCCAGTGCTTGGGCCATTGAGTTTCCGCGGAAAGTCTTGAGATTCATGCAGCCGTCCTTGGCACAAACTATCACGCGACGTCCTGCCGCGGTTCAGCACAGTGTAGCGGAAACGGCGGACGTTGTCAGGTCAACTCCATTGATCTTGAAAACACTCACGCCGCGGCGCCGACGGCCTCGGTCGCCGGGGGCATGACCAAGGCGAGCGACTCCACCTCGATGGTCGGGATGATCTCGTTGTATCCCAGGACGGCGATGTTGGGCAACCGCGGCTCGATCAATTGGCGGACGATCGCCCGAACCTGGGGAGATGAGATCACCACCGGCTGCCCCCCGGCGTTGGTGACGAGTTGCAGGGCGCGCAGGATCTGCTCGGTCACGCCGGCGGCGGTACGGGCGGGCATGGTGAAACTCGTCCCGCCGGGTCCGCGCTCGATGTAGGCGTTGATGAGGTCCTCGAGGGTCGGGTCGAGCGTGACGCAGGTCAGGCGCTGACGCCCATCGCCCTCGGGCACGGCGAAGAGGGCCGAGATGGTTCGGCGGAGCGCGTTGCGGACGTACTCGGTCAGGACTTCGAGGTCCTTGGTCTTGGGCCCCCACTCCGCCAGCGTTTCGAGGATGGTCTCGAGGTCGCGGATCGGGACGCGCTCGCGGAGGAGGTTCTGCAGGATCTTCTGGAGTTCGATGGGCTTGATGATGGTCGGAATCACGTCCTCCACCAGTTTGGGCGATTTCTGCTTGGTCTGCTCGACCAGGTTGTTCACCTCGTCGCGGGTCAGGAGTTCGTCGGCGTGGCGGCGGACCACCTCCGTCAGGTGCGTCGCTGCGACGCTGGTCGGATCGACCACGGTGTAGTTCATCGTCTCGGCCCGGCCCTTGAGCGCGGGGTCGATCCACCACGCCGAGAGGCCGAATGCCGGTTCCTTCGTGGACTCACCGTCGATCGAGCCCGTGCAGATGCCCGAGTCCATCGCGAGGAGTTTGCCCGGGCGGATGGACCCCTTTGCCACCGGGTTGCCACGTATCTTGATCCGGTACTCGTTCGAGGCGAGTTGGATGTTGTCGCGGATGCGAACCGGTGGCATGACCAACCCCAGTTCGGCGGCGAGTTGACGGCGGACGGCCGAGATGCGGTCGAGCAAGTCCCCACCCTGGCTGGCATCCACGAGCGATACCAGGGCGTATCCGACCTCGAGTTCCAGCGTATCCACTTTGAGGAGTTGCTCAACCGGGGGCGGCTCGGCCTTGGAGGTTGCGGCGGCGGAGGCCTGCTTGACCTCGGCCTCGACCGCGATCTTGCGCGTGCGGTTCATGCCGAACGCGATCAGGCCCAGGATGATCGCGCCTGTCATGAGCGGGATCGTGGGCAGGGGTGTGATGGTGAGCAGCCCCAGGAATGACGCCGTGATCAATAGGCCCTTGGGCTGGCTGATGATCTGGTCGGTGAGTTCATCGCCCAGTTCAGCCTTGGACCCAGACCGCGTCACGATGAGGGCGGACGCGATCGAGATGATCAGCGAGGGCAACTGGCTGGTCAGGCCGTCACCGATCGTGAGTTTGGTGTAGACCTCCGCGACGGCGGGGGCTTCCCAGCCACGAGCGATCATGCCCACGCCGAAGCCGCCCAGGATATTGACGGCGGTGATGATGAGCCCCGCCACGGCGTCGCCTCGCACGAACTTGCTCGCACCGTCCATGGCACCAAAGAAGTCGGCCTCTTGCGAGATCCGTTCACGCCGACGACGGGCTTCCTTCTCGTCGATCGTGCCCGCGTTGAGGTCGCTGTCGATCGCCATCTGCTTGCCCGGCATCGCGTCCAAGGTGAATCGTGCGGCTACCTCGCTGATGCGTCCCGCTCCCTTGGTGATCACCATGAACTGCACGATCGTCAGGATCATGAAGATCACGATGCCCACAAAGAGGGAGTTGCCCGCGACGAACTGGCCGAACGCCATCACGACGTGCCCGGCGGACGCGGCGGCTTCCTCGACACTATTCGCATCAGCGGCGAGCACGAGCCTGGTCGTGGCAACGTTAAGCACGAGGCGCAAAAGCGTCGTCGCGAGCAGGAGCGACGGGAAGACGCTGAAGTCCAGCGGGTGCTTCATGTAGACGGTGGTGAGCAGGATGATGATCGAGAGGGCGATGTTGAACACGATCAGCATGTCCAGCAGCATCGTGGGCAGCGGCACGATCAGCACTCCCAGCAACATCACCGCGCCCAAGGGCACGATGAGTCCGCGATGCTGGCGCACCTTGTACATCCATGCCGGGAGTTGCTTTGTTGCCGTTGCCACGCCTATGCCCTGTTCTACCTAGATCGACTTCCGTTCGCCCGCCAAGTCGTTGATGTTCATGCCGCAGTTCATGCCGCGGTTTGCGTCTCCTCCATGCGGTACACGAACGCCAGGATCTCCGCGATCGCCTGGTAGTGTTCGGGCTTGACTTCCTGTCCGACTTCCACGCCCGCGTAGAGAGCACGCGCCAAGGGGGGGCGTTCCACGATCGGGATGGCGTTGCGCGTCGCGACTTCTCGAATGCGAAACGCCAGGTAATCAGCACCCTTTGCTACCACCTTGGGCGCTCGCATCGTGGCGGCGTCGTACTTGATCGCGACGGAGAAGTGGGTCGGATTGGTCACGATCACGTCGGCCTTGGGCACTGCGGAGTTGATCCTCTGCATCGCGATCTTCTGGGCCATCTTAAACCGGGCCGACTTGATCTTTGGATCGCCTTCCATCGCACGGCGTTCGTCCTTGATGTCGGACTTGGTCATGCGCAGGTCCTTGGTGTGCTGCCAGCGCTGGTAGAGAAAATCGGCGAGCCCCATGATGAGCAGGATGACCAGGAGCCAGATCGCAAGGTGCACCGCGGCCTTACCCACGACCGTCGCCGCCGCCCCGGTGGTGAGCACGGGCAAAGCGGCGAAGTCATCCACGATCCCGGCGATGAACCTGTAGCCCACGAACAGGATGATGATCGCTTTGAGGCTGTTGACCAGCGCCTTCACGCCATTGCGCGCCCCAAAGATATTGCCAAGGCCCTTGATCGGATTGAGTTTTGAGAACTTTGGCACCAGGGGAAACGCCGTCGGATGGAAGCCGACCTGAACATACTGCGCAACGATCGCGATCAGGACCAGCAAGCCCAACGCGGGCAGGATGATCTTGCCAAGTTGCATGAGCGAGAACAACATGGCGGGCTCAACCGTTGCGACGACGATCGAGCCATCGAGTTCCTCGAAGAATCGCCTCATGAGCAGCGTTCCCTCGCGGGACATCATGCCGCCCAGGATCAGGATGACGATCAGCGCACCGATCAGGTCGATCGCTGCGGACAGGTCCGGACTCTTGGCGACCTGCCCCCGATCGCGGGCTTCTGACAGCCTGCGCGAGGTTGGTGCCTCCGTCCTTTCTCCCATGTCCTCCGCCATCGCGTGTCCTTCCGTTGCCCGCTATCGCAACCGATTCAGCCACCCAATCCTGCCGCCCAGTCACGCACTTGCACGAGCGCCTCCACGATCGACTCCCCCACCGCCGCCTGCACGGCGTACAACGACGCCGCGAGGATCATCACGCCCGCGAGAATCTTGATCGCAAAGCCCACGGACATGATGTTGATCTGTGGCATGGTCTTGCCGATCGCCGCGAAAACAAGCACCAGCAGCAGGATGATCCCCGCGACCGGCGCCGTAACGCGCATCGCCAGTTCGAACGACGACGAGATGAGCGACACCAAGAGATCCAGCGGCGTCTCGCCCGATCGCATCCCGCCAATAGGCACAAGCGAGAACGTGTCGAGAAGCGATCGGAGCATCACTTCCAGGCCGCCAAGCGCGAAGAACAACCCGGAGCCGATGTAGAACAGGAGTTGACCCAGCACATCGATGTCGTAGTCGGCTTCCGGGTTGTACACCCGCGCGAGGCCCAGGCCCATCTGCTGTCCCATCATCGTGCCCGCCATTTCCAGAGCCGTCAGCGGCACCGTCGCGAGCAGCCCGATCGAGAAGCCGATGATCGACTCCACCACAACCATGGGCAGGAGCGTGACGATCTCGAGATCGCCCTTGGGGAAGAGTGTTGGCGACAGACTGACCGAGAGCATTGGATACACCGCCGCCGTCAGCATCATCGCAAGCAGTGCCTTCAATCGCGCCGGGATGATGAGGCTGGAGAGGAGCGGAGCGGCCATGAACAGCCCCAGCATCCTGAAGTAGCACAACAGGAAGGGACCAGAATGATCCAGGATGGCAGACCAGCCTTGCATGCACGCGACGAGACCTCACAACAACCGCCTAGAACAGACTGAACAACTCTGCGGAATACTCGACCAGGCGCCGCGTGATCCATGGCAGCAGGACGGCCGCCGCAATGACCATCACGACGATCTTGGGCACGAACGACAATGTCTGGTCTTGGATCGACGTGATCGACTGAAGGAGGCTGACCACGAGCCCGACAAGAATGCCCGCGATCAGGATCGGTGCGGCGATCTTCAGCGTGATAAAGAGCGCTTGCCGCACTAACTCGATGGTCGCCTCGTCGTAGTTCACGAGAACACGCCTCCGAGGGGCCACGTTGAAGGATCAAGCAATGCCACCGCTTCCACGGGCGTATTGCGGAAACTCCGCATCAGGCTCCCGATCACCAGCGCCCACCCGTCGACGAGGATGAACATCAGTATCTTGAATGGCAAACTGATGAGCACGGGCGGCAACATCATCATGCCCATCGAGATCAGCATCGTGCTCACAACCATGTCGATCACCAGGAATGGCAGAAAGACCTTGAACCCCATCAGAAACGCGACCTTGAGTTCACTTAGGATGAACGCTGGCACGAGCGTCACCATGTCCACGTGTGCGCGGGTCAACTTCTCAGGCTCGCTCGTGTCAATCCCGCGGAAGTCCAGGATCGAGTACACGCTCGACCAGTTCCCCGTCGCCTCGATCTGGTTGAACATGAAGTCTCGGATCGGCTGCTTCGCCGCGTTCCACAGCGTGTCATAATCACGAATCTTGCCCGCCTGATATGGCTTCACGGCCTCGTTGTGGATGCGCTCGATCGTGGGTGTCATCACCAGGAGCGTCGCGAACAGCGACAACGCCGTAATCACCTGTGGCGGCGGGATGCTGCTCGTGCCCAGCGCCTGCCTCAGGAACCCCAAAACAATCAGGATCCGAATGAAGCAGGTGCACATCAGCATGATGCTGGGCGCAAGCGAGATGATCGTCAGGACGACGAGGATATTGACCGACGTTGACAGGCCCGACTGCTTCGACGCATCGCCTCCAGAAGTGCCGCCGCCCGTATTGTCACCCGAGCGCTTCGTCAGCACCTCGCCCACGTTGGAGAGGATCCCCATCGGGTTCATGGATTCCAGACGATCGGTCAGCGCAGACTCAAGGCGTCCTTCACCCGATCCAGGCATCCCGATATCGCTCGTCCCCGGCGCGGGTGGCCCCAGCGTGTCAACGCCGCGGGCGACGCCGCCACTGAGCAGCACCGCCAGAACCACAACACAAGAGATCAGCGTGCGAACATTGTTCACGCGCGGCCTCCCTTGGCCAGCGGCTGGCGCGCCGCTCCGATCGATTCCATCCGCGAGCGCAACCCAGACGCCGCCGCAACCAAGGGACGATCCCCTCTCGGGCGGACGACGATCTCGGGAACGTCCTTCTCGAAGCCCGCCCCTTCGTTCGTGACCAACTTCGGCTGGGGCAAGGGCGACTCGGGCGCGGCGTCCTGCAACTCAGGCCAGGAGTCTTCCTTTGCGAGCATCGCCTCGAACTTCTTCGCCAGCGAGTCCCCTTCTTCCTCACGCGTCTTGAGCAGGATTGACGCGACTTCTTCGGGGTCTGTGATCTCACAAAGCATGCTCATGCCAGTCGCGGCTCCACGCCGTCCGTGCGTCTGGCACGTTAGGAGAATCCGCCGGTCGAGTTTGAGAAGGACCAGCATCGAACTGCGCGAGATCGGGTAGCGCCCGAGGACTTCGAGGACGCCCGCTGGTGCCCTGCCCCCCGCACCCAACTCCGCGAGCAACCCGCCTTTGGCACGCGCAAACTTCCGCACGCCGGCACCGATCAACAGAATCGCACCTATCACGATGCCCAGCGTCAGGACCGTCTGGAGCATGTGCGAGGGTGAACTCGAAGACTTCGCGTTCGGATCAGTGCCGGCTGGTGCGCCCGCTGGTGCGCCGCCGAGGGGTTTGGATTCCTGGACTGGCGTGCGGCGTTCAACACTGGGAGCCGAGTAAGCGGAGGGTCCAGCCGTCGGACCCAGCGCGTCTTGCGCACTGGCAACAAGCGGCAGGCAGAGCATCACCGCGACGGCTCCCGCTCGCGACGCTCGTCGTGCCAAGTTTGTCCGCCGCGCTCCGCGCACTTCCGCACGTCCTCTCTCAGTTCGGCTCCGCCGAACTCGCCTCGTTCAACTCGTTCCCATCAACCGGCTTTCGCCCCCGCATCCGCCTCGACCATGGGCCGAACGATCTCGTTGACGCGCACGCAGAAGTTGTCGTTGAGCACGAGCACCTCTCCACGCGCCACGAACCGGTCGTTCACGTAGATGTCTACCGGGTCGCCCGCGAGTTTGTCTAGTTCAACCACCGAGCCCGACGAGAGACGCAAGACGTCCTCGACGAGCATCCGCGTGCGACCCAGTTCGATCTTCACGTTCAGGTTCACGTCGCCTAGGAGATCGAGCGTGCGGGCATCTTGGGAACTGATCTCGCCGCCGAACTTTGGCAACGGGAACGGTGCCGCCCCCGCCGCACTGCCCGTCGAACTGGCCGCGGCACTGGACGCCATCGCGGAAAGGTCCGCCACCTGCTGAGCGGCGTCCTCCAAGACGCCCTCAGGCGACTCGTCGGGCGCGGACTGTCCTTGATTGGTTGGGGTCTCGTCGGCCATCCTGGCCCTCACCTGCCGGCCTTGCCGGCGCTTCCGCTGACCACTGGGCGCGCCGATCCTCAGCGTTCCACCGCAGTGTGATCCGAGGATCGGCCCCAACAGCCTCCCACCAATAGAAAACGGCGGACTCTGCGCACACGTCCGAGAACGTCGCGCGGCTTCCGCCGATTCAACCAACTATCGCGCAACCTTTGCCGACCACTCCAGCCAGGTCAGTTCGCGAAGAACCCGCGACACTTCGGGATCAAGACTTTTTCCAGGCGCTCCTTGCCCTCGGAGTCCTTGCCCAGCAACTTCGCCATGAACGCCGTGACTTGGCGGTTCAGGGTCTCCATACCCGGCTCGCGCAACTGATTCGGAGACGCCCGACGGAACATCTGGGCGATCGCCTCACTGATCTCCGCCGCCCGCTCCTCCAAGACCTGGTTCACATGCGTCTCGTTCTTCTTCTTGACCTGCAGAACGATGTTCGTGTCCCAGATCCAGATCTGCGACCCCTGCATGGTCTGGAACTCCTCCTCCAGAAGTTGCACCTCAATCGTCCGCTCGTCCGCGACGACGTCCTTGCCATGCAGTTCGGCGGCGTTCGCGCCCTGAGGCTTGCTGGACGTCGCTCCCAATACCATGAACAGAGCCACGGCCTCGAGGACCATGACGCCCCCCACGATCGCCACCAACTTCATGGGCTTGCCCTTTTTGGGGGCCGCTCCCTCGGCTGGTGCCGCCTCGGCTGCTGGGGCTTCCTTCTTCTTGTCCTCGGCCATGTGGTCTCTCCACGCTGCAAAGCAGGGCACCCCTCCGTGGAGTCCTGCTCGCACACCGACCATCGACCAACTTGGTCAGCGCGTGAAACGACCCTCAGAACAGGGCAACCTGTCCCACCGGCATCAAACGAACAGGCCGCACCGACCGCGCCCAGCCGCGCGTTACCGGCCAGCCAGCCGCCCATGATTATTGGAACGTGCGCGATGACCCTGTGGGCCAGAACCCTGATTCAACGACCCAGGACCATCAACTGCTGCATCAACTCGTCGGCGGTCCTGATCACCCGCGACGACGCCGAATAGCCGGTCGAGGAAAGGATCATCTTGATGAACTCCTCGCCGATGTCCACGTTGGAGAGTTCAAGAGAACTTCCGGCGAACTGCCCCGCACCCAGGGTGCGAGCCGTCGTCACCACGGGCGAGCCACTGTTGGCTCCGACGGTGAAGAGGTTGTTGCCATTGTCAACGAGACCGCCGTTATTGGTGAAGGTGGCGATGGCGACTTGGCCGAGAGTGCGAACGAGGCCGTTGTCGAAACTCCCTGAAATGACTCCGTCCGCGTTGATCAAGAAACTTGTCAAGGTTCCGATCGGCGCTCCATCGCGGAACGACGTCTGAACGCTGCTCACCGAATCCGAAAGCGACGTCACCTTGTCCGCGCCCTCTGAGAATCGCAGTGTGATCGACTGTGGCGAGTTGGCACCCGTGCCAGTCCGATCGATCGATACCTCGATCGGCGTCGTCGTCAGCAAGTTCCCTTCCGTGTCGAAACTCAGCGTCCCTGTTCCCATCTGCGTCGACGCGCCCATGTTGTCGTCGGATTCGACGAAGTACCTCCACGTCGTCCCCAGACTGCTGCGAGACTCCATGGTCAGGCCGAGTTTCACTTCCATCGTGTTGCCCAGCGAGTCGTACGCAATGAACGCGGTACGAATCCCCTCGCCATCCGCTTCCGCGATCCGATCGGTGACAAAGGGCTGCCTGACCAGGTTCCCGGCCGAATCAAGAATGCGCAGGTCCGAAGCGTCGATGCCCAGGTTGTTGATAGAACCGGCGTTCCCGTTGACGGTGATGATCCCTGTTGCCGGATCCAACGCCGCACCGGGCACCGCTCCGCCCGGGTTGGCCGGTGCGTCCGTGTTGATGCCCATTGCCAATGACAGAAACTCGTTGAGATCTGCCACCGTCGTCGTCGACGTCACGCTCAGGGACATCGCCGGGAGACTGCGCCCACCGCGCTCGGCGTTGCGCATCTCGACCAACTGCCCCGCCGTGAACAACCTCGCCCCAGTGCCAGGAAGAATCGGGTCTTCGATGTCCACAAGGCGCGTGTTCGTCTCGAGTCGATTGCCCGCACCCGGTGCGGGATCCGCCGTTGATACCGCACGCAGGCCAGTCGTCGCATCGCCGAGAATCTGGATACTCGCACCAGTCGTCGGCAGCGCGCCCGCCGCATTCAGATTGCCACGAAAGCGCACGTTCTCCGTCGC
>Ga0075163_10006043_pt1 | contig 16061 bp, 8 predicted proteins | sample JI1023141ADNA_FD_71478 | JGI IMG/M metagenome (GOLD analysis project Ga0075163, IMG submission 71478) | Wastewater effluent complex algal communities from Wisconsin, to seasonally profile nutrient transformation and Carbon sequestration -... | ecosystem: Engineered > WWTP > Effluent > Algae...
GGCAGGTGATGGCCTGGCTCGATCTCGACTTCGCGATCAACTCGCAGCGCTCGCTCTGGTGACCGGCGGCGGCGGCCGGCGCCCCACTCCGAGGCTGCGCGGGTGGTCCAGCCAGCCCAGGTCCCCGATCGTGGACGTCGACGGTGAAAAAAGATCGGCGGCGCTGTCGATCCGCGGCCGGCTGCTTTGACGACATCATGCGGGCCACCGACGGCCCGAGCCCAGGAGTGATCGATGCGTTTCATGATGATCGTCAAGTGCACCACCGACAGCGAGGCCGGCAGGCCGCCCGACCCCCGGCTGATGGCCGCGACCCACGAGTCGGCCAAGGAGCTGGTCCAGGCCGGGGTGATGGTGTTCACCGGCGCCCTGGCCCCGACCCGGGCCGGCGTCCGCATCCAGGTCGGCGATGGCCAGCTCACCCAGATCGACGGCCCGTTCGCCGAGGCGACCGAGCTGGTCGGCGGCTTCGCGATCTTCGAGGTCGCGTCCAAGGAGGAGGCGATCCAGTACGGCCGCCGGTACATGGCCATGCACCAGGAGGTGATGGGCCCGACCTACCACGGCCAGCTCGAGATCCGGCAGATCCTCGGGCCCGAGGACTTCGCGCCCCGGCCGTGACCTCCCCGCACCGGACCGCCCCGGTCGTGCGCGACCCGTCCGCGATCCGCGGTCGGTGACCGGTGGCGGCGCTTGGCCCGGCGGTCGCGCGGTGGTCTGATCGCGCGGTGACCGACGACGCCGTCCACCGCGCGATCAGCGCCGCGTTCCGGATCGAGTCGCCGCGGCTGATCGCCGGGCTGACCCGGATCGTCCGCGACGTCGGCGTCGCCGAGCAGCTCGCGCAGGACGCGCTGGTCGCCGCGCTCCAGCAGTGGCCGGCCAGCGGCATCCCGGCCAACCCCGGCGGGTGGTTGATGGCGACCGCCAAGCACCACGCCATCAACCACGTCCGGCGCGACCGGATGCTCGAGCGCAAGCACGCCGAGCTCGGTCAGGCCGGGGCCGACGAGGTCGCGCCGTCGGCGATCGATCGCGAGCCCGGCGACGTCGAGGACGATCTGCTGCGCCTGGTGTTCATCGCCTGCCACCCGGTGCTGACGATGGAGGCGCGGGTGGCGCTGACGCTGCGGCTGCTCGGCGGCCTGACCACCGACGAGATCGCGCGCGCCTTCCTGGTCGCCGAGCCGACCATCGCCCAGCGGCTGGTGCGGGCCCGGCGGGCGCTGACCGAGGCGCGGGCGCCGTTCGAGGTCCCGCGCGGCGACGAGCTGGCCGCCCGGCTGTCGTCGGTGCTGGCGGTGATCTACCTGGTGTTCAACGAGGGCTACGCCGCCACCGCCGGCGACGACTGGATGCGCCCGGGCCTGTGCCAGGACGCGATCCGGCTGGGCCGGATCCTCGCCGAGCTGATGCCGGCCGAGCCCGAGGTCCACGGCCTGCTGGCGCTGATGGCGTTGCACGCGTCGCGGATGGCGGCGCGCACCGGCGCCGACGGCGCGCCGGTGCTGCTGCCCGACCAGGATCGCGATCGCTGGGACCGGCTGCTGATCGTCCACGGCCTGGCCGCGCTCGCCCGGGCCGAGGCGCTGGGCGGGGCGCGCGGGCCGTACGCGCTGCAGGCGGCGATCAGCGCGTGCCACGCCCGCGCGGTCACCGCGGCGGCGACCGACTGGGCCCGGATGGCCGGGCTCTACGCCGCCCTGGCCGAGGTCGCGCCGTCGCCGGTGGTCGAGCTCAACCGGGCGGTCGCGATCGGCATGGCCGAGGGACCGGCGGCCGGCCTCGCTCACCTCGATCGGATCGCGGCGGCGCCGGCCCTGGCCCGCTACCCCCGGCTGGCGAGCGTGCGCGGCGATCTGCTGGCCCGGCTCGGTCGCCACGCCGAGGCGCGGGCGGCGTTCACCCGCGCCGCCGAGCTGACCCGCAACGAGCGCGAGCGGGCGTTCTTCCTCGCCCGCGCCGCCGCCTGCGTCGCCTGAGCGCGATCGGATCAGAGGGTCGGCAGCTCGGCGAGCGCGCGGGCGTCGTGCGCGGGCACCAGCGTGATCGTCGGGAAGCGGGCCGCGATCGCCGCCATCCGCAAGAGCGCGACCCGGACCGCGGCTGGATCGTGGTCGGCCTCGCGCCGGACCAGCCACGGCCGCTCCTCGCGCTCGACGATGCCCTCGCGCTGCCAGCACAGGTCGCCGACGAAGGCGTAGCGGCGGCCGTCGGGCAGGGCGACGAACACGATCACCGAGCCGGGGGTGTGGCCGGGCGCGGGCACGACCACGATCGCGCCGTCGCCGTAGACGTCGTGGCTGCGGGCGAAGCCGAGGTAGGGGCCGCCGTCGAACGGGTAGGTCTGGTAGCGCGCGGCGGTGGCGCTGCGCGCGATCGCGGTGATCCAGCCGCCGTCGGCGATGAAGGCCTGCTCCTCGGCGGTGACCAGCACCGGCACGCCGGGGAAGTCGGGGACGCCGCTGACGTGGTCCCAGTGGGCGTGGGTCAGCAGGATGCCGCGCAGCCGGGCCCGATCGTGGCCGGCGGCGGCGAGCTGCTCGGCGGCCGGGCGGCCGCGGTCGATGCGGCTCACCGCGCGGAAGCGGCGCGGCATCCGCGGCAGCTGCGCGTCGAGCTCGCGGCCGAGGCCGGTGTCGATCAGCAGATCGCCCTGCGGGTGCCGGACCAGCACCGCGGTCATCGCGAAGTCGCGGCGGTCGAACGGCGAGCCGCCGCGGTAGGCGAACGCCGCGGTCCGGTGGATGACGCCGGTCGGCAGCGCGGCCAGGCTCATGTCGGCGGGCGGCGACGCCGCCGGCAGGTCGCCGAGCAGCGGCGGCGGCGCGGCCAGCGGCGCGGCCCGGTAGGTGGCGAGCAGGGCGGCGAGCAGCCCGTGGGTCACCAGCGCGGCGACGCCGATCAGCCGGCGGCGATCGAGGACCACGATGACGTCGGCGACCACCACCGCGGCGGCGACCCCGCCGGCGACCGCGAACGCGGCGTCCGACGGCCGGGCGATGACGAAGACCGTCAGCAGGGCGACCAGCGCCGGGCCGACGATCGCCAGCAGCGCGCTCGGCAACCGGCGCGCCGCCCGCCACCGCGTCCGCAGGCTCGGCGGCGGGGCGGCGACCGGCGGCGCCGGGGCGGTCGGCGGCGCGGTGGGCGCCGGAGCAGTGGGCGACGCGGGCGCGGGCGACGTCATCGTTGACAGCGGTGCGACCCTAGCACGCGGCGCCCGCGCGACACCCGCGGGCGCCGGTGCCAGCGGGGGTGAGCCAAGGTCGCCGACCGTTCGCGCGGCTGCCGCGTGTGGACGCGCAGGAGGAACTCATGTGCCATCGGCTCGCTCTCTCGGCGACCCTGTTCGCCACGCTCGTCGGCTGCGTCCCGCGCTGGAAGTCGCACGTCGAGGTCGACCGGGTGCCGCTCGGCAAGGTCGTCGTCTATCGCAACGGGGTCGCCTACTACGAGCGCCGGGCCCAGGTCCGCGGCGGCAAGCTGACCGTGCGGGTGCCGCGCGACCGGGTCGACGACTTCCTCAAGTCGCTGACCGTGGTCGACGCCCGCACCGAGCGGCCGCTGCCGGTCGGCTTCCCCCGCCAGCAGGCCGACGACGCCCCGGTCATCGACATGCAGCTCGACGTCGGTGGCGTGCAGGGCGAGGGCGCGGTCGCCGACGTGGTGATGACCTACGTCACCGACGCGGCGGCGTGGAAGCCGAGCTACCGGCTGGTGCTGGGCGGCGAGCAGGCGATGCTCGAGAGCTGGGCGATCGTCGACAACCTGTCGGGCGAGGACTGGAAGGACGTCGTGGTCGGGGTCGGATCGAGCTCGGCGATGTCGTTCCGCTACGATCTGTGGAGCGTGCGGACGGTCGAGCGCGAGCAGCTCGCCGCCGACGAGCAGTTCGCGGTCGCGCCGCCGAGCGCGGTCAGCCCGTACGGCGGTAACGGCGGCGGCGAGGCGGCCAACCAGAACCTGCTGGTGCTCGACGAGGAGGAGATCCGCGACGTGTCCAACCTGCCGGGCGCGGGCGTGGTGCCGCCGCCGGCGATCGCGGCCGCGACGCCGGCGCCGCCGCCGGTGCCGACCGAGGTGGCGGGCGAGGCGCCGGCCGGCCGGACCGGCGTGGTCTCGGGCGCGGTGACCGACGCCAGCAACGGCAGCGCGCTGCCCGGCGTGACCGTGGTCATCGCCTCGCCGCGCGGGCAACAGACCGCGATCACCGACGAGCGCGGTACCTACAAGATCACGGACCTCGCCCCCGACACCTACCAGGTCACCTTCTACTACGCCGACCTCACCGTCGAGCGCCGCGGCATCGCCGTCGGCGCCCGCCGGGTCACGCCGGTGTTCCAGAAGCTCAACGTCGGCGCCGGCGCCGGCGAGACCATCACCCTGGCCGACCGGCCGCCGATGATCGATCCGACGTCGACGACCCAGGGCATCACGATCGATCAGGACTACGTCCGCAACGTGCCGCCGCCCGGCCGCAGCTTCGGCGCCGCCCTGGGCGCCGCGGGCGGCGCGGCCGGCGACGGCTACGGGGTGTCGTTCTCGGGCAGCACGTCGTCGGAGAACAACTACTACATCTCCGGGGGCGGCGAGGTGGTCGCCCGCGATCCGTACCGCGGCATCGCGATGGGCGACGACAAGCTGCGCAAGCTGGCCCCGGCGCTGATCAAGAGCCGGCAGTACGTGGTGGTCGAGGGCTACGCCGCCCCCGGCGAGACCAACGCCAGCGCCCGCGCGCTCGACCGCGCCAACGTGGTCCGCAACCAGCTCATCGACGCCGGGGTGTCGCCCGGCCGGGTCCGCGCGGTCGGCAAGGGCGTCGGCGCGGGCAAGGCCAGCGTCCAGCTCGTCACCGAGTCGGCGCCGGCGGCCGAGGCCGCGGCCGGCCCGCGCCGCACCGCCGACACCCGCGACGCCCAGCCGGTCGGCGAGAGCCACTTCGACTCGGGCGCGCCGATGACGGTGGTCGACGGCTCGAGCGCGATGGTGTCGGTGCTGCGGGCGACGACCAGCGCGCGCGAGGTCTACCTCTACGACGGCGACGGCGAGCGCGGCAACGCCCGGTTCGCGTTCAAGTCGGTGCGGCTGATCAACCCGACCGAGTCGACCCTCGAGGCCGGCCCGGTCACGGTGTACGGCGACGACCGCTACATCGGCGAGGGCCTGACCGAGCCGATCGGCCCGCACGCGGCGGTGGTGGTGCCCTACGCCCTCGATCGCCAGATCGTGGTCGACCGCACCGCCGCCACCAAGGACGAGCTGAGCAAGCTGCTGACCGTGCAGCGCGGCGTGCTGACCGCCGAGGTCCAGCACCTGCGGACCACCAGCCTGGTCATCACCAGCCGGCTGCGCACGCCGTCGACGGTGTACGTGCGCCACGCGATCGAGCCGGGCTGGGAGCTGCTCGAGCCCGGGCTGCCGATCGAGCGGGTCGGCGACGCGCTGCTGGTGGCGGTCGAGGTCGGGCCGGGCGAGACCCGGACGGTCGAGCTGCGCGAGGCGACGCCGATGACCCGACAGCTCGAGCTCGGCGCCACGGCGACGCTCGATCAGCTCGACGTCTACGTCCACAGCGACCGGCCGACCCCGGCCTTGCGCGACCAGCTCCAGGCGATCCTGCGGGTCCACCGCAACCTCTACGACACCGTCGACAAGATCGACACCCTGCGCGATCAGGCGCGCGAGTACCGGGCGCGCGCGGCCGAGCTGGCGGCGCAGCTGGCGTCGCTGCGCAAGGTGAAGACCGCGGCGGCGCTGTCGCGCGAGCTGGCGACCAAGGCGGCCGAGATCTCGACCCGGCTGCAGGCCACCACCATCGCGATCGTCGACGCCCAGGAGCAGGTGATGCTGCTGCGGGTCGAGTTCCAGGACGCGCTGGCCGAGCTCCACCTGCCCGACGCGTTCGCGGTCGCCGCCGCGCCGTGACCGCGCCGTGACCCCGGGGGGGGCGCCGCGCGTCGAATGTGCCGGCCCGGCGGTCGCGGCCCGGCTATCATCGGGGCGTGGGCGTCGACGAACGCAGCCGGATCCACCGCGACACGCTGGCGGTGCTGCTGACGATCCTCGGCGGGGTGACCTGGCTGCTGCTGCCGCTCGCCCTCGCCATCGGCGACATCGCCTGCGTCCTGCCGGTCGCCACCGTCCTCGGCGCCGGCCTGGGCGCGGCGCTGGTCGCGATCCAGCAAGGGCGGGCCGCGCCGGTGACGGCGGCGGTCGCGGCCGGGCTGGCGTTCCTCGCCATCCGGACCGCGCTGATGCTGTGGGGCGAGGTCCCGGTCCGGGCGCTCGACGGTGGCGACGTGCTGGTCGCCGGTGGCGGCGCGGCGGCGGCGGCGCTCGGCGCGATGGCCCGCCCGGCCTGGCTGCGCCTGCCGGTCGGGGCGCTGGTCGCCGGCCTGGTCGGGCTCGCGGGCGCCCTCGGCCTGCTGGTGCTGGTCGGCGCGGGCGTCCACCGGGCGGCGCTGCCCCTGGCCTGGTTCTGGCTGGCCGTGCTGGTCGCGCCAGCGGCGGGCGGTGCGGCGGTCGCGGTCCTGCTGCCGGAGCTGCGGGCGACCCACGTGCTGGTGGGCTGGTTGTGGCTCGCCGTCCTCGCCGGCGTCGCCACCGGGGTCGCCGCCGGCCGGTTCGACGTGTTCGGCGCCGCGCTGTGCGCGGTGGCGGCGATGGCCACGTTCGCGGCGGTGCCCGGCGTGATCGGGTGGCTCGCGGCCCACCGCCTGCTGGCGCGGCGCGGCCCGCCGCCGGTGATCCCCACCGCCCACGTGCGCGGCTGATGGAGCTGTCGCGCCAGCTCGAGACCGGCGACGGCGGGCTGCGGTGGCGGTCGCCCGAGGCGGCGGAGCTCACCAGCGATGGGCCGGCCCAGGCGATCTGGCGCGCCCGGCCGGGCGCGGTGCTGCAGGTGGTGCGATCGCCGTTCCCGTTCTCGCTCGGCGCCGCCGGTGGCGCCGGCGCCGCGCTCGATCCGGTGCTGCGCGCCGATCTCGAGGCGGCGGCGCGGGCCGCGTTCGTCGCTCACCACGCCGAGCGACCGGCCGAGGATCGACCGCCGCCGCGCACCGACGATCCGACCTGGTCACCGGTGATCGAGGCCGCGCCGGTCGCCCTGGCCGGCGGCCCGGCGGTGCGGTTGATCCGGCGGGTGGCGTACGCGCCGGGCGACGAGCTGGTGGCCGGGCACCTGATCGTGCCGGTGGCCGATGGCCACCTCGACGTGATGATCATGGCGCGCGCGGCCATGACCGGGGTGCGCGAATCGGTGGTGATGCTGAAGGTGAGCCCGGCGCCGGATGACCCGCCGCCGGCCCAGGCCCGCTACGACGACCCCGCGCTCGACGCCGCGTTCCCCGATCACCCGCTGACGATCGTCCGCGCCCGCCTCGACGCGCTGATCGCCGGCGGCGGGCTCGAGGTCACCCGGCCGGCGCCGCGGCCGCCGCGCGAGGTGATCCTCAAGGAGGCGGGGTGCGCGATCGCGCCGCCGCCGCGCTTCGTCCGGGTGCCGGCCGGGCTGATGCGGATGGCGCCCACGCTGTGCATGCTGGTCCGGCCGGCCGTCGACGGCTGGCTGCGGACGTTCGAGGTCTGGCGGGTCGACCAGCGCCTGACCGGCGGCGACGCCCACGGTCAGCTCGCCGCGCTGGCCGCCGCCACCGTCGCCGCCTGGGAGGCCGAGGGCGTGCGATCGATCCGCGCGACCAGCCGTCGCGTCGACGACCTCGATGGCCGGCCGCAGATCGAGCAGGCGGTCGACTTCGTCACCGCCGGCGGCCCCAGCCGGTCGTGCTTCCGCTGGTTCGTCGATCGCGACGGCGTGGTGTTCCGCGTCGGCGCCGGCGGCGACGGCGACATCGCCGGCGAGGCGCTGCGGGCCGACCTCGCGGCCACGCTGCCGTCCTGGCGGCGGCTCGATCCGATCGATCCCGGCCCGCCACCGCCGCCGACCGGCGCGCGGCGGTGGTGGAAGCGCGGCTAGCGCGCCGATCGGCCGCCGCGGACGTCGCGCACGGGTCGGGTCAGCGGGCGGCGAGGGCGGCGAGGCGGCGGGCGAGCTCGGCGAGGGTGCGCGGCGCGGCCGGCCGGATCAGGATCGCGCCGTCGTCGCGGCCGAGGGCGTAGCCGGCCGGCGCGGCGGCCGAGCCGGGCAGGGCCAGCCACGGATCGGCGTCGGGGATGACGGCCGGCGGCGCCGCCGGCGCGGCGGCCAGCGCGGTGACCCGCCGGCGGTGATCGCGGCCGAGCGAGACGACGTGACCGCCGGCGACGTCGACGTCGAGCTCGACGACCGCGGTGTGGTGATCGACCAGCACCCGGGCGGTCGCCGGCATCACCGCGCCGCCCCGCACCGCCCACGCCCGGACCCGGCCGTCGTCGCCGCCGGCGAGCAGCCAGGCGCCGTCGGGCGAGAAGCGGACCGCCCGGGTGTCGTCGTCGATCGGCCCGAGCTCGACCGGCGGTCGATCGGTGGCGGCGATCGTCCACACCCGCACCACCCGATCCTGACCGCCCGAGGCCAGGAGCGCGCCGTCGGGCGACAGCGCCACCGCGTCGGTGCCGCCGGCGTGACCGGCGAGGACCGGCCCGGGCGCGCCGTCGCCGGCGAACAGCGCGATCGGGCCGGCCGCGGTGGCGACGGCGACGACGGCGCCGCGGCCATCGACGGCGAGCGCGGTCGCTGCGGCGCCGACCGCCCGGCGCGGCCCGCCCCACCAGGCGACGGTGCCGTCGACGCCGGCGCTGACCACCACCGGATCGCCGCCGGCGCCGCGGGCGAAGCCGAGGCCGGTGACCCGGCCGCCGTGCTCGCCGACCGCCACGCCGGCGCCGTCGGCCAGGCGCCAGCGCCGGATCGCGCCGGTGACGTCGGCCGACGCCAGCTCGCGGTCGCCGCCGCGGGCGAGCCGCGCGATCGCGGCGCCGTGGCCGACCAGCAGGGTCGGCGTGGTCGTCACCAGCGGCCAGCGGCGGATCTCGCCGGCGCTGTCGCTGGCGAGCAGCTCGCCGCCGGCGAACGCCAGGTGGCGCAGGCGCTGGCGATGGCCGCGCAGCTCGGTGAGCCGGCCGCGGTCCCACAGCCGCAGCGAGCCGTCGTCGCCGCCGCTGGCGATCCGGCCGTCGCCGGCGATCGCGACCGCGCGGACCTGGACCGGGTGGCGGGCGACGACCGCGACGTCGTCGCCGGCGACGCGCAGCACGCGCCCGTCGACCGCGCCGAGCACCGCGGTCGCGTCGTCGGCGAAGGCGGCGCTCTTGCTGGCGACGGCGGTGGCGATCACCCCGTCGGCGCGCAGCCCGTCGGCCGCGATCCGCCAGCGCCGCAGCGCGCCGGTGGCGTCGACGGCGGCGACGCGGGCGCCGTCGCTCCACAGCGCCAGCACCTCGGCCGCGGCGCGATCGCGGCCGGTGATCGCGCCGGTGGCGATGTCCCAGCGCCAGACCCCGCCGTCGTCGTCGCCGGCGAGGACCGCGGCGCCGGCGCGATCGAAGGCCAGGCTCTCGATCTCGACCCGCGGCCCGTCGAGGCGGCGGCCGGGCCCGCCGGCCCGCGGCCACAGCCAGACCGCGCCGCCGGCGTCGGCGCCGGCGAGCCAGCGGCCGTCGGGCGACCAGGCGAGCTGACCGACGTTGGCGGCCAGGCCGGACGGCTCGGCGACCACCCGACCGTCGGCGGCCAGCAGGCGGACCGCGCCGTCGTCGCCGCCGGCCGCGATCAGCGCGCCGTCGGGCGCGGGGCGGACGACGTGGGCGCGGCCGCGGCTCCGCCACAGCGCCTGCGGCCCGGCGGCGGCCGGCGACCAGCGCGCGACCAGGCCGTCGTAGCCGGCGCTGACGACGTCGTCGGTGCCGGGCACCGCCTCGACCCAGCGGACCTCGTCGGCGTGGCCGCCCAGGACGGCGCGGGCGGCGCCGCGGCCGAACGCCTCGTCGGCGATCCGCCAGGCGTCGTCGGGATCGACGCCGCGCGCGGTCAGCGTGGTCAGCGCGGCGAGGGCGGCGGTCGGATCGCGGGCGAGGGCGGCGCGGGCCTGATCGAGCACGAGCTGGTTGGTCCGCTCCTCGAGCTGGTCGCGGGCGACGGCGACCCGGGCCCGCGCGGCGTCGGCGGCGCGGCGGGCGTCCCGGGCCTCGAGCCACAGCACGGTCACGGCGGTGGCGAACAGCGCGCCGCCGATCACGGCGCCGGCGACCGCGAGCGCGAGGCCGGGCCGGCGCCGGGCCAGGCGGCGGAGCTGCTCGACCGCGCCCGGGATCCGGGCCGAGATGGTGGCGCCGGCGAGGTGGGCCCGGACGTCGTCGGCGAGCGCGGCCGCCGACTGGTAGCGGCGCTCGGGCTCCTTGGCCAGCGCCTTGTCGCAGATCGCCTCGAGGTCGCCGCGCAGGCCGGGGCCGCGCCGGCCGAGCGGGCGCGGCGGGTCGTGGCAGATGGCGCGGGCGACGTCGGGCAGGCCCTTGCCGCGGACGTCGTAGGGCAGCTCGCCGGCGCACAGCTCGTAGAGCATGACGCCGAGGGTGTAGACGTCGGAGCGGGCGTCGACCTCGTCGGGGCGCAGCCGGGCCTGCTCGGGGCTCATGTAGACCGGGGTGCCGATCAGCTCGCCGGCGCGGGTCGCGCCGCTGCTGCCGCCGTCGACCGCGGCCAGCCGGGCGATGCCGAAGTCGAGGACCGCGATCCGGCCGTCGGGCCGGACCATGACGTTGGACGGCTTGAGGTCGCGGTGGATCACGCCCTTGACGTGGGCGTGGTGGACCGCGTCGCACAGGCCGACGAACAAGCGCAAGGCGGCGGCCAGCGCCAGCGCTCGGCCGCCGACGTGGACGTCGAGCGTCACGCCGTCGACCCGCTCCATCACGAAGTACGGCTGGCCGTCGGCCTGACCGGCCTCGAGCACCTTGGCGATGCCGGGGTGATCGAGGCGGGCCATGATCTCGGCCTCGCTGAGGAAGCGGGCCAGCGCCGCCGCCGACGGCGCGTGCAGCACCTTGATCGCCACCGGCCGGCGCGGCGCGTCCTGCTCGCCGGCGTAGACCGTGCCCATCGCGCCCTCGCCGAGCCGCTCGAGCAGGCGGAAGCCGGGGATGTCGAGGCGGCGGCGCGGCGGCCGCACCGGCGGCGGCGCGGCGGCGGCGGTGGCGTCGACGTCGGCGGCCGTCGCGCCGACCCCGTCGACCGCGGTGCCGGCGAGGGCGAGCGCGGTCTGGGCGCCGGCGTCGAGCCGGGCGGCGCCGACCTCGAGCAGCGCGGCCAGGCTGTCGGCCAGCGTCGGATCGTCGGCCCGCACCCGCGCCAGCAGCAGGTCGCGCTGGTCGGCGGCGAGCGCGATCGCCCGGCCGAACAGCTCGCTGAGTCGCTCGTCGCTGGCCATCGCGCGCCGGCCAGGGTAACGCAGCCGGCCGGGCCGGTGCGGCGCGGCGCCGCGCGCTACTCGCCGAGCGCGGCCCGGACCGCGGTCGCGGTCCTCGACGACAGGTAGGCCGCGCGCAGCGCCGGGTCGCGCAGGCGATCGGACTTGCTCGCGATCTCGGCCGCGGCCTGGCGCCAGGCGGCCGCGGCCCCGGCGACGTCGCCGGCCGCGGCGAGGACCTGGGCGTGCCAGTGGTGGAGGTGCTCGGCGCCCTCGGGCCGGCTCTGGGCGCCGACCAGCGCCGCGGCCTCGGCGGCGGCGGCGACCGCCTCGGGGTGGCGGCCGAGCCGCGACAGCGCCAGCGCCTGGGCGGCGAGGCCGTGGATGACGCCGACCACCATCGGCATCCGTCGGGCCAGCTCGGTCGCCGACCGGGCCAGCTCGAGCGCGCCCTCGGCCGGCTGGCCGGCGTCGAGCTGGCCGAGCGCGATGTACTCGAGCGCGCGGATCTCCTGGAACCGCTCGCGGTTGTCGGACGCGAGCTCGCGGCCGCGCTCGAGCAGCGCGAGCGCCGCGCCGTGGTCGCCGCGGGCCAGCTTGGCCTGGCCCCACGAGATCGCGGCGTCGGCCATGCTCGAGGTGTCGCCGGTCTGTTCGGCCATCCGCATCGCCTTGGCCAGGTAGCCCTCGGCCCGATCGACGTCGCCGAGGTCGGCGTAGGCCTGGCCGAGGTTGCCGAGCTTGTAGGCCACGCCCGAGCGATCGCCGAGCTGCTGATCGAGCTTGAGGCTCGACTTGTAGTGGGCCAGGGCCTCCTCGTACTCGCCGAGCGACGAGAACACCACGCCCATGCTGTTGAGCGCGCGCGCCTCCTGCCGGGGCAGGCCGAGCGCGCGGTAGATGACCAGCGCCTCGGCGTAGGCCTCGATCGCGTCCTCGAGCCGGCCCATGTTCCACAGCGTGGTGCCGCGATCGATGAGGATGGTGGCGCGGGTCCGCAGCGCCGGCTGGTGATCGGCGCCGTCGCCGGGCCCGCACAGCCCGATCGCCTCGTCGCACAGCCGGAGCGACTCGTCGTTGTTGCCGACCAGCCGCGCGATCGCCGATCGCAGCCGGAGCGCGTCGGCGGCGGCGAGGTGATCGCCGCTGTCGCGGGCGTACTGCAAGGCGAGCGTGACCGCGCGAGCCGCGGCCGGCGCCCGGCCGACGTCGATGTAGAACTGCGCGGTCAGGGCGTGGGCCAGCGCCAGCTTCTGCGGATCGCCGACCGCCTCGGCGTCCTTGCGCAGCGCGGCCAGCTCGCGCAGCTGCTGCGGTCGGCGCGCCATCCGCCGCAGCAGCTCCTCGCGCTGCCGGCGGGCCTGGAACCGGCGCAGGTGATCGCCGGCCGGCAGGAGCTTGAGCGCGCGGGTGAGCTGGCGGAACGCGTCGGTGTTGCCGCCGACGTCGATGGCGTGGGTGGCGGCGCGCAGGTAGCGCTCGGCCGCGGCGGCGGTGTCGCCGGCCAGCTCGAGGTGACGGGCGACGTGGGCGTCGTCCTGCCCGGGTCGGTAGCTCGGCCCGGTCGCGATCCGCTCGGCCACCACCCGGTGGAGCCGGATCTTGTCGTCGGCCGGCAGGAGGCCGTAGGCGACGGTCATGATCATGTCGTTCTTGAACCGGTGCTCGCCGTCGGCGGCGGCGAGCAAGCCGCGCCGGGTCAGCTCGGCCAGCTCGGCCTTGGGGCCCTTGCCCAGCATCGCCGCCAGCACCGGCGCCGGCACGGTCCGGCCGACGACGCTGGCGGTCAGCAGCACCTGCTTCTCGGCCGCCGGCAGGTTGTCGATGCGGGTGATCAGCAGATCCTCGATCGAGGTCGGCACCTGCAGCGGGGCGTCGGGCTTGACCCAGCGCCACAGGCCGCCCTGACCGGGCGCCTCGGCGATCACGCCGCGCTCGGCCAGCGCGTCGAGCAGCTCGAGGATGAAGAACGGGTTGCCGCCGGCCCGGGCCAGGATCTGGTCGGCGAGCGGGCCGATCTCGGCGCCGGGCACGAACCGCGACGTCACCAGCTTGCGCCGGGCCTCGTCGTCGAGCTCGTCGAGGTGGAGCAGCTCGGTGCCGGCGGCGGCGGCGGCGTCGAGGATGCGGCGCGACGGCCGGGTGGTGATGATGCCGAGGATCGGCCGCGCGGTCGGCACCGCCAGCAGCTCGGCGAACAGCTCGAGGCTCTCCTGATCGCTCCAGTGGACGTCCTCGCCGACGACGATCAGGGCCTTGCCGGGGTCGAGGCGCTGCTCGACCCGCTGCATGATCTGGAACAGGCGCTGCCGCCGCTCGTCGGGATCGATGTCGACCGCGTCGGGGCCGGGCCGGACCCCGAGCAGGAGGCCGATGACCTGGAGCGCGCCCTTGATCTCGCGCGGGTCGTCGCTGTCGCGGAACAGCATCGGCGCCGCCAGGTGGATGCGGCGCGACACCTCGTGCGGCTCGGCGCCGTCGGCGAGGCCGAGGATCTCGCGGGTGAGATCGGCGATCACCCCGAACGGCGTCATCGCGGTGCCGACCCGCGCCACCGTCCGCAGCACGTAGGCCTCCTCGGCCGGGATGCCGGCGAGGAATGCGGCGACCAGCGAGCGCTTGCCGATGCCGTGATCGCCGACCAGGCAGAGCTGCCGCTTCTTGCGCGCGACCCGGACGTCGCGGTAGGCGTCGCGCAGGCTCTTGAGCTCGATCGCCCGGCCGTGGAGCGCCGCCGCCGGCCGCCGCTCGCGCACCCGCTGCGATCGATCCTTGGGCCCGCGCAGGCGGTAGACCCGGGCCCGCTTGACCCCGGGGTCGGTGTTGTCGTCGTCGACCCGGTAGGTGCCGGAGCCGGCGTCGGTGTCGCTGGGCAGCTCGATCGCCGGCAGCGCCTCGAAGCTCCAGTCGACGCGGGCGCTGCGATAGACCCGGCCGCCGACCAGGATCTCGGCCGGCTGGGCGGCGCGGGCCAGGTGCGAGGCGAAGCCGGCGGTGGTGCCCTCGAGCTCGAAGCTGGCGTCGGCGCCGCGGCGGATCACGGTGGCGGCGCCGCGCTGGATGCCGATCGCCAGCCGCAGCTCGGGCTCGACCGACGAGCCGATGCCGTCGAGGGCGTCGACCAGCGCCAGCGCCAGCCGGATCGCGCGGCCGGCGTCGTCCTCGCCGGCGACCGGCAGGCCGACCACCAGCCGGAGGGTGCCGCCGGCGCCGTCGCCGCGGTCGGCCCGATCTTCGAGCGCGTCGTGCTTGAAGGCGACGTCGTGGGCGACGGTGCGGAAGTCGGCGACCAGCCGGGCGGCGTCGGCGGCGCCGAGCCGGCGCTCGAGCGCGGCGGTGCCGCGGATGACGCCGTCGATCACGTAGACGAACTTGCGCTCGCGGCTCTCGCGCGGCCGGGCGTCGTGGGTGCCGGGCGCGCCGGGGACGCTGATCACGCCGCTGACCGCCGGCGCGCGCCGCTCCTCGCCGGGCCCGGCCGCGCTCGCGCCGCCGGTCGGGGTACCCGCGGCCTGGGCCAGGGCGCCGACCGGGATCGCGCCGCTCGACCACGGCGGCGGCCGGCTGGGCGGCCCGCGCCGATCGGCCGGCACCACCGAGGCGACGAAGGTGGCGAGCGTGCCCGAGTCGATCGGCTCGCCGGTGCGGTGGCCGTGCTCGAGCTGGAAGCGGCCGAGGTCGGTCTGCAGCTCGCGCGCGGTCTGGTAGCGATCGTCCCGGTGGAAGGCGAGGGCGCGCAGCAGCATCCGCTCGAGCGACTCGGGCAGATCGGGGGCGTGCTCGCGCGGCGGCGGGATCGCGCCCGACCGGACCTGCTCGAGCGCCTCCTTGCCGCGGCCGACGAACAGCGGCCGGCCGCAGACCAGCTCGTACAGCACGATGCCGGCGCTGAAGACGTCCGAGCGACAGTCGACCGGCTCGCCCCGCGCCTGCTCGGGCGACATGTACGCGAACTTGCCCTTGATGACGCCCTCCTCCTCGTGGACGTCGCGGGCGCGGGCGATGCCGAAGTCGACGATCTTGACCGAGCCGTCCCACGACACCAGCACGTTCTGAGGCGAGATGTCGCGGTGGACGATCGCGAGCGGCTCGCCGAACTCGTCGGTCTTGCGGTGGGCGTAGTCGAGGCCCTTGGCGACCTGCTGGACCAGGTAGGCGGCCAGGCCGTACGGCACCCGCCGGCGCTCGTGGACGCAGTCCTGGAGCAGGCGGAGGACGTCGAGGCCCTCGACGTGCTCCATGGCGAGGAAGTAGGTGTCGCCGACCACGCCGAAGTCGAAGACCTGGACCACGTTGGGGTGGTTGAGGCCGAGCGCGATCTTGGCCTCGTCGACGAACATGGTGACGAACTGCCGGCTGCGGGCGTAGGCGGTGTGGATCTTCTTGATGACGAGGATCTTGGCCAGGCCCTGGGCCACGGCGGTGCGGGCGAGGAAGACCTCGGCCATGCCGCCGGCGCCGATCTTCCGGATCAGCGAGTATTTGCCGAACTGCTCCATGTGCGCGCGGCGCCCCGCGCCGGCGCATTGTAGCGAACCGGGCGCCCGGGCGCTCGCCGACGGCCGCCCTCGCGCATCGCAACGCCGCGTCGTGACGCGGGTTCTCGCGCCGGACCCGCCGCGCCATGGCCCGCGCCCGCCGGCGGCCCGTCGCGGTCCGACGAAATGACCATGGAAGGCGCGCGGGGTCGCGATCGAGAGTGCCTCATGACGACGA
>Ga0075163_10006044_pt1 | contig 16060 bp, 9 predicted proteins | sample JI1023141ADNA_FD_71478 | JGI IMG/M metagenome (GOLD analysis project Ga0075163, IMG submission 71478) | Wastewater effluent complex algal communities from Wisconsin, to seasonally profile nutrient transformation and Carbon sequestration -... | ecosystem: Engineered > WWTP > Effluent > Algae...
GGATATCAGTTGCGATGATACCTCTCCTGTGTCCAAGCACCACCCGCAGCTTCCCATACGGGGCTTGCACGACGGCGACCTCCCGCCCAAACCACCGCGAGACCTCTGCCAACTCTTCTGGGCGGATCTCAGACACCCGGATCCACCCCTTGCCTTCGAGCTGACGGACAACATGCCGCGCCTTGTCGGACATGTTCGCGAAGTTCGATTCCACGGCGACCCCATCGAGGGAGACCGTACGTGCGGTTGTGGCGGGTCCCTCGGTCTCAGGTCTCACCGCGATTCCGCGGGCGTCACCGGTCCCCCCCGCCTCATTGACCCCGTGCGCCGCGTCGGGCTGCGGCGCACTCGCCTTCGGCGCATTGACATCCGGGCCATCCGGGGCCTTCCCTGGCAGCGGAGCGTCAGGGGAATCGCCGCCGCCCATCTTCAGCACCTTGTTAGCGCCCTTGCCGGCCGCGTCAGCCGCCTCCTCAGCCTTGCTGATCGCCTTGGCGCCCTTGCGGAGCGCGCGGACGCCGTCGGCGGCGGTCTCGGCCCAGGTGAAGATGTCGCCGGCGGCGTCGAGGGTGCGGACGACGGCCAGCACCTTGGGCCATCGTCCCGCGGCGGCCACGGCTCCCTCACCGGCGGTGGCGATGATGAGCAGGACCTGCATCGCGATGTAGCCCATGACCTCGCCGCGGAAGTTGCCGCGATCGAACGAGCCGTGCTGGTTCCACTTCCGCGCGAAGTCCGCGCCGAGCGCCTCGAGCAGCTCCGGCGCCTTGTCGAAGATGTCGGCCACCTGGCGCCCGAAGTGCTGGACCGCGCCCACGAAACCGCGCGACCACATCGCCTTCACGATGTCGGCGGTCATGCCGACCAGGTCGGCGAAGCCCATGACGAGATCGCGGACCGCGCCGTACGCGCCCTCGACCAGGCCCGAGAGATAGCCGACCGTGTACTCCGCGTCGGTGACCATCTCGATCGTGTGCTCGGCCATTCCCTCGATCGCGTTCCCCACCATCACCGCGGGCGACGCGTCGTGGAACGCGCGGAGCGTCGGCGCGTCCTTCGTTTCTTTGAGGACGAACTGGATCGGCTCGCGCGCGGCTTCCAGCATCATCACCAGCTTGTCCCCGTCGACCCGCCAGTCCGCACCCAGGCCACGGTCGGCGGCCACCACCGCGTCGTACGCTTCGTTGATCAGGTGAAGGCCAGCCTGCGCGCCGAGGCCGAACCCACGCAGGCGCGGCCATGACTTGTCCTCGCGGAGCGTCCCGGCCATCCGCTCGCGCACCGCGTGGATCAGCGCCTGGGCGTGATCACGGTCGCCGGTCGACAGCAGCTCACGGGCGGCCCGCAGGTTCGCGAGCATGTCGGCGTACGACACCGGCGCCGGCACGTCGGCGTGGTTGCGGCTCGCGCCTACCAACTCTGCCGCCTCGTGCGCCCCCTGCGTCGCTTCATCGGTCGGCCGTGGCTTACCGCGCACCTTGACTGAACCTGCGCGCGCCCCTGCCATGTCGAGCACATCGATGTGGGCGACGCGCCCCGGCCACCGCTTGGGATCTTGGTCAGGACGAGGGTGCGGATGGAACGCGACCTGGAGCGAGATCGCCTCGCCCGGCGCAAGCGCGGCGCCACTCGTCGCATCGCCGCCGGCGACGCTGAAGTCGTCCGCCTGCGCGTTGACACCCGGACGGACGACGAAGTCGCTGGGTTCCACCGATTCGGGGCCCCGGTTGACGAACGTGAGCGGCTTGTACGTCGTCGCGCCGACGGGCGTCGGACCGAATTCGACAGACGGATCAGTCGCCACCAGCCGATTCACGTTGGCACCGGTGACCGCAGCAGTCGACGCCGGGGCCGCGCCGCCGTTCGCGGCGGGTTGCGCCGCAGGGGACGCACCTGCGATGTAGAGCCCGCCGAAGGCCTGCACGGACTTCGTTGCGGCAGCCTCCGCCGACGGCGCCCCCAGCAGCCCCGCCGCCGACTTCCCAGCCACCACCGCGTCCGCCACCGCGTCCGCCTGCCGCTCGTAGACATCGCCGACCGCGCCGACGCCGCCGTAGAGCTGGACGCCCTGGCGCTGCTGCACGACGTGGGCGGCCTCGTGAGCGGCCGTGTGCAGGTCGGGCTGGCCGGCGAACGCGACCTGGTTGCCGGTCGCGTAGGCGCTCGCGCCCATCGCGCCGCACGCGTCGGCCGCGGGGCCGCCGACATGGGCCTTCACACCAGAGATGTCGTGCGGGCCGAAGGCCGCCTGGATCGTGTCGCCGTGGGGCAACGCGGTCGCAGCACCCGAGACGCCGCGCTCGGCGGCTGCGTGCACGCCGCTCGCTTCACCGCCGGCCTCACGTGCCTCGCGTTCCGACGGCGTCAGCGGCAACGGTGCGCTCAGGAACTGGAGCACGCGTGCGTCACACTGGGCCTGGTAGTCGGCGTCGACGATCGGCGCGTCCGCGCGGCGCGTCGGGCTCGCGCCCACGCTCACCGCTGGCGGTGCCACGTCCTTGCCTTCGTCGCGATGTTCCCTGCTCATGCGTGCCTCGGCCTCCGGTGCCGCCGCTATCGGCCGCTACGCGCCGCGGTTTCCCACGGGCTGCCCGATAGTACGCCCTCGTCGCCGCTGATCTCCCCAATCCCGACGTGGTTGGACCACGAATCTCAGTGATCAATGCAATCTTGCTAACTGTTTATGCGCGTTCCTGCGCCCGTGAGTCGCGGTTCTTGAGCGCCGCTGGAGGTCGAGGCATCATGGCGACCTGTGAAGCAGGAGCGCTGGTTGTGGTCCGTCGTGCTCGTTGCAGCCCTACCCGCGGTGGCGGCTTGCCAGTTCTCACGGCCGCCGGACGTCGAGGGCGAGGCCGGACCGCCCCGACGTACGCTCACTGTGATGGCTGACGGGCCCGGCGCGGTTGCGTCGCAGCCGGCTGGCATCAACTGCTCCGCAGACACCTGCACCGCGCAGTTCGACGATGGCGCGACCATCAACTTGACCGCACAGGCCAACGGCGGGGCGTTGTTCTCCAGCTACGGCGGCGCGTGCGCAGGCCCGCAGCCGACGTGCGCCGTCGCGATGACCGAGGACCGCACGGTCACCGCCACCTTCGCCGCGTTCCAGTGCACGCCCAACACCACGACGTGCATGCAGCAGCAACTCGTCGTGTGCGATGGAAACGGCGCCGCGCAGGTCACGCCGTGCTTGTTCGGCTGTCACCCCAGCGGCACTCGCTGCTACGACCTCGCGCCCTCGAACGCCGGCATCGCCGCGTGCCTCGACGCCTCGGCGGTCGAGCCCGACGCGACAATCCCCGACGGCTCGACCATCAACACCGACGACGGCACGATCCGCACCGCGGGCGGGACGCCGATCAACGTCGCTTCCGAGACGATCGCCGCGCCGACAGACGGGGTCGGCGTGCGGTGCTTCCGGGTCAACAAGCTGACAATCGGCCAGACTACCGTCGTCGGCGCGCGCGCGCTGACGATCGCCGCAAACGGCGACGTCTCGATCACCGGCCACGTTTCAGCAAGCGCGCGCGCCTACGACCAACCCGGCCCCGGGGCGTACCTCGTCGACACGAACTGCGCAGGTGGCCCGGGCACCGTGGCTGGCTTTCTGAAGACAGGCGGCGGCGGCGGTGGCGGATTCGGAACCGCGGGTGGAGCCGGCGGCAACGGCGGAGGCGCGGCGACGGCTGGCACAGCGGGGCCGGTCAATGGCAACGCAGCGCTGGTCCCACTGCGTGGAGGATGCCGCGGCGGATATGGCCCGGGCAGTGTCTGGTCCAACGGGGCCGGTGCGATCCAGATCAGCTCACGCGGGACGATCTCACTTACCTCGACCGCCGGCCTCTCCGCGAATGGCGTGGGCGGCGGAATCGTGGGCATGCAGCGACCGTGGGGCGGCGGCAGCGGGGGTGGCATCTTGCTCGAAGCTGCCGCGCTCTCGGTCGCCACCAGCACGTTCGTTGTGGCAAACGGAGGCGGCGGCGCGGGCTTCGCGAAGGGGGAGGACGGCCGGCTCGACGCCATGTATGCGGCTGGCGGGCCAGCCCAAGAAGTGGCCCCTCTCTATGGCGCGGGCGGGCGCGGTGCCGCAGGCACGTTCAATGCGGTGGCAGGCGATGGGGTGTCAGATGGCGTCGGCGGCAGCGGTGGCGGAGGCGCCGGCCGAGTTCGGATCAACACCTACCAGGCGTTCGCGCCACCTCCGGCCGCGGTTGTGTCACCGGCCCCCTCATTGGCGAGCCCCGACCGCCGCTGAGCATCACCGCGCCGTTCAGAGCGGGAACGGCCGCGTGCCGGTGAGCTCCGGGCCGGTCATGCCGCCGGGGTTGTCCTTGGGGACGGTGAAGCTGGCGGTGCGCTTCACGGCGGCCGAGTTGTCGATCGGGCGCTCCATCGTGGTCAGCACGACGTCGAGCTGGGTCGCGGTGAACTTGGCGACGCCGAAGCCCTGGGCATTGGTGTCGGCGTACTTGAGGTGCGGGTTGATCGTGCGATCCGACGCCGCCAGCGCCATCGTCCGATCGCGCGTCTGCGCGAACGTGCCCGCGGCGTTGGTGCCGTGGACCAGGAGCATGTTCATGTTCTCGGTGAACGCGCTGCCACCGCTGGCCGAGGCGTCGACGGTGACCAGTGGGCGGGCCGCAGCCGCCGCGCCACCGCGCGACGCGCCCTCGTAGAAGCTGAAGACCGAGTTCGACGAGATGCCCGCGGCGATGAACTCGGTCGCGACCGCCGTCGGGGTCGCCGCCGTGAAGTCGTCGGACACTGTGCCGGCGAAGTGCGCGTGGATGTCACCGGTGAGCAAGACGACGTTCTTGATGTTGTTGGTCGCGAGGAACTGCGTCAGCTCGCGGCGCTCGCGCGGGTAGCCGTCCCAGGCGTCGGCGTCCATCACGCGGTCCGAGACCAGCGACCCCGTGGTGTTCTTGATGAAGAACCGCATGAACGGGACCTGGTTGCCCCAGACCTTCCACGTCGCCGTCGACCCCATCATCGTGGCCTTCCACCAGTCCTTCTGCGGCTTGCCTAGCATCGTCCCGACGGGCGCTGTCGCGCGGGGATTCGGGAGAGTGAGCGACGTAATCGTCGCCCCCGCCGGCGCGCTCGAGCCGGCGTCGCAGACGTCCACGTCGGCCGCCGGGACGACGTAGCGCGGGTTGAAGTACTCGAAGGCGACCGCCGCCGTCTCCTCCGGGATCGCGTGGTCGCTGCGGTACGAGCGCTCGTCGGTGACGATCAGCTCGTAGTGCGCGCCGAAGCGCAGGCTGCGGTAGATCGTGATCGAGCCGACGGCCGCGACGTTGTTCGGCTCCGGGACGAAGTTGTCGGCGTTGGCGGTGGTGAACGGCGCGTCGTCGACGGTCGCGGTGGCGAAGTCGTGGGCGTTCTGGGTGACGCCGGTGACGCCGAGCGCGCCGGTGAGCTGCGACGGGATGAACTCGAACCACGCCTGGTTGGCCGCGTAGCGCCGCTTCTGCGACGGCTCGTCGAGGCCCTCGGCGTCGGTGTAGTTCGCCATCGACTGCCAGCAGTCGTCGGTGAACTCGTGATCGTCCCAGGTGTGGATGAACGGCCACCGCGCGCGCGCCGCCTGCAGGTCGGGGTCGCTGGCGAAGGTCTTGTAGAGGTGGCGGTAGTCCTCGACGGTCTGGGCGAAGTTCGAGGTGCCGGCGGTGCCGCCGCCCGACGGGAAGGCCGCCACGGTGCGCGGCGTGCCGTCCTGGTTCATCACGGTGATCGGCTGGAAGTTCTCGTCGAGCGCGGCCTGGAAGCCGTCGCCGCGGGTCTCGTAGATGAAGTCGCCGAGGTGCAAGACGAAGCGCACCTGGTCGGCCTCGGGGCGCGCCATGTCCTCTTGCACCATCTGGCGGTACGCGTGGTATTGGCCCGCCGCGTAGTCCTGGCAGCTCACCCACGCCATGCGGATCGGCACGTCGGCGTTGGCCGCCGGCGCCGTGCGGGTGCGGCCGGTCAGCGTGTCGGTGCCGGCGGTGAAGCGGTAGTAGTAGATCGTGTCGGCGGCCAGCCCGGTCACGACGACGCGCACGGTGTGATCGGCGGCGGCGGTCGCGGTGATCGACTGCATCACGACGACCGTCGCGAACGCCGCGTCGGTGGCCACCTCGACGCGCAGGTCGACGGCGGCGGCGCCGCTGGCCGGCACGACGCGGGTCCACAACACCACCGAGGTCTCGCGCGGGTCGCCCGAGCCCAGGCCCTGCGGGAACAGGAACGTGCCCGTCGGCGGCGCGTCGATGCCGGCGTCGGTCGCCGGCTTGGTGTCGTCGCTGCACGCGGCGACGCCGCCGAGGCTGGCGGCGGCGAAGAAGGTTCCGGACAGGCGAAGGAAGTCCCGACGGTTCATGGCGGTCAGGATCACCCAGCGGCGGGCCCGGCACAAGCGCCGGTCGTGCGGCCGTGGCGTCGGCCGCACCTACACGTCGGCGGGAGCGACCTACTGCACGGTGATCGTGCCGGTGAACTGGTGCGGGTTGCACCAGAACGGATAGCTGCCGGCGGCGGTGAAGCGGAAGCACTTGGTGGTGCTGAAGCCCACGCTGAACTTGCCATCGTCGGTGCCGGCCGGGCTGCCGCTCACCGCGCTGTGGGTGGCGGGCATCGTGAACCGCACGACCGCGTCGACCGCGATCGTCGGCACGGTGATCGTGAACGCGAAGCCCGGCGCGGAGACCTCGCTGGCGATCGTCGCGCCGGCGCACGCCACCTCGGTGACACCGGTGGCCGCGGGGGCGTCGATCGCGGCGTCGATCGTGACCGGGGCGTCGATCGCGGCCGGCGCGTCGATCGGAGGCGAGCTACCACCATCGTCACCACAGGCGACGACGAGCAGCGAGGTACAGGCGAAGAGCGAAGCAAGGGTACGGCGCATGGGCGGCACCATACGCAACGCCCCCCGGTGCGGTGAACTGCCGCACCCCGAGAAGATCACCGAGGCGTGGCGGGCCGCACACCGCCCGGCGCGGTCACGCCTGGCGGGCCGGCGTGATCTCGTAGCCGATGTCGAGGTCGCGCAGGACCTGGCGCACGCCGTCGCCGTCGCGGGCCTTCACCAGAAACGCGAGCCGCTCGACGAGCTGGTCGAGGCGCTTGGCGTCGAGCGGGATCGGCCGGCAGCGGAAGATCTTGCGCAGGTCGGTCGGCGACAGGTTCTCGGCGGTGGTCGACAGCTCCTCGAACAGCTTCTCGCCTGGCCGCGTGCCGACCACCTTGATCGGGATCTGCTCCTCGGTGAAGCCCGACAGGCGGATCATCTGCCGCGCCAGATCGATGATCTTCACCGGCTCGCCCATGTCGAGCAGGAACACCTCGCCCTCGGACCCGATCGTGCCGGCCTGGATCACCAGGTTGGCCGCCTCGGGGATCGTCATGAAGTAGCGGGTGGCCTCGGGGTGGGTGATGGTCACCGGCCCGCCCTGCGAGATCTGATCGCGGAAGATGCCGACCACCGAGCCGCGGCTGCCGAGCACGTTGCCGAACCGCACGCACGAGAACCGAGTCTTGGACCGCGGCGCGATCTCCTGCACCAGCTGCTCGGCGAACCGCTTGGTCGCGCCCATCACGCTGGTCGGGTTGATGACCTTGTCGGTCGAGATCATCACGAACGACTCGACGCCGTGCTCGTCGGCCAGCTCGGCCAGCTGCTTGGTGGCGAACACGTTGTTGCGGACCGCCTCCCACGGGAAGCGCTCCATCATCGGCACGTGCTTGTAGGCGGCGGCGTGGAACACCACCTGGGGCTGCAGGTCCTTGAAGGCGCGCTCGAGCGCCTTGGCGTCCATGACGTCGAGCAAGACCGGGGTGATGACCGTGCCGTGGTTCTTGACCCCGGCCAGCTCGCGCTCGACCTCGAACAGGTTGGTCTCGTCGCGCTCGGCCAGGAACAGCCGGGCCGGCCCCATCGCGGCGAGCTGCCGACACAGCTCCGAGCCGATCGAGCCACCGGCGCCGGTGACCAGCACGCGCTTGCCGCCGTAGTGACCGCGCAGGTCCTCGAGCGACAGCGACGGCGGGATCGGGTCGCGGGCCAGCAGGTCCTCGATGCGCACCTCGCGCATCAGCCCCGACGGCTGATCGGGCCCCGGCGCCTCGCCGTCGAGGAAGTCGTAGGTGCCCTTGACGATCCGCACCTCGACGCCCAGCGGGTTGCAGGTGTCGATGACCTGCGCGACGACCTTGGGCGGGATCGACTTCGACGCGATCACCACCCGCTCGGCGCCGGTCTGGCGCACGACGCGGTCGGCGTCGCGCACCCGGCCCAGCACCCGCAGCGCGCCGATCTCCATGCCGGCCTTGCCGGGATCGTCGTCGAGGAAGCCGATCGGACGCATGCCGAGCTCGGGGTGGCGGACCGCCTCCTTGACCACCGCGAGGCCACCCTGGCCAGCGCCGATGATCAAGGTCGCCATGCCGCTGTCGCGGGTGCGCGTGCGCTCGCTGCGGATGCGCGGCACGAACCGTACGCCGACCATGCCGAGGAACGACAGCGCGCCCTCCATGATGATGATCGAGAACGGGAAGATGAAGTGGCCGTTGAGCTGGCCGAGGAAGAGCCGGCCGAACAACAACAGCGCGCTGACCGCGGCGCACGCCTGCGCGAAGCGCAGCGCCTCGACCAGCCCGACGTAGCGCCACACCATGCGATACACGCCGAACAGCCGGTTGGCGGCGACGCGCGCCAGCGCCAGCACCGGGATCACCACGGCCAGCTGGCGGAAGAACGTCGGCGGGATGCGCCCCTCGAAGCGCGCCAGGTACGCGGCCGTCCCGGCCACCACCACCAGCACCAGGTCGAGCATCAGCACCGCGGCCTGGGTGTTGCGCCAGCCGACCGCGCGCCGGTTGCCCGACAGCGCCGGCGACGCGCCGGTCCACCGCGCCGACCGATCGGGGCTCGGGCTCATGACGCCTCGGCCTTGGCCGGCGCGTTCTCGCCGTAACCGCCGTAGGCGTAGTAGTAACCGCCGTAGCGCCGGTCGGTGATGTCCATGTCGTTCAGGATCACGCCGAGGATCGGCGCGTCGATGTCGCGGAACTGCCGCGACGCGTAGGCCACGTCGTCGAGCAGCGTCTTGCCGGCCTGGGCCACCAGCATCACGCCCGACGACAGCCGCGACAGCACGACGGCGTCGGTCACCGCCAGCACCGGCGGCGAATCGAGCAGGATGCGATCGAAGCGGGCCTCGAGCTCGGCCAGCACCTGCTTGAAGCGGTTGGTCAGGAGCAGCTCGGCCGGGTTGGGCGGCTGCGGGCCGCACGGCAGGATGAACAGGTTGGGGATGTCGGTCGACTTGATGACGTCGTCGATCGCGGCGTCGCCGAGGATCAGGTTGGTGAGGCCGCGGTTCTTCGACACGCCCAGCGACTTGTGCAGGCGCGGGCGGCGCAGGTCGGTGTCGACGACCAGCACCCGCTGGCCGCTCTGCGCCATCGTCGTGCCCATGTACAGCGTCGTCGTGGTCTTGCCCTCGCGCGGTCGCGGGCTCGAGACGGTGATCGTCTTCATCGGCCGGTCGGCGGCGGAGAACAGGATGTTGGTGCGGATCGACCGGCAGCACTCGGCCGCCTGCGAGGTCGGGTTGCGGAACACGTAGAGGTCGCGATCGGCCTGCGACTTGGGATCGTCGCCGTTGACCTCGGTGACGATCGGGATGATGCCCAGGAGCGGCGCGCCGACCAGCCGCTCGACGTCCTCGGCGGTCTTGATCGTGCGGTCGAGGTAGTCGAGCAAGAACGCCAGGCCGAGGCCGAGCAAGAGCGTCGCCATGAACGCCAGGATCACGTTGATGGTCATCCGCGGGTACACCAGGTACGCGCCGCGCGAGTACTCGTGCTCCTCGACGTTGGTCTGCTCGTTGCGGCCCTCTTGCTCGCTGGTGCGCTGCCGGCTGCGCAGCATATTGACGTTGTCCTCGGCGGCCTTCTGCTGGCGGGCCAGGCGGTTGTAGTCGATGGCCAGCGGGCCCAGCGCGATCGCCTCCTGCTTGAGCCGCTCGAGCTCGGCGACCAGCGCGCCCTCGGTGGCCTGCGCCGCCGAGTAACGGACCTCGAGCTCGCGCACCGCGCGCCGCGCCTCGCCCTGCAGGCCGGCGTAGATCTGATCGACCTTGCGCTGCTGCGCCGTGTAGTTGTCGCTCTTGGGCCCCCACAGGCTCTTGACCTCGTCGAGCTTCTGCCGCTCGAGGTCGTACTGCGACTTCATCTGGTCGTAGACGTCGGACGAGCCCACCAGCGCGAACACCGGCGACTCGATGACCTCCTCGCCCTTGAGCGACTGCGCCTTCTTGACCTGGCTGCCCAGCTCGGTGCGCTTGACCCGGGCGTCGCCGAGCGCGGCGCTGTAGCGGGTGATGTCGGCGGCCAGGATCGATTGCTTGTCCTCGAGCGACACCGACAGGATGTCGTGCGACTTGCGGAACTCGTACAGCGCCACCTCGGCGGCGCGCAGGTCGGCCTCGGCGACGTCGCTCTCGGTGGCGAGGAACTTGGACACCTTGTCCGAGCCCTTCACGCGCTTGCCGCGCATGTAGGCCAGGTACGACTTCACGTGCTCGTTGGCCAGTGCCTCGGCCAGCTTGCCGTCGATATCGCGCACGCTGATCGCGACGATCCGACTCTCCTTGGCCTGCACCGCCGACAGCTTGCCCTTGAGGATCTCGGCCGCGAGGTCCGCGCGGTCGCTCTCCGACAGCTGCGGGTTGGCGGCCTTGGGCACCAGCCGGTCGTAGAAGCGCTCGCGCTCTGGCGCGCCAGTGACCGGCAGATCGTCGCAGGCCTGCCGCCCGCCGTCCTTGCAGAACGGCCGCGCCACGGTCACGCGCGCCAGCGGGAAGCCGGTGATGATGTCGAGCTGGGTGTTGTAGTACTCCTGATTCGACCAGTAGCTGCCGGTGCCGAGCTCGAACACCTCGTCGACCTGGTTGCCGAACACCCGCGGCGCCTGCGGGTTGATCACCACCGTCGCCGTCGCCTCGAAGATGCGCGGCAGGCGCATCGTGTACAGCACCGCGCCGGTGACGCCGACGGCGACACAGGCGATCACCACCCACAGGCGCTTGCGCAGCACCTCGAGGTAGCGCCGCACGCTGGCGGACAGGGCCTCGGGCTCGGGCGGGGCGGCAGACTTCGTCACAGTGGATCCTTAGACGCCCTCGGACCGCGGGGCGTTCAGGCGCACATCCTGCGACATCCGAGGCGGCGAATCCAGTCCCGCCGCCAAGCCTATCCTTACGGAATCACTGCCTTCACCCTACGGGTGCGCGAGCTCGTCGGCGCGCTTGCGCTCCCAGGCGGCCGCCTGCGCGTGGCCGAGGGCGTCCTCCATGACCGCCAGCGACCGCCGGAGCTGCGCCTCGAGGCGGGGCGCGCCGTCGAGCCGATCGACCACCGCGGCGAGGATGTCGCGGGCGGCCTGCGGGCGCCCCGCGGCGTAGTGCAGGTTGGCCAGGTTCGCGGCGACGTCGGCGCGATCGTTGACCCCCTCGGGGACGCCGACCGCGGTGAGCACCGCGACCGCCTCGTCGCGGCGGCCCAGGCCCGCGAGCGCGATCGCGCGGGTCACCGCGGTGCGCGGCCCGGGCTGCAGATGCACGAGCGCGTCGGCCGCGGCCAGCGCCACGTCCCAGCGCTTGAGCGCCAGCGCGGCGGCGGCGCGGTTGAGCTGGACGTCGAGGCGATCGGGGTCGCGGGCGGCGATCGCCTCGGTGTAGGCCAGCGCGACGTCATGCCGCCCGCGCGACGCCAGCGCGCTGCACACGCGGCCGACGTGGCGGGGATCGTCGGGCAGCGCCCGCGCGGCGTCGGGCACGGCGTCGGCGTCGACGCCGGGCAGCCGCGCGAGGAGCTCGTCGATGATCGGATCGATCGCGAGCGTGTGGACGATGGCCTGGGCGTACTGGCTGGCGGCCTGCTGCGGCCGCTGGGTCGACGCCAGCATCCGCGCCGCCAGCAGGTGCAGCGCGCCGTGGTTCGGGCGCAGCGCGAGCGCGTAGCGGATCATCGGCAGCGCGCGCGCGTCGCGGCGGGCGTAGAGCGCCTCTGCCACGTGGCCCGCGGCCAAACCGTCGGACGGGTGGCGCGCGAGCACCGCGATCGCCGCGGCCGGCGACGAGGTCGGGGTCAGCGCGGCCCGCTCGCTGCGGAACCCGCGCCCCAGCGGCGACGCGGCCAGCCCGATCAGCACGACCGCCGCGGCGAGCAGGCCACCGCGCCGCAAGAGGACCGGCCGCGCGACCGGCCCGCGCTGCTCGTCGGTGCCCAGCCGCGCCGGCACCAGCAGCGCGGCGATCGCGACCGCGGCCATGGCCACCGCCGGCATCTCGAGGCTGAAGTCGACGACGTCGTGGATCGCGATCGACGCCAGCGCGCCGAGCGCACCTGCTTCGATCGGCCCGTGGCGCCAGCGCTTCACCGCCGCGCGCGCCAGGGCGCCGAGCGCGAGCAACAGCGCCAGCGCCGCGGGCACGCCCCAGTCGATCGCCGCCTGCAGGTACGAGTTCTCGACGTAGCCGTAGGTCAGGAAGTCGACGGTGTTGTGCCGCGCGTAGACCGGTTCGAACGCGCCGTGGCCGATGCCGAGCCAGCGGTGATCGACGATCATCGGCGCCGCGGTCGTCCACATCTGGTACTTGCTCGCCGGGTCGGACAGCTCGCTCAGCTGGGTGTGGTCGAGCTCGCGCGCGACGCCGCGCGCCGACACCAGCCCGAACAGCACCAGCGCGCACACCGCCACCACCAGCGCCGGCACGGTGATCGACGCCGGCGCCCGGCGGTTGTCATCGACGATCCCGGCGCGCCGTTGCGCCACCAGCACGATCGCCGCCACCACCACGCCGGCCGCCAGCCCCACCGCGCCGCCGCGCGACGACGTGAGCAGCGCGGTACCGGCGAGCACCAACGCCGCGGCGAACGCCGCCATCCGCCGGCCGCCGCGCCACAGGAGCCCGAGGCCGACGGCCAGCGGGACCACCATCGCGCACAGGCCGGCGAGGTGGTTCGGGTTGATCAGCGGCGCCGGCACGGCGTCGGCGTTGGGCATCACGAACACGCCGTAGAGCGTGGTCGCGCCCGCCAACCGATGACCGAGCGCGATCAGCGCGATCAACGTCGCCGCGCCGACCACCGCCGCCGCCAGCCACGGCCGCGCCCGTCGCTGCGAGGCCAGCCGGGTCGCGCCCCAGGCGAGCGCGAGGTAGCCGATCAGCTTGGCCAGCTCGACCAGCGTCGCCGGCGGGTCCTGCGACGCCACCACCCAGCGCGGCCCGGGCTCGCCGAGCGCCGCCGCACGGTCGCGCACCAGGTTCCACTTCTCCGACGCCACGATCGTCGCGATCGCCTCGGGCAACGGGATCAGCTGCGCCGCGGTGGCGACCAGCGCGATGCCGATCAGCGCGACCAGCGGGCCCGGCCGGCTGGCGGTGCGGCGCGACGTGAGGTGCACCGCGGCCGCGCCCACCGCCGCCAGGGCCGCCACGCAGGCCGCCCACCGCGTCGCGCCGCCGACCAGCACGCCGGCGAGCGCGAGGCTCGCAGCGATCGCGACGAGCGCGACGCGATCACGCGTTCGCATGTGGCCCCGCCGCCCTCACCAGAGGCGCTTCGGCACGTAGACCGAGTCGCCCGGCCGCATGTAGAACTGATCGTAGCGGTTGTTGAAGATCCGCTCGACGGGCACCGTGTACTTCACGACGCCGTCGGCGGTGCGCCGGGTCACCACCACCGCGTTGGGCTTGGCCATCGCGGTGAAGCCGTTGGCCTCGGACACCGCCTCGTTGATCGTCATCTCGGGTCGCCAGATCAGCGTGCCGGGCTTGCGCACCTCGCCGGTGATCGAGACCTTCTTGCTCTTGTACTCCTTCACCTGCACCGTCACGTTGGGGTTGACGATGTAGCCGTCGGCCAGGCGGGTGCGGATCTCGCCCTCGATGTCCTTGGGGCTGCGGCCGCTGGCGGCGACCGCGCCGATCATCGGGAAGGACAGCATCCCGTCGGCAGACACCGGGTAGACCTTGCTGACGTCCTCGAGCTTCTGCGCGCCGCCGCCCAGGTAGACAGCGATGTCGAGCTGATCGTCGGGCCCCAGCCGGGAGTCCTCGACGTAGAACGCCTGGGTCGGGTACTTCGACGGCGGCGGGTCGCCGCACGCGACGACGAGGCCGAGCGCGAGGACGAGGACGGCGATGCGAGGCATGGACAGGGGGAAGATAGAGACCTGGGACGGGTGGCGCAACGAAGCCTTAGACGTCAGGCGAGGCCCGGCGTTCACGCCCCGCGCCCGACCTGCAGGCGCCCGTAATGTTTGCACGTGGCGAGCGTTCATGGCGCAATGCCGCCCATGAAGCTCACCCTGGTGTTCGCCTCGATCGTGTCCCTGTCCCTGGCCTGCGGTGGTCCGGCCAAGAAGGCCCCCGCCGGCCCGGCGGCCGACGACGTCCCCCAGGAGGTCACTTGCTGCATCGCCGTCGACGACGCGGGCACCGCGGCGCACTCGGTCGTGCCGGTCGACCAGTGCCCCGAGGATCACCGCAACCCGGTCGACGCGTGCGACATCGGCCCGGGCGACGCCGAACCGGCCGAGTGATCACGCGGTGCGGCATCGCCGCACGTGACAGCGCCATGATGGGATCGTGACCATTCTGCCCGCAGAACTGGTCACGATGATCACGTGCAGCTGTCGCCGTTGTCATCGTACGTACGAACCATCCGCCCAGAGTTGCCCGCGGAGGCGTTCGCGCCGGCGACCTCCCGGCTGCTGTGGCTGCCCTTCCACCTCGCGGTGATCGCGACGTGTACGGTGGCGATCGCCAGCGGCTGGTTGCCGTGGGCGCTGGTGCCGCTGGCGTCGATCGCCATCGGCATCGGCTTCGGCGGCATCACCTTCCTCGCGCACGAGACGCTGCACGGCGGGGTCGTGCGCAACAAGGTGGCGAAGAAGATCGTCGGATGGATCGGCTTCGCGCCGTTCGTGGTGTCGCCGCGCCTGTGGTGCGTCTGGCACAACCGCGAGCACCACGCCCACGCGAACCAGCCGGGCCTCGATCCGGACATGTACCCGGAGCTGTCGACCTACGAGCAGAGCCGGCTGGTCCGGCTGGTCACCGACGGCTTCTCGCTCGGCGCGCGCCGCTGGACCGGCGTGCTCAGCCTGATGTTCGGCTTCAGCGTGCAGAGCGCCCAGATCCTGTTCGCGGTGCGGCGGTGGGGCTGGATGTCGCGCCGGGAGCACACGCTGGCCTTCGTCGAGAGCGCGCTCGGCGTGGCGATGTGGCTGACCGTGGCGTTCCTGGTGGGCCCGCTGGCGTTCCTGTTCGTCTTCGCGATCCCGCTGGTGCTGGCCAACTTCATCGTGATGGCGTTCATCCTCACCAACCACGGCCTCAGCCCGCTGACCCCGAAGGTCAACGACGTGCTGGTGAACTCGCTGTCGGTGACGCTGCCGCGCCCGCTGGTGTTCCTGACGCTCGGCTTCGGCTACCACGTCGAGCACCACATGTTCCCGGCGATGAGCACCCGCCACGCGCCGCTGGTGCGCGAGCGCATCCTCGCGCACTGGCCCGAGCGCTACCAGTCGATGCCGCTGACCAGCGCGCTCGCCGCGCTGCACCGCACCGCCCGCGTCTACCGCGACCAGACGACGCTCACCGATCCGCGCACCGGCGCGGTGTGGCCGACGTTGATGCCGCGCTGAGATCCAGCGAGGCAAACCCTCCCCCACGGGGTCACGCCTCCGTGGGGCCCCCGCCCAATACCGCCCGCGATTCACGGCATGACGTCGGAGCGGGCCAAGGACGTGCGGCCGCCCTCGTCGAGGAACACCACGGCGTAGGTGTCGCCGGGATCGACGGCGTCGCCGGTGGCGGTGATCCAGCCCTCGCCGTTGTTGATCTGCACGGCCTGCATCGCGCCGATCGGCTCGTCGGAGTCCCAGGCGTCGCCGAGGTTGCCGCTCGGGTCGCGATCGTAGCCGGCGTCCTTGTCGAAGAAGCGCACGTAGACGGTGCGGCCGCTGGCCGGGCGGCCCTCGGCGGTCACGCGGAAGCGCAAG
>Ga0075163_10006045_pt1 | contig 16060 bp, 15 predicted proteins | sample JI1023141ADNA_FD_71478 | JGI IMG/M metagenome (GOLD analysis project Ga0075163, IMG submission 71478) | Wastewater effluent complex algal communities from Wisconsin, to seasonally profile nutrient transformation and Carbon sequestration -... | ecosystem: Engineered > WWTP > Effluent > Algae...
TACGTTACAAAGGAAATAGCACCTACAATCCTGCACAAGTTAAAAACCCATTGCATATTGAATTGAATGATTTTATCAATCAAGATTATCAAGGATATACCGATATTAAATTAAGTAACATTGGAAAAGATCCATCCATGGTGAGAGAAGTGTTGGGTTACTCCATTTTGCGCCAGTACATGGCTGCACCGCTCTCCAATTATGCGAATGTATATATCAACGGAACATTGATAGGAATTTATGCCAGCTCAGAGTCAATCGCAGATAATTTTAATGAGAATCATTTTTACTCCAACAGCGGAACAGCCTTTAAATGCAACCCACCTGCAGGAGCTGGCCCGGGTACCACAGATTACCCAGATTTAGTTTACCAAGGAACAGACAGCACATTGTATTATGATGGGTATGAATTAAAATCAAATTATGGCTGGGCGGATTTAATTAAACTAACCGACACCTTAAAAAACTACACCTCCAATGTAGAAAAGATATTAGATGTTGACAGAGCTTTGTGGATGCTCGCATTTAACAATACGATTGTAAACTTGGATAGTTATATCGGAACATTTAAACAAAACTATTATTTGTACAGAGATGAAACCCAACGTTTCAATACAACCATTTGGGATTTGAATGAATCGTTTGGAACCTTTAGCATGACGGGTACCATTTCACTTTCATCCACAACAGCAAAGCAACAAATGACGCATCTATTGCATTCCGGTGATGCCAATTGGCCATTGGTTCAAAAGCTACTCGCTGTTCCAATTTACAAACGCATGTACATTGCACACATGCGAACCATCTTAAGTGAAAATTTTGCAAGTGGAACCTATTTTACTACGGCACAAAATTTACAAACATTGATTACTCCTTCCGTTACAGCTGACATAAATAAATTCTATACATTAAGTCAGTTTACCAGCAACTTAACAACCGATGTGAGTTCCGGAATGACGAGCGCACCGGGATTAACAAATTTAATGGGTGCACGAAATACCTGGTTGATGGCACAAACGGATTTTACTTACACCACTCCAACAATTTCTGGAATCGCTGCAACAACTGTTAGCCCGGCAATAAATACAAACGATACGATTACAGCGACTGTTACCAACGCAAACATCAATGGAGTGTATTTAGGTTATCGCTACGATGTGAAAGATGCTTTCAAAAGAATTTTAATGTATGATGATGGAGCTCATGGCGATGGTGCTGCAGCAGATAATGTATTTGGTGTTTCGATTCCAGTCAATGCATCCTATGTTCAATATTATATTTATGCAGAGAATAACAATGCAGGAATGTTTTCTCCACAACGAGCGGAGTATGAATATTACACTTTATATGCAACCATCAGCATGATGAATGCCGGAGATGTTACAATTAACGAATTGTTAGCAATTAACACATCTACGGTTACAGATCCCAATGGCGACTTTTCAGACTATATTGAATTTTACAATAACACTGCGAGTATTGTGAGCATGGACAATGCCTATTTATCGGATGATTATACAACTCCATTAAAATGGGCTTTCCCAAACAATACAACCATTGCTCCAGGCGGTTATTTAATTGTTTGGGCAGATAGTGATACGTTACAAAGTGGTTTGCATTCAAACTTTAAATTATCAGGAACTGGAGAACAAGTGATGTTATCTTACGCGAGTGGAACAATTATCGACAGTGTAACTTACGGAGCACAAACTGCAAATACATCGTATGCACGTTGTGCAAATGGAATCGGTTCCTTCATTACACATTATCCAACATATATGTCGTTTAACTGTTTAACAGGAATTGATGAAAATGATTTAGATGCGAATATTCGCTTATTCCCAAATCCTGCAAGCAACGAAATCACCGTGACTTCAGATATAGAATTTGAAACCATTGAAATCTATAATCCTTTATCACAATTGGTGTATTCGACAAAAGTAAATCCAACATCCACTCTACAATTGAATGTTTCCGATTTATCGAATGGAATTTACTTTGTAAAAATTGACAATAGTGTGATTAAAAAAGTGAGTGTAAGTCACTAATAAAAATGGAATCATGATCAGAACGTCATTGCGAGGAACGAAGCAATCTCTCATGATTAGGACAATAGCCACCATCATGAGAGATTGCCACATCACGACCCGATTCTCGGGTCGTGACTCGCAATGACGGCATAAACAAAGATGAATTTAAAAGACCGCAAGTTTTAAAAACAACCATCGTCTAAAGAAGAAATAAAAAAACAAAAAGCATGAAAAGAAAAATATTCCATTTAGCATTTGCATTATTTGTTTCGGCAAGCGCAATCGCACAAGTGAATCCTGCAATTTCAAGTTGGATACAAAACACCACCGGAATAACCGGAAGACATTACATTAGTGGAAGCTCAACTCCTATTGTTGATGCAAGTTTGCCCGCCAATTGTCAATCGGTTGCATACAACACTACCCACGTTTATGTTAGCTGCAGTGGAATTCCTGCTTATGTAATCGGACCGTATTTAGATGGCAATCCAAATCAAGGCGGAAACAATACCAATCTTTATAAAATACCATTAAATCCAGTTCAAAATACAGGCACACCAACTGCTACAACAGCAGGAACAATTGGTGTATTCATCAACGGTGTTTCTTTGTTTGATTACAGAGATGGAGTTTCTTGGAAAAACTCAACGGGTGCAGAAGCTGGTGGACCTATTCCGGGAGGCCCTGGAGATGGCGTTTGGAACAGAGATGCTATTCCTGCAGAAAAACTTGGCTTTGATTGCGCAAAAGGACATCCGGCAGGAACAAACTATCATCATCACCAAAATCCAAGTGCATTCAACTTAGATCAAGTTGTTATTTCAACGGTTTGCAATTTGTATCTAGCAGACGGCTTGTATGTAATTGACTCAACCGTTCATTCACCGTTAGTTGGTTTTGCGTATGATGGCTTCCCGATTTATGGCGCTTACGGTTATAAAAATGCTGATGGAACAGGTGGGATTACAAGAATAAAATCAAGCTATGGTTTAAGAAGTATTACTGTAAGAAACACTTATGCAGACGGAAGTACTGTAGCAGCAGGCCCTCCAATCAATACAACATATCCACTTGGTCGCTATCGTGAAGATTATAAATACAATCCAACTTCTGCAGCGACACCTGATTATTTAGATGAGCATAACGGAAGATTCTGTGTTACGCCAGAATATCCCTTAGGAACCTATGCATACTTCTGCACGGTTGATGCGAATTGGAATTCATATTATCCGTATGCGGTTGGTCCAACATTTTATGGAACGAAAGTAGTCACCGAAGGTGGAGCCTTACCGGGAGGATTAACAACTTATAGCTCTACGACAGATGTTGCGGATGCGAATAACGAAAATTTAAAATTAACAATCTATCCAAATCCAGCAAACGATATCATTGCCATCCAATCACATTTAGGTGGAAAAACAAACAGAAAAGTTGAATTGATCGATGCATTAGGAAAAGTTGTTCAAACACAAATTTTATTTCAAGGAAGCACCATGTGCTATTTTGATTTACAAACCGTTTATGCCGGAATTTACTTTGTAAAAGTAACTGACGGTGATAAAATTGAAACGACCAAAGTTGTCGTGTCGAAGTAACATCAATAGGACGTCATTGCGAGGAACGAAGCAATCTATGTATAACAATCTAACATGGAGATTGCTTCGTTCCTCGCAATGACGTTCTTAACTTACAACTAAATTGAAAAAAATAGGTAGTGTGCTTATTAGGATACTCATTTTACTGATTCTATCCCCATGTGCTACCAATGCTCAACACTCGAAAGGGATGTTGAGCATTGGTTTTCATCATTATATAAATGATGAACTTCTAAAATTGGATAGTGCGCTATACAAAAATGAATTTGGACAACCTTTTAGCATCAGTAATTTCAAATATTATATCAGCAATATTGAATTAATAAATGAAGATGGACAAACAATTCATTCAAAAGACTACTTTTTAATCAATGAAGATGAACCAAATTCAAAAGAACTAATTTTAAGCTCAATTCCGGAAGGAAAGTATTCTTCTATTCGTTTCATGATTGGAGTAGACAGTTTGCACAATTGTAGCGGAGCCCAATCAGGAGCGCTGGATCCTATGAATGTGATGTTCTGGACCTGGAATACCGGATACATTTTCATGAAACTGGAAGGCAAATCGTCTGTATCTGTTGCAACGGGCAAAACGATTGAATATCACATTGGGGGATACAAAGAACCATCAAATTGTATCAGAACAGTTGCTTTAAAATTAGATTCGTTAATAACAATTACGTCTAAACAAACTTCTAATATTCGAATAAAAGTAAATGTTTCAGAAGTATTAAAAACACCAACAACAATTGATTTTTCAAAACTACCAACAGTGAATGATTCAAAGAATGCTACTCTGATTGCAGATAATTATATGGATATGTTTAGTATTCAGAAATGAAAAAACAAAACTCCTTCTTCCTTATTCTTTCGTTCAGCATTTTCCTATTGGGATTTGTAAACGAATATTCCATTTCCAAAAAGAATATGGAATTAAAAATACCCAAGGGATTCCCAAAACCGAATTACGATTTTACAAAGAATCCATTAAATGTCGAAAATTTTGAATTAGGCAGAAAATTATTTTACGATCCTATTCTTTCTAAAGATAGTTCTACAAGTTGTGAAAGTTGCCACCAAAGAGTAGCCGCCTTTGCTCATATTGATCATGCCTTGAGTCATGGTATAGATGGGAAAATCGGCACACGCAATGTTCCATCACTGCAAAACATGATTTGGAAAGACACCTATATGTGGGATGGCGGAGTCAACAATTTGGAAGTCCAACCATTGAATCCAATTACGAGTCCGATTGAGATGAATGAAACCTTGCTGAATATTATTTCAAAGCTAAGAGCTAACAAAGAGTATTCTGCATTCTTCAAGAAAATTTACAAAGACACGGTGATTAATTCGGAGCGTATTTTAAAGTCGCTTGCACAGTTTACAGGCTTAATGATTTCAGCAAATTCCCGTTTCGATAAATACATTGCCGGGAAAGATACGTTTAGTGTTCAGGAGAAAAGTGGCCTGAACATCTTTAGAACCAAATGTGCGAGTTGCCACAAAGAACCTTTGTTTACAGACAATACCTACCGAAACAATGGAATTTTAACAGACACCTCATTAAACGACATAGGCAGAGGAAAAATCACTAATCTGGAAACTGACAATTATAAATTCAAAGTTCCGAGTCTAAGAAACATCGAAATGACATTTCCATACATGCATGACGGGAGATACAAAAAGCTAAAAGATGTATTAAATCATTATTCATCAAGCAATCACACCGCAACAACGGATGAAGAAATTAAGAAAATTGGTGAACTGAGTGATAAAGAACGAAAAGACATTATTGCTTTTCTATTAACATTGACAGATAAGGAGTTTTTGTCAGACAAGAGATTTACTGACCCCAACAGAAAATAGCTTGTATCTTAATGCAATAAATTGCATTATTAAGCTGTTTTATATCATCTTGAAATATATTTCTAATTCAAAGCCACATGAAAAAAGTACTCGTTGTATTATTCCTCCTAATTACTCAAGTAGGGCAATCTTGCATAAATGGAAAAGGATTTGACATTTTTGGTGGAACCAATTTCTATGGCAGGCCATTATTTACCATCAAAAAGATGATGCCTGCGGATTATCAAAAAAGGATAGCAAAACAGGAATTAGAACTAAAAAATCATTCTGCTGCTGAAAAAACCAAATGGGATTACTTTAATGAGGTAGCTATTCTTAACATATATAAAGGAGAATATGCAGAAGCAAAAAAAATGTTGTTTAAAGCAAGTAGATTAGATACGTTCAATTATAGTGTATGTTCTAATCTTGGAGTAGTATACGAATTAATGGGAAACCTTGACTCAGCATACTATTATACAAGTGCAGCCGTAAAAATGTTTCCACGCTCACATGGCAATTCAGAATGGATCCATTTGAAAATCCTGGAAGCGACTAAAAAAATAAAGACCACCCCTACATGGATCTATGACAATTCTGTGATTGGATTTAAATTTGCTAAAAGTGAATTGCCCTCGAAAAGATATAGTTTTGGACAGGATACTGCAAAAAATGAATATTATGATCATTATGTTGTTGAGCTTATTGGGCAAATTGAGTATCAATTAAGAGAACGAATGGTATTTGTTAAACCAGAAAATAAAATTGTGGCAAATCTTTTATTTACTCTTGGTGAATTATACATTACAGAAATCGATTGCGAAAAAGCAGAAGAAGTTTACAAATTAGCAATGGAGTATGACCCGGCCCTTACTGAGATTTGCAACAAAAGAATGGATGGCGTACTTTATCATTTAAGTCCGTTTGCAAAACAAGTTAAGAAGGCTAGAGAAGAAAGTAGGAAAGCATATGACAAATCAGATGTTGCGAACGCTTTTATGAGTCAAGCAAAAATCAAACAAATTTATTCGGGATTGGAACTCACACTCGCACAAATAAATTTAAAGAAATACAATCAAAAAAAGTATTCAATTCTTAGTGGTGGAGCTATTCTTTTAATCGTGGCATCTATCATAATCGTAAAGAAACGAAAACGAAAAAAATCACTTCATCCTTAACCAGCCTTCCGGCTTTCTATTTTCTCCTAAGGTATACTTACCATTATTAAAAGTGAGTTTAATCGTTTCTCGTGGACTCATATAAATATTTTGCTGAATTACTTCTACCTCATCATTTGCAACTTTTGTAACAATAGCCACATGTCCGTATTTCCCTCCAAAAACAACAATATCGTTCACATTAGGACAATCTGTGCTGTCATTCTTAAATTGTAGCAATCCTCTTTCTTTATTAAGTTTAGCGTGTGCAACAGTTGGATCAAAAAAGCTTTTTGCATGACCAAAACCATTTGGCATTCTGTGATGAAAATAATCATAATAGTATCGCTTGATGTATTCTACACATTGCCATTTTTTCCCATAATAATAGACACTATCTTTTGAATAATGTTTCCCATAACTTTTAGGATAATCCATTCCATTATTATAGACTACAACACCATTAAAGGAATCAACGGAATCACCAATTGAAAATGAATGTGTAATTGCATTTAACGGGTAACGTTTTTGAAGAAAAATAAAATAAATAGCTATTAAAAGAAGAATAGCCAAAGAAAGGAATTTGAGAATTTTTTTAAACACAGATTTATATACCGAGCTATCGGAATCGTTTTAATTAGTTAACTGAATCCTTAATCATCGTGCCCCTTCACATCTCTCGTCTTTCCATTTTTCCAAAGGTCTTCGGAAATTTTGTTGGCTTGTTTCAAGGAATCAGAAACATCTTTATCGTTGAAACGATTTAGGTCGGGTTTGCCGGCATTTACCCAAGCGGTGTACCATAAACTACCAACAGAAATAATGGCTTCACGCATGCGATGCTCCACCATACCATTTAACAAGCGATCATAATCTTCGGTGTATTCTTTTGAATACACCTTCATGACTGTATTTCCGCGATTTTCAAAACTGTATTTTTTATCGGGGGAATAAATTGCATTAAGTTCTCTTTCAAAAATCAAGACCGAATCAACGGCAGCATGACTGGCTTTTACGAAGTCCCATGCTTTATTGATTGGTTTTTCAATATACTTTGCACGACCAACCCAATAATCATAACCTTCCGATTTCATTTCAGGAATTCGAGATTCCCAAAAGCCGTGAATCCCTTTTTGATTGGTTAATTGCCCGTTATAATTTTCAGTTGTATGCAATGGCACATGGGCATCAGCAATGTAATGACCGATGTCGGCAGAATAGTGTAGAATTAAATCCAAATTCTCTTCTTTAAAAGCTTCTGTTAAACGGTAGACCATTTTTTCGATATGCCAAGGAACAATACCGTAAGCTTTGAGTGTATCTTCCGAATATTTAGCAACTGCTTTTTTCCACCACAACGGAACGGAATCAAAAGGATATTTTCCATAATGATCGATGTCGATGTAATGACGTGGTGCTTCATCTTCATTCGCATATCTTCTTTTATCAGGGTCAACGGCATGTTCAGAAATGTATTCGATGTGTTGTTTGTAAAAACCAATCATTCCTTCTGGCAAGGTAAATACAGCCATGCGATTGATTTTTTTATGCGCATAAAATCCCCATGAATAAGCAGGTGGCTTATTGGGAAGAAGAAAGAGTAAGAGTACTATTAAAAAAACGAAGATTATTTTACGCATACAACGTAAAGATAAGAAATATAAGAATCGGAAAGGTTAAGGGAGTTTTACTAAATATTTACCTTGTAAAACAGGAATAGCTGTTGTTTGATCCAACTGAAAACAATATTTAATATCTTTTTTCAAGCCCATTGCAGCGAGGCGTTCGGCATGAGAAGAGTTGCGAATAAATTTAATCTGACTTTTTTGTGATTGTTCGTACAGGAATGACATTGCTTTAGCTGCATCACCGGTATTGTGCAAACCCGCTTCAAACAAACGTGTGGTTACAGCTCCTGCAAAAATACTGTCTTCCCAGTTAAAACGGTTTTTCCAACCAGAACATAACAGCAATACACTTCTATTTTGAGAAACCAGATATTCGCACAAAGCAGTTATGTTTGTAAAAGCACCTATTACTACCTGATGGGCATTCCGAGCAGCTTCAATGGCTTGTGTTCCGTTGGTGGTAGAAATAACAATGGTTTGACCTTTTATTTTTTCGGTCATATAGCTGAAAGGAGAATTTCCAAAATCGAATCCTTCCAATGGTATTCCATTTCTTTCGGCACCCACCATAAAACCTTGTTTTTTATATTCGGTAGCTTCCTCCACGGTTGCAACGGGAATCATTTTATCGACTCCATGGTGAAAAGCGGCACACATGGCAGTTGTTGCGCGGAGAATATCAATGACTACCACAATTGCATCATCCCGATGATGAACAGGATAGAGATAAGGTGATAAACAAACGTCAACAATTATTTTCTTTTCCATAAAAGTCGTTAACTATCAAAATTTATAAAATCTACAAGCAACTCCAATTCTTTTCTAGTTGTCCACACTTCTTTTTTGAACTGTGCATGATATTTATCAATATTTAAATCAGACTTCTCAAAAGCTATTTTTGCTTTTTCTGAATTATGAAATTTCATGTAGTAAATAAGAAAATTTTCGCCTTCTTGTTTATCGAGAAAAACTGATTCGATAAAAACACCTTCCTGCCTTAATGACTGCAATACTTCATCTTTGTGATTCATAAGATAATCTTTCCAATCATAAACCTTCGAGAGCATTCCATCAGCAATCTTAATTTTCACACAACCCGATTTCAAATCATTCATCTGAATAAAATCCATGAGTTTTAATCTTTAAAGATTAGATTGCCACGCTTCGCTCGCAATGACGCCAACAACTAACTTAAGCTTTATAAAAAGGAATTTTCACAACTTTCGCTTTAATTGCTTTGTCGCGAATCATGATAAATATTTCAGAATCTGCTTTAGCAAATGCGGTTGGGACATACCCCATTCCGATTGCTTTATTTAATGAAGGCGACTGCGTTCCTGATGTTACAATTCCGATTACAGTTCCGTTTGCATCAGCAATAGGATAATCATGACGAGGAATACCACGGTCAATCATTTCGAAGCCCACCAGCTTTTTGGAAACGCCTTTTTCTTTTTGTTCCAACAAAGCTTTGCTGTTGGTGAAATCTTTTGTGAATTTGGTAATCCAACCCAATCCCGCTTCAATTGGGGAAGTTGTATCATTGATATCGTTTCCATATAAACAGAAACCCATTTCTAAACGCAAGGTATCACGTGCACCTAATCCAATCGGTTTAATACCAAACTCTGCACCTGCTTTAAAAATAGCATCCCACATTTTATCCGCTACTTCATTTGCAAAATAGATTTCGAACCCGCCTGCTCCAGTATAACCGGTATTGGAAATCACCACATTTTCTTCTCCGTTAAATTTTCCTTTTTTAAAGGTATAATAAGGAATCTCAGAAAGGTTAATATCTGTTAACTTTTGCAACGCTAAAATGGTTTTCGGTCCTTGAACGGCTAACAAAGAAACGTCATCCGAAATATTTTTCATCTCCACACCTTTGGTATTGAACTTAGTAATCCAGTTCCAATCTTTTTCAATATTGGAAGCGTTCACCACCAACATGTATTCATTTTGATTCATTCGATATACCAATAAATCATCTACAATACCGCCTTTATCATTTGGCAAACAAGAATATTGAATTTTGCCATCTGTAAGAACAGCTGCATCATTCGAAGTAACACGTTGAATTAAATCCAATGCATGTTCACCTTTTAAAATAAACTCACCCATGTGACTTACGTCAAAAACGCCCATTGCATTTCTAACGGTTGCATGTTCGTCATTTAATCCGCTGTAAGAAACGGGCATATTGTATCCAGCAAAAGGAACCATTTTTGCTCCTAAAGCAACGTGTTTATTTTCTAATGCTACTGATTTTAATTCTGTTGATGTAGTTTCCATGATTTTTGATTTTATGAATGTAAAAGTAAGAAAAGTATCTTACGAAATCACCTTTGTTAATATCTCGAGATACTTATCCTTATTGGCGTGTAAAGAAAAATTATTTTCAACATGCATCCTACCCTGTTTACCTATTCGTTCGCGGAACATTTTATCCCTTACTAACCTTAAGATGGCGGCTTTCCACTCGGCATCCGTTTTTACTAACAGTCCGTTTTCCTCTGAAGCAATCACTCTAAAATTGGCCCCAATAGCGGTTGCAATCGTTGGAATTCCCAACGCCATGTATTGCAATGCTTTTAGTCCGCTTTTACCATATACCCAAGGTTCGTCCGGCAAGGGATACAAACCAATATCAATTTTACTCAACTCCTCAACTTCGGTTGCCGCTTTCCATTCAATAGCCGTTATAAGTAAACCATCTATTTTAAAATCCGCATCCCCGATAACTAGGAGTTCAAAGTCGAGCTCATTTTTCAAATCCAATAAAACAGCATCCAACAAATGTAAAAATTTGGAGGTACTATGACTCCCACTCCAACCCAAAACTACTTTTTGTTTTAAATCATAATTCGTTTTTGGAAGATACGTTTCTGTATTAATTGTTGAAGAGATGTCGGTGGTATTCGTATTGTATTTTCTCACAAATTCATCCAGCATGGGTGTACATGTAATGACATGATCCGCCTTTTTCATTAAATAAATCGCTTTTGCTTTTCCTTTTAAAAATTTGGACTTTTTATTCGCATCGCTGGTATGCCCCAAAAATATTAAATCATCGATATCGTACACCATTTTTTTTGCAAACAACACAAACAACCATTCAAAAAAAGTAGCCCCCAATGGAGTCACCCACAAATGCACATAAACGACATCGTACCTTCTAATTAAAATTAAATCTTTTAAGCGTCTGCAATAGCCAATTAACGTATAAATGGCTTTGAGCAAGAAATTCCCTTCATTATAGATAATTTTCCAAAATTTTTCATCCACAAAAGAACTAGTTGTGATTTCAAAACCGGCTTTTTTAAAAAAAAGATAATATTGCTCATACTTCAACCGCTGACTAGGAGCTTTGTCGAATGGATAAGGTGATAAAAAAAGAATTTTTTGGGGAGTACGCCCGCTCATACAAAGACTGATTTAATATTCGAAGGTCTAATTTTAAAATTTTTTAATAGATTAATTGTGTTGCAAACTGAGCGCTTCAAAAAAAAATTGAATCCATTTCATGCTACTCTGAAACTCCCTTTCTCACTTCCCTTTTTTGGAAAAAAATAATAATTTCAACTCATCCACCCAACATTTAATTATCCAAAAGCTAAAGAGTGTTAACCGTTTAAGAGACAAAAGAACTAGATTTAACTATACACTTTTTTGCATCAATAGTTTTATTTCAGTATAACTGACACAAAGATAACAAGGAAGTGCAAATAGCCATCATTTTTTATATCTTTGAGGTATAGAACTATGAAGTTAATCGACTTATTATTTCAGCGCAATATGCCTCGGTGGATCATCTTTTTCATCGATATGGGTATTTGCCTGTTTTCATTGATTTTGGCTTACTTGGTACGATTCAATTTTGCCATTCCCAAAGTTGAAATTGATGCTTTTCCTTTTGTTTTTGGAATTGTTTTATGTGTTAGAGCCAGCAGCTTCTACTTCTCAAAGACTTACCAAGGCATTGTAAAATATACCAGTTCCAAAGATGCCCAACGTATTTTTATTGTTTTAAGTATTGGCAGCATCATCTTTGTTGGAATCAATGCCATCTTTTATTTTTCGGTGAATAAAACCTTTCCGATTCCTTTTTCCATCATCATTATTGATTATATGGCCACCACTTTTCTGATGATCAGCTTAAGAGTGATGTTCAAAGCTTTGTACCTAGAATTAACAAACCCCAATAAAGAAAAGCGGAGTGTTATTATTTTCGGTGCCGGAGAATCGGGAATCATAACAAAGCGTACCCTCGACAGAGATGCCGGGACAAAGTACAGAGTACTCGGATTTATTGATGATGATGTAAAAAAACAAGGAAAAAAACTCGAAGGATCCACCATCTATGGAATCAAACAACTGGATCAGCTATTGGCTGAGAATGATGTTTCTAATTTGATTATTTCGGTTCAAAACCTACCTCCTGCAAAGAAGCAGCAGATTGTTGACATCTGCTTAAATCACAATACCAAAGTATTGAATGTACCCCCGGTTACCGATTGGATCAATGGTGAATTAAGCTTCCGACAAATTAAAAAAGTGCAAATTGAAGAATTGTTGGAACGCGACCCCATCCAATTGGATAAAGACAATATTCAGAAACAATTGTCGGGCAAAACAATTTTGGTTACCGGTGCAGCCGGAAGTATTGGTAGCGAAATTGTGCGACAAGTCATTCGTTTCCATCCTAAAAAAATCATTTTACTTGACCAAGCCGAATCTCCATTGTATGAGATGGAGATGGAATTGTTTGATAAATATAAAGATCAATCCTACGAAATTGTGATGGGAGATATCCGAAATAAAGAACGGATGGAAAATGTATTTAAAACATTTCAGCCTCAGATTGTATTTCATGCTGCAGCCTACAAACATGTTCCGATGATGGAAAACAATCCATCGGAATCAATATTTACAAATGTATCCGGCACAAAAAACTTGGCCGACTTATCTGTTCAATATCATGCAGAAAAATTTGTGATGATTTCAACCGACAAGGCTGTAAATCCGACTAATGTAATGGGGGCGAGCAAGCGCATTGCCGAAATTTATGCCCAATCATTAGGAAAAAAATCAACCACCAAATTTATCACCACCCGTTTCGGAAACGTTTTGGGTTCAAACGGCTCGGTAATTCCACGCTTTCGTCAACAAATTGAAAATGGCGGTCCGGTTACGATTACACATCCCGACATTACCCGTTTCTTTATGACCATCCCGGAAGCCTGTCAATTGGTTTTAGAAGCTGGAGCAATGGGTAGCGGAGGAGAAATTTTCATCTTCGACATGGGTGATTCTGTAAAAATTTTAGACCTTGCCAAGAAGATGATTAAACTTTCGGGGCTAACATTAGACAAGGATATTCGTATTATTTATACAGGGCTGCGACCGGGAGAAAAATTATACGAGGAGTTATTAGCCGACCAAGAAAACACCATCGCGACACATCATAAACAAATATTAATTGCAAAAGTTAAAGAATACGATTTTGAACATGTATCTGCTTCCATCTCTGAGCTAATTGATTTATTTAGCAAACAAAACAACCAATCCATTGTTAAGAAGATGAAAGAGCTGGTACCTGAATTTAAAAGCAACAATTCGATTTACGAAAAATTAGATTGACAAATGAAAACACTAAAACACATCCTCTTTTCGCTGTTTTTGACTTTATCAATAACAACATTAAGTGCACAAAGCGATCCATATTTTGAGAACAAAGACATTGGTTTTTGCAATCAACATGCAGACACCCTAACACTCGATCAAATCAAAGATTGCACGGAGATTACCATTAATTCAAAAAAAAACATTGTAATCACCTCTTACATCTTCAGTTATTATATCAATGATCAATTGATGTTGCATTCCATTCAGGGATTTAATAATAAAATAGCAAAAGAAGAGATTGAAAAGATGATTGCTATCAAACCAAAAGTGCTTTATTTAACAGAGATCTTAGGAGAATGCAATTCCGAAATATTAATTTTAGGTCAGCATAAAATTTTCATTCGTTAGATTATCAATTATGAGCGAACATCCATACAGACATAAAACACCAATCCAAATACGCTTTAAGGACATCGACAAATTAGGGCATGTGAACAATGCCAATCATGTTACTTATTTTGAGTTAGCCCGTGTTGATTATTTTGATGCACTCGCTGCCGAGAACATAAAAATTGATTGGGTAAATGAAGGTGTTATCCTGGCAAAAATTGAAATGGAATACAAACAGCCTATTTTATTGGAAGATAAAGTTTTTGTGTACACATGGGTTTCCAAGATGGGAACAAAAAGTTTTGATATGAGCTGTTCTATTGTAAAAGTGGAGAATGGGATTGAAATCGAATTAGCAAAAGGCTTGGCGATAATTGTTTGTTTTAACTATAAAACCAATCAAACGATTTTAATTCCTGAAAAATGGAAAGCGAAGATGATTGGGTGATTTTTACCGCTGAGTATTGGGAGGTTTCGCTGAGTAACGCAGAGGAGTTTCTTATGAATGTATTTCTCCGTGGCTCTCTCTTTTTCTCACCTTTTTCTCTGGATTTCTTTTTTTTACCCGTGAACGGTAGATTCTTTTCCGTAGCTATTAATGATAGATGCTTCGTACTCCAACCAATCTTGCCAACGTTTATCGATATCAATATCATCACCATACTTTCTAGCAAAACCAATAAATGTAGTATAATGTCCGGCTTCCGAAATCATTAACTCGCGATAAAATTTTGCCAATTCAGGATCTTTGATGTTTTCGGAAAGCACTCTAAAACGCTCACAGCTTCGAGCTTCAATCATTGCAGAAAAAAGCAAACGATCCACCAACGATGATTTTCTACTTCCACCTTTTTGCATGAACTTATACAATTCATTGACATAATTATCTCTGCGTTCGATACCCAAAACTTTTCCACGGGAAAGAATCAGATTGTGAACCATTTCAAAATGTGCTACTTCTTCTTTTACGATTTCCAAAAGTGCGGAAACCAATTCAGGGTAATTCGGATTATTGATAATTAACGACAGGGCATTGGTAGCCGCTTTTTGCTCACACCATGCATGGTCGGTTAATATTTCATCGATATTCGATTCTACGATATTGACCCAACGCGGGTCGGTCGGTAATTTTAATCCTAACATTTTAATCTATAAATTTTTTCATTAATGGTCCACTTGTCAAACTCGTAACCAACGCCATAATAACAAGAGCAACAAAAATTGGTTTTGAAATTAATCCCGCATTTAACGCTAACGTTCCCAAAATAATTTCCATGGCACCACGAGCATTCATACCAAAACCTACTGCCAATGAATGATTTTTACTCATTCCACCTAAACGTGCTCCTAGAGTAGCTCCAACTACTTTTCCAACAAATGCCAAAACTAAAACAATCATTACAATTGGAAAATCAAAGTTTTCAATAAAGTTTACTTTCAGTCCAATCGAAACAAAGAACAATGGGGCAAAGAAATTCGTGACGAATTGGTGAATAATTTCTCGTGCTTGTTCACGCAAATGAACACTATCACCAAAGGCAATGCCGGCAATAAAAGCACCAAGAATTGCATGAATATTAATTGCTTCAGTAAACGCTGCCGAAAGCAAACAAATACCCAAAGAAATAGACAAGACTCCACCTGGCCAAGATAATTTTGTTTGCATCCAAGGCAATGTTTTATCAATGATTCGTTTGCCAATTGTAAGCATAAACAACCCAAATCCAATGATATACGCAATGGTATACCACAAGCTTAACTGCTCACCAGCATTAGTATTGGTC
>Ga0075163_10006046_pt1 | contig 16058 bp, 9 predicted proteins | sample JI1023141ADNA_FD_71478 | JGI IMG/M metagenome (GOLD analysis project Ga0075163, IMG submission 71478) | Wastewater effluent complex algal communities from Wisconsin, to seasonally profile nutrient transformation and Carbon sequestration -... | ecosystem: Engineered > WWTP > Effluent > Algae...
TGGCGCCCGGCGGCGAGCCGCCGCCGCGCGAGCTGCGGCTCTACGACGCCCACGGCAAGCTGCGCACCGTGCGGGTCCGCGTGCGACGGCGCCCGCCCGGCGATCCCGAGCCTGGCGTCACCGGCGTGCTGATCGATCTCACCGCGCGGCGCGAGACCGAGGACCAGCTGCGGGCCGCGCAGAAGATGGAGGCGGTCGGGCGGCTCGCCGGCGGCGTCGCCCACGACTTCAACAACCTGCTCAGCGTGATCCTGTCGTACACCGATCTCGCGGTCGGCGATCTCCACGCCGAGGATCCGCTGCGCGGCGATCTCGAGGAGGTGCTGGCGGCGGCGCGCCGCGCCGAGGGCCTGACCCGCCAGCTGCTCGCGTTCAGCCGCAAGCAGGTGCTGTCGCCCGAGCCGACCTCGCTGGCCGAGCTGGTCGGCGGCCTGGCCAAGATGCTGCAGCGGCTGATCGGCGAGGACGTCGAGCTGGTGCTGCGCGACGCCGGCACCACCGAGCAGGTGACCGTGGATCGCGGCCAGCTCGAGCAGGTGCTGATGAACCTGGTGGTCAACGCGCGCGACGCGATGCCGCGCGGCGGCCGGGTCACGATCACGACCGCCGAGGTCGACCTCGACACCGCGACCGCCCACGGCCTCGATCTGCCGCCCGGTCGCTACCTCGAGCTGGCGGTGGCCGACACCGGGTGCGGCATCGACGAGGCGATCCAGGAGCGGATCTTCGAGCCGTTCTTCACCACCAAGGGCGTCGGCAAGGGCACCGGGCTCGGGCTGTCGATGGTCTACGGCATCGTCCGCCAGAGCGGCGGCGCGATCACCGTCACCAGCCAGCCCGGCCAGGGCGCGACGTTCCGCGTGTTCCTGCCGGCCCGCGATCCGCACGCGCCGACGCGGGCGGCGCGCACCACCGCCCACCGCCTCGACCGCGGCGACGAGACCGTGCTGGTGGTCGAGGACGAGGCGGCGCTGCGCAGCGTCGTGCAGCGCGTGCTGGCGGCCGCCGGCTACGAGGTGCTGACCGCCGCCAACGCCACCGAGGCGACGCTGCTGGCCGAGCGCCACGGCGCGCGGATCCGGCTGATCTTGACCGACGTCGTCATGCCGGTGATGAGCGGACCCGAGCTGATCGCGCGGCTCGCCCCGCACTGCCCGACCGCGGCGGTGATCTTCATGTCGGGCTACACCGACGACGCGCTCGAGCGGTTCGGCGTGTTCGCCGCCGACTTCCTGCGCAAGCCGTTCGACCTCCGCGTGCTCACCGAGCGGGTGCGCGGCGCGCTCGATCACCGCGTCGTGCGCTGACCTCGCAGGCGGGCGATGCAGCTGCGCGCCAGGCGGGACCGGGCTCGGTCACCCGCGGTTGGTCGCGATCGCGTCGCTCGACCACGCCAGCTGCACGCGCTGCTGGCGCGGCCCGTCGCCGGGGCGCCGGTCCACGGTCACGCTGGTGGCGCCGGCCAGCTCGCAGGCCTTGCCGAGCTCGGCCTCGACGAGGAACCACGCCAGCGGCGACGTGGCCTCGCCGTCGATCACCAGCTCGGCGCCCGCCGCCGAGCGCGGCCCCAGCGTGCACCGGCACCAGCCGTGGTAGCGGTTCCACATCGACGGCAGCACCGCCAGCATCGCCGACACGCCGAGCGTCGCCGGATCGGCGCCGAAGAACCGCGCGAACGTCGCCGACACCGTGCTGCGGCCGATCGCCCGCATCAGGTGCTCGCCGCCGTCGGGCGGTCGGGCCTTGCGGGTGTGCGGCTCGGCGCGCAGCACCAGCTCGATCAGCAGCTCGAGCGGCAGCCAGCCGACCACCGGGGTCGACGGGCTGAGCGCCGACGCCAGCATCGGGTCGGCGTCGGCCACCGCGCGCACCGCGGCGTCGCCGGCGAGGTGGGCGATCACCCGGCCGCCGACCCGGAAGTGCGCCGCGCGCACCATGCCGAACTGCATCGACTGCACGCTGGCCGGCCGCGCCGTCCCGCCCAGCCGCTCGGTCTGGCGCAGCACCGCCTCGGGCTTGACCGTGGCCGACACGTCGGGCGCGCGCGGGACGCCGCGCGGCGCGCGCTCGAGCGCGCGGGCCAGCGCGATCGCGAAGGTCGACGCCGACGCGTAGCGCTTCTCGGCGGCGGGATCGAGCGCCTTGGCCAGGATCTCGTCGACCGCGACCGGCAACTCGGGGCGCAGCCCGCGCGCCGGCGGCAGCGGCTCGTGGAGCTGGCGCGCGATCACCTGCATCAGCTGGCCCGAGCCGAACGGCGGCCGGCCGGTGAGCGCGCAGTACACCGTCGCCGCGAGGCCGTAGACGTCGGTCTCGGGCGACTCGCGGCCGCCCTCGAGGAACGACTCGGGCGCGGCGTAGCCGGGGGTGCCGGCGCCGTCGACGTCGTCGCCGCGGCGCTTGGCCACGCCGACGTCCACCAGCACCGCGCGATCGCGCTCGCGATCGAGCAGCACGTTGGCCGGCTTGACGTCGCGGTGGATCAACCCGATCGCGTGCATCGCGTCGAGCGCGTCGCCGATCTCGAGCACGACCTGGGCGATCGCCTCGAGCGGCAGCCACTGCCCGGCGGCGTGCTGCGCGTCGAGCACCTCGGCCAGCGACTGGCCCTCGACCAGCTCCATCACGAAGTAGACGTCGCCCTCGTGCTCGCCCAGCGAGTACACCTGCACCAGGTTGGCGTGGTGCAAGGACGCCAGCATCGCCGCCTCGGCGCGGAACCGCGTCACCAGCAGCGCGTCGCTGGCCAGGTCCGAGCGCAGCACCTTGATCGCCACCTGGCGCCCGAGCCCGAGATCTTCGCCGCGGTAGACCACGCCCATCGCGCCGCGCGACAGCTCGTGGAGGATGCGGTAGGTGCCGCCCAGCGTGGTGCCGGTGGTGACCCCGGCGGCGACGTCGACCTCGGCGCCGGCCTCGGTCTCGCCGCGCGACGCCGCGCGGGCCACGACGATCGCGCCGGTCGCGGCGCCGCGGACCGCGGCTCGCAGCCGCGCGAACCCGGCCTCGCCGGAGCGCTCGCCGGCGCCGAGCAGGGTGACCGCGCCGCGCAGCGCCAGCGCGACGTCGCCGTCGGCGACCGCCACCGGCGCCCCGGCCCGGGCCAGGAGCTTGACCGCGGTGATCTCGGCGCGCGCCGCGTCGAGGTCGGGCATCAGCACCATCAGGTCGTCGCCGGCGAAGCGCGCCACGCGATCGCGCGGGCGCGCCGCCAGCGTCACCAGCACCTCGTCGCCGACGCGGTGGCCGCGCTCGAGGTTGAGCTTGCGCATGCCGACCACGTCGATCAGCGCCAGCGCGACCGGCTCGCTCGACGCGCGCGCCGCGGTCAGCGCCGCCGCCACCTCTTGCTCGAGCGCGTGGCGGGTCAGCGCGCCGGTCAGCGGATCCTGGCCGGCGCTGGCCAGCAGCCGCTCGTGATCGCTGACCAGCCGGCGGTGGCCCGCGCGGAACGCCAGCTCGCGCGGCAGCCGGGTCGCGAGCGCGCGCAGATCGGCGACCTCGGCGGCGCCGAACCGCCGCGCGCGATCGGCGACGATGGCGATCAGGCCGCCGACCTCTTGCGGGCCGGTGGCCAGCGGCGCGGCGATGACGCTCAGCGCGTGGGTGCCGGCGGTGACCGTGGTCAGCCCGGTGGCGGCGGCGACCCGCGCCGCGATCCCCAGCGCCGCCTGATCGGCGTCGGCGCTGGCCCGGGTGCTCCACGGCACCAGGCCGTCGCCCTCGCGCCACCAGAACACGCAGTCGTCGGCGGCGAACGCCCGGGCGATCAGCGCCAGGCCGTCGGCGGTCGGCTCGCCCTTGCCGTCGAGCACCGACGCGGCGATCAGGCTGCGCGCCCGCGCCAGCTCGACCTCGGGCAGCGCCACCGGCGGCGGCGCGCAGATCAGCGTCAGCGCCTCGGGCGACAGCGGCGCCATCACCACGCCGACCGCGCTGCACTTGACCGCGGCCGCCGCGACCTTGCCGGCGCTGTCGCCCTCGCCGAGCACCCAGCGCGCGCCGGTGGGCGCGACCGCCGCCAGCGCGTCGGCGACGGCGCCCGGCACCAGCACCGGCGTCGCGCCGAAGCCGACCAGGTGCGCCGCGGCGCCGACCACCGCGGGCGCCGCGCCGATCCGCGTCGCGAGGCTGGCCACGTCCCCCATGCGCCCGGCGGGGTCGAAGATCACCAGGCGCGGCGAGGCCACGAAGCCCATTGTATCGACAACCGGGCCGGCGCGCGCGCCCGGCGCCGGCTGTCTTCGCCCAGTCGACGCCGACCGGCCGCGGTCAGCGGGCGACCAGCGCCGCGATGCCGGGCAGCTCGAGCCCCTGGATGAACTCCAGGGACGCGCCACCGCCGGTCGACACGTGGGTCACCTGATCGGCGACGCCGGCCTGCGCGACCGCCGCCGCCGAGTCGCCGCCGCCGACCACCGTCAACGCCAGCTTGTTCGACGCCAGCGCGTGGGCCACCGCGACGGTGCCCGCCGCGAACCGCGGCTTCTCGAACACGCCCATCGGGCCGTTCCAGAACACCGTGCGCGCGCGCTGCACCGCGCCGCGGTAGGCCTCGACCGAGGCCGGGCCGATGTCGAGCGCCATCAGGTCGCCCGCCACCGCGTCGATCGCCACCACCTGGGCGGCGTCGGCGTCGAGCCCGCTCGCCACCACCACGTCGGTCGGCAGCATCACGGTCTTGCCGACCTCGGCGGCCTTGCGCAGGAAGTTGCGCGCGATCGACAGCTTGTCGGCCTCGACCTTGCTCTTGCCCAGCTGCTTGCCCTGGGCGGTGAGGAAGGTGTTGGCCATCGCGCCGCCGATCGCGATCACGTCGACCCGCGCCAACAGCGCGTCGAGCACCTCGATCTTGTCCGACACCTTGGCGCCACCGACGATCGCCAGGTACGGCCGATCGACGTCGCCGAGCAGCCGCGACAGCACGTCGATCTCCTTGGCCATCACGTAGCCGGCGCCGCGCACCGCGACGTGCGGCACCATGCCGGCGGTCGACGCGTGGGCCCGGTGGGCGGTGCCGAACGCGTCGTTGACGTAGACGTCGGCGTAGCTGGCCAGCTGGCGCGCGAACGCGTCGTCGTTGGCCTCCTCGCCGGGGTCGAAGCGCAGGTTCTCGAGCAGCGCGATCTGGCCGTCGCGCAGATCGCTGACGACCTTGCGCGCGCCGTCGCCGACCGGCTCGTCGGCCAGCACCACGTCGGTGGCCAGGAGCTCGGCCAGCCGCGCCGCGACCGGCTCGAGCGAGTACTCGGGCTTGACCTTGCCGTCGGGCCGGCCGAGGTGCGAGCCGAGCACGATCCGCGCGCCGCGCTCGACCAGGTGGCGGATCGTCGGCAGCACCGCGACGATGCGGGCGTCGTCGCTGACCTTGCGATCCTTGGTCAGCGGGACGTTGAGGTCGACGCGCACGAACACCCGCCGGCCCTCGACCGGCAGCTGCTCGACGTGGACGATGCCATGGGGGAGCGCCATGACGCCTACAGCCGCTCCCCGACGAACTTCGCCAGGTCGAACAGGCGCTGCGAGTAGCCCATCTCGTTGTCGTACCAGGCCATCACCTTGACCTGATCGTCGATCGCGGTGGTGAGCTCGGCGTCGACCGTCGAGCTGTGGCGGTCGCCGTTGTAGTCGCACGACACCAGCGGCTCGTCCGACACCGCGAGGATGCCCTTCAGCGCCCCGGCGGCGGCGGCGCGCATCGCCTCGTTGACCTCCTTGGCGGTGGTCTTCTTCTCGACGCGGACCGTCAGGTCGACCAGCGACACGTTGGGCGTCGGCACGCGGATCGCGATGCCGGTGAGCTTGCCCGCCATCGCCGGCAGCACCTCCTTGAGCGCCTTGGCGGCGCCGGTCGAGGTCGGGATCATCGACAGCGCCGCGGCGCGCGCGCGGCGCAGGTCCTTGTGCGGCAGGTCGAGGATCTGCTGGTCGTTGGTGTAGCTGTGGATCGTCGTCATGATGCCCGACACGATCCCGAAGCGCTCGTGCAGCACCTTGGCCACCGGCGCCAGGCAGTTGGTCGTGCACGACGCGTTGGAGATGATGTGGTGCGCGGCGGGCTGGTAGTCCTCGAGGTTGATGCCGCAGCACAGCGTGACGTCGGGGTCCTTGGCCGGGGCGCTGATCAGCACCTTCTTGGCCGCGGCCAGGTGCTTGCCCGCGCCGGCCTTGTCGACGAACTTGCCGGTGCACTCGAGCACGATGTCGACGCCGTGCTCCTTCCACGGGATCTCGGCCGGGTCCTTCTTGGCCGTGATCGTGACCTTGTCGCCGTTGATGATCAGCGCGCCGTCCTCGACCTTGACGGTGCCGGGGAACCGGCCGTGCACCGAGTCGTGCTTGAGCAGGTGCCCGAGCGTCGCGACGTCGGTGAGGTCGTTGATGAGGACGAGATCGAACGAGCCCGGGGCATCCGCGAGACAGCGGACGAAGCCGCGACCGATGCGCCCGAAGCCATTGATACCTACGCGAACCTTGGCCATGGAAGTCTCCGTGGGTGAAGTCGCGCGCACCCTAACGCCTGGGGCCGCCGCTGTCGACCCCGCCAGGTGACGCGCGGCGCGCCGAAAATGATCGCGGCCCCGAGCGGGGCCGCGGTCGTTGCGATCAGCGACGGCGCGTCGCGCCGACGTTGCGGTTGTCGACGACGATGGTCGCGCTCAGGGCGCGTGGACCGCGCGCCCGCCGTCGGTGGCCATCTTGTGCGTGACCTCGCTGATCAGCTCGGTCGCGAGCGAGACGATCTGCTTCTCGTCGAAGCCCTGCGCCGTGAGGTCGCGGTACAGCGACTTGGCCAGGATCCGCACCGCCTTCTGACGCTCCGCAGCACTGTGGCTCTTCATGCTGGAGCCAAGCTCAGCACCTCGTGTGCCAGCGACAACTCCGCGGAATCACCTCCGAGATCGGCACGATTTCGCTCGACCGCGTGCGTAACCTCGCACCGCGTGCGCAATCGCCTACGCACGCCGCGGGACGATGGCTGGACCGTTCGCCGGGGTCACGGGCACGGCGTGGCGTTGGCGACGCAGACGTCGCCGCACGCGCGCGTGCCGGTCGGGCAGCAGTAGCCGTTCGAGCACGCCTGCCCGCCGCCGCAGGTCACGCCGCACGCGCCGCAGTTGGTGTTGCTGCTCGCGGTGTTCACGCACGCGCCGCCGCACTCCACCTGCCCCGCCGCGCAGGCCAACGAACAGCAGCGGAACCCGGCGTTGGCGAACGAGTAGGTCGTCGGCACGACGGTGAGGTCGAAGTCGCAGGTCATGCCGGAGGCGTAGTTGTCGAACGAGCCGCCGCGCAGCGTGTGGACCGTCTGGCCCGCCACCACGCGCGGATCGTTGACCCACTCCTTCAGGTTGCCGGACATGTCGTTGGCCACGTCGGTCGAGACGCAGCCGGCGAGCGCGCCCGTCGCCACCGCTTGATCCTCGTTGACGCCGCCGGCCACCGGATCGTAGTCGCTGCCGTTGCACGTCGCGGCGACGTAGCTGTTGCCGTACGGATAGATCCGGTTGGCCGCGCCCTCGCAGAAGCGCCCCCACTCGTCGCTGGTCACCACGCCGCTGCCGTTGCGGGTCACCCGGCACAGCCGCATGCCCGCGGCGGCGCACGCCGCCTGCACGGTCGCGAAGTTCGCGGTGGCCCACGGCAGCCTGTTGGCGACCGAGCAGGCCCGGGTGCCGACGACGCCGGGCGCCGCGGCGGTGGCGTCGGGCCGGCTCGCCTCGTAGCGGTACATCACGACGCTCTGGCCGTTGACCGTGACCGGGCCGACCGTCACGTCGCGCACGCCGGTCAGGCCGCCGAAGTCGTACGGCTCGTCGGTGTGGCCGTCGCAGTCGTCGTCGCGGTTGTTGCAGGTCTCGTTGGCCGCGGTGGCGCCGGCGGTGGTGACGTTGCAGCGCAGGCCGGTCTGGGCCGCGTTGCACACCAGCGCGCCGGTGCCGCGGCACACGCCGAGCCGGCGGGTGGTGCCGAAGCTGCCGTCCTCGCCGCAGGCGGTGCCCTTGAGCGGGTAGACCTCGTCGGCGCCGCCGTCGCAGTCGTTGTCCTTGCCGTCGCAGCGCGACTCCTCGAGCGCCGGATCGCCGTTGGCCTGGGTCTCGACGTCGGGATCGGTGTAGACGCAGTCCCAGCCGGTGGCGCCGGTGCAGGTCGGCGTGGTGCCGACGCACTCGCCCGCGCTCTTGCAGAAGTTGGCCGGGCGGATCAGCGTCGGGTCGGCGTTGTCGACCAGGCCGTCGCAGTCGTTGTCGACGCCGTCGCACACCTCCTGGCCCGAGAACGTGCAGCTGTACTCGCAGCCGTTGCCGGGCAGCCCGTCGAGGTTGACGAACCCGCCCAGGCAGCCGGCGACCGTGCAGGCGCCGCCGCTGCAGCCGGCGACCGCGTGCGGCAGGTTGCAGCCGGCGCAGCTCGCGCAGTAGCGCGGATCGTTCAGCTTGTCGAAGCCGTTGTCGACGACGCCGTTGCAGTCGTCGTCGAGGTTGTTGCAGGTCTCGGCGGCGGCGCCGACGTCGCCGACGCAGTCGATCGCGCCGAACGCGCAGGTGGTGGCGCCGGCGGTGCACTCGCCGGTGTTGGTCCCGCAGGCGACGCCGCCGCCGGGGTTGCCGTCGTCGAGCAACCCGTCGCAGTCGTTGTCGATGCCGTCGCAGGCCTCGACCCCGCCGTTGGTGCGGACGCAGCCGTACTCGCAGCCGTCGGTGGGGTTGTTGTTGAGGTCGTAGAAGTTGGGGTTGCAGGCGCCCATCACGCAGGTCGACGCGGCGCACAGCGCGCCGGCGTTGGCGAACCCGCAGGTGTGGCCGCAGGTGCCGCAGTTGGCCGGGTCGGTGACGGTGTTGAAGCCCTCGTCGACGGTGCCGTTGCAGTTGTTGTCGGTCTGGTCGCAGCGCTCGGTGCCGGTGTTGATGCAGCCGTACTCGCAGCCGTCGGCGGGCAGGCCGTTCAGGTTGACGAAGCCGAAGTCGCACGACGCGACGGTGCAGGCGCCGACCGCGCAGCCCTCGACCGCGTGCGGCAGGTTGCACGGCGCGCAGCCGCCGCAGTGCAGCGGATCGTTCTGCTTGTCGTAGCCGTCGTCGATCGCGCCGTCGCAGTCGTCGTCGAGGTTGTTGCAGGTCTCGGCGCCGCCGCCGACCGCGCCGACGCAGAACAGCACGCCGTTCTGGCACTGGGTCGTGCCGGCCATGCACACGCCGGCGTCGGTGCCGCAGCTGGCGCCGCCGCCGGGGTTGCCGTCGTCGACCGCGCCGTCGCAGTCGTTGTCGACGCCGTCGCAGGTCTCGACGCCGCCGCCGGTCGGGCTGCACTGGTACTCGCAGCCGGGCACCGCCGGATCGACGTCGACGAAGCCGGGGTCGCACGCCGCCACCTCGCACGCGCCGGCCTGGCAGTCGGCGCTGGCGTGGAGCAGGTTGCAGACGTTGCCGCAGCGGCCGCAGTTGTTCTCGTCGGTGGTGAGGTTGAAGTCCTCGTCGATCGCGTTGTCGCAGTCGTTGTCACGGTCGTCGCACACCTCGACGCCGCCGTTGGTCGGGATGCAGAAGTACTCGCACCCCGCGGTCGCCGGATCGGTGTCGTTCCAGCCCGGCTGGCACGCCCCGGGCGTGCAGGTCCCCATGGCGCAGGTGCCGAACGCGTGCGGGTAGGTGCACTGCCGCCCGCACATGCCGCAGTTGTTGGGGTCGGCCTGCAGGTTGAAGCCGTTGTCGACGACGGTGTCGCAGTCGTCGTCGGCGTTGTTGCACACCTCGGCCCGCGGCACGCAGCTCGCGCCGTCGATCGGCGCGTCGATGCCGCCGCCGTCGTCGCCGCCGGTGCCGTCGATGCCGCCGCCATCGCGGCCCGCGTCGACGCCGGCGTCGCGGTTGCCGCCGCCGCCGAGGTTGTACGGGTTGACGTCGCAGCCGGCCAGCGCGAGCGCCGCCAGCACCGCCACCGCGGATGCCCACGCGCGGATCACGCCGCACCTCCCGCCGCGCGGCGCGCGCGTCGGCGCCGCGTCAGCGCCAGGAGCGCCAGCCCGACCGCCGCGCCGAGGCCGCCGCCGCCGCCGCCGGCCGCGCAGCCACCGCCGGCCGCGGTCACGCGATCGATGGTCGGCGCGTCGGGGTCGGCGCACACCGGGCGGCCGCCCGGGTCGACGCTGCACTCCTGGCCCATCGGGCAGTTGGTCGACAGGCACGGATCGGCGATGCACGAGCCGGTGGTCTCGACGCACACCTCGCCGGGCCGGCACTGCACGCCGCTGCACATCTGGTTGACGCAGTCGCCGGTCGCCGGATCGCACACCTCGCCGGTGCGGCAGGTGACGCCGTCGCACGGGTCGCTGACGCACGCGCCGCCGACGCACACCTCGCCGTCGGGGCAGCCGGCGCCGCAGCCGCCCATGCACACGCCCTCGACGCAGGTCTCGTCGACCTGGCACGGGTTGGGATCGCACGGGTTGTCCTGGCACTGGCCGACGCCCTGGCCGTCGCGCACGCACAGCTCGCCGGCCATGCACAGGGTCGGCACGTCGAAGCAGTCGACGCACACGCCGAGCTGGCACTGCTCGCCGGTCTGGCAGGTGACGCCGTCGCACAGGTTGCGGCACGTCCGCGTGGCCGGGTCGCACACCTCGTCGGCCGCGCAGGTCACGCCGTTGCACGGATCGGGGACGCAGTAGTTGCCCGGCACCGGCACGTCGTCGAGGTGCTCGCAGATGAAGCCGCCGCCGCACGGGAACTCGCCGGCGCCGCACGGCTGCACGCAGGTGCCGGCGTGGCACGCGTCGGTCGGCGCCGGACAGGTCGCGAGGTCGTCGGCGTTGCCGTCGCAGTCGTTGTCGAGGCCGTCGCAGATCTCCGGGCTGGGGCCCTGGTAGCCGAGGCAATCGAGGCCGCCGGCGACGCACGCGGTCTGGCCGAACTCGCACTCGCCGACGTCCATGAACGGCTCGAAGCCGGGCGCGACGCACGGCTCCTCCTCGCCGGGCAACGGCGAGCCGGGCGGGCTCTCGTCGACCTGGGCGTCGCAGTCGTCGTCGGAGCCGTTGCAGATCTCCGGCGAGCCGGAGCTGGGCTGCCCGCAGGTCAGCACGCCCGCGGTGCATGCCCACAACCCGGGCGCGCACACGCCGGTGCCGGGCGCGCACTCGGTGCCGACCAGCGGCAGCGGGCCGTCGTCGATCACGCCATCGCAGTCGTCGTCGAGGCCGTTGCAGGTCTCGGTGCCGGGCACGCCGGGCGGCGCGGTGCAGGTGGTGCCGCCGCTGGGCGAGCACACCACGACGCCGGTCTGGCGACACACGCCGAGCGCGCCGTTGTCGCAGGCGGTGCCGAGCGTCGGGAAGGTCTCGTCGACCAGGCCGTCGCAGTCGTCGTCGAGCGCGTTGCACCGCTCGACCACCGGGCCGATCGCGCCGACGCAGGTCAGGCCGCCGGCCTGGCACGCCAGCACGCCGAACTGGCACTCGCCGGTCTCGCTGGGCACGGTCGCGCCGCCCGGCAGCGTGTTGCAGGTGTCGCCGAGCATCGGATCGGTCTCGTCGGTGGCGCCGTTGCAGTTGTCGTCCTGGCTGTTGCACACCTCGGCGAACGGGCCGACCGCGCCCACGCACACCGGCGCGCCGGCCACGCACTGCAGCGTGCCGGGATCGCAGCGCCCGACGGTCGAGCCGCACGCGCCGCCGAAGCCGGGGACGCCGTCGTCGACGACGCCGTCGCAGTCGTTGTCGGCGTTGTCGCAGACCTCGCCGGTGGGGTTGATCTCGCCCTGGCACACCTCGGCGCCAGCGACGCAGGCGATCGCGCCCTGGCGGCAGGTGCCGACGAACGGCGGCGTGCCGCACGGATCGCCGATGTCGGGGTCGGTGGTGGCGACGCCCTCGTCGACCATGCCGTTGCAGTTGTCGTCGAGGCCGTTGCACTGCTCGGTGCCGCCGCCCTCGTCGACCAGCCCGTCGCAGTCGTCGTCGAGGCCGTTGCACGGGATCTCGACGCCCGGCGTGCGCGCGCCGGTGCAGGCGCCGAAGCTGCCGGTGGTGCAGGTCTGGGTGCCGAGCCGGCACACGCCCAGGCACACGCCGGTGATCGGGTTGCAGCCGGCGGTGGCCGGCGGGTAGCAGGCCTGGGTCATGCCGTCGACGATGGCGTCGCAATCGTCGTCGACGTTGTTGCACGCCTCGGCCACCGGCCCGACGCCGCCGGTGCACGACAGCGTGCCGGCGACGCACGCGGTGGTGCCGGGGGCGCACGCGCCGGTGTCGACGCCGCACGACGTCGGCGCGAAGTCCTCGTCGATCACCGCGTCGCAGTCCTCGTCGATGTTGTTGCAGATGTCGCAGTGCGCGGCGTCGGCGCACACCGGCACGCAGCCGGTGCAGCTGATGCCGTTGTCGATCAGGCCGTCGCAGTTGTCGTCGAGGCCGTTGCACACCTCGGGGCTCGGGGTGCCGGCGGTGGCGTTGCACGCGAGGCCGGTCTGATCGGCGGTGCACTGCACCGTGCCGCTGGCGAAGCACGCGCCGACGCCGGCCGAGCACGTGGCGCCGCGGCCGGGGAAGTCCTCGTCGATCGCGCCGTCGCAGTCGTCGTCGAGGTTGTTGCACCGCTCGGCCAGCACCGAGCTGGCGACGATCTGCGCGAGCGCCAGCTGCAGCTCGAGCTGGCTGTTGACCAGGATCGCGGTGCCGGTGCCGCCGGCGGCGGCGATCGAGTTGAGGTCCTGGCGGGTCTGGCAGTTGGGCTGGCCCGGCGGACACACCGCGAAGCCGATGACGTAGACCGGCACGTCGTAGTCGGGGACCACCGTGCCCGCGGCGTTGGTGAACGACATGTTCTGGAACGTGCCGGCCGCGGTCACCGCGTCGGCGACGGTCTCGCAGCTCTCGCCGCCGTCGGTGAGGAAGATGACCTGGTGCTTGCGGCACGGCGTGCGGGTGTCGAGGCGCGCCGAGTTGTAGATCGCGGTGCGCATGTCGCGCAGCGACGCCGCGATCGGGGTGCCGCCCTGGGCGTTGATTTCGACGTCGGTCGAGACGTTGGGCTGCTGGTGATCGATCCACTGGCGGATCTGCGCGTAGTTGTCGTCGAAGCCGGTGGCCGGGAAGTCGACCAGGCGCTCGCCGCCCGACGGGTCGCAGCCGCCGTGGTTCATCATGAACGGGTGGCTGGTGCTGGGCAGCGCGCAGTTGACGGTGCCGGCCAGCGGGCTGGTGCCGCCGGTGCGGATGCGATCGAGCTGGTAGGCCTCGCACAGCAGGCGCTCGGCGCTGCCGCCGGCGTCGCTGCACTGCGAGCACGCGAACGTGCTGTCGGCGCCGTTCCACGTGAACATGTTGCACTGGCCGGTCGCCGAGCCGATGTTGGCGGCGTCGAGCGCGCACACGTTGGCGCCCGCGACGTTCTCGCAGGTGAGGACGCTCGATCCGCCCGGCGTGTCGGGGCACGACGCGTCGGTGGCGCAGCTCTGGCCGCCCTCGACCTGGGCGTAGCGCCACAGCGCGAACTCGACCTCGCCGAACGTCGCGACGACGTTGTTGACCGCCTCCTTGGCCTGGTACATGCGGCTGTCGTTGGCCTGGCCGTCGCCGTCGACGTCGCAGCCGGGCGTCAGCGCGGTGCCGTCGCCGCGGGTCGGTACGCCCTCGGACAGGTTGAGGGTCTGGCCGCAGGTCGCGGTCGATCCGTAGAAGAAGCGGTAGCAGTTGGTGTACGTGCCGGCGCAGCCGTTGCCGGAGGTCCAGGCGGTCGCGCAAGCGGGACGGACCCGGGTCGTCCACGCGACGCAGGCGTTACAGCTCTCCTGCGCGAGCGTCGGGTTCAGGCCGGTGTTGACGCAGCCGTTCCAGCTCTGCGCGACGCAGGTCTCGGGGGTGGTGACGATCTCCGGCGTGAGGAGCATCGACCCCGACGAGTCCACCATCACCGAGATGCGTGGCTTGACGGGTTGGGCGTGGGCGTCGGCGACCACGATCAGCGCGACGACGAACCCGACGAGGTTGCTCAAGCGGCGCAGACGACAGCGCATGGATCGCTCCCGGGCGAGCCCGAGACGCGGGAGACGCTCCCGCGCGCGTGCGCGTCCCCGTTGCGACGATGGTAGTCGAAAGCGCGGTTGCTCCGAAAGCGCCGGCGCCCGGCGTCGTCGCCGATCGCGCGCTCAGCCGAACGGATCGTCGGACGCCGGCCCGCCGTCATCGTCGTGGGTGACGAGGTAGCGGATGAACATGTCGAGGTAGGCGGCCTGGGTCGGATCGAGCGGCAGGAACGACAGCCCGACCTGCTCGGCATCCGAAAAGCTCGTGCACCACACGACGCGCGCCGGCAGGGTCAGCGGCTCGGACTCGCCCTCGGCGGAGAACACCAGCGAGATGCTGACGTCGACCACGGCCCCGCGCGGCACCGCCGCGCCGACCACCGCGCACAGGCCGCCGCGCGACAGGTTGCGGGTGCGGCCGCGCGCGACCACCTGGCCGCCGCGCGCCAGCGCGATCGCGGCGTCGACGGCGTGGCGCGGGAACGCGCGCTCGGAGCTGGGGAGCGATGCCACGACGCCGACACTGTCGCCGCCACACCGCCGACATCGCAAATTCTCGGCGGTCAGCGGCAGTCGCCCCGGGCCAGCCAGCCGCCGGTGAACGCGTCGACTTGCGCGAACGCCTCGGCCGCCGCGAGCGCGCCGTCGGCGGTGCCGGCCTGCGCGGCCACCCGGCGCCAGCGGTAGTACGCGGTCGCCACCTCCTGGCGCAGCGCGATGCGGTCGCGGCGGGCGCGGCGCTCGGACTCGAACAGCCGGGGCTCGTCGGGGTTGAACACCAGCCGCTCGAGCCGCCACGTGAGGCGCACGTCGAAGGCCTGCTGCCGCTCGACCGGACCGACCGCCGCGCGGCTGGCGGCGCTGCCCTCCTCCCAGCTCGTGTCCGTGGTGGCGCGGGCGCTGATCACCGGCACGACCGCCGACCAGCGGGCGCGCGCGCCCCACCGCGGCGCGTGGTCGAGCCCCGCGAACGCCTCGGCGCGGCGCTGGATGGCATCGAGCGACGGACAGTCGGCGACCGCCATCGACGGCACCACCACGACGACCAGCACCAGCCACACACGCGTCCACATGCGCGCGCATCGGAGCAAGGCCAGTGCCGTCCACGCGCCTCGCGATTCTCGCGGGTTGCGGTGTCCGGCTGGCCGGAATCCGGCCACGACGTGTCCGGAATGGCCGGAATCCGGCCGTTCCCGGACAGCCAGCCGCGTCAGCGGCGGCGGCGACGGCGCGCCGGGCGCGGGGCCACGGCGGCGGCCTCGAGCTCCTCGAGGTGCTCGAGCATCTGGATCATCGTGTTGCGCGTCGCGGTGTGCGGCTCGTTGGTGATGCCGCGGCCGACGCTGATGCGCAGCTCGGCGCGGAGCTCGCTCTCGATCAGGCGGTAGGTGCGCAGCGCCTCTTCGGGATCGTAGTGGTTGAGGTCGGCCTCGCAGCCGGTGGCGGCGATCCAGACGGCAGCGAGGGCGGCAGCGCGGCGGCCGGGGGCGGCGGTCGCGAACTCCTTGACCGTGGTGCGCAGGCGCTGCCGGACCACCGTGATCGGCGGCAGGGCGACGAGGCCATCGTTATCATCCTCAGGGCGGCGCAGGACGGGACGGGTCATTTCCTCACTCTTTCTCGCGCCGCCGGGTCGAAAATGACGCGGCAAAACGCACAACCCGCGGCTAAGCCCCCAAAATGGCTTGCTGCGTGGGAGCGCACCTTGCACCAACACCGATCGAAATGCCACGACTTTTTACGGAAAATCCGTCGCACCCAGGGACCGCCCCGAGGCCCCCTCATGATGCGACATAAGTCGCAGAAATGAATCAGCTAAGTGCCGTTTTTGCGTCGACTCGATCGGCGAGGAACGAGGTGATGGCGCCGTTCACGCGCTCGGGTCGTTCGATCGGCGCCGTGTGCGATCCGTCCTCGATCTCGAGCCCCTGACACCCCGGCACCTGATCGATCATGACGCGGCTGCGATCGGGCGGCGTGAAGCCGTCGCGCCCCCCCGCCACCACCAGCACCGGCACGTCGATCAGCGGCAAGAG
>Ga0075163_10006047_pt1 | contig 16058 bp, 10 predicted proteins | sample JI1023141ADNA_FD_71478 | JGI IMG/M metagenome (GOLD analysis project Ga0075163, IMG submission 71478) | Wastewater effluent complex algal communities from Wisconsin, to seasonally profile nutrient transformation and Carbon sequestration -... | ecosystem: Engineered > WWTP > Effluent > Algae...
AGGGTTACCCGGATGCGTTTTTCTTCATTTTCAAGCGCCACTTCGCCTTCGCCGTTGTACCCGAGGTCGTCCTCGCTGTCGCCGGGAGCAACCCAGTTCCAGTCGGCTTCGGCAAAGGTTTCGTTGGGCGGTTTCACCGCGGCCTCGAGGTGGTTGCCGCCGTACCACAATTCTACCCGGAGGGTTTGGTTGCTGCTGCTTTGATATACCTTGAATATGATTTCCGCAGTGCCGTTGGCAGGTACATCGCCCTGGGCATGAATTCTATCATTGGCCTCGTTGCCGGATGACTGACAAATGGCGACGCCTTGCGGAAAACTGGCCAGGATCGTGTCGATCCGTTGTTCGGTCACCCCGGAACCGTCGCGGGCGCCAATGTCGCGACCCAGGCTCAGATTGATGACGCAGGGTCGGCCGTTGGCGCGATTCAGGATGTACCGAATGGCGTCGATTTTGGAATTGGAGGTATGCGGCGAACTGGGATCGCCATCCGTCAGGCCGAGTTTCCGGACGATGATCAGGTCGGCCTCCGGCGCCACACCGATATATGTATAGGCGCCGCAACAGGCATCGCTTTGTGAGCCGTCGCCGGCGGCAATACCTGCCACATGCGAGCCGTGACCGTCCATGTCCTTGTGCCGGACCACCGAGTAGGGATCGGAAGCCGCCAGGGCTTTGTTGAGGGTGGGCCGTTCGTCGTCGTCGTCGTCCTGCTGTACGAATTCGACCCCGTAATCGAGATCGACATCACCGGCAGGTGTGGTGATGGTTCCGGGCGGCTCCTCGCCGAGCACGGCATCGTCGCTTTCGGCGTCGAGGGTCTGGTCCCAGAGAAACAGGATGCGGGAAGTGTTGTCGGCTTTTCTGAAAGTTTTGTGGACGTAATCGATGCCGGTATCTACAATCCCGATGATGACTTCGTTGCCGGTGTTGCCGCTGAATGTGTCGCCACTGCGGCTCCACACCTGATTGGCGCGAATATCCGGGATACTTTTGTTGAGGCGTTTTTTATCGCGTTCGGGTTTTTCAATGCGCACGATATTGGGATGTGCCGACAATGTGGCCAACCGGTCGATGGCGATGATGCCCCCGGCAAATTGGCCCTCCTGTGAAGTGACTTTCAGCCCAAGCGCTTTGAGCGGTTCCAGGCTGTCCTGAAACTCGAATTGTATGCCCACTTCATCGGGCAGGACGGCGGTTTTGGAGAGCGATTCCAGATCGCCCTTCTGTTGACGCTCCTTTTTGCGGAGCATCGCCCTGTATTCGGCAGGTAGTTTTTTCATCGGAACTGGGTGTGGGGTTTGGGTGACTGACAACGGATTATTAAAAAACGGTGCCTTTCAGGCACTCCGGCGCCTGAGAGAATAAACGCTAGGGAAAAAAGGCATACAAGGGGCCGTTCTGCGCGGGGGGAGAAAATGCACAGAAAATCAGAAAAAAGGCCTTATTGAGTGGTAAATATCAGCGGTGCAAAAACCGCGGAAGGGCAAGGGGGGATCGGCAAGCAAATCGGTGGATGATTGTATCTCATTTTGGCGCGGATTAATAATTTGGAAACAAACTTTGGGCGCGACAAAAGTAAACGCTTCCGGCAAACGACCAAATTTGCCAGGCAATTTTAACACATTAAAATTGAAAGAAACAGGGCGACCATGCGCAGGTCTGCCCTGTTCTTATCACCCGTCCTAAAAATGATTTCTTTATTCTGCCGGAATTTCGGGATTATGTGGCCGGCATCCTTTCGGCGCCGGTAAAAAAACAACCTACATTCGTTCGTTTGAAAACCGGGACAAAGTTCGGCTCGTATATATTCCGTGAACAAGCTCATTGTTTGTTCATGTATTGTTCAAATTAACTGCAAGAATCTGAGCAGTATGTACGCTTTGTTCAAATCACCCCAAACAGTTTGCAGGCACCGGAAAAACCCACATTTTTGCCCCGTCAAGTGCGCAGGACCAAACAGGCGTACGGCAAAATTGAATGCAAGACCAGCTCATCCAACGTTTAAAGCAACAAGACCGCACTGCCATCGGTGAACTGTACGATGCCTACAACGGGGCATTGTTCGGCGTAGTTTTGCGCATTGTGCAGTCACGTGAATTAGCCGAACAGGTTTTGCAGGATACGTTTTTGAAAGCGTGGCGAAATGCCGCCAGCTACGACGCAACCAAAGGCCGGTTGTTTACGTGGTTATTGAACATTGCCCGAAATACGGCCATCGACGCGACCCGGACGGCTCACTTCCAGCATTCCAGAAAAACCGGTTCGCTCGACCAACTCGTATATCAACCTGGCGGCGACAGCCTCAATCCGGACCACCTTGGCGTGAAAGATGTGGTCAATCGACTTGATGAAAAATACAGATCTTTGATCGATCTCGTCTATTTCAAAGGTTATACGCAGGAAGAGATTGCGGAAGAAACAGGCATCCCGCTCGGCACGGTCAAAACGCGCATCCGGTTTGCCATCGGTGAATTGAGGAAATTGTTCGGGGAAAATATGGCGGCACTGCTGGTGCTCGCATTTTCGCTATTGAAATAAACGGCGGCCGGAGCGGCAAACCATGCCGGGAAAGCACGCAAAATACTTGAAAACCAGTAAATTACAACCTAAGACAGCAATGCCCCTGGTTGCAGCAGCATAAAATAATGGATCTTCAATCGTTCATCCGTTCGGGCTTGCTCGAATCTTACTTGCTTGGGCAATGTACAGCCGAAGAGCAATCGCTCGTGGAGCGCATGCTCAAAAGCCATCCCGAAGCCCGGGCAGAACTCGCCGCTATTGAAAAGGCACTGGAAGGATATGCCTCCGCCCATGCAGTCACACCTCCGGCGGGAATGAAAGAACGTATCCTCGAAACCATCGACCGGGAATCCGGTTCGTCGGCAACACCCATTTCCACTCCTGTCAATGCATCAAACACCTTGAGAATATATCAATTGCTTTCCCTCGCACTCGCACTGTTGTGCGGCTTCTTTTTTTACCAGAAAAACAACATCGCCGCCGAAAAAACCGAACTCGAAAAGAAGGCCGCCGAACTTCAAAAACAATTAGATGATTGTGTGGAAGAAGGCAAGAAAAAAGAAACTTTCCAACAAGTAAACCTGCTGTTGCGCGACCGCGACGACACCAGGGCCGTGGCACTCAGCAACGGAGAAAACGGCAAATTCACGGCCTACGCCTATCTCAACAACGCCCGCTGCGAAGTCGCCATCGACCTGAACACCATGCCGGCGCCCGATCCCGGCAAACACCTGCAACTCTGGTCCATCGTCAATGGTGTACCGGTGAGCATGGGCATGCTGGATTTGCAGGCAGCCGGCGGCTGGCAACTGGTACCCTGCAAAACCGGCGCCGTGGCCATTGCCGTATCGCAGGAAAGCAACCCGCAGGGCAACCCGACGCCTACCCAGGTGCTCATGGTCGGCAATGTTCCGCCCGCCAACGGCTGATGTAGTTGCCTCGCAATTGAAAAACCTTCTCCCGCTGCTCTCAAGGAATCCCCGTAGGTTTGCAACACCTATGGGGATTCCTTTTGCCGGCCATATTTCCACTACCCGGGCACTTCAGATTTTTCAGGTGATGCGCCTGGGCGCCGTCGTGCTGACCAGTATCCTGCTGGCCAAAAGCGGGCTCGACATGGCCGGGATCGGCTCCTACGAGATGTTGTTGTACATGGGTTCGACCCTGACGTTTTTTTGGGTCAACGGCCTGCTGATGGGCATGCCGGCAGTATATGCGAGCCTGGGCGACGCTGACCGCAAGGCATTCATTTTCAATAATTTTCTCGTTTTTTGCGCCATTTCCGCCGGGCTTTTTTTATTGCTTTCCCTGGGTGAAAGCGTCGTGACGCCCTTGCTGACCGGCCAATCAGCGGTGCCGCATTTCGGGTTGTTTTGCCTGTATCTGTTGTTCAATCTGCCTTCCTTTCCGGTAGAGTATTATTATTTGTTGAAAGAAAAACCCCTGCACATCATCGGTTGGGGCGCCATTACATTTGGACTGCACGTAGTGGCCCTGTATGTGCCGGTGATAACAGGTTTCGGTTTGAAGGGAGGTTTTACAGCACTGGCCATTTTGAGCGTGTTGAAATTTTTGTGGGCGGCAGGACTGGCCGTTCGGTTTGGAAAAATCCGGTTGCGCACCGACCTCATCCGGCAATACCTGGTCTTTTCGGCCCCCCTGACACTCAACGTATTGGTGGGCAATTTTGTCATCCTGTTCGATGCCTGGCTGGTAGGCTGGTACTTCAGGGATGAAGTTACGTTTGCCATATTCCGCTACGGTTCGCGTGAATTTCCGCTCGCCACCGCTCTGGCGACCGCATTGGGGACCGCCATGATCCCGTTGCTTACCACCGATTTGAAGGCAGGTTTGGCCGAACTCAAACAACGCTCCGGGCGCCTGATGCACCTGCTTTTCCCGCTCACCATTGTGTTGCTGTTTCTCACCGGCCCTTTATTTCCGCTGGTATTCAACCCCGATTTTGCGGCCAGCGCCGCTGTATTCAACGTTTACCTGCTGATTACGGCCAGCAGGGTTTTGTTGCCCAATGCCATCGTGTTGGCACAAGGCGTACCCAAGGTCATATTTTGGGTAGGCATGGTCGAACTTTTTGTAAAAATTGCGCTGGGATTCCTTTTCGTCCACTGGTGGGGCCTGCAGGGCATCGCCTGGTCGGCAGTACTCGCCTTCTGGATCGAAAAAATCGGGCTGATGTGGTACCTTGAAACAAAATGCGGCATCCGGACGGGCGACTGGCTCGACGGGCGCTGGTACCTGGCCTATGTGGCTGCCCTGATGGCGGCATTCATGATTTCCTGAATCAGGACAACATCACTTTCCCAATACCAGCTCTCCAGTCCCGGAATATCGGCCGTGCCTTCCATCCGTTTTTTGCCGGTAAAATGATACTCCTTCGCGCCGGTCGTTTCTACAATGGCGCCTATTTTATCGGCCGAAATACCGGAGCCTGGCATGATGCTGATGCGGCCTGCTGCCTGATCCACCATTTTTTTCAACAAATGGCGCCCTTCATAGGCCGAAGGACACTGGCCCGAACTCAACACCCGCTGGTAGCCGAGACCGATGAGTTGCTCCAAAGCGGCGCCCGGATCAGTGGTAAAATCGAAGGCGCGGTGGCACACGATTTCCATGTCGCCGGCCATGGTTTTCATGGCTTTCATTTTGGGCAGGTCGAGGTGCCCATCGGCAGTCAGAGCACCCACGACCACGCCGTTGGCGCCGGCTTCGCGGCAAAACCGGATATCGTCGAGCATGATGTCCAGTTCCTGGTCGGTGAAGCAAAAATGCCCTTCCCTCGGCCGGATCAGCACATTCACGCCAATATTGAGTTGGTGGACTGCTGCACGGATCAGGCCCTGCGAAGGCGTGAGGCCGCCCACGTCGAGGGCGGAGCAAAGTTCGATGCGATGTGCCCCGGCGCGCATGGCGGCTACGGCAGACTGGATATTGACGGCGCAGATTTCGAAGATCATACTTCAAAGGTCGCTGTAATTTCCAAATTCGCCGTACTTTCATGCCGCTACCCAAGTATTTTTTTGCACATGATTCGACTTCGACCACAAGTACTGCTGCCGGTTTTTATCCTCATAATGAGCAGTTTGCAAGCGCAAGACCTTCATTATTCGCAGTTTTATCTCAACCCGACCCATCTGAATCCGGCCCGGACCGGGATTTTTACCGGCACCCTGAGAGCGGCCGGTTTGTATCGGAGTCAGTGGACAAGTGTGCCGGTCTCCTACCGGACTTTCTCCGGGACGGTGGACTGGAAAACCCTCCGGCGCGACGCGAATCTGCTTTCCCTGGGGTTTCAGGCACAACACGACCGGGCAGGCGATGCGGCACTGACCTGGACACAGCTGGGGGCGCTGGCCAGTGTGGCGCATGCCCTGGGTGAACGCCATGCGCTCTCGGTGGGAGCAGGGCTGGCCGTAGTACAGCGCTCCTTTGATGTGTCAAAATTGCGTTTTAAAAATCAGTGGTCCGGCGATGTGTTCGATGCGAACCTCCCGACGGGTGAAAATTTTGACAAAAATTCGGGCTTCGCCCCTACCCTTTCGGCCGGGCTCAACTGGCATTTTCAGCCCGGTGATTCCCGAACCTCCTTTGACGCAGGAGTTGGTTTTTTTCATCTGAACCGGCCCAAAGTCAATTTCAGTGACGATGCCGATCAGCGGCTGCCGCGGCGCATGGCTTTATTGCTGAACGGCGCCATACAGGTGGGTGAATTTACCGACGTAGTGGCATTCGGGGCGGCACAGCAAATGGGCGACGCCAGGGAGACGGTGCTGGGCGGCGGCTTGCGCCGCGTCATTTCGGACCAGGCAGCCCTCCAGGTTTCACTCGCCACCCGGTTGGGAGATGCGCTCATCCCTGCCATTCAAATCGACTGGCAGAACTGGACCGCAGGCCTGAGCTACGACTGGAACAATTCGGAATTTGAGACTGCAACCAACGGCCGCGGCGGTTTTGAACTGGCTGTTGTGTATCGAATTTTACCCGTCGAACCGGTCAAAGCATTCAAATCCTGCCCTATTTTCTGATTGTCATAAAAATTTGAAAAATATTTAAAAGCGAAAAAACAATTGATTATCAATAAAATAAACTTCTCTGTCAGAGTATCAACATTGTAAAATTTTGTCATTTCTTTGCCGCAGTACCAAACCGACAGACTGAAACGCATTCATTTTGCGTTCAACCCTGATACCTCTAAATTATCCCGAATCCGAAAACTGAATCCATATTTTTATGAAGTCAGTCACCAGCCTTCCAATTTTAATCATTCTTCTGCTCTCCACCTTCCCCTCTTTCGGCCAATCCCTTCGCTCTTACGAACGCGCCGGCGACGACGCCTTTAAGAAAAAAGACTACGGAGCCGCACTGCAGCATTATGCCACTGTCCTGAAGCGCAACAACGATGATTTTTCCGTCCTCTGGAAATACGGCGAATGTGCGCGGCTCTTCTATGCTTTTGCGGAAGCCGAAAAATCCTACACCAAAATTGCCGCCACCAGGAAGTATCTCAAGGACTATCCCTTGTTGCATTTCCGTTTGGGAGAGGTCAAAAAGAGCCAGGGGGACTACCCTTCGGCCATCGTTTATTTTGAAAAATTTCTGGCGGAAAAGCCCGCCAAAGCCCCACCCGAGTATTTCGGCAAGGCACTCGACGAAATCGAGGTGTGCCGCGTAGCACAAACCATGCTCAGCGACAAACGGCAGGTTGAAATCAAAAACCTCGGCAAGGGCATCAACAGCCCTTACAGCGACTTCGCTCCGATTGTAGTCGGCGACACGCTGTTTTTTTCTTCGTACCGTTTCGACAAGAAGAACGACCGCAGCAAGCCGAAATCCAAGATCACGCGCGTCATGATCTCCTCCAAAGGTGGTCGCGCGCGGGAACCGGGCCGCGGTTTCCCGACCGCCGATACGGCGCACATCGCGCACACGGCATTTTCGCCCGATGGTCACTATGTGGTGTTCAGCGTGTGTAAAAACCTGAATGCCTACGACATACGCTGCGAACTCTGGCTTACGGTGGTGGACCGCCGCAACCGCTGGCTGCCGCCGGTACGACTGCCCGAGCCCATCAACAAACCCGGATACACGACCACCCAGCCCAGCATCGGCTATGATGCCTACCACCAGGGGCCGGTATTGTGGTTTGCCAGCGACAGGCCCGGCACCCAGGGCAAACTCGACCTCTGGTACGTCCCGCTCGATACGGTGTTTTTCTGTCCCTGCGCCTTGCCTTTGCCGGGCAAAAAAATCACGCGGTTGCCCCGTTTTGAGGAGCCGGTGAACGCGGCGGCGGTCAATACACCCGAAAATGACGGCATGCCCTTCTTTTTTGCCCCCACACAGGAATTGTACTTCAGTTCGGAAGGATGGCCGGGTCTGGGGGGCTACGATATTTTTTCGGCTCAAAAAGACAGTGTGTTGTTCGCCCAGCCCGTCAATGAAGGCCCCGGATTGAACAGTAGTTACAACGATGTGTATTTTTACCTGAAACAGGATGGTCAAAACGGCTACCTGAGCAGCAACCGCCCCGGATCGCTCTACCTCGACGAGGCCAACAAGGCTTGTTGCAACGACCTGTGGTCATTCCGTTTGCCGGCTCCCGTTTCACCGGCGAAGCAATCCAGTGACAGCATCCCGACCATCACCGCCAAATCGCCACCGGCGACAAGTCAAACCGAAGAGACCCCGGTTCCGATACCGACGCCACCACCCCAATTGCAGGATTTCGTCGGATTGCCCCTGTATTTTGACAACGACGAACCCGACAAACGCACCAGAAAAACAAGCACTCAAAAAACGTATGAAGAAACTGTACAATCCTATCTGCAACGTCAACGCGAATACCGCGACCGCTTTTCTGCCGGTCTGCCCGATCTCAAAGCGGACGCCGCAGAGGCATTGATCGACAATTTCTTTGAAAATGAAGTACGGCGCGGCTTCGACCGGCTCGGCCAACTCAGCGACTTGCTGCTTACCCGGCTGCAAAACGGTGAATCAGTGGAAGTGCTCATCAAAGGATTCACCAGCCCCCGGGCACAAACGGATTATAATCTCAACCTGGGCAAGCGCCGTATCAGCAGCGTTCGAAACCATTTCGCTACCTTTGCCGACGGGGTGTTCAGACCCTACCTGAAAAACGGACAATTGAAAATTACGGAAACCAGTTTTGGCGAGACCACCGCCCGGGCCGACATCAGCGACAATCTGACGGATGAGCGCAATTCTATTTACCATCCCGATGCTGCAAGGGAAAGGCGTGTGGAAATAGTCGAGATCCGGGAACAATGATCTTTTGTATCGACCAATGCGCTCCGGATTTCGCAGATTGGAGTGAATTTTGTTCAACAAATTTTCCAAAACCGCTACAAATTTTTTCAGCCGGCACGAGGAAAAAAAGTAATAAAAAAATATTTGTCGTTTCAAATGCCATTCGTTTAAATTTGCCGCAAGCAGAAACCGGTCGCCATTCGTAGCGACCTGATTATCAAAACCAAATTACACCCAGACCTTGGCTAAAAAACGCGTTGTCAAAGACTACGATGCCCTCCCGGAAGACATCGTCCGACTTGTAAAAATGAAATACCCCACGGGGTACGCCGATCACCTTGTTACCTATAGCGACAAGGAAGGTAAAAAAGTCTCTGCATTGCCCTTTGAAGCGGACGATGCGTACTATCTCATCCGTATGACCATTCTCGAAGCCAAACGGCTGGTGAAGGAGGACGTGGACTATGACGAAGAAGGCGTGCTCCGCGAAGATTTTGCCGATGTGGAAGTAGGTGATGAGTTCGATGGCGAAGGGGAGGACGACGAGGAAATGAACGACGGCGGTTCCGATGAGGACGATCACATCATCGTCACTCGCCGGCGCGATGAAGAAAGTGAAGATATTCCGGACGATACGGAATACTGAGCATTTTATATCAGGTTCAAAAAAAGAACCCGAAACGCCAACAGGTGTTTCGGGTTCTTTTTTTGTCTTTCGGAAACGGCGTTCCCATTTTTTTTCATCTTTGCCGCAGCCTTTCGGGAATTTTATTTCTTCCCGGCAAAAAAGCGCAAATGATTCTTCCATTCTGAACGCAACACACGGCATGGCCCTTTCTACTTCAACAAACACCGGCGGCGCCGATTCAAAGCCGCTGCTTTCCACCCGCAACATCTGGAACATGAGTTTTGGCTTTCTCGGTATACAGGCCGGGTTTGCACTCCAAAACGGCAATGCCAGCGGGATACTGCAACGCTACGGCGCCGATGTACACGAATTGCCCAATTTCTGGCTCGTCGCACCCATCATCGGTATGATCGTGCAGCCCATTATCGGTTATTATTCGGACCGCACCTGGAACCGTTTCGGTCGTCGCAAGCCCTTTTTCCTGGCGGGCGCCATTGCCGCCTGTTTCGGCCTGATGCTGATGCCCAATGCCGGTTTGCTGAGCGCCGCCCTGCCGCCCGTGCTGATGGGCGCAGGTATCCTGATGATTATGGATGCCTCCTTCAATGTGGCCATGGAGCCGTTCCGGGCGCTGGTGGCGGACAAATTACCTTCCGAACAGCGCACCATGGGATTTTCGGTACAAACCGCTTTGATCGGTATCGGGGCTGTGGTGGGTTCCTGGTTGCCCTGGTTTCTGGCGCATATAGCCGGCGTGAACGATACGGCAGCGGCCGGATTGGTGCCTGAAAATGTGAAGTGGTCGTTCTACGTGGGCGCCCTGGTATTTTTCGGCGCCATATTGTGGACGGTGCTCACCACGAGTGAATACCCTCCGGCGCAACACGCGCAGTTTATGGGTGAAGAAAAACCGCCGGAAAAAGGAGGACTCGGCATCATTTTCAAGGACATAGCCGGGATGCCGAAAACCATGCGTCAACTTGGTGCCGTCCAGTTTTTCTCCTGGTTTGGCTTGTTTTCCATGTGGGTTTTCACCACTCCCGCCATTGCCAACCACGTCTACGGCGCCGCCATTGACGATACTTCTTCCCAATTGTACAGCGACGCACAAAACTGGACGGGTGTCATTTTTGGGGTGTACAACGGGGTGTCGGCCGTGTTTGCTATGATGCTGCCGGCCATTGCCAAGCGGCTGGGTCGCAAAAGGACACACGCTTTATCGCTGGTGTGCGGCGGACTTGGACTGCTGTCCATTTACCTGGCCAAGTCTCCGGAATTTTTGATCCTCTCGATGGTCGGTGTCGGCATTGCCTGGGCCAGCATCCTGGCCATGCCTTACGCCATATTGGCCGGCGCGCTTCCTGCCAATAAAATGGGTGTTTACATGGGCATTTTCAACCTGTTTATCACCATTCCGCAGGTTGTGAGCGGCATCCTCAACCGTCCCATCGTGCACTACCTGTTTGGCAACAAAGCGATTTATGCCATCGTGATGGCAGGCGTATTTTTCCTGCTCGCGGCGGCTTCGGTGCGCTTTGTGGAAGACAAGGACGATGTAGTGGTCGGTTGAGGATTCCGGCAAAGGTCAAAATCTGATTTCGCGCTGAAAGGCCTGGCCGCCGGATTGCAGCCGGTACTGGTAGGTGCCCGGCGAAAGGAACCAGTCACTTGCCTTGAAGTTGAAAATGTAACTGCCCGGCGTTTTGTATTCATCGATCAGTGTGCGCAATATGTTTCCGGCTTTGTCCAGCACCTGCAAGCGCAGCGGCCCTTCCTTCATGATGGCGTATTTGATCTCTATCGTGTTGGAAAGCGAGGGGTGCGGGTTGTGGCCCAGCAGGGCGCATTTGCCGTTGTCGCCGATATAAGGCGCCATGGCAGGCACCAGTCCGCCAATGACCGGGAACGTTTGCTGCCCCCCCATCACAAAATTGACCAGTTCGGGCGTGTTGCCCAGCCAGTCCTGCAAAATGGTGGCATATACCGAGCGGAAATCGACACTGAACGGTGGGTCGGTGTACGGGTTGGGATCGCTCAGGTCCTGATACTGGCCGGTAAAGCCGTTGCCGATACCGCCGCCAAACAGCATCATGTGCGTGCCCCAGCCGTGGTCGGTGCCGCCGGAACTGTTTTCAAAAATTGCGCGGCCAAATTCGCTGAAAGTCAGGCTCAGCACATTTTCACCCAGGCCGCTGTTGCCAAATCCGAGGTCGTCGTAGAAGGTTTTGACGGCCGTGGCCAGTTGGTTCAGGAGGTATAAGTGATTGTTGAGTTGGTTGGCATGTGTATCGAACCCGCCGAGTTCCACCATAAAAACTTTGGTTCCCAGGTTGCCCTTGATAAGGCGTGCAACAATGGCCAGTTGCTCTGCCAGTGGATTGACATCCGGGTCCGGGTAAGTCACATCGTTTTTGCCGGCAGAATACGCCTGCTGGATGGTTGAGGAATAGCGGAAAGCAGAGTTGGCTGCCTGGCGGACATAGGCCAGTTCCAGTTCGCGGGGTGTATTGCCAAGGGATGCGGTTTCGTACAGCTGGCCGCTTTGCGCGATCTGGTAAAATTCCTGCGGGCTGCTGATGGCCAGCGACATATTGGCCTGATCGGATTTGAAGATCAGGTTGTTCTGAAGCCCGATTTGCAGCGCCGGTGGCACTATGGGTGGCGTATCGAGGAAGGCTGCGTATTCTGTACCCAGGAAACGGCCCAGCCAGCCGGTTTCCACCACCGTATCGGCGTCGCTGGCCGAGGCAATGATGTCGAATGAGCGGAAATGGCTCAGGTTGGGTTCCGGGTACCCCACGTTGAAAATGACTTTCATCATGCCCTCATCCCACAATGGCTGCAAGGCATTGGTTGTCAGCGGCATGCCGTATTCCGTGCTCAAAGCCCACATGTTGTTTTCCTTGATGGATATACCGGGCCGCATGTTATAATAATCCGAACTCCCGCGTTTTATCACGGTATTGAGACCGTCGTTGCCGCCGTCGAGCCGGATGAGCACCAGGATGCGGTCGTTGCCGCCTGCCGCGAGCGAAGCCATCAGTGGTGTCGGCTGAAAAGTGCGCACCGGCAGTCCGCCGAGCAGCAGGCTTCCCATACCGAACAGACCGGTGGCGGAAAGAAAATCGCGGCGCGACCAGAGGTTGTGGTCTTTTTCGTGGGCAGCGCGGTCGTTTAATGTTGCGCCGGGGCGGTATTTATGTTTTTCGCACATGATTAAAAGATGGGAAAGGAATTAGGAAAACAGAATTTAGGAAATGGGATGGCTGATTACGTCAACTGAAACTCCGGCAACCTGATCAGGTATTTGAGCAGGTTGAGGATTTGTTCGGGGGCTTCGTCCCAAAGTAAATTCCAGGAACCGTCGGTGTAATAATTCTCGGGAATACCCGCCTTGAAATGGCCGGTGGCTGCCTGCAAATGCACGGCGCTGAGCGTCTGACCGGTAAAGAATTCGACGAGTGCTGCCGTGATGACAGTGGGGTCGTTGCTCTGGTTGGTCAGGTCGATGGCCAGTTGCCGCACGATGTCGAGCGCTTCATTGCTTTGCAGGATCAGGTTGATGGTTTTGGTGGCGTACTCCCACCGCAGGGTCAGGGTGCTTTCGTTGATCCAGGGGCGGTGTTCCTTCCAGCCCGATACATTCGGTGGCTCAAACAGTTCTTCGTTGAGTATGTAACCGTAATAGAGCACTTCTTCCAGCCAGTCGTCGGTGATCTGGGCCGGGTAGGTGGCGCCTGACATTTTCAGGATGGGCGCAAACGTCTCCAGCGGGCTTTTGATGCGGGCATTGATGAGTTGTTCTTCGAAGAAATGTTCGCTTTTGAACAACTGTTTCATCATCGGAAGCAACTCCCAGCCACCGGTCTTGAAAGTGGCTGCCAGGCCTTCAATGACCTGGCTATCAACATTTTGATAGACAAAGTATTTGTACAGTTTCCCGGCGATGTGATGCGCCACCTGGTCGGGACGTTGCGTAAAGATCAGGTTATGGGCATCTTCGAAGCCAAAATTGCCGGTTTGTCCAAAAATGGTCTTTTGCCCGTTGTCGTGTTTGGCGGCATTGTAGGTAGATGGTTTGCAATCATCGTCGTCGGAGGTCCAGCCGGTGAGGGCGCGTGCCATGTTGACGATGTCGGCCTGGGTGTATCCGTTGCTCTCGCCCATGGTAAAGAGTTCCATGAGTTCCCGGCCGTAGTTTTCGTTGGGCTCGCCAACCACGTTGAGGTTACCGTTGAGGTAATGCAACATGGCCGGGCTTTTACCGATGGCAAGCGCAAAGTTTTTGAAGTTGCCGAATGCGTGCAGGTTAAGCAGGGAGTAATAATTCCACAACCAGGAATTGCACATGTAGGCCGATAGTTGGGTCACGAAGTGATCGGACCAGAAAAAGGCCATTTTGGCGCGAATGCCCTCACCGAGCATTTCGGCCATCCAGCGCCTTTTCAATTCCTTGATGTGCTGAAAAATGAGGCCGGTATCGCTACCGTATTGGGCAGCTGTCCAGTTGCCCCATGTAGGCGTAGCCGGTTGTGCAGCATTGGCAGCGTTGTTGAGCAACTGGTCCACCAGGGCGGAGGGCGTCATTTGAAGACCTTGCTGAATTTGCGCATAAGTGGCTCCAAAACCCAGCCGGCGGTACAGGTGAGCCACCCGGCGGGCATTCCATGGTTTGTCGGCCGTTGGCACATACGGTGCTAACGGGTCATTTACAGGTGGAGATGTTGTAATTTTGGGGCTTTCAAGGGCATAAACGTTGGCGGAAGGCATAGCGAGGAATTGTTTTACTACGGCTTTTGAAAAGCAAGATTATTCAAGTTTGTTCAATTCTCAGTGTTAAACATCGTTTTGTGCAAAACATTTTCCAAGAATAACATTTAACAAAAAGGTATTTTTCTCGCCCCAAGGAGAACAAGTACCTTTACTTTTAATTGGTTCAAACCAAAACTTATGCACCTTCGGACAATCTTCTCTCTTTCCTTGTTGCTTGCAACAGGGCTACAGGCCCAGGTTACCCTGTTGTCTGAAAACTTCAACGGATGCGCTTTGCCTGCCGGTTGGCAAGTCAATTCCGTTGGAAACCAGAGCCCGACCTGGTCGGTCGGCATTTCCCAAAACAACGACGCACAAGGTCAAAGCATCGACGGTTCCTGCTTTTTGTTCATCGACGACGAATCGGAAGGCAACAATACCGCCGGCTACACCCTGAGTTTTACCTCACCTGCTTTCGACGCTTCCCAGTACGCCACCGTAGAACTCACCATGGACGTTCACTTCCGCGATTGGGACGGCGTGAATGACTACCTCGAAATCCTCGTAACCGACGGCACCACCGAAAAACTGGTGTCGCGTTTCGATCGATACCGAAAGAACAGTGCCAACATTTCCGACCATTTTTCGCTCCGCTCCGATCTGGCCATGCTCACGCAATCGGCCAGCGCCCGGCTTATTATCCGCTACAACGACGGCAACGGCAACTGGGTGTGGTGGGCCGGCGTGGACAACATTCAAATCAAAGGTTCCGGCATCGGGACTAACGTTGTCAAAGAAACCTTCAACGGCTGCGCCAAACCCGCCGGCTGGGAAACCCAACTGGTATCCGGCACAAAGGACTGGAAATTCGGCGTCCTTCAACAGGGTTCCAACGCCCTCACCGGCGGCAACTCCATGGACGGCACCTGCTTTGTCTATTTTGACGACGACGCCAACGGCAATGTGGCCAGTTCAGTCGTACGCCTCAAATCACCCTGGATCGACGGCACCCAGTTTGCCAGTTTTTACCTGAATTACGATGTTATGCTGCGTTTTTACAAGGAAAAAATCAGGGTCCTTGTACAACATGCCTCGGGCGATGAATTCCTGCTTTGGGAATCAAACGATGACGTGGGAGGCCCCTATTTTGCCAACTACGAACACCACACCCGGGATATATCGGCCTATCGCGCCGCACAAATGCGGATTGTATTTGAATTCGACGACGGCGACGACTGGGGCTGGTGGGCCGGTGTGGACAACGTGAAAGTGACCGGCTCGGGCATGTCGCACGATCTGTGCAGCCAGGCCATGCAACTGACTACCGGCGCCGCCTGCGTGCCGGAAAGCAATATTTCAGCGTCGTTTGAAGGCCCCACGCCCGCCTGCGCCGACAAAAGTGTCTCGGGTTTGTGGTACAAATGGCAGGCGGATTTCACCGGCTCGGCCAAACTGAGCACCCACGCCGAATTCAACGACGTGGTGACGGTGTTCACCGGCGGCTGCGCCAGCCCGCAACCGCTGACCTGCACCAACCGCGACGAACACGGCTTTACCGGCGAAACCAGTTATTTCCCGGTGCAAGCGGGCACCCAATACCTCATCCGCGTGAGCGGCGCCGACGGTGGTTTTGGCCAGCCGCGGGGCAATCTTTGCGTGGAAATCGTCCAGGGCAATGCGCCTGTGTTGCCATCCAACGACAACTGCACAACCGCTGCGCCATTCACGGTCAACGGCAACTGTACCATCGCCAGCAATGCCAACGCGACCATGTCCGCTACCCTGCCCTCGCTCAATTTGCTCGCTCGCGCCGACTTGTGGTATTCGTTCACCGCGACCAGCCTGCAAGCGGGCGAAAAACTGGAGATAC